>Ga0137409_10006284_pt1 | contig 12336 bp, 10 predicted proteins | sample CZODoug1_16funga_FD_122059 | JGI IMG/M metagenome (GOLD analysis project Ga0137409, IMG submission 122059) | Vadose zone soil fungal communities from Angelo Coast Range Reserve, California, USA - CZODoug1_16fungal (Hybrid Assembly) | ecosystem: Environmental > Terrestrial > Soil > Vadose zone... | reverse complement strand
TAGAACTAATGGTCCTCGATTTCTACCAATTGCGTGAGCAGCCGTTTGGAGTGACTCCGGACCCGCGCTACCTTTACTTGAGCCCCGGGCATCGGGAGGCTCTGGCTTCCTTGTTCTGTGGGATTGAAACGAATCGCGGTTTTCTTTCTCTTGTCGCGGAGCCAGGGATGGGCAAGACCACGCTTCTATTCCAGCTCCTGCAGCGCTGGAGGGGCCATGTCAATAGCGCCTTTCTGTTTCAGACTCAATGCGATTCTCGGGAGTTCATCCGTTATTTAATGAATGACTTAGGTCTTGGGAGTGACGGCAAAGATTTCGTGCGGATGCACTCAGAGCTTAACAAATTCCTGTTTCGCGAGGCCCTCGCAGGAAGGCCCGTCGTAATCTTCATCGACGAGGCCCAGAATTTAACTGATACCGTCCTGGAGACAGTGCGTCTGCTCTCCGACTTTGAGTCGGCAGAGAAGAAACTGCTCCAGATTGTCCTTGCCGGACAGCCCGAGCTAGGACACCGATTGTCGCGACCGAATATGACCCAGTTACGTCAACGTATGGCTATCCAAGCGCGATTGGACGCCCTGCCTGCCACCGAGGTAGTTCGCTACATCAATCATCGTCTGCAGGTGGCGGGATACAAGGGCACTGCGTTGTTCACTCCTGGGGCTCTCGGGCTCATTGCGGAGCGTAGCCGGGGGATACCACGGCTCATAAACAATCTTTGCTTCAATGCACTGTCATTGGGTTGCGCCGCACAGCAAAAGCAAATTTCCTCTGAAGTCATACGACAAGCTGCGTTCGACCTATCGTTGGATCCCTGTGCCCCAACACGCCCAGTCCCACACCAGCAGATGGCGCCCCGGGTTACTAATGGTCTTCGGCTGTCGTTACGGTCTTTCTATTCCTGGATCGCGGACAATCTCCTCAGACGACGGCTCTTTCAAACGTCGGTTCTTTCCCTTGTGTGTGGCACTTTCGTGATTTACTTTTGGGTCCGTAGCGTGACAGGGACATTTCGGCCCTCGGCGGCAATCTACCAGGATACCCAAACTACTTCAGCGATTACCGGGTCTGAGTCCCGGCCTTCCCAGCGCGTCATGGATCCCACTGCCGACCGTCAGCCCCATGAGTTGCTGCAAACTGGCGCCCATGAGAATTCGGTAAGTTTTTTCGCTTATGTGGTCCAACCGAAAGACACGTTGCGCAACCTCTGTGTATCGACTTTGGGTCGCTACAACAAGGACGTCCTATCAGAAATCCAAAAGCTCAATCCCGAACTGACAAACCCCGACCACCTAGAGGTGGGACGCGAGATTCGCCTTCCCTTGAATTCCCCCGATTGAGGAGAGAGCGCCTCGCGATCGAGGGGATTCTCGAAATCCGAAAGCGGAGCAACTGAACACCCATGAGAAAAAACTTCAAGCTCCCCAAGCCCACCCATGACTCTTGGTTGAGTCCGACTACGGCTGGCTTGGCCGTGACTTCTGCTGCAGCATGTTTGCAGGTCAGGTCTTAGAGAATTCGCGCAATCAAGCCCCTGCGCGTTGAAAGCAAAAGGATCAGCACCTCGATGCTAAATGGGTTGAGAGAAGGCTCCAATTCTCCGAGTCTACGCAAGTTCTTTTTGCGACTGCGTGTTTCTTCGAACTGGCGCCGTCACGAAGTCCTTGCTGAGGGCGTGTTCCGGAAGATTTTCTGCTGGGAACGGAAGAGGGCGGAACGTTCTGGCAGAAGCTTTCTGTTAATGCTTGTGCATGTAGAAAGCATTCTCCAGGCAAATCAAAGCGAAAGAGCGCTCTCCGAAATAGTGTCCGCACTCTGCAGTTCCACAAGAGAAACGGACTTTGCTGGGTGGTATCGAGAGGGCGCGATACTTGGGGTCATTTTCGCAGAAACCGGCGAAGCGAGCTGTAAAACGCTGGAGACCCTGGCACGCGCCAAAGTGATCGCGTCATTGCGGTCCAAGTTGAGTCCAGGACAGCTCGATCAGATTCACATCTCGTTCCACTCCTTCCCGGAGAATTGGGACAAGTCTAGCCTCGGTCGGTTAGCAAACGCGAAGCTTTATCCGGACTTGTTCGAGAGAGATCAGGCGAGGAGATTCTCCCGTATCCTAAAGAGGTCGATGGACATTGTAGGAAGCTTTGCGGCTCTAGTCCTTTGCTCTCCTCTATTCGTGCTTATCGCCCTGGCCATCAAGCTCACTTCGAAGGGACCAATCCTGTTTAAACAAGAGAGGGTGGGCCGGTACGGCTTGCGGTTCACGTTCTTGAAATTCAGATCTATGGAGTGCGGCAACGATGTGAGCATTCACCGCGAATATGTCAGGCGGTTCATCGCTGGGGAAGCACATCCGGCCCGAGTTAGCCATGCCGAAAATGTCGTTTACAAAATTCAGGACGATCCGCGGGTCACCCGTGTAGGAAAGTTTCTTCGCAAAAGCAGTTTGGACGAACTTCCTCAGTTCATCAACGTATTAAAGGGGGACATGTCCCTTGTCGGGCCACGCCCTCCGATCCTCTACGAGCTGGAAGGCTATCAGATCTGGCATCGGCGCCGCGTGCTGGAATCTAAGCCGGGAATCACGGGGCTCTGGCAGGTAAACGGTCGCAGCAGGCTCAAGTTCGACGACATGGTTCGTCTGGATCTCCAATATGCGAAAACTTGGTCGCTTTGGCTGGATATCAAGATCCTATTGCGAACCCCAATGGCGGTACTTTTCGGGGCAGGCGCCTACTGAGGGGCTCTCGCGATGTAATCGGGTTATCACGCCAAGAGTTGAGGGTGAGAGCAGCTTCTAGAACCGAGGCAAACGACTAATAGCTAGTTTTCCTGGAGAGAGCTCAATGGCAACCCAAACAGATCGCGTTCGCTATGGATTTCCACGAACGGCTGCGCCGGAAGTTTCCAAGAGGTTGAAATCCTACGCGCACGAAAGTCCGTCTGACCTCATTCGTGTTGGTGTCATCGGTTACGGATACTGGGGTCCGAACGTAGTCAGGAATTTGCAAAGCCTCGAAAATTGCCAACTCGCTACACTCTGCGACAAGAATCCAGACGCACTCGTACGCGCAAACCGTGTTTATCCGGGCGTCGAACTAACGACGGACTACTCGGAGCTCCTGACTTCGACGCAAATCGATGCCATCGCCGTGGTTACTCCGGTTTGGACGCATTTCGAACTGGCCAAGGCGGCTTTGCAAAACGGCAAGCACGTATTTGTCGAAAAACCGTTCACCTCGACGCCGCAACAAGCCGAGGAGCTCATCGAGCTGGCGGATCGCAAGAGACTCAAGATCATGGTGGATCACACGTTTTTGTTCAGCGGGGCAGTGAGGAAGATCCGGCAACTCGTCGACGACGGCACCTTGGGGGATCTCTACTACTTTGATTCGACCCGCGTGAATCTGGGCCTCTTCCAACACGACGTAAACGTCGTGTGGGATCTCGCGCCCCACGATTTGTCCATCATGGATTACATCATCCGGGCGAAGCCGGAAGCCGTGGTTGCAACGGGCGGGAAGCATTTGAACGGCCTGGCGGACGTGGCTTTCATTACGGTCTACTTTCCGCACGACGTGATCGCGCACATCAACGTGAACTGGCTCTCGCCGGTCAAGGTTCGAAAGACGCTGATCGGCGGCGAGAAGAAAATGCTGGTGTGGAACGACCTCGAAGCTGATGAAAAAATCAAAGTCTACGATAAAGGCGTGCAGATGACGAACGGGCGAGGCGTATACGATTTGCTGGTCAGCTATCGCTCCGGAGATATTTACGCGCCAAAAATCGAACAGACGGAGGCGCTGAAGGTCGAGCTTGAATACTTCATTGACTGCATACTGAACGACCGGACACCATTCAATGATGGGGCCGCAGGTTTGCGGGTCGTCAAAATTCTTGAAGCGGTCGACCAGTCATTGCAAGGACGAGGGAGAGTCATTTCACTATGAACAAGTATCACTGCATCGCCCCCGATGTGCAATTGGGAAAAGATGTGAAGCTCTCCCAATTCATCAATCTTTATGGGTGCGAAGTTGGCGACCACACCAAGCTAGGCGCCTTCGTGGAGATTCAGAAGAACGCCAAAATCGGCAAGAATTGCAAGATCTCGAGCCATAGTTTTGTCTGCGAAGGGGTGACCATCGAAGACAATGTTTTCGTGGGCCACGGCGTAACCTTCATCAATGACGCATATCCCCGTGCCACCAATTCGGAAGGCGAGCTCCAATCCGAAAGGGATTGGAAAGTAGAACCAACGCTGGTGAAAAAGGGCGCCTCTATTGGTTCCGGTGCGACGATTCTTTCGAATCTGGTCATCGGCGAAAATGCTCTAGTCGGTGCAGGCAGTGTGGTAACTCACGACGTGCCTGACAATGCCATCGTGGCTGGGAATCCAGCAAAGCTGCGTCGCTTGATCGCGCCAGAACTGAGGGTAGCGTCATAAACGGCAACGGCAAAATTCCTTTCTTAGATCTGGTGACCCCTCACCTGGAACTAGAAGAGGAACTTGTCTCGGTCTTCCGAAGCGCGCTGAAGACGGCTGGATTCGTCGGCGGGCCGATGGTGGAGGAATTCGAATGCGAATTTGCAGAGTTTTGCGAAGCCGAGCATTGCGTGGGCGTGAGTAACGGGACAGACGCCTTGCGGTTTGCCCTGATCGCCGCCGGAATACAGCCGGGCGATACTGTCGTCACGGTTCCAAACACTTTTATCGCGACCACCGAAGCGATCTCCCAGGCCGGCGCGCGGCCGGACTTCGTGGATGTCGAGGAGCGCACCTACAACATGGATGCGCGAAAGCTCCACGAATACATTGAAACGCAATGCTGTCTCGACCGCGAGACTGGAAAATTATCGAATCGGAAGACGGGAAGTCGTGTCATCGGGGTTGTCCCTGTGCACCTGTACGGCCAGATGGCGGACATGGATCGAATCCTGGGACTCGCGGAACGACACAACTTGTTGGTGATCGAGGATGCTTGTCAGGCTCACGGGGCGGCCTACTATTCCCGAAAAGAGGGTCGCTGGAAGAAGGCTGGGTCGATGGGCGTTGCGGCTGCCTTCAGCTTCTATCCTGGAAAGAACTTGGGCGCTTGCGGGGAGGCGGGAGCAGTCACGACAAACGATGCAAAGCTCGCAGGAAAAGTTCGCATGCTGCGCGACCACGGCCAGGCGCAAAAGTATTGCCACCAAATAGAGGGATATAACGGCAGATTGGATGCAATCCAAGCCGGGATTTTGCGGGCTAAGCTCAAGCACTTAGCAGCGTGGAACCAAAAACGCCGCACGCTTGCGCGTCGGTACGGCGAGCTGCTTCGATCGCAGATCGAAAGAATCATACTGCCGTACGAATCTCCTCTAAACAAGGCTGTCTATCACCTCTACGTGATCCGCGTAAAGAATCGGGATCAACTTCAGACGCATCTCGCCCAGGCCAACATCACAACCCAGGTCCACTACCCGACACCTCTCCACCTTCAGGCGGCGTATGCGACTTTGGGGCACAAAATAGGAGATTTTCCGGTAACAGAAAGGGCGGCGTCGGAAATTTTGTCGCTGCCAATGTATCCGCAGCTCGAACATGGGCAGCAGCAAGGGATTGTTCAAGAAGTGATCAATGCACTTGCCGGAGAGACTTTCGGCAGCGGGAATTCGAATCTGGAGCCAGCCACCGCGTCTGAAGGCCATGCTGACTGAGACGATTCTCATTTCCGCAAGGAATCGACACTTGAGTTCCGAAATGAATCTCGAAACCCCGGTCCAGGCATCATCTGCGGGCCCAGCGCTGGCAAAAACGGAGAGCGGTCCAGCAGCGCGCGCCAAAGGAAAGGTCTGGATCGATTTGGATAACTCACCGCACGTTCCGTTTTTTGCCCCAATCATTGAAGAACTCCAGAAGCGCGATTATTCGATCGTGGTTACGGCCCGCGACTGTTTTCAGGTGCGCGAGCTGGCAGATCTTTTTCATCTGAACTACAAGCTGATCGGCCATCACTCCGGGAAAAGCAAAATCCGCAAGGTTGCAGGGTTGTGCTCTCGTGCGTTGCAGTTGATTCCCACGATCCTGAGGGAAAAGCCGGACCTGGCCGTCTCCCATTGTTCACGCTCCCAATTGATTGCGTCTACTATTTGCAGGATTCCATCTTTTTTCTTGGGTGACTATGAGTTTGCAACCGGCTGGATTTTCATCTATCCCACTTGGCACATGCGACCGGAAGTGATTCCGGACGGGGACCTGCCATGGAGTCCGAGTCGAAACCTGAAATACCCTGGTATCAAGGAAGACGTCTATGTTCCTCGGTTCGTTCCGGACCCGAGCATCAGGTCCCAACTCGGACTCCAGGAAGAGGACATGGTGGTGACCATGCGCCCGCCGGCGAGTGAAGCGCACTATCACAACCCACAGAGTGATGAGCTGTTCGAGGCAGCAGTGGAGTTTCTAAGTAAGAAGGCTGAACTAAAACTAGTGGCGCTTCCTCGGAATGAGAAACAGGCGATGTACCTAAGGAAGCGCTGGCCTGAGCTTTTCTCGAACGGCAAGATGCGCATCCCGGAGAAGGTCGTGGATGGTCTCAATCTGATTTGGCACTCGGACTTGGTTATCAGCGGCGGTGGCACGATGAACAGGGAGGCCGCGTCCCTGGACGTGCCTGTCTACAGTGTCTTTCGTGGCAAGATTGGCGCCGTCGATCAATTTCTGAGCAAGGCAGGCCGGCTCGTCTTGCTTCAGAGTCTTGAAGATTTGCGTACTAAGATCTTACCGATCCGGAGAAAGCGTCCCGCAACGCCACAGAACAGACACTCTGCCGCCTTAAACAGAATTGTGGAGCAGATTGTGGCGAGCACGGAGTCGCAACACCCGTTTTCGAACCGCATGGAAGTGGCCACACTGCGAAGTTCAATGGGAAAGTGAGGTCACACGATGCAACAGGCTGAGGCTTGCGAAATGAAGATTCTTATTGTTGTTGGCGCGCGTCCCAATTTCATGAAGGCGGCGCCGATCATCGCCGCGATCAACGAGCATAATGGGCGGCTGCTAGCAGATACGGCCGGCCGGCCGGAACTACAAGTCGAAACGATCCGACACATCCTTGTCCATACTGGTCAACATTACGACGAGCTCATGTCTGGGTCCTTCTTCAGTGATCTTATATTCATCTCGGTGCAGGTTCAGGATCGCACGCAGTTCAAACTGCGGAGATTATGAAGAAGTTCGAAGAAGTGTTGTTGGGGAAGAAACCCGACGTGGTGGTGGTCGTTGGCGATGTGAATTCGACGCTTGCTTGCGCCTTAGTTACCTCTAAGATCTGCTTTGACCCCGATGGTTCCAGACCAGTGATCGCCCACGTGGAAGCGGGATTACGCTCTTTCGACCGGTCGATGCCCGAAGAGGTTAACCGCATTCTTACCGATCATGTTTCTGATCTGCTGTTCGTGACCGAGGAGAGCGGGCTTCAGAATCTCCGCAATGAAGGCATCTCGCTCGATAAGATCCACTTCGTTGGCAACACCATGATCGACTCTCTCCTGAATTTCAAGGAGAAAGCTGAGGCATCGACTATTTTGGAGAAGTTGGCGCTTGTGCGCCAAGCAGGGAAAAACGGAGTGGCCAACTCTGTCACCCGATATGCGCTCCTGACGCTACATCGACCGTCCAATGTGGATAATCAGGATATCTTTCTGAACATCATTGCAGGGTTGGAGGAACTTGCAACGGATTGCCCCGTGGTCTTTCCTGTGCATCCTCGAACCCGGCGGCGAATCAGGGAATTCGGATTCGAATTCGGTCTTGGTGGGAGCGCTAGGAAACACAACGGGATTGCACAAGGTTCCGGAAACTGGCGCGACGGCATAATCCTGACCGACCCGCTAGGCTATTTGGACTTCCTATGTTTGATGAAACACGCCTCGCTTGTGGTGACCGACTCCGGCGGCATCCAGGAAGAAACAACAATTCTTGGGACACCCTGCGTCACCGTCAGAGAAAACACGGAAAGACCAGTTACGGTCGAGAGCGGAACCAATACGATTGCGGGAACAAAAACAGACACCATCAAGGGTGCCATCCGCCGACAGTTGGGCAGGAAGAGGGAAAACGGCGTGCCAAAGAACTGGGACGGGCGTGCCGCTGTCCGCATCATTGACACCTTGGTCCGTAGGCACTACGAAAAAACTTCCTCTCGACTTGCTCTTGTCCCGCACGCTGTGCCGCTTGAGGACCGATGCTCCTGCCTAGAAGCCAATTAAGGACTATGGACAATCACTTGGAAGCCAAGATCCCGAAGCTTTTGGCCTATTGTCAGGCCAACGATTGGGCGGGTTACGACCCGTACGACGCCGCTAACAGCAAGGCTTTTGCCGCCCTACCCTTTCTCAACTCGAGACTTCCTCGGCTGGTTCTGACCCAGGCATTAAAGCGAAGTCCACTTAACATTCGTCGTCTGTTGCGTATTCCGAAGACCCAAAATCCCAAAGCGATCGCCCTCTTTCTCTCGGCATTCCTCAAGCTCTCGAGAATCGGTGTGGTCAAGGCCGGAGATCTTATCGAGCCGATGATCGAACGTCTGGTCGCGCTTCGGTCACAAGGAGTTCCTCACTGGTGCTGGGGATACAGTTTTCCGTGGCAGACACGCACCATAGTGGTGCCGACAGGGGCGCCCAACCTGGTGTGCACGGTATTCGTGGGTAACGCGCTTCTGGATGTCTATGAGCAATGCCAGGACCGACGATGTCTGGGCATGGCGGTAAGCGCAGCTGAGTACATCCTGGACGAGCTCTATTGGACCGACGGTAAGTCGATCGCCGGTTTTAGCTATCCTCTTCCCGGTCTTCGGAATCAGGTACCCAACGCGAATTTCCTTGGTGCGGCTTTGTTATGCCGTGTGTACCGGCATACAAGCGAACGGAAATTCCTTGATCCAGCCCTTAGGGTTGCCCGCTACTCGGCCGCCAGGCAGCACGCAGATGGCTCGTGGGACTACGGGGAAGGACCGTCACAACGATGGATTGACAACTTCCATACCGGCTACAACCTGTGCGCGCTGCAGTCCATTGGCCGCTATGCCGGAACATCGGAGTTCGAATCGTGCATCCGGCGCGGGCTCGAGTTCTATCGAGCCCACTTTTTCCGGGAGGACGGCGCGCCCAGATATTTTCATGACCGCACGTATCCCGTTGACATTCATTGTGTCGCGCAAAGCATCATCACGCTCCTTGGGCTTAAAGACCTCGACCCGGGCAATGTCGAATTGGCGCGTTCGGTGTTCCAATGGGCCATGAATCACATGTGGGATGAACGGGGTTTTTTTTACTATCGCGTCCTTCGCTTCTGTACCATCCGAATCCCATACATGAGATGGGCCCAGGCGTGGATGCTTCTCGCAATGTCCACGCTGCTATGCGAATCGGACGCGCCAGTGACATATCCAGAAACCCAGGATTCAACAGCTTTGGTTGAGGCCTGCTGACCATTCCCTCCTACGTTCTTGTAAGGTCCGCGCGGAACGGGGCAGTGATTATTGACTTGACGGGTAAATCCGTCGTGAGGCGGACGATCCAGCCGGCTAGGGGCACACCGTAATCGACAAGTTCCACGGACGGCACCAAAGAGTGAGGTTCGCCTTGGCAGTCTATACATTGAATCCGCTGCGTGATTCGCGCTGGGTGGACTTTACTGGGAGCCATCCGCGGGCCTCCATTTTTCATACGCCCGGTTGGCTGGAAGCGCTATACCGCACCTATGAATATGAACCAATCGTCTACACAACTTCCGCTCCGGGAGCCCCTCTGGCGAATGGAATCGTCTTCTGTCGCGTCAGCAGTTGGCTGACGGGAGCCCGGATGGTCTCATTGCCCTTTGCCGACCACTGCGAGCCTCTGGTGGAAAACCCCGCGGAAGGCAAAGAAATCCTTGGTTCTCTGCAATGCGCTCTCGACCGAAAAGAGTTCAAATACTTCGAGCTTCGCCCGCTGAGTGCAAACCTGCTCACGGAAACCGGCATGCAGAAGAGCGATTCGTTTTGCTTCCACGCGCTGGATCTTCACCCGACTCTCGGGGAGCTTTTTCAAAGGCTTCAAAAGGATTCGATTCAGAGGAAGATTCGACGCGCCGAGCGCGAGGATTTGTGCTACGAGGAAGGAACATCGGAAATTCTTCTGAAGAAATTCTATCATCAGTTCGTTCTGACGCGCAGGAGGCACAGAGTGCCGCCGCAACCCATTGATTGGTTCCGGAACCTGGTTACGTGTCTCGGTGACCGGCTCAAGATTCGTGTCGCTTCTAAAGATGGGCGTCCCGTCGCCAGCATCCTGACGCTGCGTCACGGCGACGCCATGGTCTACAAGTATGGCGGCTCTGACGCGAGGGTTCACAATTGGGGGGCCATGCCGTTCTTGTTTTGGAAGGCAATTCAGGACGCGAAGGGGACCGGAGTGCGGCAATTTGACTTCGGGCGCTCGGATTTCGACAACACGGGACTGATTACCTTCAAGGACCATTGGGGCTCACAACGCATGGAGCTGGCATACTGGCGACTGCCGAGCCAGAGCGCGCCCAGCCGCGGCCAATGGAAGCGCAAAATTGCCGGTCCGATTTTCGCTCGCATGCCACATCGATTGCTGGCGGCTAGTGGGCGAATACTGTACCGCCATATTGGCTAGCAGAGATAGCGAGCAAGATTCCGAAAACAATGGGCAAAACTATGGCAGTGGATCTGGACGTGAAGCCGACTTCGACGACCCCGCAATCGGCATCTCCGAAAAGGCGCTACATCGGGGCCCTGGTTATGGACGCAGATTATCGCGGGCTCGCGGTCGTTCGCAGCCTTGGGCGCCACGGAATCCCCGTGTGGGTTCTGCAGCACGGGGATCAATTGCTCGCTACTTTATCCCGCTACAACCATCGAACGCTAAGTTGGCCCAGTTATGATGAGGAAGAAAATGTGAACTTCCTTGTCGAATTGGCTGAGCGTGAAAATACGCGCGATTGGGTGCTGTTTCCCACGGGTGACGAAGGCACCGCTCTGGTTGCACGCCACCACCAGAGGCTTGGCGAGCACTTTCAACTTACGACTCCGCCGTGGGATGCGCTGAAATGGTTGTATGACAAGCGGCTCACCTACCGTCTTGCTGACAGAGTAGGTGTAGACCGTCCATGGACCATGAGCCCCGTGAACCGCGATGAGGTGGCTGCGAGCGAGTGTCTGTACCCGGTCATTCTTAAACCCGCGTATCGCAACCGCTTCAATCGATTCACGGCATCGAAGGCATGGCGCGTCGATACCCGAGAGCAACTCCTCGCCCGGTACGCCGAGGCAACTACGCTCGTTGACCCAGGTACTTTGATGATTCAGGAGCTCATTCCGGGCGGAGGGGAATCGCAGTTTTCCTACACGGCACTGTGCCAGGATGGGCGGCCGATCGCATCGCTTACTGCCAGGCGGTCCCGGCAGATTCCCATGGACTTTGGGCGTGCCAGCACTTTCGTCGAGACGGTCGACGACCCAGCCACATCGGCGGCCGCGGCTCGCCTCCTCGGGGCGCTGCGATACACAGGCATCGTGGAAGTCGAATTCAAACGGGACGCGCGTGATGGGAAGCTTAAGCTCCTCGACATCAATCCGCGTGTTTGGGGCTGGCACAGTCTGTGCGGATCCGCTGGGGTGGACTATCCCTACCTGCTGTGGCTCCTGACGATCGGAGAACCGATACCGGGGACGAAGGCGGCGGTCGGCGTGCGCTGGGCGCGGATGAGCACGGATGCGCCCACGGCGATCCGCGAAATCCTTAGCGGCCGCCTGTCATTGCGTGACTACCTGCGCTCCATCCGCTCGCCGCTTTCCACGGCAATTTACGCATCGGATGATCCCTTGCCCGGTGTTCTTGAAATTCCACTTCTTGCCTACTTACTCGGCAGGAGGGTCCTCAGCGGCGGCAGGATGGCCTGAGCAAATGTCCCAGTTATTTGAGGCGCTCGGTCCGTGCTAAGAGGCAGACATCACGGTTCCACTCCGGCGCAGCCCCAGGCCATCCGAAATCGAAGTTTTGAAAAACGGTTATGTGATGTCGATCCGTTGTGGCAGAGATGAGAATTCAGGTCTAACTGCCCGACGAACGGTGCTGGCTGCGTGGTGCAGCAACTCGATGCCAGGAAAATTCGAAGTTATGGAGATTTACCGTTGAAGGCGAAATCTGACGTGGTGGTTATTGGCGCGGGTCCCTATGGGTTGTCGGCGGCGGCACATTTGAATGCGCACGGAGTAAACGTCCGGGTTTTTGGGGAGACCATGTCATTTTGGGATCGCAACATGCCCGAGGGCATGTGCTTGCGGTCACCCTGGG
>Ga0137409_10006283_pt1 | contig 12339 bp, 8 predicted proteins | sample CZODoug1_16funga_FD_122059 | JGI IMG/M metagenome (GOLD analysis project Ga0137409, IMG submission 122059) | Vadose zone soil fungal communities from Angelo Coast Range Reserve, California, USA - CZODoug1_16fungal (Hybrid Assembly) | ecosystem: Environmental > Terrestrial > Soil > Vadose zone... | reverse complement strand
TCGAGCCCCGCCACCCTTTGGGTCCGGATCCTCGGGGCGACTGTCTATCGGCGCGTCGTGGTGCTGGAGCGTCGCCTGGACCGCTCGCTTCCCGAAGTCACGGCGCGCGTGCCCGCGCGGCTCGCCCTTCTCACCGCTGCCGACCTGGGGCACTACGCACGCTTCCGGCCCGACGTGGAGCTAGGCGTGATCCGGCATCGTCTCGCGCAGGGCCACCGGTGCTTCGTGGCCTGGCACGAGGGCGAGATTGTGCATGCGGGCTGGGCGGCGACACGGGACGCGTGGATCGAGTACCTAGGCTGCCAGTTTCCGCTCGAGCCTGGAGACATCTACCAGTTCGACTCGTTCACCGCACCGGCTTTTCGCGGACTCGATCTGGCCGGGGCCCGCATCGCCTGGATGGCGCGGTACTTTCGCGATTCCGAGCTCCGCCGACTGCTCGCCGTCGTCTGGCCAGAGAACACGGCGGCCTTCCGGCCATTGGAGAAGGCGGGCTACCGGCGTTGCGGATGGCTGCGCGTCATGCGGCTTGGCCGCTGGCGGCATGTCAGTGCTTCTCATTTTCGCTGATCGCGATCACCGAGAGCTGGGCCTGGCTGCCATCGGAGGCGCTCTCGCCAGTACCCTGCCACGGTCGCGACTTGCGCGAGCAACAACAGCGCGGTGAGGAGGAGTCGGCGCTCGTGGGGGGCTTGGAGGGGATAAGTGACGAGCTGTGGATAAAACGACAGCGGCGTGGAGGCAGGCGGACCGTGTTCTGCTCTGGCCAGGATCCGATGGAAGTGGAGCGCGCCGCGTCCATACGTGACGTGCTGGCGCCAGAAACTTCCCAGGTCGAGGTGGTGTTCATGGCGTACGAGGGCCTCCAACGCGTACGTGAATCGACCACCGGACCTTCCCCAGCGATGACAGAACTCCCGGTCCTCGCCGGCCGCCAGCCTGAAGTCGGCATCGAAACCTCCTCGCGCAAGAAAGAGATCGGCGGGGACGACGAGATTGTTGGACGCGAAAAAGGCGACGCTTTCATGACCGGCGTGCCATTCGGAGAGAAAGTCGACGAGCAGCTGTGTCGCAGTTGAATACGGGTTGTGCGGTAGGGCGTTGATCGTGCGGCCTCCGATGGCGTGGTCTGGCGCCTGGGCAACTCTCGCGGCCATGGCTCGGAGCCAACCCGGATCGGGCCTGCAGTCGTCGTCAGTGAACGCAAGGTACTTCCCCCGCGCCCGCGCGGCGCCCCGGTTGCGTGCAGAGGCAGGACCGGCATGCAGCTGGGTCAGCAGCACCACGTCGATTGGCGCCGGGATTCGGGGCAGCGGGAGGTTGCCGCCGTCATCCACGACGATCACCTCGAACCGATCGCGCGGATAGTCGAGCGTCTCGAGCGAGCGGAGGCAGACGGCGAGGCGCTCGAGACGGCGATAGGTCGGGACGACGATGGAGAAGGTCGGCAGGACCGTCATGCGTCGCGAGCCGGTGGCCCCGGCTTCACCGCGCGGGCGGCGACGAAGGCGCCCGTGAAATAGCGTGTGGGGGCGGCCTCGAGGCGCTCAAGTAGATCGAGCAACCGTCCGATGGCCGCGGCCAGGCGCGGCCCCCCGATGCGGCGGGCCGCCCACATCATGGCCGAGGAATGATTTTCCAGGCCGTGGATGATGGCGGTGGTGTCCGTGACGTGATAGCCGAGGCGCGCGAGGGTCTCCGCGAGGGCCTCCCGGGAAAGGGTACGGCCGAGGTAGAAGGGATCAGGCCGGAGAAGCCGCTTCAGCCGGCCCGCGAGGTAGGACAGGCTGTGTGGGTTGTCGAAGGTCACCACGAGGATGCCGCCCGGCTTCAGCACGCGATGGAGCTCGCGGAGCGCGACCTCGATGAGCCGCCGCTCCGGAAAGTGATCCAGGGTCGAGTTGGAGATGACGACGTCGCACGTGTCAGCTCGGAAGGGAAGGGCGAGCACGTCTCCGGCCAGGAGGAGGGGCAGCGCCGTCCCCGCCGCGTGGGCCTGCTGTCCGGCTCGGCGAACGATGACGGGGGCAATGTCGATGCCGACCCGCACGGCGTCCTTCGGCAGCTCGAACAGGAACTGATCGCTGCCGTGAGCCTCTTCGAAGAGGTCGGTCTTGAGCACCACCTTGCTCCGCAGATCACCGCCCCAGCGGGCGATAAGCCGCAGGTGGGCGTCGCGCTTTATCCTGCCGATGACGGCGTCGTGATAGTAGTGACCGGCGATCTGATCGGAGATGCCATCCCAGTAGGTGGAAGGGCCGTTCACGACGCTGAGCATGCGGTGCGTGGCCGGCGAGGTCAACCACCCGGTACGCGTCCATTCCTTGATGGCGCCGCCGCTGCCGCGTAGAGTGGCGACGTCCCTTATGGGCTCTTCCTCCAGCGAACTCTCGGGTTGGCGTCGGCGCGGAGCGGTCGCCTTCATCGCCCTCTGGATCGGCGTCCAGGTCCTGATTCCTCTCGGGCAGAAGTTCCCGCCCCCGGACTTCCGCTACCGGTGGGCCCGCTATAGCTGGGGAATGTTCTCGCAGCTCAGACCGCGCTACGAGGTACGCCTGTTCCGCACACGCGGAGGGGGGGCCGCGGAGCCGATACCCGAGATGGAGCGCTACGTGCGCGGCTATCGTTCGCCCGATCCCATGCGCGTGGACGCCGCATACTGGTCGGAAGACGAGGTGCTCGATCGGCTCTCCCGGCTCGTCGCCTTCATCGCCCGCGAACGCCGTGACGGTTATACGTACGTGGCGACCGTCCAGTGGATCCACGGCCAGCGCGTTGACCTGCCCGAGCGCTCGGAACTCCGTGCCCAGGCCGCCGAGTAGCTTCCCGCCCGTCGAGGATCCGGCGTCCGGCTGGTTCGCACTCGTCCCCGCCTATCGCCTCGCCACCTTCCGGACCGGGGTGGCGCTCCTCACGCTCGTCTTTCACGTGCCGAAGTTCAGCGCCATCATTCGTGACTACAGCGCGTCGGCCTTTCACGTGCCGCCCGCGTTTGCCTGGCTTCCGGTTCCCACGCTGTCCTTGGGGGCGCTGCTGGTCGGGCTCCAGTACTTGGCGGCCGCGGGTCTGCTGCTCGGCTTTGGAGCGGGAGCGTGCGCCTGGCTCCTTGCCGGCGCAGGTTTCTATGTCCTGCTCCTCGATCCGGAGCACTATTCGCACAATGCCCACTTTCACCTGACGCTCCTCGCGCTCATCGGATGCTCCCGAGACGGGATCTCGCTGCGCCGCCTGATCGGAGGCGCCGATGCCGACGCGCGCTGCCCCGCCTGGCCGGAACGGCTGGTGCGGCTCCAGGTCGCGATCGTGTTCTTCTACGCCGCCCTCGACAAGGTCTTCAGCCCTTTCTGGGGCTTCGCGGGTCGGCGACTCGCCGGCCTGCGGATGGCCGAGCACGGCCTCGGGCTCGACTGGATCCAGCGGCTCAACCAGGCGGCCGCGCGCGCGGCCCCTGCGCTCTTGAGCGTCGCGACCATTGCCATCGAGTTTTTTCTCGCGGCGGCGGCTCTCCTCCGGCCGCTGTGGCGCGTGGGCCTCGTGGTAGGCATCCTCTTCATCAGCCATCTCGAGTTCCTCGTTAAGCCGGGTCTGTTCGTCTGGGACATGTTCGCGGCCGGATTCCTGTTTCTTCCCGCGGGCGACGGCGGCTGGCAAGTGCCCTGCGATCCGCACTGCGCCGCCTGCCGGCGAACGGGGGCGGTGCTCCTACGGCTCGACTGGCTCCGACGTCTTCGCGAGATCCCGCGCGAGCACGAAGGCGGGGGGCCGCGCGGAACGTCGGGCCTCGAGCTGGTAAGCCCCGCCGGCCGCACCTTCCGCGGCTTCGATGCGGTGCGCATCCTGCCCGCCATCCTCGTGGGACCGCTGTTCGTGGTCATGGCGGTGGCACGATTCGGTGGCGAATTTCTCAGCACGCGCGGCCTCGGCCCGTGGGACGTGCTGCCATATGTCCTGCTCGTGGGATACCTGGCCCTCTGGGTGCCCGGAGTGGCCCGCCTTCTCGAGCGGCCGCTCCGGGCTGCCCTCGGCGCACATGTTAAGCAGGCGCGTCACCTTGACCCTCCCTCTTCGCGAGGCTAGGATGACGGAGAGTCGAGGCCTCGAGCCGAGCGTGACTCAATCATGCAGTGCTCTCAGTGCCAGGCAGACAACAAGGACGACCGCCGTTTCTGCTCTTCATGCGGCGCGCCGCTGGTTGTTCTCTGCACTTCCTGCAGCTTCGCCAACGACGCCGGCTCGATGTTCTGCGGAGGCTGCGGTACGCCCCTGGCAAAGTTCAGGACTTCCGCCCCCGTATCACCAGCCGTGCCCCCCGCCTACGCGTCACCCAAGGCCTACACGCCCGCGCATCTAGCCGATCGCATCATCGGTGGACGCGCCGCCCTCGAGGGCGAGCGGAAGCAGATTACCGTGATGTTCGCCGATCTCAAGGGCTCCATGGAGCTAGTGGCCGAGCGCGACCCGGAGGAGGCGCGCCTGATTCTCGATCCCGTGCTCGAGCGCATGATGGAGGCCGTTCATCGCTACGAGGGCACGGTCAACCAGGTCATGGGTGACGGCATCATGGCGTTGTTCGGCGCGCCGGTGGCTCATGAAGACCATGCCATCCGCGCCGGCTATGCGGCGCTCAGGATGAAGGAAACGATCAGCGCTCTCGCCATTGATCTGGAGCGCCGCCTCGGTTTCCGCGTGCAGATCCGCGTGGGCATGAATTCCGGAGAGGTCGTGGTGCGCGCCATCGGGAGTGACCTTCGCATGGACTACAGCGCGGTGGGCCAGACCACGCACCTCGCCGCCCGCATGGAGCAGCTTGCCACGCCCGGGTCGATCCTGGTCACCGAAGCGTTCACCCGGCTCACCGAGTCGTCCCTGCACTTCAAGCCGATGGGGCTGACCCCGGTGAAGGGCATGTCCGAGCCGGTGGACGTCTTCGAGCTGTCCGGCGCGGAACCGACGCGCACCCGTTTCCAGGCGGCCTCCTCTCGCGGCCTTTCACGCTTCGTGGGACGAGAAGGAGAGCTCAAGCTCCTGTACGAGGCGCTAAATAGAGCAGAGGCGCGCGCCGGCCAAGTGGTGGCAGTGGTCGGGGAGCCCGGCGTAGGAAAATCCCGCCTCTTCCACGAGCTCGTGCGCTCGTCCCACATGCGCGGATGGCTGGTGCTGGAGACGGGCTCGGTCTCGTACGGCCAGATGACGGCCTGGATGCCCGTCCGCGACCTCCTCCGCACCTTTTTCCAGATCGACGACCGCGCGGCTCCGCCGGAAATCCAGACCCAGGTCAGGGCCAGCCTGGCTGCGCTGGACCCGTCCCTCCAGGACGTATTGCCGGCCGTGCTCTGGTTGCTGGACGTGCCGGTGGACGACTCGGGCTGGGCCCTGCTCGATCCCGAGCAGCGCCGCCAAGCCACGCTCGACGGCGTGCGCCGGATCCTCGTCTGGCAGAGCCGGGTGCGCCCGCTACTCGTGGTATTCGAGAATCTGCACTGGATCGACGCCGAGACCCAGACCTTCCTCAATCGCCTCGTGGACGGCCTTCAGGGAATGCGAATCCTCCTGCTCGTCAACTATCGCCCGGAGTACCGTCACGGCTGGGCCAACAAGACGTACTACGGGCAAGTGCGCCTCGATCCGCTGGCCGCCGAGAGCGCGGAGGCGCTTCTCAGCACGCTGCTCGGCGACGCTCCCGACCTGCTTCCCCTCAAGTCGCTGCTCATCGAGCGAACGCAGGGCAACCCCTTCTTCCTCGAGGAGAGCACCCGCACCCTCATCGAGACCAGGGTGGTGGTCGGGCGGCGTGGTGCCTTCCACCTCGCGAGCCCGTTGTCGAGCATCCGCGTGCCCGCCACGGTGCAGGCCATCCTGGCCGCGCGCATCGATCGTTTGGGCCCCGACGAGAAGAGGCTGCTCCAGTCGGCGGCGGTCATCGGTCGTGAGTTCTCGCTCCCCCTGCTGCAGGCCGTGATGGGAGGAGGCGAGGAGGATCTGGGCAGCGGGCTCGCGCGGTTGCAGAGCGCCGAGTTCCTCTACGAGTCGAGCTTGTTTCCGGAGATCGAGTACACCTTCAAGCACGTCCTGACGAAGGAGGTCGCCTACGAGGGCCTCCTCCAGGGCAAGCGGCGCGCGCTTCACGCGCGCATCCTCGAGGCCATCGAAATGCTGTGGGCCGATCGGCTGGCCAGCCAGGTCGAGCAGCTGGCCCATCACGCGTTCCGCGGCGGGGTGTGGGACAAGGCCGTGGTCTATCTACGCCAGGCCGGGACCAAGGCGCTGGCGCGCTCGGCCAGCGGGGCCGCCGTGGGATTTTTCGAGCAGGCGCTCGCTGCGCTCGAGTACGCTCCGGAGGATCGGGCCACCATGGAGCAGGGCATCGATATCCGCCTCGACTTGCGCCAGGCCCTGGTGCCGCTGGCCGATCGCCGCCGGATCTTCGATCACATGCAGAAGGCCGAGAGCCTCGCGCACACACTGGGAGACGAACGCCGGCTGAGGTGGATCGCCTATGCCCTCGCGCACTATCACTACCTCTCGAACGACCAAGAGCGCGCGCAGGAGATCGCACGTCGGGCGCTCGATCTGAGTGCGGGCGTCGACCTCGCGCACGAGGTCGCGGTGAACGTCCTCCTCGGCTACTCCCTCCACATCACCGGGAACTACCGCCAGGCGACGGAGGTGCTGCGACGGAACGTCGACGTTCTTTCCGGTGACCGGGAGCGCGAGCGATTCGGGTTGCCGATCTTCCCCGCATTTCCCTCCGTGACCAGTCGTGAGCGCATGGTGCGTTGCCTGGCCGAGCTGGGCGAGTTCACGGAGGGTGTGCGGCTGGGCGAGGAAGGCATGCGGATCGCGGAGGAGATCGACCACCCGACGAGCCTCACCGCCATGTGCCTGGGCTTTGGCATCCTCCTTATGCGCCGGGAGGATCTGGATCGGGCGCTTCCCGTGCTCGAGCGGGGCATGGAAGTGGGCCGCCGCGGCAGCATCTTTGTCTACGTGTTCACTCTCGCTGCCGCGGTGGGGCGGGTGCAGGTGCTCACCGGACGCATCAAGGAAGGGCTGGCCCTCATGACCGAGGTCATGAACGACAGCATCGCCAGGAAGATGGCGCTCGGCCAGGCGGTCCGCCTCGCCTGGCTGGCCGAGGGGCTCCTCGTGGCGGAGGAGTACGAGCCCGCGTGGGAGCGAGCACTGGAGTCGCTGGACCATTCGCGACGCCTCAACGAAAGGGGCCAGGAGGCCTGGACCCTGCATCTACTCGGCGACATCGCCGGCAGGCGCCGGCCCGACGACCTCGAGGGCGCCGAGCGCTTCTACCGCGACGCCATGGCCATCGCCGAACCGCTGGGCATGCGCCCCGCGGTGGCGCACTGCCTCCTTGGTCTTGGGGAGCTCTACGCGCGGGCAGGGCGCGGGGAGGTGGCCCAGGCACACTTGCGCACGGCGGCCGGGAGCTTCCGCGACCTGGGGATCACGCCCTTGCAGGCGCGGGCGGAGCGGCAGCCTGGCACGCCTAACGGATGACGCGAGCGCCGCTCTATCGCTGGCTCGTGCCCCGCGTCGTCGCTCCGCTGGCGGAGCGTTTGGGTCTTCCGGTGTGGACCACCCAACGTCGCCTCGACGAGCTCCAGTGGCGCTCGCCGGAAGAGCTGGAGGAGCGGGCGCTGTCCCGGCTCCGGCCGCTCCTTGCACATGCCGCGCACCACGTTCCCCATTACCGCGAGCTGCTCGCCGGAGTCGATCCGCGGGACATCAAGGTGACGGCCGATCTGGCCCGGGTCCCCATCAGCACCAAGCGCGAGCTGCGGGCGGGCTTTCCCGGAAGGACCACGGCTCAGAATCTGCCCGAGAGCCGGCGGCAGTCGATGATGACCTCCGGCTCGACCGGCCTGCCGTTCGAGTTCTACTGGGACCGATCGGTCCTCCCCGTGCTGGGCGGAACGGATCGCTTCTGGCTCGGGTGGTCGGGGATCGCCATCTGGCACACGCGGATCGTGATCGCGAGCCCCGCGTACTTTTACGAGCGGATCAAGCCGCCGCGGCGGCTCCACGCGCTCGCCAATCGGCTGGTGGTGGGAGAGCGTACCGAGAACCTGCCCGCCGACCAGATTACCACCGCGCAGTTCCGGTCGCTGGTGGAGCGGGTGACCCCGCGCGGTCCGTATTTCATCCGCAGCTATCCCGGGTCGCTGGCGAGCCTCGCCGCCGGCCTCGTGAAGGACGGCGTGCCGCTGGGAAGCTATCCGAGAGCCGTGGTAACTTTGGCGGAGACCCTCACGTCCGCCACTGCGGCACGCCTCCGCGAAGTCTTCGGGTGCCCGGTCGTGAACCACTACTCGGCCTGGGAGGTGCCGCAGATGGCTCATAGCTGCCCCGCCGCGCCGGACACGCTCCACGTCAACTCCGAGCGGGTCATCCTCCGCGTGGTCCGGCCTGACGGCACCGACGCCGCGCCGGGAGAAACAGGCCGCGTGGTCGTGACCGATCTCGCCAACTACGTGATGCCGTTCATCAACTACTCTGCGGGGGACCTGGCCGTGGCGGGCGGGCGGTGCGCCTGCGGACGCGGGATGCCGACCCTGGCCCGGCTCGAGGGACGAGAGAGCGAGACGATCCGGACCCTCGACGGAAGGGAGGTCAGTGCGGGAGCCCTCGGGCAGCTGCTAACGTTCGTGATCGGGATCATCCCCTTTGTGTGGGAGTATCAGGCTGTTCAAACTGGTCCCAGCGCCTTAACTTTGTGCGTCGTGCCCACGCCACGGTTCACGTCTGAGTTCCGGATCACCCTCGAGCGCGGACTGGCGGAATTTCTCGGGCCCGACATGACCATCACCGTCGAGCCAGTCGGAGTAATCCCGGTCGAGGCGTCGGGAAAGCGGCTCATCATTAAGCGCTTGCCCTCGTAGCCTATGACCCTCGCGGATCCCTGCTTCTGGCTCGCTGTCGCTCATGCCGGCGGGCTTGGAGATTCGATGCGCCGGGGGAGCAGCCTCGCGACAGCGGCGAGATCGCTCAGGCTCACCACGCGAAGCAGGACGAGGGCTGCTCCGTAGGCCAGCGTCAGGACGCCGAAGAGCACGATATCCCGTAGCGAGAACGTGCGCAGCCACAAAAACGGAAAGACCAGCGCGGCCGGCCCCACCGCGAGCGCCCACGCGCGGACGACCGGCCCCGAGAGATCGCGAGTGTACCAGCTCAGCATGACGCTGTGGATGCTCACCGCCGCGAGTAGGCCGGCGCACGCGCCCAGGCTCCCCCAGCGGGCCGTGAGAGGTGTCCCGAGAGCCCAGAAGACGGCGAGGCGTGTGGCGGCCGCGGCCAGTGAGGCTCCCGACCGCTCGTGCACCAGGGCTAAGAGCCCAGTCACGCTGCCGAGCGTGTGGGCAAGGAAGGCCAGGGACAGCGGCAGGAGATTGGCCGCCACCGGCCCATATCCGTCGCCCACGAGTAATGGCACATAGGGCCTCGCCAGGAAGAGCGCCCCGAAGACTCCCACTACGCCGCCGGCCGCGAAGATGCGCGCCAGGCGGCTGCTCCACTCGGTAGCCTGCGATGCGTTCCCTTGGTGCAGCAGCCGGCTCAGGAGCGGCGCGAAGGCCAGCACGATCTGCGGCAGCAACGCCGCGCCCACCAGGTAGAGCCCGTGAGAGAGGCTGAAGTAGCCGACGTCGGCATACGTGCCCGAGACGAGGCGAACGAGGGCTTCACCGCTGCCCTGAAAGGCCACGTAGAGGAGCTGGATGACGAGAAATACGAGGCCGAAGCGGAAGTAAGGGGAGAGAAAGCCGATATCGGGCTTGAGATCGCTGGGCGCACGCGGCAGCTGACTCCACGCAATGCCCAGACCAAGGACCAGCAGTTCCGAGACGGCCACGGCGCCGGCGGCGCCGCGGAGACCACCCACCTGGAATCCCGGTATCACGAGGGCGAGGAGAAGCCAGCGCCTGACGGTATCGCCGGCGGCCCAGCGCTCCGCCCGATTGAGCCCGAGAAAGAGTGAGAACAGATATCCGGACACGCCCTGCAGGAACACGGCAACGGTCATGAGGACGAGCACGACAGCGTCGAGCTCCCCCCACCACGCTAGAGCCAGAATCAGATAGGCAGCGGCCGCGACCAGCGCGCTCGCCACTCGCAGCGTGAGGAGGTTACCGACGAACCGTCGCAGCCCGGCCACGTCGTGGCGGGCAAGGAACTGGGGGATATAGCGTGCCGTGGCATTCGCGAAACCGAGCCCGCTCACGAGCGCGAACCAGAACGCCACGGAGACGACGAGGGCGTAGCGGCCGTATACCTCCGGCCCCATGAGTCGCGGCACGAGCGCGGCGAAGCAGAAGCCGCCCACGATCTGGGCGCCGCGCTGGACCACGACCAGCGTGGCGTTGCGAACCGTCGCCGCGGCATCATCCTTCATCGGCGGGAGTCGAGGGAGTGAGGGAGAGTGAGGATCGTCGATCTCGTCGGCACTGTCGCTCTTCGCTCGCGAAGAATGGGTTGTCGCGAGGTCGATGTCTGCGATAGTAGCACGAGAGACATGGAGACACCGGCCGACCGGGGTGCGCTACTTTCGATCATCGTCCCCACCTACAACGACACGGGCGACCTGAAGCCATGCTTGTGCGCCCTCCGCGCGGAGGCGTCACCGGGTACAGAGCTTATCGTCGTGGTCGACGGCCCCCCCGTGGAGCCGGCGTCGGCGGTGGCGGCCGCCGCCGGCGCTCGTGTTTTTCTGCTCGACGAGAGAGCGGGGCCCGCCGCCGCCCGGAACTACGGGGCGGCCCGCGCGCATGGAGATGTTTTCGTCTTCGTTGACGCCGACGTGGTGGTGAGACGTGGAGGGCTTGCGCGCATCGAGCGGGCGTTCGCAGACGATCCGGGTCTGACGGCGATGTTCGGGTCCTACGATGATTCGCCCAGATCGCCAGGCCTGGTGTCACGATACCGCAATCTCCTGCACCACTTCGTCCACCAGGAGGGCCGCGCGGAGGCGACGACCTTCTGGGCCGGACTCGGCGCGGTTCGCCGGGCTGCCTTCCTCGAAGCTGGCGGCTTCGACGCCGCGGGCTTCACGCGGCCGTCCGTGGAGGACATCGAGCTCGGGTATCGGCTACGCGGGGCCGGGGGACGTATCCGGTTCGACAAGGGGCTTCAAGCTACCCACCTGAAACGCTGGAGTCTCTGGTCCATGATCCGGACCGACGTGACGTGTCGCGCTCTGCCGTGGGCCCGGCTCGTGCTCGGGACCGATCGTGTTCCGACCGAGCTGAACCTGCGCGCCTCGCAGCGGGTGAGCGCGGGCCTTGTCGCGTGTGCTCTCGTCGCCGCTGTTCTTGCGCTCCAGCGTACCGTCCTTCTCTCCGTGACCGTTCTGGCGCTGCTGCCGGTCGCGCTCATCAACCAGCGCTTCTATCGACTTCTTTGGCGGCGAGGTGGCCCGGGCCTCGCCGCCACAGGCTTCCTCCTTCACCTGCTGTACTTCCTCTACAGCGCGACGAGCTTCGCCCTCGTCTGGCTCGACATGCGCCTACGAGGCGCGGGCCGGGCGCTCGGCCATCGACGTAGCGGGCCTCGGTGATGAGGGTATCGGATCCGAACGGCCGCGGCGCGCGCGTGATCGTGATCGGTGCCGGCCCGGCCGGCCTGACCGCCGCCCGGGAGCTCGCGCGGCAGGGACTCGCGCCCATCGTGCTCGAGCAGAGTGGCATCGTGGGTGGCCTCGCCCGGACGGAGACGTACCGGGGCTTTCATTTCGACATGGGCGGCCACCGGTTCTTCACCAAGGTGGAAGAGGTCGAGAAGATCTGGCGCGACGTTCTCGGCGAGGAGTTACGACGGCGACCGCGGCTCTCTCGGATCTATTACCGCGGCCGGTTCTTCAAGTATCCCCTGAAGCCGCTCGACGCGCTGGCCGGGCTCGGAGTCCGGGAGGCCGCGCGCGTGATGCTCAGCTACGTCTGGTGGCAGATCTTCCCGCACGAGCGGGAGGATACGTTCGAGGAGTGGGTCACCAACCGGTTCGGGCAGCGCCTGTTTGAGGTCTTCTTCAAGAGCTACACGGAGAAGGTCTGGGGCATCCCATGTTCGACGCTACGGGCCGAGTGGGCAGCGCAGCGAATCAAGGATCTCTCGCTCAGGTCAGCTATCGTCAGCATGTTCCTCAAGCCGCAGACCACGATCAAGACGCTTATCGAGGAGTTCGACTACCCGCGGTTCGGTCCCGGCATGATGTGGCGATCCGTGGCCGAGGAGATCCGGAAGGTCGGTGGCTCCGTCCGCTTGAGCAGCGAGGTGATCGCGATTCGCGGCGCGGGCCGCCGCATTGAGGGCGGGGACATCTCCACGGATGGA
>Ga0137409_10006282_pt1 | contig 12340 bp, 13 predicted proteins | sample CZODoug1_16funga_FD_122059 | JGI IMG/M metagenome (GOLD analysis project Ga0137409, IMG submission 122059) | Vadose zone soil fungal communities from Angelo Coast Range Reserve, California, USA - CZODoug1_16fungal (Hybrid Assembly) | ecosystem: Environmental > Terrestrial > Soil > Vadose zone... | reverse complement strand
ACCCCCCAACGCTCGTCGCGCCCCGGCGAAGCCGTGACGCGCCTCGACCCCCAACGCTCGTCGCGCCCCGGCGAAGCCGTGGCGCGCCTCGACCCCCAACGTTCGGAGCGCCCCGGCACAGTCGGGTTGCTCCTCTAAACCGGTCGATAACCCGACAGCCTAGCGTGCCGCCGGCAACCGGAGCGTGACGCGCGCGCCATCGCGCAGCGACTCGAACTCCAGCGTGCCGCCGTGCAGCCGCGCCACGCGCTCGACGATGACCAGCCCGAGGCCGGGGTGGCCGGGCTTGGTCGAGTGCATCAAGTGGATCAGCAGCTTCGGGTTGGTCGTCCGCAGCCCCGGTCCGCGATCGCGCACCGCGAGCACCGCTTGACCATCGGCCTCCGTCACCCCGGAGACCTCGGGCGGCGGCGACCCCGCCGGCGTCGCCTCCAGCGCATTGGCGATCAGCTCGCCGATCGCGCGGACCAGCAGGGCCTCGTCGCCCGTCACGCACGGCCATGAGCCGGCGGTGAGCGTGACGCCGGCGTGCCCCCCCGCCTGGCAGGCGCGGACGACCAGCGCTCTCAGATCGTGCGTGCGCGATGGCTCGGGCTCGAGCGCGGCGACGCCGAGCGCCGCCGGCAGCATCTCGGACAGTCGGGCGAGCTGCTGGAGCACGGTGCGGAGGCTTTCGGCGGCCGCGGGATCGTCGGCGACGGTCCGCTTGAGGACTTCGAGATGGATGACCGCGGAGTTGAGCGGGCCGCGCAGGTCGTGCAGCAGCCGGGCGAGCTCGGCGGGCAACGGCCGGTCGGTGGACCCTCCGGCCGCGCCCGTCATCAGGTCAGGCGCGCCGACTTCACCGCCTGGATGCCGTATTTCGCCAGCTTGTTGTAGAGCGTCTTGAGACTGATGCCGAGCAGCTGCGCCGCTTTGCGCTTGTCCTGACCGGTCTCCTCGAGCGCGCGCAGGATCAGATCGCGCTCCATCTCGCGGATCGGCGTCACCGAGCCCGCGGCCGTCCCCGTCGCGGGCACGGTGCCGCGCAGGACGTTGTCCGGCAGGTGCTCGCTCGCGATGAGACCGCTGCCGCTCAGCACGACGGCGCGCTGGATCACGTTGCGCAGCTCGCGGACGTTGCCCGGCCACGAGTAGCGTTCCAGCGCCTTCTCCGCCTCGGGGGCAAGACCGCGCACCTGGCGGTTGTCCTGCCGGTTGAACTCGTCGATGAACGTGCGCGCGAGCAACGGGATGTCGTCCTTGCGGTCGCGCAGGGCCGGCAGGTGGATCGAGAACACGTTGAGCCGGTAGAAGAGGTCCTCGCGCAACTGGTTGGCCGTGATGGCCTCCGTGGGGACGCGGTTGGTGGCGGCCACCACGCGCACATCCACCTGGATCTCCGACTTGCCGCCGCCCACGCGCCGGAAGTTGCCCTCCTGGAGCACGCGGAGCAGCTTGGCCTGCGTGTTGGAGTCCATCTCCGCGATCTCGTCGAGGAAGAGCGTGCCGCCATCGGCCAGCTCGAAGCAGCCCAGCCGCCGCTCCGTGGCGCCGGTGAAGGCGCCGCGCTCGTGGCCGAACAGCTCGCTCTCGATCAGCGTCTCCGGAATGGCCGCGCAGTTGATGGCCACGAAGGGCTTGTTGCGCCGGTTGGAGAGCTCGTGGATCGTGCGCGCGACCAGCTCCTTGCCGGTGCCGCTCTCGCCGTACACGAGGACGGGCGCCGTGCTGGTCGCAGCCAGCTCCACCCAGCGATAAACCTCCTGCATGCTGCGCGCCTGGCCAACCATCTGGCCGAAGCTGCCCTTCTGGCGCAGCTGATGACGGAGGAAGTTGACCTCGCGGGAGAGCGACTCCTGCTCGATGGACTTCTCCAGCAGCACCTGCAGCCGCGTGGTGTCCACGGGCTTGGTGAGGTAGTCGAAGGCGCCGTGCCGCATGGCTTCCACCGCGGTCTCCACGGTGCCGTGGCCGGTCACCAGGAGCACGATGGGCGGGCGGCCCGTCTCCTTCAGCTTTTGCAGCAGGGTGAGGCCATCCATCTCGGGCAGCACCAGGTCGGTGAGGACCACGGCCGGGTGCTGGGTCTCGACGAGGTTGAGCGCCTCCTCGCCGGACGAGGCGGTCTCCACCTCGTAGCCCCACTGCCCGACGAGACGGGCCAAGCCTTCGCGCTCGGCCGGCTCGTCGTCGACGACGAGGATCTTGCCGGACTTCATCTGGTCGCGTCTGCTTGGGCTCACGGTATCGTTCGCGCGCGGCTAGCGCTTTTGCACGTGGAGATTATTGACCACACTCTTGACGCCCTGGGCCTGCCACGCGAGCTGCTCCGCCCGCGTCTTCTGCTCGGCCGAATCGACCGTACCGTTAAGGTAAACAGTGCGGTGATTCGTGTCAACGTCCACCCGGGTGAGGTTGGACGCCTTGTCGGCGACGAGCTTCGACTTCACGCTGGCCGTGATCGTGGCGTCGTCGACGTTGGTGCCGGCGCTCTGGCCGGTCATCGAGCGGCAGCCCGCCATCACGGCCAGGACGACCAGCACGGCAGCGACGGCGCGGACGGCGACGGTGGTCGTCATCGCCGCTCAGGCCGCCCGCTGCAGCCCTTCGTGCTGCTGCTGACACGGCACGCAGCGCGTCGCGAACGGCATCACCTTGAGCCGGGCCTTGGCGATGGGCTCCTCGCACTCGCGGCAGATGCCGTAGCGGCCGGCGTTGATGTCCTCGAGCGCGGCCGTCACCTGTTGCAGCTGGCGCGCGCGGCGATCGGCCATCGTGGCGGCGACTTCTTCGTCATGCGTCATCGAGGCGGCGCCGTATGGATCCTTGACGATCTCGCGGCCCTGATCGAGATCGCGAATCGTGCCCAGGGTCTTGATCGAGCGATTCAGCGCCGAGCGCTGCTCCTCGAGGTCATGCTTGATCGAACGCATCGAAGTGTCCTCCTGCCTCGTGCGAGGCTGGACACAGACAAGGCACTTGGCGTGCCAGCCGTGGCGCTCCTGTGAGAACGCTCGCGGTAACGCGTGCTTGCGCGCCGTACGGAGCCCTCCGGCGTCGGCCGCGAGTGCAACTCCTACATCCCTAACTGTGGAAGACTTTTCAACAGACCACTCCCAAACCTTCCCTGCTCAGAAGTCCGCGCAGCGCAAGTCAGCATGAGACCGTGCGCGCGGATCTGGCACAGCGGCTGCACCGAGGAGACGCGCAACACGACGTCAGAACGCAGGAGGAGTCCCATGGCTCACTCGACAGCCGCTCACGCAGTCGCTGCGGGGGCCCTCACCGGGTCCACGGCGGAAGCCTGCGACCAGCTGTACAAGGCCGATCACCCGCGCGCCATCGACCAGTACATCGACTTCTTCGGTGACGGCGTGCTGAGCGACGCGAGCTGCGATGGCTGCGGCGAGCTCTTCCTCGAGTCGCTGGCGTAACCCCAGGAGGAGCGCGATGCAACGCAGCATGATGTCTCGGAGTGCCAAAGGACTCGGCGTCGGCCTGGCGCTGGCCCTGCTGCTCGGCGGCTGCGCCGGGGTCACCAGCAGCAGCGGCGGCTCGGCCTCGCCCTCGTCGTCGAAGGACACCACGCGCCCGGCCCCGTCGTCGTCACCCACCGCGAGCGCCAAGCCCGTCTCCGGCGAGCAGGCCGAGCGGCTCAAGCGTGTCATGGTCCCGCTGCTCCGCGCCATGAACCGGCCGCTCGACCCGAGCAAGGTCAAGGTCGGCATCATGGACGATAGCCACATCAACGCCGCCAGCGCCGGCGGCGGCGAGTTCTACGTCACGCGCGGCCTGCTCGAGAAGGCCAACGACCAGCACCTGGCCGGCGTCCTCGCCCACGAGCTGGCCCACGATGATCTGAACCACGTCGCCAAGGCGCAGACGATCGGGACCGGGCTGAGCATCGGCGCCGTGATCCTCGACCAGATCTTCCCCGGTGCCGGGGCCATCGCCCCGATCGCCGGCAAGCTCGTGATCAACAAGTACACCCAGCGCGAGGAGTACGCGGCCGATCAGCACGGCGCCGAGATTCTCCAGAAGGCCGGCATGCCGGGCCGCGAGGTCATGGCCGACACCCTCACCTGGCTGATGCAGACCGAAGGCGGCAGCAGCGGCGGCTTCTTCGCCACCCACCCCGCCACCACCGACCGCATCGAAGCCCTCAAGCGCATGAAATAAACCCCGCGCGTCAGAAAATAGGGGAATAGAGAAGGGCCCCGGCTCCGCCGGGGCCCTTCGAACGTTGGGGGGCTTGGGGGCCATTTCGGGGCCCCCATCTCAAAAAGGCTACAGCTTCAGCTCGACGTTCTCGCGCCGGGTGAAGTCCGGCGGCGCCTGCATCTCCTCGAACGCGCGCTCGCCGTCGGAGTCCGCGACCAGCAGCCGGATGTAGAGCCGCGCGCCGACGACGGCGGCGTGCGTGAGCACGACCAGCGTGGGCTTGAACGCGATCGCCTCCTGCAGCACGCCGTCGACCGCCTGCGTGAGCGCGGTCTGGAGCGCGCCCTGGTCCTCGGCGTCGGCCACCGCCACCGACGTCGTCACCTCGACGAGAAAGGCCGAGGCGGGCGAGCCCGTCAGCAGCAGCAGCGCGAGCGCCGACGCCAGGCGGCGCATCGCTCAGTCACGCGCCAGGATCTTGCCGAGCACGAACCCGAGACCGACGGTGAGGGCGACGGCCTGCAGCGGATGGTTCTGCACGAAGCGGCGGGCGTCGCGCATCCACGCGTCGGCCGGGCGGCCGGTCATGCGCTCGACCTGGTCGCCGACGTCACGCGCGCGCTGCGACATGAAGCCGCTCGCGCGCTCGGCCATCTCCTGCGCGCGCTCCTGCGCGTAGCTGCCGGCGCGGGCCGCCACGTCCTGGGCATCGCCGGCCATCCGCCGGGCGCCGCGCTGGGCCGTCTCTCCGATGCTCTCGAGGCGTCGCTCGTCCATGGATGCTCCTCCTTGATGCGGGCGAGTCCTGCGGGGTGCCACTTCTATGCCATCGGTCGCGCGCGCCGTGCGCGTCCGCTCTCCAGCAGCGGGGCCAGCGACTGCGGGTGCGTGAAGAACGTCGCCATCGGATCCCCCACGTGCTGCAGCCGCTCGCGCAGGTTGCGCAGGTGGAAGTCCTCGGGATAGAGCGCGCGCTCGAGCTCCGGCCACTCGATCGGCGTGGACACGGTGGCGCCGGCGTACTCGCGGACGCCGTACGGGCTCACCAGCGTGGCGCCGCGGTGATTGCGGTGGACGTCGATGAGGATCTTTCCTCGCCGCCGCGCACGCCGCATGTCGAGCGTGAACAGCCGCGGCTCGCGCGTGCGGGCCAGCCGCGTGATGACCTCCGCCGCCGTGCGCACCTGCTCGAAGCTGTGCACGGTGGCCAGCGGCACCATCACGTGCAGCCCGCGGCCGCCCGACGTCTTCACCCACGAGCGGATGCGGTAGTGCGCCAGCAGGTCGCGCAGCAGCATCGCCGCGTTGCGCACCTCGCGGAAGGCGATCTCGGTGGGATCGAGATCGAAGAGGAGCTGGTCGGGGCGATCGAGCGCGTCCACCGTGCACGACCACGGGTGCACCGAGATGGCGCCGAGGTTGAGCAGGTACAGCAGCGAGGGCAGGTCGCCGCCGATCACGTGCTCGGCATAGCCGAGCGCGGCGTGCTCCGTGCGGATGCGGCGCGTCGGCACCCAGCTCGGCATGCCGGGCGGCGCCGACTTCTGGAACGCGCACTCGCCGGTGATGGCGTCGGGGATCCGCTGCAGGCTGATCGGCCGGTTGGCGATGAACGGCAGCAGGTGGCCGGCCACGTCGGCGTAGTACGCGAGCAGCTCGTCCTTGGTGACGTGATCCTCGGCCCAGATTTCCTGGTCGAGATTCGTGAGGATCAGCCGGCGGCCCTCGACGTCGACGACGCGCGTGTTCATGGGGCCGACCTCACGAGGCCTTCCGGCGCGCCGCCGCACGCCGGCCGACGGCCGGCGGCTTGGCGCCGGCCGCGCGCGCGCCGCGCGCCGGGCGCGCCTGCAGGCTCGCCTGCAGCGCCTGCATGAGATCCACGACCTTCGCCGGCGGCTTGCGGCCCGCCGCGGGCGCGGCGACCGCGCGACCTTCCACCTTGCGCTCGATGACGGCCAGCAGCGCCTCGCGGTAGCGGTCGTGATACTTGTCGGGCTCCCAGTCGGCGGCCAGCGTGTCGACGAGCTGGAGCGCCAGGTCGACCTCGCGCTTGTCCAGGCTCGCCTCGCCGCGCGGGACGTTGAGCTCGGTGGCCGACACGATCTCGTGCGCGAAGCGCATGGTGGTGAGCACCAGCGCGTCGTCGGCCACCTTCACCGCGGCCAGGTGCTCGCGCTGCCGCAGCACGAACGTGGCGATGCCCACCCGCCCGCTCCGCTTGAGCGCCTCGCGCAGCAGCGCGTAGGCCTTGGCACCGGTGGCGGCGGGCTCGAGGTAGTACGGCTGCTCGAAGTAGGTGAAGTCGATGGCGGCGGCCGGCACGAAGTCGCGGATGTCGATCGTCTGGTTGGCGTCGACGTCGGCGTTCTTGAAGTCCTCGTCGGTCATCACCACGAACTCGCCCTTGGCGTACTCGTAGCCCTTGACGATCTCGGGCCACGGCACCTCGACGTTCTCGGCGGTGCAGACGCGCCGGTAGGCGATGGGGGCGGCGTCCTTGGCGTGGAGCTGCCGGAAGGAGAGGTCGGTGCGGGTCGTCGCCGGGTACAGCGCCACCGGGATGTTCACGAGGCCGAACGTGATGGCGCCCTTCCACAGCGAGCGCATCGGGCGTCTCAGGGCCCTCCGGCTCGCACGTGGTTGCGCACGCTCGCCACCTTGCACATCACGACACGCTCACGCGGCCAGGCGCTTGTGGTCGGCGAGGAAGCGGTCGACGGCGGCCACCGTGCCCGCCACCGTGAGGCCCGTCTGCACAGTGCGGGCGCCGGCGCCGACGACTTTCAGGAACGGCAGGCGCGAGAGGACCAGGCCGAGGACCAGCGCGCCGGCGCCGAGGGCCCACGGCGTCCACCACGCGCGCGGCACCTTGCGCGAGATCGCGTCGAGCTGCGTCTCGATCACGCGCCGGGTGAGCGCAATGTCAGCCTGGATCTCAGCTGGGCTGCGAGCCATCGCCAGTTCTCCTCGAGGGATGCGAGTGTTTGCTTGGGCCACGCGATGTGCGTGAGGCGCCACGCGCTCCACGCCAGCGCGGCCAGGGCGAGCAGCGCGACGCCGCCGCCGGCGATGAGCAGCGGCTCCCAGCGCGCATCGAAGATCGGCGACAGCGCGGCGGCCAGGAGCACGACAGTCGCCGCGATCAGCGCGACGGCGGCAGGTACGGCGAGCGCGATCGTCACGAGCAGCGTGCGCAGCAGCGCGCGCGTCTCGGCGACGCCGAGCTCCATCTCGAGCTTGACCAGGCGCGTGAGGCGCGTGAGGACGGCGTCGTCTTCGACGTCGATTGGCGCGGGGCGGGTGGGGAGCCGATGTACCGTCGCCATGTGCTGGACAAAACAAGCAAGTCCACTGCCACCGACGGCGGGTGGGCAATGTGCAAACTACATAAGGATCAGCCGAAATCGTGCGAGGGCATAGCGTGACCGCGCGCGGGCAATGGTGTCACGCGCTGCGCGCGGATGGAGAGCACGCCGTCCTGCGATTGTAAAATCCCCTCCACCACGAGCAGCGGCGCGGTGACGAGCACCAGGCGGTGACGTGCAAAGAGTTGCGGGGTGACGATGACGTTGGCGATGCCGGTTTCATCCTCGAGGCTCAGGAACACGAAGCCCTTGGCGGTGCCGGGGCGTTGCCGCACGATCACGCTGCCGGCCGCGCGCACGCGCGCGTCGCTCGGATGGCGCCGCAGATCGGCAGCGCGCGTGATGCCGTGGCGCACGAGCGCGCGCCGGCGCAGCGCCATCGGATGCGGGCCGAGCGTCACGCCGGTGCCGGCGTAGTCGGCGGCCAGCCGCTCGCCGGCGTCCATCTCCCTCAGCGGAGAGGGCCGCGTCGCTTCGACCGCCGCGTCCGCCGCGGCGAACAGCGGTCCCGGTGACGCCACCGCCGCCGCCCACAGATCGGCGCGGCGGCGGCCGCCCAGCGCGGCCAGCGCGCCGACCGCGGCCAGCGTCTGCGCCTCGTCGGCTGCCACCCCGGTGCGGGCGAGCAGGTCCGCCACCGAGGCGAACGGCCGCACCGCGCGTGCTGCGACGATCGCGCGCCCGGCCGTCTCGCGCAGGCCCTTCACGTAGCGCAATCCCAACCGGACTGACTGACCGAGAGGGCTACGCCCCCTCGGACTCCCCGGCTCCCCCTCGATTGCGCAGTCCCAGCCCGAGCGCGTGACGTCGATCGGGTGCGCCACGAGCCCGTGGCGCTGGGCGTCCTTCACGATGGTGGCCGCGTGGTAGAAGCCCATCGGCTGATTGTTGAGCAGTGCCGCGTAGAAGGCGGCCGGGTGGCGCACCTTGAGCCAGGCGCTGGCGTAGGCCAGCAGCGCGAAGCTGGAGGCGTGCGAGTTGTGCACGACGAGACCGTTGGCCACGAAGTTGTGCTCGCCCTCGATCGTGAGGTCGTACGTCTCGCGGAATTCCAGCGGCGCGAGCGCGGTGATGCGATCCCACTCCACGGCGTCGCCGGCGCCGCCCCCTGCCGCGATCTCCTCGCCCAGGCGGAGGGCGCCGAGCCCGTGCCAGCCGAGCGGCGTCAGCAGCGGATGCTCGGGCGTGGCCGAGAGCTCGCGCCCAGCCGCCGTGCGCAGGCGATAGACCAGCCGTCGGCCGCTGGCCGTCGCGGCCAGGATGCGCCGCGGGATCAGCCGCAGATCGCGGTCACAGGCCAGCGTGCGCGCGACCGGCACGCGGCCGCTCACGACGTCCTCGATCCGCACCGTCTGCCCGCTCTCGGCGTCGACGATGGCGGTGTCGCCGGTCACGCACTCCGGGAAGCCGTACAGCGCGAACGCGGTGATCGCGTGCACGATCTCGTCGGCCGCGCGGCCCTCGATGCCCTGCCGGGCCATGCCGGCCCGCAGCTTCGTCTCGATCTCCGCCATGCGCCGCTCGCTGCGCTTGAAGCCGAAGGCGCGCCGCAGCTCCTCGGCCTCGGTGCCGGTGAAGCCCGCCGCCACCATCGCCATGCGCAGGAGCTGCTCCTGGAAGAGCGGCACGCCCAGCGTGCGCGCCAGGATCGGCTCGAGGCTCGGGTGCGGATACGTCACCCGCTCGCGGCCGCGGCGGCGGCGGATGTAGGGATGCACCATGTCGCCGACGATCGGGCCCGGCCGGATGATCGCCACCTGCACCACGAGGTCGTAGAAGCGCTCGGGATGAATGCGCGGGAGCGTGGCCATCTGGGCGCGGCTCTCCACCTGGAACACGCCGATGGTGTCGGCCTGCTGCAGCTGGGCGTAGACCTCGGGATCGTCGGGCGGCAGGTGGGCGAGATCGACGTGGCCGCCCTGCTCGCCGATCATCGTGATGGAGTCCTGCAGCACCGACATCATGCGCAGCCCCAGCAGGTCCACCTTCACGATGCCGAGCGCCGCGCAGTCGTCCTTGTCCCACTGGATCACCACGCGGCCCGGCATGGTGGCCGGCTCCAGCGGCACCACGTCGTCGAGCCGCCCGGCCGCGATCACCATGCCGCCCGAGTGCTGGCCCAGGTGGCGCGGCAGGTCTTGCAGGCGTGTCCACAGCGCGGCGAACTTTCGAAGTCGCGGATGCGTGGGATCGCAGCCGGCCTCGGCGAGATGCGCGGTCAGCACGTCGGCGGGATCCTGGAAGCCCCACGTCGAGACGAGCTTCGCCAGCCGGTCTTGCAGCTCGCCGGGCAACCCGAGCGCCTTTCCGACCTCGCGGGCGGCGCTGCGGCCTCGGTACGTGATCACGTTGGCCGTCATGCCGGCGCCCAGGCGCCCGTAACGGCGGTAGACGTACTGGATCGCGGCTTCTCGACGCTCCCCGCTCGGGAGATCGAGATCGATATCCGGCCATTCACCCCTGGCCTCACTGAGAAACCGCTCGAACAGCAAGTCCATCCCGACCGGATCGACGGCGGTGATGCCGAGCGCGTAGCACACCGCGCTGTTGGCGGCCGAGCCGCGGCCCTGCACGAGGATGTCGCTGGCCCGGCAGAACTCCACGATGTCCCACACGATGAGGAAGTAGCCGGCGAGGTCGAGGCGGCCGATGATCGACAGCTCGTGCTCGATCTGCCGCCGCGCGCGCGCGGCGAGCGGCCCGTCGCCGTACCGGGCGCGGGCGCCGCGGCGCGCCAGGTCGCGGAGATGCTCGAGCGCGCTCGTGTCGGGCGGCAGAGGGAAATCGGGGAAGCGGTAGCCGAGGTTCTTGAGCGTGAAGGCCAGGCGCAGCGCGAGCTCCCCGGACGTCTCCAGCGCCTCCGGCAGGTCACGGAAGCGCTGCGCCATGTCCACCCCGCCCTTCAGATCACGCTCGCCGTTGCGGGCGAGGCGGCGGCCGGCGTGGTCGAGGTCGGTCTTCTCGCGAATGCACGTGAACACGTCGGCCACCGCGCGGCCGCCCGCGCGGCAGTAGAGCGGCTGGTTGCTCGCGAGCAGCGGCAGCCGCGCCTCGCGCGCCAGCGTGACGAGACGCTGCAGGTCGCGCTCCTGCGCGCGGACGAGGTGGCGCTGGACCTCGACGAAACAGCTGTCGCGCCCGAAGATCCCGGCCAGGCGATCGAGCGTGCGCCGCGCGCCCGCGCGATCACCCCGCGCGACCGCCGCGGCCAGCGGCCCCTGGCGCCCGCCGGTGAGGCACACCAGGCCGCCGGCGTCCGGCGCGAGATCATCGAGCGTGAGGCGCCCGGCGCCCTTGGCGGCGCCGAGCTTCATGCGCGTGATGAGCCGGCAGAGATTGCGGTAGCCGTCACGATCCTCGACGAGCACCGGCAGGCGCGCGCCGTCGGCCAGGGTGATCTCGCTGCCGACCAGCGGCCGCACGCCGGCGTTCTCCGCCGCGCGATGAAACCGCGCGGCGCCGTACACGCCGTCGCGATCCACCAGCGCCAGCGCCGGCATCCCCTCGCGTGCGGCCGCCTCCACCAGCGCCTCGGGCTGCTCGGCCCCCTCGAGAAACGTGAACGCGGACTGCGCGTGGAGCTCAACGAACATCGCTCGAACTCTCGACTGGCCACGACTCCGCGGTGCGGGCGGGCGGTGGGGTCGGGGCTGGGTCTCTGCGACCCGTTCGCCGCCGCGCTGGACCGGGCGCGACGCGTCGGTGCAATTCAGCCGCAACGATGTCGATGCGGGCGCCCAACCACGTGGTCGCGAGACCCGGCCCCGGCCCCGCTGCCCGCCCGCACCGCGCAGTCGTACGCAGAGTGGACTTCGCCGCGACGCTCATGGAGATCACGCTCGGTCGGTGGTCAGTCATAGACGCCGTCGAGGGACCAGGTGCTGGTGAGGCGGTTGTGGGCGAGGCGCCAGACGGTGTCGTCGGTGAGGGCGACGTCCCATTCGTCGCGGGCCCAGACGTCCACGTCCCACCAGTCGCCGGAGATGCGCCACGGGCCGGCGCAGGTGACGACCGCGAGTGTTCGGCCGGCGGCGGAATCGGTGACGCGGGCCGGGCGGCCGTCGTGGACTTCGACGCTGACCATGCGTGGTGGGCGCAAGCGCCGGAGCGCCAGTGCGCCCGCGGCGACATCGGCCTGAGCCGCCTCCGGCGACGGCGGCCCGTCCGCCGGCGTTTCTGCGGAAACGCGGCGGTCCGTGTTCGCGTCAGCGCGCGCGCCATCGGCGATCGGCGGGCCCGGCTCACCGCTGAACGTCGTCAGCGTGGTGGCGTCGGGGCGGTGGGAATCGAGGGCGACGGGGGCGCCGACGTTGGCGCCGCCGACCAGCGTCGTCAGTCGCGCGAGGACGCCGGCCAGCTCGCGCGGCGCGGGCGCCGGGGGTTGCCAGAGGTCGGTGGCGGCCGCGCGGCGGGGCACCACGTGGGCGCTGATCGCCACGCCGACGACGCCGGCGGGCGGCGGGTGCGCCTCGATCTCCAGCGCCAGGAGCGCGGCGAGCGCGGGGACGTCGGACAGCGGCGCGGCCAGGTGGGGGCATGCGTCGGCCAGCACGTCGACGTGCTCTCCGTCCCGATGCACCAACACCGGCACGTCACCGATGTGGCGCTTGACCGGTTCGTGTTGCGGGATCTTGGACATGAGGCCCACGCGGTGCCAACCCGGCGATACCAGGTGCGGCACGCTCTCCGCGTGGTTCGCGCCTGACGCCTGCCGGAATGCCATGTGGCCGCCGAGGTAGCCGCCGCCACCGACCACCGTGAGGCCGATGAACCCCAGCATCCGACCCACACCCGGACGACCACGCCCGCGCGCGACCAGCGAGGCCACC
>Ga0137409_10006280_pt1 | contig 12340 bp, 7 predicted proteins | sample CZODoug1_16funga_FD_122059 | JGI IMG/M metagenome (GOLD analysis project Ga0137409, IMG submission 122059) | Vadose zone soil fungal communities from Angelo Coast Range Reserve, California, USA - CZODoug1_16fungal (Hybrid Assembly) | ecosystem: Environmental > Terrestrial > Soil > Vadose zone... | reverse complement strand
AACAAACCGCTCGTCGTCGTGTGAAAACTGCGCACCTCTTGGTGCACCGGCGTCGATACGCAGCGCACGCAGGCCACCACGACATCCTTGTGTACATCAAGACCGGCGCAGCGTGGATACAATACTTCCATGGGGTTCCTCCTCTTGGTTTGTAACGCAGCATCGGGCAGAACCCTCGTCGTCGAAATCTACTAACCGTGCTCCGGAGCGAGAAGCGCTCGTGGCAACAATTCGGGGTGCTCGCAGGGTTCGGGGTCCAACTATTTAACGGGCTCAAGGCACCAAGGAGAGACCGACCTCTATCCCAACGCCACCCAAAATCCTACTTCATCAACCGTGCGATCACCTAAACTCCGTTCCATCAGCTTCTCGCCTCGGGGCCGGGCCCGCCCGATGGGAAACTATTTACGGCGACCGATACCACCCCTCACCCCGATCAAAGCGTTCCAAGCATCGCGCTGTCAAAGCTCCTGGCAGCGGCCGCACAATTCGAGGCCGGGACACTGCCGCCGGGCGATGAGTTTCGCCGCCTCTTGGAGGGCAGCAGCCGCGCCGGCGGCGCGAGGCCCAAGGCGCTCGTACACGATGAGTCCGGAGAGTGGCTCGCCAAATTCCCCAGTCGCGCACGCGATGATGCGTATGACGTCGTTGGCCTCGAAGCGACCTGTCTGACGCTGGCTCGGGGCGCGGGACTTGAAGTCCCTGAGTCGCGATTGCAGACGATCGGCGCTCGGCGCGTGCTCATGGTCAAGCGCTTCGACGTCAGTGCCCAGGGCGGTCGGTACCACATGGTGAGCCTGCGCACGCTGTGCAAAGAACGTCCCGGCATCTACGTACACAGCTATTCGGATCTTGCTCAGGTGCTGCGCAAACATTCGGCTTCCCCCGCCGATGACCTAGCAGCCCTGTATCGGCACATGGTCTTCAACGCCGCTATCGGCAATGTCGATGATCACCTCAAGAATTTCTGGATGCTGGCGCGTCCCGGTGGATTTCGCCTTGCACCGGCGTTCGATTTAGTGCCGGACATCAGCGGTCGAGGCGAGCACACACTGTCCTTTCGGCAAGGCTTTGCCTGCCCGCCCCGCGCAGAAATGATCGCGCTAGCGGCTGAATGGGGCGTGGCACTCGGGGCGCGCATCGTTCAGGACGTCGTCAAGGCCACCAGGGTATTCGCGACGACGGCTCGAAGACTCAAGGTTCGCCATCCGGGCAGCTTGCAGAAAGTATGCGCCGATGTGCGCCGACGCACTGGACTGCTCAATGCCTTAAGCGGTCGCCCGTGACCGTCATACAGGGCCGCAGGCCCCGGTAGCGAATGCTGGCGACGACAGACGAAAAATCGTCGTCCCTCAAACTCATCGTGGACACCTGAGCAGAATCGGCGGCGTGCGCCGCCGATTACGCGGGGCCGAACGGCATTCGGTTGGCGGTGCCGGATCTATCGAGCTTCACGGTCAGTTCCAGCCCTACATCGGTAACTTTTTCAAAGACCGGGGCGCAGGCCGCCGCTCAATGCGCGGTGACCTACCGTGTCTCACCGGCGGCTCCGAGCGCGGCTGCGATAACCGAGCTTTACCGCGCGGGCTGTTGACCCCGCGGGGTCCCTAGTATTCGATTCAGGGAAACCCCCATACAACAGTGCGGGATACTCTTCGTATCTGATGGGTGTATAAACTATAGCGTCGTGAATTTTGAAGGGCCGGAGTACGAAAGGATGGCAACATCTCCGGATTATCTAAGGCTCGCGACAAGTTCGACGCGCGCCTTGGCGGACACGGCGCTCGATAGCCTTCGCGATGCCGTGGTGGTGGTCGATGCCCGCCACAAGCATCTGCCGGTGGTGCTGGCCAATGCGGCTGCGCGACGCTGCCTGACCCCGGAATCGCAGGCGTTTGGTCTGATCGAGTCCTCCTTACCGCGTTGGCTGGGCAGCGCCTCGGCGTCGTGGATCGAGACCCTGCTGGCAGAGATGCCCGATCCCGGCTCGCCCACCCGCAATGTTCTTGAATGGTGCTGCGCCGAGGGTGAGGTGTCCGTCATGACGGATATCAAGCCGCTGGCCATGGTTCCTGGGCAGCGTCTGGTTATGCTGACGTTTACTCCGCTCCCCGAGCCCGAGGCCCAGCCCGAGCCCCAAGCTGAGCCGGGCTCGCAGAGCAGCGGCGACCGCCGCTTGCTGGCGCTCACCGAGCAGGCGCGCGACATCATCGGCGTTGCCGGGCCCGACGGCACGCTGCATTACGTGAGCGGCGGGGTCCGAAATTCCCTGGGCTACACTTCCGAGGAGCGGCGATCGAACAATCTGTTCGAGCACGTGCATCCGGACGACCGCGAGGCGCTGCGCGCCCAGTATCAGCGGTTGGTCGAGGGTGAGATCAAGAGCTATTCACGCGAGTTCAGGGTCCGGCACAAGGACGGCTCCTACCGCTGGTTGGAGTCGAGCTACACCTCCGCGCTGGACGATCCACTGATCGCCGGGGTGGTGGTCAATTCGCGCGACATCACCGAGCGGAAGATCGCGGAGTGCCGGCTTGCCCAGCGCGAGGAAGTGTTTCGCCTGGCGGCGGACGCGGTGGACGGGGTCATTTACGAGTGGGATGTGGTGAGCGGCTTCGTGCACCGTTCCCGGGGCGTGCTCGAGGTGCTGGGAATCGAGCCCGAGGATCTCGAGCCCACCACCGATGCCTGGTGGGAACGGGTGCATCCGCGCGATTTCGAGGGGCTGAAAAGATCGACCCACTTGGGGTTGCTGAACGGCCGGGGCTGGACCGCGACCTACCGCATTCGAGACGTCCGGGGGCACTACCGATCCATCTTGGAGCGCAGCCTGGTTCAGCGCAACGCCGGCGGCGATCCGGTGCGCGCCATCGGCTGCTGCGTCGACGTGTCGGAGATCAAGCGGGTCAACGACCTCCTGGCTGAAACCCAACGTACTGCCAACATGGGCGGCTGGGAATACAGCTACATGACGCGCGAGCTCACGTGGACCGATGAGATGTTTCGCATCTATGAGGCAAACCCCGGAGAATTCGCCGTGTCCTGGGACTCGATGCTGGCGCAATGCACGCCGGAATCGCTGCAGCTCTTCCAGGATGCCTGTGCTCGATCCGAGGCGGCCGGCGGACAGCTCGACCTCGAGCTCGAAATCACCACCCTCAAGAACCGGCGCATCTGGGTGCGGATCATCGGGCATCTGGAGCTCTTGGACGGCCGCCCGTTCCGCGCCTTCGGCTCGGTGCAGAACGTGCAGGCGCAAAAGCTCGCGCAGATCGCCCTGGAGAGCAGCACCGGGTGGCTGAAGCTCTCGATGAACATGGCGCACATGCACGCCTGGCGCTGGGATCGGGCGCGGGATGTGTTCGAGTTCGCCGTCGTCGACGGCCAAAAAGGGCACTTGCCCAACGTGTTCCCCGGCATGAAGAAGCTGATGGCGGAGATGCACACCGCCGATCGGCATGGGGTGAGCCGCGCCATCGACGATGCGTTTCAATATCAGCTGGAGGTGCAAAAGGAATTCCGGCTGAAATCCAGCAACGGCCGGTACCGATGGTACGAGGCCTTTGCGCGGCCCTTGTTCGACGGCGACCGGGTGCCGCGCGGCTTGGTGGGCGTCATCCAGGACATCACCGAGCGGCGCGACTCCGAGGTGCGACTGCGGCGGTCCGAGGAATTGCTGCGCGCCACCACCGCGAACACGGCGGATACGCTGATGCTGGTCGACACGGGCCTCAAGGTCCGGTTCATCAACAGGAACGTCGGCGGCATGAGCATCGAGCAAATCATCGGGCGCGAGATCGGCGTTCTATTGCCCGAGCCGGCGCGCGACGGCGTGCTGGAGAAGCTCAAGCATATCCTCGACACGGGGGAGACGGCGACCTACGAATTCGAGTCCGCCGACGCCGATGAGGTGCGGTATTTCGAAAATCGCGCGGTGCTGGTGCGCGACGATGGGATCGGCACCGGGATTTCGATTTCGACGCGCGACATCACCGAGCGCAAGCATCTGGAGCAGGAAATCCTCGATGTCTCCGGCCGGGAGCGGCAGAGCATCGGCCGCGATCTGCACGACGGCCTGGGACAGGAACTGACCGGCGTGGCGTTGATGCTGCGGGGCCTCGGGAGCCGGGTTAAGGAGCGCTGTCCGGATGCGATGGACTCGATCAACGAAATCGTTGCGCTGGTGAATCAATCCATCGAGAATGCGCGCTCGCTGGCGCGCGGACTCCTGCCGGTGCGGACCGAGACCGGGGGCCTGGTGTCTGCGCTCAAGGAGCTGGCTTCGCGCAGCCGTGATTTGTACGGCATGGAAGTGAACTTCCGCGCCGAGGTGTGGCCGGCGCTCCACCTGGATGAAACCGACGCGAGTCACCTCTACCGCATCGCACAAGAGGCGCTCACCAATTCCGCCCGGCACGGCCATGCCACTCTGGTGGACATATTCCTGCTGGTCTCGCGCAGCACGTTTTTATTGTACATAACGGATAACGGTGAGGGTTTTCACCTACCGACGTCGCCTTATACAGGCATGGGACTGAAGATAATGAAGTACCGTGCCGGGATGATCGGTGCAAAGTTCGAGATTGCTCCCAATGAACCACGCGGTACCGTGGTTCGCGTTACGGGGGAACAACCACTGACGGCCGCCCCTGCAACCGGCGCCCGCCATTAAGGAGCGTGTAATGATGGCTGCGAGCAACACATGGGTACGTTCGCCGGTTTCCCAATCGGGGGCGAATACCGGCAAGCGCAAGGTCCGGCGCGTATTGATCGTCGACGATCATCCGATCGTGCGCCAGGGGTTGCGCCGCGTCATGGAGAATGAAGAGGACCTCACCGTGTGCGGCGAAGCCGAAACCGCCCGCGATGCGCGGACCGCCATCAAGGAGCTCAATCCCGACGTGATGATCGCCGACATCAGCCTGAAGCAGGGCGACGGCATCGAGCTCGTGCGCGACGTGCGCGCCCATCATCCGCAGCTGCCGATCCTGGTGCTGTCCATGCACGACGAAACCATCTACGCGGAGCGCATGCTGTCCGCCGGAGCCAACGGCTACATCATGAAGCAGGCGGCCAGCGAGCAGTTCCTGGTGTCCCTGCGGCGCGTGCTCGACGGCGGCATTTACGTGTCCGAGGCCGTGGGCAACAACATGATTCAGAAGTTTGCGGCCGGCGGCGCCTATATCTCGGCCAACCCCATCGACCGGCTGAGCAATCGCGAGCTGCAGATTCTGCACATGATCGGCAAGGGCATGAGCACCCGCGAGACGGCGCATTCCCTTAATTTAAGCATCAAGACGGTGGAGTCGCACCGGCAGCGCATCAAGCGCAAGCTGAACCTCACGACCGGGACTCAGCTGGTGCAATACGCGGTGAATTGGTTCACGGGCCGCGAAGGCACCGCCACCGGGTACTTGCCTAAGGACGCTGTGGTCAAGGGCGAGCGCACCGAGGCGTCCTAGCCGCCTTTAGGCCTCAAGGCAGGCTCTCCCTAAGGAGGGTCCGGAAGCCCGGCACTCACCTCACGCATGGTGCCGCCGAGAGAGATCGGCTGCCCGGCGGCATTGCGTTCGACCGAGCCCTGAACGCGCCACCGTTCGAGCCGGCTGCCCTCGACCTGCACGCGGACCTCGAGATCCAAAGGCACTTGCCGTTCCAGATGATTGCGGATGGCGAGCAGCAACTCCTCCCAGGCGCCGGCCGGCAGATACGGCTTCAAATCGTCGAGCCGGGTGCGCTTGACCGCCGCCGGCCAGTGCAGACGCCGGTAAAACCAAGGATCGAACCGGACGGAGCCGTTCCACAGAGTCAATTTCCATACGCCGTGGCCGCCCGCCGGCGGTTCGGCCGCTCCGGGTGAGCGGGCTTCGGAGGATCGAGAGGGCGAATCTGCCATCCCCTCCTATCGGCCCGCCATGACCCGCACTTGATGGGCGGGGAGACCTGTGCTAGGCAGAATCATGAGCGACCAGCGCACAGTTCCGACAAATGCTGCGCATGAGCGCTGTGGCGGAGATCTACAATAAGTCACGGCGACTTGGGTCAAGTCGACGCGCGTGGCGCCGATAATCCCAAATACTAGAAACCAAAGAGGGTTCTCCCGACGTGTCTGAACTGGAATCTGTGACATCCCTCACAGTCGAACCCTCGGCGACCATTTTGCTCGCCGAGGACGATCCGGTGACGCGCATGCTCATGACTCGCTTTCTCAACAAGGCGGGGTATGAGGTCGACGCGGTGGCGAACGGCTCAGAAGCCCTCGACAAGATGACGGCGCGCTACTACCCCATGCTGGTGACCGACTGGGAGATGCCGGAAATGGACGGCGTCGCGCTGTGCAAGGCGGTGCGTAACATGCAGCTGGACGGATACGTTTACGCACTGCTGCTCACCGCACGCGACGCCAAGGAACACATCATTGCGGGGCTGGAAGCGGGCGCCGACGACTACCTGGTCAAACCCGTTCACGAACCCGAATTGATCGCGCGGTTGAACGCGGGCCGGCGCATCTTGAACCTCGAGCATTCGCTGCGGGTCGCGAATCACCGCAACCGCATTCTGTCGATCACCGATGCCCTCACCGGGGCCTACAATCGCCGCTATCTCATGGAGCAGCTGCCGCGCGAGCTCGAGCGCTGCCGCCGCTATGCCTATCCCTTGTCGGTGCTCATGTGCGACGTGGATTTTTTCAAGAAGATCAACGACGCGCGCGGCCATGCGGCAGGCGACGATGTGCTGCAGCAGTTCGTGGCACGGACGCAGAAGATCCTGCGCACCAACAGCGACTGGGTGTCGCGCTACGGCGGCGAGGAATTTCTGGTGGTGCTGCCGGAGACCCCGTACGCGGGCGCCATGCACGTCGCGGAAAAAATCCGCACGCTGATCTCGTCGGCTCCGTTCGCCACCCGCGCCGGGGATGCCATGGTCACGGCGAGCTTCGGGGTCGCATCCACCGGGCCCTGTGGGCCCGACATTGCGCTCAAGGTCGACACCTTGATTCGAACCGCGGACGAGTGCCTGTATCGCAGCAAGGAAGCGGGCCGGGATCGCATCAGCGGCGAGGAAATCGCGGTCGCCCCCGCGCTCGCGGCGCAGGCCTGACCCTAAGTCCGCGCGCGCCTCAGCCGGCCTTGCGCAATTGGGCGTTGACGGCCCGCAGCCTCGCGGAGAGCTCCTGGACCAAGCCGTGGATTTCCGCCACGGAGTTCGCGCGCGCCGCGCTCTCCAGGCTCGAGGCCGCCGCGGCCAGACCCGAGGCGTGAATATTGGCGCTGGCGCCCTTCAATGCATGCGCACGCTTGCCGATGGTGGCAAGATCGCTGACGCGCAGCGCCGAGAGAATCTCCGCCAGACATTGGTCGCCGCTGCTGACGAAGGTCGCCACCAGCTCCCGCTCGAAGTCCGTGTCCCCGCCGGTGAGCTCGCGCAGGGCGTCCATGTCGACTTCCGGGCGCGCGGCGTCGGGCTTCAGATAGCGGAGGAGGCAGGCCACCAGCTGGGCGGCCTCGATGGGTTTGCCGAGATGCGCGTCCATGCCGGCCGCGATGCAGTTCTCACGATCCTCGCTCATGACATTCGCGGTCAGCGCGATGATGGGCAGCCGCTTGCCGCGGCCGCCGCGGCGCTCGAGCTCGCGGATGCGCCGGGCCGCGGTGAAGCCATCCATGACCGGCATCTGGCAGTCCATCAACACGGCGTCGTAGGTTGATTCCGCCAGGCGCTCCAAGGCCTCGGCGCCGTGGTTGGCAATGGTGACCTCCGCCGCCAGCTTCTGCAGCATGCGCTGCGCCACCCGCTGATTCACCGCGTTGTCTTCGACCAGCAAGATGCGATGGCCGCAGAAGGTGGGATTCGCCTGCGGCGCGGGCGGGAGCTCCGCCTTGCTCGGCACTTTGCCCGTCAACACCTGGGCCACCAGCGCGGTGAGGGTGCAGCCACGAATGGGTTTGAGACCGACCGCATGCGGGTGGTGCGCCCGCTCGGCCGGGTCGTGCTCCGCGCCGAACAGGGACAGCAGAATGAACGGCAGGGCGGCGTGGCGCGGATCGGCGCGCAGGGCGGCCAAGAGATCGAGTCCGCTTTTCACGGGCATGAGCTCATCGGCCAACACCAGGTCGAAGTCCGGATCTTTTGCCAGTTGCTCCAAGGCTTCGTCGACCCCTCCCACCGAGACCGCGTCGAAGCGCGCCAGCCGGAGTTTCCGGGCCAGGCTCTGGCGGCTGACGGGGAGATCGTCGACGATGAGGATGCGGCGGCCGAGCCCGACGGTCTCGCGCTCCGCCTGCTCCGCCACGGCGTCGACTTTCAGGGTGACCCAGAAGCTCGAGCCGCGTCCGGGCTCGCTGCGCACACCCACCGCGCCGCCCATCAATTCAGCCAGGCGCTTGACGATGGACAACCCCAAGCCGCTGCCGCCGTAGTGGCGCGTGGTGGAGGAATCGATTTGTGAGAAGGTCTTGAACAGGCGGTCGAGCCGATCGGGCGGAATGCCGATGCCGGTATCCGTGACCTCGATGCGCAGGATGAGGCGGCCGCGCTCATCGCAGGCGCCGGCGGCATCCAGGACCACGTAACCTTCGTGCGTGAATTTGATGGCATTGCCCATCAGGTTCATGACGATCTGGCGCAGACGCCCCGGATCGCCGCGTACGGTGACGGGCACGTCGATGCCGACGTTGACGACCAATTCGATGCCCTTCACCGCGGATTGCAGGGACATGGCGGCGACCGTCTCATAGATCACATCGCGCACATTGAATTCCACCGCTTCGAGCTCGAGGCGGTCGGCCTCGATCTTCGAAAGATCGAGCACGTCGTTGATCAAGGAGAGCAGGGCCTGGGCGCTGCCGCGGATGATGTCGACGTATTCGCGCTGGGTGTTGTCCAGGGTGGTTTCCGACAGGATCTGCGACATGCCGATCACGCCGTTCATGGGCGTGCGGATCTCGTGGCTGACGTTGGCGAGGAAATGGCTCTTGGCGCGATTGGCGGCTTCGGCGGCGAGCTTCGCATCGATGGTCGCTTGCTCGGCGAGCTTGCGGTCGGTGATGAGCTGCGACGAACCGGCCACGCGCAGCGGCGTGCCATCCGCGGCGCGTTCCGACTGCGCGCGCGAGCGCAGCCACTCGTAGTGCCCGGCCTTGTGCCGCGCGCGATATTCCACGTCGTAGATCGCGCCGTGTTCCATATGATTCTGCACAATTGCCCTGACCATTTCGCGGTCTTCCGGATGAATCATCGCCCGATAGCGCTCGCGGGACTCGCTGAGCTCGCCGACGCCGTAGCCCAGCATTTCTTCGAAGTGCGGGCCGAACCAGAGCGTATCGGTCACCAGGTCGATTTCCCACAGCCCGTCCTGGGTGCCGCGGAGCGCCCGCTCCAAGCGGGCCTCAGCCGAGTCCAAGGCCGCTTCGGCGCGCTTCAAATCGCTGATGTCGACGATGGCGCCCGTGACCCGCGCCACCCTGCCGGACTTGTCGTGCGTCACCGTGGCTTTCTCGCCGATCCAGCGCTGGCTGCCATCGTCGAGCACCACCCGGTATTGGCAGAGATAGGTCGGATCGTCGGGGGTGGTCTCGAGCGGCTTGCTGCGGCTGCGCTCGACGTCATCCGGATGCACCCGCGACAGCAAGAGGTTGAGATCGTCGAGCCGGGTCGAGGGCGGGATACCCAAGAGGTGATGGAAGTTGTCGGAGCAGATGCGGCTGTTGCGGTCGAAATTGAAGTCGAAGGTCGCGACGCCGGCGGCGCCCTGGGCGATGTTCAGCGACTCGGTGGCGTAGCGCAGCTTCTCTTCCAGCTGCTTGCGCGCAGTGATGTCGCTGATGGTGCCGACCACACGGGCCGGGCGGTCTTCGGCATCGTTCACGATCTCACCGCGGCCGGTCAGCCAGCGGATCCCGCCGTTCGCCATCAGCGCACGGTATTCGGCCTGGTACTTGGTGCCGGAGTCGATGGCGGCGCTCAACTCCATCGCGACGGCTTCGAGGTCTTCCGGGTGGATGGTCGCAAGCCACTCCTCGCGCGTCAGCGTCTCGCGGCGCCGCAAGCCGATGAGATCGAAGAACAGGGGGGTGCCGCCGATGTCACCGGTCACGAGATCAAGGTCAAAGACGCCGAAACCTCCGGCAGCCGCGGCAAACTCGAGAAAATCGGCGGATTTGCGCATGCAACAACCAGCACAGTTAAGCCCTCAAGGCTCAGGTTATCGGCGGGATCCGGACCCTCTTGAGCTATCATCCAGCTTCAAATTCAAGGGGCAACGCGTGCGGACAGTGAAGGTTTTGGCGGGCGTGATGGGGGGCATCCTCGTCCTCATCGCGGCAGGGCTCGTCGCCGTGTGGTGGCTGGTCAATCCGAACGACTACAAGGGCCGGATTGCCGCGGCGGTCAAGGAATCGACGGGGCGAGACCTGGTGCTCAAGGGCGATATCAAGCTGTCGGTATTCCCCTGGATTGCCCTCGAATTGGGGCCGGCGAGTTTGGGGAATCCGCCGGGGTTCGGCGAGGAGCCGTTTCTGGCCTTCAATCGCGCCGCCGTCCGGGTGAAGCTGTTCCCGCTCTTGGCCAAGCGGCTGGAGATGGACCGGGTCGAGCTGGACGGGCTGGACTTGCGGCTGCGCAAGAACCCTGAGGGCACCGGCAACTGGGAGAACTTCGGGCAGGGGCAAAAGCGCGCCGAGAATGCGGGCAGCGGCAAGGTGGGCGGGCAAACGCCGGCGCTGGCCGGCATACAGATCACGCATGGGCGGGTCAGCTACCAAGACATCGTGGTCGAGAACTTCAATCTCGAGACCGGCGCCTTCGGCGGGCATGGCGTCACACCGGTCAGCATCAGCTTCAACGCCAACCGCGGAGCGGCGGGCGAGAGCCTGACCTTGAACGCGCAATTCGACTTGAATTTGGACGCTGCGCTCAAGCGCCTGCGGCTGGACGCGGTCAGCTTCAGCGGCTTGCTGGGCCGCGCCGGCGACGGCGCGCCGGAGCATTGGGAGATGTCCGCGCCTTCGATCGAGGTGGATCTCAAGGGGCAGACGGTGGCGGTGCCGGCCTTTGCGGTGAGCTACTCGAACGCGCGCCTCACGGGGAAACTGCAGGCAACGAAGATTATCGACGGCCTGGGCGCGACGGGTTCGGTGGCGCTCGCGCCGGTGGTGCTGCACGAGTTTGCGCCGCGCTTAGGGCTAGTGCTGCCCAAGACCCGCGATCCCAGAGCGCTGGCGCAGTTCTCCGCGAGCAGCGATTTCAGCTACTCCTCGAGCGGCCTGCGTTTGGAGCAGTTGCAGGCGCAACTCGATGACACGCATCTTACGGGCTATGCCGCGCTGGTGGGGGAGCCGCGGGCGCTGAAGTTCGATCTCGCGGTAGATCAGATCAATGTGGATCGATATCTCGGCGCCGACAATGGGGCGGCGGGCGCCGCGCCTGGACTTGAGTCCAACACGGCCGAGAAGCAATCGCCGGCGGGCGAAACGTCGAAGATGCTCGATGCGGACGGCACGCTGGCCGTGGCGTCGGTGCATTTCTCGCCGCTGGATTTTTCGAATGTGCACGTCACCCTCATGTCGAAGGACAATGTGGTGCACCTCTTCCCCTCGCTGGCGCAGATCGACGGCGGCAGCTATTCGGGCAACATCACGCTCGATCGCCGCGGCGCGACGCCTTCTTTAAGCATGGATGAGCACTTGAGCGGGGTCGACATGACCCGCTTGATGGCCGGCTCCTCGTACAAGGGACGACTCGCGGGGCGCGGCAACGTGAACCTGAAGGCCACGGCACACGGCGCCGCACTGAATGGGTTCATGCAGACGCTCAATGGACACTTCGACGCAAATCTCGCGGACGGCGCTCTCGAAGGGGTGGATCTGGGATACGAGGTGGGCCTGGCGCAGGCCTTGGTCAAGCACACGGCCGCGCCGACGCGCAGCACACCCGCGCGCACGAAGTTCGACGCCGTCAAGATGTCGGCGGAGATCACCAATGGGATGGCCAAGACGTCGGATCTGACGATTTCTTCCGCGGTCATGCGCGTGACGGGCCAGGGCAGCGCGAATCTCGTCAACAAGGCCATCGATTTTCAAATGGTCGCGAGCTTCTTGAAGTCGCCGGGCGCCAGCGCCGCCGACATTCCGCTCAAGATCACGGGGACGTATGTAGATCCGACGGTGCGGCCCGATGCACAAGCGCTGGCCAAGGGCGAGCTCAAGCAGAAGCTGCAGGACGTGCTCAAGAAGAACGGGTTGGAAGGGTTGTTCGGCAAGTGACCTTCGAACCCGGACAATTCACGGAGCGATTGCTCGGCTGGTTCGAGATTCACGGGCGGCACAATCTACCCTGGCAG
>Ga0137409_10006279_pt1 | contig 12345 bp, 14 predicted proteins | sample CZODoug1_16funga_FD_122059 | JGI IMG/M metagenome (GOLD analysis project Ga0137409, IMG submission 122059) | Vadose zone soil fungal communities from Angelo Coast Range Reserve, California, USA - CZODoug1_16fungal (Hybrid Assembly) | ecosystem: Environmental > Terrestrial > Soil > Vadose zone... | reverse complement strand
CGAGAATCCGCGCTGTGCTCAGCGCGTCGGTACCGTTCGGGTTTGCGTAACTTCTTCGGTCTCTATCAAGCTTTGACCACGACGTGGCGGATGTACGACAATTCAGTACCGGAGCCGTTGTTGATCGCTTCGGGCGCTGGAACAGAGACGCTGGCTGCCATCCATCACGTCGAAGCCTCCTCGGCCCGTTGATCGAGCTCTGACGGCGCAGGTGTTCGCGGCTCCTTCGGCGTGAACCGCAGAATAAGGTGTCCCCAACCAATGACGGGTGAGGTCACGGAGCAGCGTCCGCGACCGTGACCTTGCCTGTCACGGCTGGTGGTTAGAGTCGCGCGCATGAGACGCAACAGCCGCTCGCCCCAGCCCTTCCGGAAACCCCTCGTCTCCGAGTTGCCGGCGGGGTCTCCACGCCCGGGCGGTTGTGTGGCTCAGCCACCGCCGTCTCCTTCGGGCGCCAGGGCGGTACGTTTTCCGTGCGGCCATATGGATTCCGAGGCGCTCCTTGCGGGGAATCTGCGCGAGCGGAAGAACGGCGTCTGGGTGCGCAAGCGACGAGCGGTCGCCGCGTATCGGCATGTGCGTCATTGCCTCACTGTGGTCATCGAATTTGGCGATGATTTCAGGCTGTGTCCGCGGCAGCGGCTGGCGTCTACAACTCGCGACGTTGACGCCCAGCCGCCGAAACCCTAGCCTGCCTCTGGCCGACGGACAGCGATCGATTTCCTGGAGGGACGTGGATAGTTGCCGGGACCGCTGGCGTTCGAGTGGAACCCACGCAAGGCAGCGCTCAATCTCGCTAAGCACAAGGTCTCGTTCGAGGAGGCGGTCACGGCATTCGGCGATCCGCTTGGCCAGATCATCGACGATCCCCGCCATTCGGCAGACGAAGAGCGCTTCGTGCTGCTCGGGCGATCCGACCGCCGCCGGCTCCTCGTGGTAATGTTCACCGAGCACGGAGAGGCAATCCGGCTGATCAGCGCCCGGAGAGCGACGCCGCGCGAGCGGAGAAGGCATGAAGAGGGTGAAAGCTAACAAGGTCGCAAGACGTCGGAGCGGCGGCGACGAAATCCTTCCGGAGTACGACTTTAGCCGGGCTCGGCCGAACAAGTACGCCGCACGTTACGCCAAGGGCAGCATCGTCGTGACCCTCGATCCTGACGTCGCTGCCGTGTTTCCCGGGGCTCGAGAGGCGAATGACGCCCTCCGGGCTCTCGCGGGGGTGATCCGACGCCACCGTGTCCGGCGATCATCCCGGCGGAGCGCGTAACAAGCCTGCACGCTCTGCGGGAGGCGGCCGCAGGCCCCCGCGCCGTGACGGCTTTGAGACAACACTCGCGAGTCGGTCCTTCAGCCCGAGAATTCGCGCCCTGATTAGGACTGGATATCAGTGCCACCTGGTCTTTCTCTGGCTGCCAAGCGCGGACTTTGCAGTGGCGAGGGTGGCGGATCGGGTACGTCTGGGAGGTCACGCGGTACCGGAGGAAACGATTCGTCGTCGGTACCACGACGTGGCGGATGTACGACAATTCAGTACACGAGCCGCGGTTGATCGCCTCGGGCGCTGGAACAGAGGCGCTAGCGGTAAACGACGCTGATCTCTGGCGAGGATTCCGGGCGGAGGCAAGCCATGAAGGCTAGGCAGGGAAGCCGAATAGGCCAGATCTTCGCGGATGGCCGCCAGATCGATGAAGCATTGCGCCTGGCCGCCCGTGACGCCATCAAAAAGCACGCGCTCCATGACGCGCCTGTCGTCATCTGGCGTGATGGCCGAACCGCATGGGTGCCCGCTCGCGAGCTCAGTACGAAGACCCCGCGCAAGACCACCCAGAAGGGGACGCGCTCCGCCAAGCGCGCACGCCGACCGGCTTAGGTCAGGCTCTCAAACCTGGTTCCCCGCTTCCCGCGCCGGCGGCCCGGTGATCGGGTTCTAACGGAGCAGGGCCTCGCGGCTCCTTCGGCGTGAACCGCAGAATCGTGAAATCGCCGAGGGGCGAAACCGTACCTTCCTGAAGCCGCCGCGTTCTCACGTAGCGGCGCTGGGCCGATCCCTGGCCCGGTGCCGCTCGACGGTCAGATACCCGACGGTCTAGGATCACCTTCACCCGGGTCATGGCCGCGAGCGACTGCTTCAGGTACTCGTAGAGCGCCGTGTTGTTTTCGTGCACAACGACGAGCAGTTCGGCATCGGGAAACGATCGCGACGGCAGAGACTCCAGGAACTGGGCCTGGTGGTAGGCGCATATACCGTGCGTCGGCTCGGGGTTGTCGAACGGCTCGCGCTCACCCAGGTAGCCGGGCAGGCCTTCGCGGCAACACCAGGCACATAAGATCCGCATCTTGACGACGCCAGGGTGCGAACGGCGTGCCACCCGGTCCGAGCTCGGGGAGGGCTCGAAACTGCGCGCCCGGAGAGGTTTCGTGCCGTTGGCGCCGACGGCTGCTCCTATTTCGCACCCGGCGACCGGGTGAAACGCCCGAAGGCCAGCGGAGCCCTGCCCTTGAGAAGCGTCGTCGCCGAGGGCAAGATGATGCCCGCGATGCGCCGACACGCTCTCGTTCTTTGCGTCCTGCCCGTGCTCATGGCGGTGACCGGCGCAGGGGTAAGGTCGGCGAGAGGTGAGCCGCTGAAGTTTGTGACAGTGGCCCCGGGCATCGCCCACTCCACCTTCAAAAGCCGCGCGGAAGACGCCGAGCCGTTTTCAGGCTACGCCTTCAAGGTCGATCTCGACGCGGCGGAAATCCGCCTCGTCCCGGCCGGGGGCCCCTCGTCGCGACGCCCCGTGGCGCAGATTGTCGCGTCCTATCCGGCCGTTGTCGCCATGAACGCCAGCTTCTTCGACAACGAGGGCCGGGCAATGGGACTGGCCGTCGACGAGGGACGATCGATAGGCGGTGGCAGACGGCAGAGCTGGGGCGCCCTCGTGGTCGAGGGAAGGAAGGCACGAATCACCCTGGGTGCCGACTTGACCGACCATCTTGCACCGCGCCTCGTTGTCCAGGGCATTCCCCGTCTCGTCGTCGGCGGAATGGTCTCACGTCTCAAGCCGCAGTTCGCCGAGCGGTCGGCGGTGTGTGCCGACGGAAGTGTCGTCATGCTCGTCGTGTCGACGAAGGCTGAGGCGACAGCATTCGCGCGCTTCCTGGCCGATGCGCCCGACCAGGGTGGGCTCGGATGCGTCGATGCCCTCAACCTCGATGGGGGTCCGTCGACACAGCTCGTCGTGAAGCTGCCCGGACTGGAGCTGTCGTTGCCCGGCAGATGGGGGGTGCCGAACGCGCTGGTCGTTACGCCCGGGCGCTGACCGGCCCGTCCTTACCAGGCGACGACGCTACTTCAATCCTCCCGCCACCAGCAGCGTCTCCCCGGTCATGTACTTCGAGTCCGACGACGCGAGATAGACCGCCGTCGGCGAGATGTCGTCCGGCTGCCCCATGCGGCCGAGCGGGGCCTGTGTCTCGACCATCTTCTGGAAGTCGCTCCCGATGAGGCCGGCGGTGTGAACACCTTCTGTCTCGATCATCCCCGGGTTGATCGAGTTCACGCGAATCTTCCGGGGGCCAAGCTCCTTCGCCAGCACGCCCGTGATCGCGTCGACGGCGGCCTTCGACGCCGTGTACACCGTTGAGTTCGGCGGCCGCATCGAGCTCGCGCTCGAGCCGATGTTGATCACGCTGCCGCCCTCGGGCCCCATGTGCTTGACGGCCTCTTTTGTCGTCAGCAGGAGACCGAGGACGTTGACGTTGAACTGCTTGTGAAAGTGATCTTCGGTCACCTCTTCGAGTGGCCAGAACTGATAGACGCCGGCGTTGTTGACCAGGATGTCGAGCCGGCCGAACGCCGTCCTGACTTCCGCGAACAGGCGTTGGATGTGCTCTTGCTTCGCGATATCGCCTTGCACCGCGATCGCCTTGCCTCCCTGGCCGGCGATTTCTGTCACCACGCGATCGGCGTCCTGTTTGCTGGACGAGTAATTGACGACCACCGATGCGCCCTCGCCGGCCAGCGCCTTCGCGATGCTCGCGCCTATCCCCTTGGACGCTCCTGTCACGACTGCTACTTTTCCTGCCAGCTTCTTGCTCATGCTCTTGACTCCTCGGCTTGGATGCCCGAGCCGGACCGATTTTGAAGGACCCGTGATGCGGCTACCTGTCCGTTCAGACGCGGGCCGCCTCACGAAGGATGCCAATAGGCACTCGTGCTGGCGGATTCGCCCGGAAGCCGCTATCCTCTTGGCGAGGGCACGCGATTTCCTGGCAGCGAAACGATCCCGTCGAGTGGGAGGGCGCCACGATGATGAAGATGACGATCGAGCCGGTATCCGCGTTCAGCAGCCTCGACGTGCTGGTGGCCATCGACGAAGGCCTGTTCAGCGCCGAGGGACTCGATCTCCAGATGCTGTCGCGCGAGTCCCGCGACATCCGCTCCACCACGGAAGGGACGTTGACGAGCCCGGTCACGAATCAGGGCAGGCTTCAGGAACGCGGCGAAGCCACGATGTTCCAGGGGTGAGAGTGCGGCAATAACCGCCGGGTGGCGGAAAGCCGAGTGGGTGCGCTGCAGATCGGTCGCCGGTCGATGATCGTCTGTGCTGCGCTGGTCGTTCCTCCCGACTCGAAGGTCTACGTGCCGCAGGAGCTGGCGAACCGCAAGGTGGGGCTGGATTACGGCAACGGCACGGCCTACGCCGGGCTTCAGATGCTCGAGGGCGCCGTGCCGCGGGAAGCGGTGACGACGTGCGCGGCCGTCATCCATCCGGGCGAGCGGCTGGCGGCCATGCTGCGCGGCGAGTTCGAGGCGACGGTGCTGCAGGAGCCGTGGATCACCGTGGCCGAGAAGGCCGGCTGCCGCCTGGTCTCGACCACGTTCTTCCACGGCACGTGGGTCGGGGGGCCCGACCTCGATCCCGCGCTCTATGCCGCGTTCCTGCGGGGCGTCATCCAGGCCGTCCGCCGCATCAACGCCGACAAGCGGAAATACGTGGCGTACTTCAAGCAAGGCTGGGCCGCCGGCGATCCAGCGGTCCAGGCGCTGACGCCCGACGACTTCAATCTGGGCCGCATCCAGCTCCGGGAGCCGACCCCGATCCCGGAGGACGAGGCCCGCTGGGCGTGGGACTGGATGGCGAGCTGGGGCGTGCTCCACGGCAACTTCGACGCCGGCGCCCAGATCAATCGCAAGGTCGAGCGAGAGGCGCACGAGCTGGCGTTCTCGGCTGCGACGTGAGGCGCAGGGCTAAGTGGGAGAGGTGTCCACGATCTGACGCATTGACGCGTAGGGATCGCGCCGCCTAGCGTTGCCTCATGGCCACCGCGGCCGTGTGGGCGAATTGAAGGATGCCCACAATTCTGCGGAGCGGCCCGTATCGCATCTACTTCGTAAGCCACGACTTGCACGAGCCGCCGCACGTTCACGTAGACCGTGACGATGAATCAGCGAAGTTCTGGTTGGCCCCCGTGGCGTTGGCGAGTAACCTTGGATTTACGACGGTTGAGTTGCGCCGCGTTCAGAGACTCGTCGTTCGGCACGAGGCACAGCTGCTGGAGGCTTGGAATGACTACTTCGGAGAGTCGCCCGGGCGAGCGCGTGAGGGGCGTCCGGTTTACCGAGGACGATCTGATCGTCGATCTCCTGGACGGTCGCGCCATCTCCGTGCCTCTGGTGTGGTATCCGCGCCTCCTGTCAGCGACCCCTGAACAGCGCGCTAACTGGCGTTTGGCCGGGGGGGGATTCGGCATCCACTGGCCGGACGTCGATGAAGACTTGAGTACAGAGGGGCTGCTCCGCGGCGCGCCGGCTCCCCGCGGCCCCGCCGCGATTCGCCGAACAGGCGGAAGCTGATTCAGCCGCCAACGGATGCAGCCCCTCTCAGTTCGATCGAGCCTGATCGCTAGATCACGCCAGGTCGTAGCGATCGAGGTTCATCACCTTCGTCCAGGCCGCGACGAAGTCCTGGACGAACTTCGCCTGCGCATCCGAGCTTCCGTAGACCTCCGCCAGGGCCCGGAGCTGGGAGTTCGAGCCGAAGACGAGATCGACGCGCGTGCCGGTCCACTTGACTTGGCCCGTCTTGCGATCGCGCCCTTCGAACACGTCCTTGGCGTCCGATGCCGCCTTCCACTCCGTGCCCATGTCGAGCAGGTTCACGAAGAAGTCGTTGGTCAGCGCTTCCGGCCGCTTGGTGAAGACGCCGTGTTTTGTCTGTCCGAAGTTGGTGTTCAAGACGCGCATGCCGCCGACGAGAACCGTCATCTCGGGCGCGGTCAGCGTCAGCAATTGCGCCCGATCGACCAGCAGCTCCTCGGCCGATACGGGGTACTTGCCCCCGAGGTAGTTTCGGAAGCCATCGGCGACCGGTTCGAGGACCGCGAAGGAGTCCACATCGGTTTGCTCCGGCGAGGCGTCCATGCGTCCCGGCGCGAAGGGAACCGTCACGGCGTGACCGGCATTCTTCGCCGCCTGCTCGACGCCTGCGCAACCGGCCAGAACGATCAGGTCGGCGAGCGAGACCTTCTTGCCGCCGGACTGCGCTTTGTTGAACTCGCTCTGGATGCCTTCCAGCGCCTTGAGCGCCTTGTCCAGCTTGGCGGGTTCGTTGACTTCCCACGCCTTCTGCGGCGCGAGGCGAAGGCGCGCGCCGTTCGCCCCGCCGCGCTTGTCGGAGCCCCGGAAGGTCGAGGCCGACGCCCACGCGGTCGAAACCAGCTGCGAGACGGACAGCCCCGAGGCCAGGACCTTGCCCTTGAGGGTGGCAATGTCCTTTTCATCGATCAGCTTGTGATTGACCGCCGGGACGGGGTCCTGCCAGATGAGCTCTTCGGCGGGAACCTCCGGGCCGAGGTAGCGTGCGCGCGGGCCCATGTCCCGGTGCGTCAGCTTGAACCACGCCCGGGCGAATGCGTCGGCGAACTGATCCGGATGCTCGAAGAAGCGCCGCGAGATCCTCTCGTACGCCGGGTCGAGCCGCAGCGAGAGGTCCGTGGTCAGCATGGCCGGCGCGTGACGCTTGGATTTGTCGTGGGCATCCGGAATCGTGCCGGCGCCGGCGCCTGCCTTCGGTTTCCACTGATGCGCACCGGCCGGGCTCTTCGTCAGCTCCCACTCGTAGCTGAACAGGTTCTTGAAGTAATCGTTGCTCCACTTCGTGGGCGTGCTGGTCCACGTGACTTCCAGGCCGCTGGTGATCGTGTCACCGCCTTTGCCCGAGCCGAACGTGCTCCTCCAGCCGAGGCCTTGCTCCTCGATGCCGGCCGCTTCGGGATCGGGCCCCACATGGGACTCCGGGCCGGCGCCATGGGTCTTGCCGAAGGTGTGGCCGCCGGCGATCAGCGCGACGGTTTCTTCGTCGTCCATCGCCATGCGAGAGAAGGTTTCGCGGATATCCCTCGCCGCCGCGATCGGGTCCGGGTTGCCGTTCGGGCCCTGCGGGTTGACGTAGATCAGCCCCATCTGAACGGCCCCGAGCGGATTCTCGAGAACCCGGTCGCCTGTGTACCGCTTGTCACCCAGCCACTTGTCCTCGGAGCCCCAGTAGACCTCTTCGGGTTCCCAGACGTCCGGACGCCCGCCGGCGAATCCGAAGGTCTTGAACCCCATCGATTCCAGCGCGACGTTGCCCGTGAGGACTATGAGGTCGGCCCATGAAAGTTTCCGGCCATACTTTTGCTTGACCGGCCACAGGAGTCTGCGCGCCTTGTCGAGGCTCACATTGTCGGGCCAGCTGTTGAGGGGCGCGAAGCGCTGCTGACCGCTACCGGCGCCGCCGCGGCCGTCGCGGATGCGGTACGTGCCGGCGGCGTGCCATGCCATGCGAATGAACAGAGGTCCGTAGTGGCCGAAGTCCGCCGGCCACCAGTCCTGCGAGTCGGTCATCACCGCTGTGAGATCCTTCTTCACGGCCGCCAGGTTGAGGCTCTTGAACTCCTTGGCGTAGTTGAAGCCCTGGCCCATGGGATCGGACTGGCCCAGGAGCTTGAGGTTCAGCTGATTGGGCCACCAGTCCCGGTTCGACGGGGCGGCGCCAGCGGTGTGGATGAACGGGCATTTTGCTTCACTCGACATCTATTCTCTCTCCTTTGGAAGACGGTTCGAGGCCGTTACCCTTTCCGCGCCAGCAGGCTCGACATCCGCCGCTGATACAGCGTCTGGCGTTCGTTGCTGATGCCTGCTCTGCGCAGCGTGTCCTCGGGCGTGATGATGGGCTCGGGCGGAGCCGGCGATAGGGCCGACTCCAGGGCTGGAGCTATCCAGCCGACGACGGCGAGAAACTTCTCGCGGCAGTCAGGGCAGAAATCGCGCACGTCGTAGGGCGGGGTCGGATCAGGCGTCATCACGCACCGTCCTTTGGTCCGGGAGGACCATGCTGCTGTCCTGCCTTTGGCAGCGCCGGCTCGTGAGCGTGAGCCCCGGCGCTCGATTCCTGCCGCCCCCCTTGGAAGCCAAGGAAGACGGCAGGAACGAACGCCGCGAACCCGGCTCTAGAGATTCGCCTGGAAATCGACGTAGTCGCGAACCTTGCGATAGATCTGTAGCCGATTCCGCTGGCTGTCAGCCACGATGATGCGATCGGTTTCTGGATCGAAGTCTACCGCCGTTGGGAAGCAGAAGCGATATTCGGGCTCCAGGCTGCCCACCCGACGACGAGCCTTCATCATGTCGGGGTTCGCGTCGATGCTCATCTGCCCCCACTTCGACATCACCTGGGCATCACCGATGAGATTGGCGATGGGGCCTCCCTTGGCGTCGAAAACGCAGACCCGATGATTACCCCAGTCAGCAACGTAGATATCGCCGTCCGTATCCACCGCGACGTCGGTGGGATGATTGAGCAAGCCGGCCTTGGGATAACCAGGCGTGCCCGAAGGCGAGATGTACGGCCCCATGTAGGAGACCGCGTAGGCCTCCGTCGGCACTGGGACCGTCCCGTATTCGCCGATCTTCATCATGAACTTGCCCTGCGGGGACAGCTTCTGGATGCGGTGATTCTTCCAGTCCGCGACGTAGATGTTACCCGCCTGATCGAGGGTGACTCCCCAGGGCTGGTTGAACTCTCCGTCCCCGCTCCCGCCCTTGCCACACTTCGCCAGGAACTTCCCCTCGCCGGTGAATACTTGAAGTCGATTGTTGCCGCTGTCGACGACGATGACGTTACCGCTCTTCTCGCACACCAGACCCGCCGGGCGCAGGAGCTCGCCATCGCCGCTGCCCGTCTTGCCCCACTTCCGCTGAAACTTGCCCTTGCTGTCGAACACGGAGATGGTGTTGTTCCATTCATCTGAGACGTAGACGCGGTCCTGGCCGTCGACAGCGACGCCGAACGGCCAGGTCGAACGTCCGTCCCCTTCGCCCCACTTGAAAAACTCGGCGAGCAGTTCCTCCTCGCCGGGACCACCGATCCTCACTGTGTTGACCCGCATCCCAAAGTTATTTTCGTTGCCTCGGTTGGCGACGATGACGGTGCCACCTTTCCCGAGGCACATCGTTTGGGGGTAGTTGAACCCTGTGCCCGCAGCCGCGCCACGCCCGACGGCATGGCTCCAGTCATAGACTCTTCCGCGCGCCACCGTTGTCAGCGCCATGGCCACTCTCCCATCTATAAGTCGCCTTCCGGTATCCGGACGGCGTCCGTTCGCTGTGCGCTCTTCGGTCGAGCTGGCAACCCCTCCCGCTAGTTCAGGAAGGCTAGCTGCTCAAAAGCGCGACCGACGATTGGTTTCGAACTCACCTTCAGCCATTTCTCCAGAATCGTCGAGTAGATACTGCGGAAGTCCATACTGGGATTCAGGTCGCCCTGAACCAGGTGTTCCGCCTTGAGGGACGGATAGTCGCCGTAGTGACCACCTTTGACCTTCTCACCGAGCACGAAGGCTGGCCCCGCGGCACCGTGATCCGTCCCTGAGCCGTTGTCGTGGACGCGGCGACCGAACTCCGAGAACAACAGGACGAGGACGTTGTCGGCATGATCGTGCTGTCGAAGATCGGTCATGAAGGCATCGAGACCCTCGGTCACAGCGCTCCACAGGGCGCCGTGGCCGGGATTCTGTCCGGCATGGGTATCGAAACTGCCGTGATCACAGTAGAAGATCCGGCTACCCAGATCCGCCAGATGCACCTGGGCGATACCCCGGAGCTTGCGGGCGATCGGAGTCTCCGGATACTTCACCGTGGACGCGTATCGCTGCGGCGCCACCTTCAGGACATCCGCGCCCTTCAAAGAATCCAGGCCCGTGGTGCCGAGGTATTCCATCACGCCACTACCCACCACCGGCGCGTACATGCGCGCGAACCGATCCAGCACCTTCAGGCGTAGCTCCCGCTCCTGGACGCTCGGCAGGAAGCCATACTTTTCCAGTGGGCCAGCCACGCACGCCACGGGAACGCCTGGCACCGCCAGCGCCCGGAACAGGCTCGGCCCGAAGCTCACGACCGTGATCACGTTCTCTTTGTTGGGGTCGTATTCGCGCGCCACCCGGCCCAACCAGCCCTCGGTCCCGACCTTGTCCGGCTCGCAGGTATGCCAGATGTCCATGGAACGGAAGTGCGAGCGCGGCGAGTTGGTATAGCCGGTGCCATGCAGGATGGCGAGTTTGCCCTCATCCCAGACCTTCTTCAGCGGGGCCATCCCCGGATGGAAGGCATAGTTCTTGTCTATGGGCAGGACCTGGGCTTCGGGGATCCCGACTGCTGGCCGGTTGTCCCGGTACAGCGGGTTGTTGTACGGAATCACGGTGTTCAGATAGTCGTTCCCACCCGAGAGCTGCACGACAACCAGTACGGGGTCTTTCTGCGTTGCGGCCATGCGTATTCCTCCTTACGCGCTGAGGCGCGTGATGTTAGGCGAATTGATACTCTCTCGTCGCCACGATCAGTTGCAGCATCTCGCCAACACGCTTGTCAGCGGTCTGGGCACTCACCTCACGATCCCAGCTGATCTGGCCCCACTCTTTGGCCTGATCGACGAGCTCCCGCCGCGTGTCGGCGCCGACTTCGACGGGGCCCAGCAGATCCAGACACCCATCGACCAGTTGCTCGGGGCTCAGTGTGCCCTTGGCCTTCAGGCGGTCGATGATGGCGCGGACGCCCGGCAGCGACGGATCGCCGACCAGTTGCGCGACGAAGTTGATACGTGCCATCAAGGAGCCGCTGTTGATCCACTCCTGACCCGTATGCCACCCTTCCACGCTCGGTGGATTGAGGAGATCCTGACCCATGTAGGAGGGCTGCATCGACAGATCGCCATAGCCGGGTCTGGGCATCTCGTAGCCACCCACCAGACGCAGACTGCCCACCACCACCTCAGCCGGGGACTTCATGTGCTGGAAGCGGGCGTTCTTGAAGAAGCTCGAGTTGAATAGCACGCGCAGGACGGAGCGGATGTCATAGTGCGATTCGCGGAACGTGGTCGTCAGGGTGTCGATCGCCTTCGGATCGCGCGGCGGGTCGATCGACCAGGCGGGCACCTGGGGCTCGTCGGCGACGAAGAAGTTGTACAGATGTCGGCACACGAAGCCGGCACAGGCCGGTTGTTCCACAACGATGTTGATGATGTCTTCGCCGTTCAAGCGCCCACGATGGCCGAGAAACTCCTTCTCGCCGTCATCGTGATCCTCGGCGCGGTACTCGAACTTCCACGGGAACCGCCCATAGGGCAGGCGGGGGATCTTGGTCTCGAAGGTCCAGCCGGTGAAGGCGCGGGATGCTTCACGAACATCCTTCTCCGTGTAGCTGCCGACGCCCATGCTGAACAGTTCGAGCAGCTCGCGTCCCCAGTTCTCGTTGACGGCCGTCCCATGGTTCTCGTTGTTGTCCAGCCAGAACAGCATCGTGGGGTTTCTGGCGAGCTCGACGAGCAGGTCGCGGTAGTTGCCCAGGCCGCGCTCACGGAACAGATTGATCTGCAGCAGCAGCTGATCGTAGTTGTCCACCTTTGAGTTGCCGGTGGCAAACAGATGGTGCCAGAACAAGGCGACTTTCTCTTCCAGAGGACGCTTCGTGTTCACGAGGTGATACATGTAGTTCACGTTGCCCATGGGGGGCTGCCCACCGGGAAGCAGTGCCGCCGGAAGTTCGCGTGCGGTCCTGGCGCGCAACCCCGTCGCGTAATTGTTGATAAATAGCCGATATGCCGGAATCGGAAGCGCCAAGCAAGAGAAATCGCGGAGGAAGCCCCGGCTCAAACACGGGCCGGTCAGCGTGCTCACTGGACTCCGTTGTCTTGATTCTGCGATTGATTTGTTGCGGTGCGCTTGTTCGATAGGAACCCGTTCTTTGGATGTTAGCCCGCCTCTGGCGTGTTCCATTGCTGACCGCATTTGTGTTGACGCTCTTGCTCCGCAGCAGCCAGAGAA
>Ga0137409_10006278_pt1 | contig 12345 bp, 9 predicted proteins | sample CZODoug1_16funga_FD_122059 | JGI IMG/M metagenome (GOLD analysis project Ga0137409, IMG submission 122059) | Vadose zone soil fungal communities from Angelo Coast Range Reserve, California, USA - CZODoug1_16fungal (Hybrid Assembly) | ecosystem: Environmental > Terrestrial > Soil > Vadose zone... | reverse complement strand
TCTTCAGGTCTGCAAGAATCATCTTGTGGTAAGTCTTGTCCGGATCGCGGAGATCAGTATTTTTCATTGAGGCGGCGGCCAGCGCGGTTTCGATCTTCAGAATGGTGGCGGCTTCCGTTGCCGACTGGTCTGACGGATCACCGAGCAATTCGAACATCTTTCCGACATGCTTCACATAAGCGTCGCGAAGCTGTTTCGATTTGTCGTCTTCCTTCAGGTAATATTCGCGCTCCGGTAGTCCCAGACCGCCTTGAAACGCAGCGCCAATGACTTGCGTACTGTCCTTGGCGTCCTGAGTTGAATTGAAACGAAAAAGCGCGCCGATGCCTTGGCTGTGCAGGTACTCCACTACTGCCTGAAGGTCCGCCACGCTCTTGATTGCCGCGATTCGCGCCAGATCGGGTTCGATAGGTTTTGTTCCCGCCACGTCAATGGCCGCCGTGTCCATGCAACTTGCGTAGAAATCGCCGATTTTCTGTTCGTTCGAACCTGGCGCCGCCTTCGCGGTCGCGGCTTCGAGGATCTGGCGCAGATTCTGCTGGTTCTTGTCCGCGAGTTGCGTGAAGGTGCCCCAGCTCGAATACTCCGGCGGAATCGGGTTGGATTTCATCCATCCGCCCATCGCGAACTGATAGAAGTCGTCGCAAGGCTTGCAGGTTTTGTCGAGGTTCGCGGTATCGAAACCCCACGAAGTTGGCATATCCGCTGGCCCTGCCGAAGCGCGCGGCCCACCGCTCGCCAAAGCTACAGCCAGGACGGTAATCGCCGCAAGGATACAGCCAGCCGAAAAAAATCGATTTGACATCGTTTGCTCCAGTTTGGATTTAAGTCTGAAACCGCAGCACTCGTTAAGGACTCCGGCCGCTATACAATCTGTTTGTGAGACGGAGGAAAGCGCCGCCGCGTTACTTCAGACTTGAAATTTCAATCCTGCGTGAAAGCGCCGCTTAGAACTCAGCGTAGAACCGTCCCGTAGAATACATTTCTTCCACTGCGTAAGTCCCGGCCGTAGGAAAGTACCACAGTCAGGCTTCCCAGGACTCGGACCTTGCACTGCGCGCCCGCGTCCCAGAGCCAGCGTCGTGAGCCGAAAAGGCCGGAAGAATCCGCCACCGCTCCGCTATCCAGAAATGGGCCGAGCTTCACGGTGAAGAAGCCGTTTTGAAACAGGTTCTTGTCGATCTCCCAATTTGCAAGAAAAAATCGTCGTCCGAGCGGAGCGGAGCCCTTGCGTCCATCAATCGTTCCGGCGTGGCCGCGAAGCCAGAGGTCGTTGTCGCGTTCGATGCCCAATTCAAACAACTCGTCAAGCGTGGCTTTGCCGGCGGTCGCGCCGGCGCGAATCTGTGCCTGCATTTCGTAATCGTCGCCTTTTGCGCGCGGGAGCCAATCCGCGCGAAGCGAGCCACGCAGCGTTGCGAAAGGCCCGAGATCATCGGCGAACTCCCGGCCGGCCCTTGCTTCAGCCGAAGAATCGAGTGTGAAGCGGCGCTCCGGTGCGAACAGCAGAATTTGCTGGATGCCTAGCCATCCTGCCAGAGAGGTCGCGCTGGTAAAGAATGTCGGCTCGGCAGGCAGAGTAAGACCGCTGAGATTTCGGAAATTCCGGTTGGCAATCTCCGCGCCGGCGCTCCAACTCGTGTGGCCATTCATAACGGAACCCACTTCCACTCCAGCTGCAGCGCGACGCATGTTCAAGTCCGTCAGTGGCGTGCCCGAGCCCAGAAAAGTTTGCGATAAGTTCCAGTTTTCGTTGCGCGCGTCAGCGTAGAATCGCAGTCGCAAACCAGGATCACCATAGATGGGCATGGAAAGCGACAAGGAGATGCGGCGTTTCTCCGAATCCCATCGTGCAAGCGAAGTCAGATTCACGGCATCGTGGCCGAGATTGTAAAACTCCGGATAAATCGTAGAGTAAGGCAAGCCGCTCAAAAGCGAAACGACGCCTTCGACTTTGGAGTCTCCCCAGCCGTTTCTCTCCGCCAAGTGCAGCGTTGCGTCGTAGTTTCCGGAGTCCACCGGGGAGAGTTCCATCCTCCGGCTGGAAAAAATTCCCAGATTGTCCAGACGCGCTTGTGTGGTAAGCAAAGCGCCGACCGTAAGGACTTGCGGGGCATTGAAGGCAACCGCGCGGTCGCGGAGCGATTCCCTGAGCTTCAGGGGCGGAGCGTATGCGACACTTCGCAGCCGCGGCTTATCCAGAAGATTCCAGTGCTGCAAAGCGGCGTCGAGATTGCCTTCAAGAAAATAAATGGTTGCGAGAAATTCCCGCGAATAGGAGTCCCGTGGATTTAGCCTTAGCGCTGCGTGCAGATTTCGTTTTGCGGTTCGAAAATCTTCTTGTTTGTAAGCGATGCCGGCCAGCTCCACTAAAAATCGAGCGTCGCCCGGCGCCTTTCGAAAGCCAGCGTCAAACGCGACTCTGGCCTCGGCCCATTTCTCCAAACGAGCCAGGGCGAGCCCGGCCAGAAAATCCAATTTCGGCGATTGGCCGGCGGGACCTCGCGCCAGTTTCGCGGCTTCTTCCCAACGACCTGCATCAAACGCGCTCTGTGCCGCGGGAAGACGAGCTTGATCAGAGGCGATATCCTGGGCGAGCGCGGGCAGTCCCAGCGCAAACACCGTGACTAGAGAAAGGATCACGAAGCCTTTTCGGGGAGAGCCAGCAGCATCCAATTGCGGTTTGGCCGCCATTGCTCTTCGAAATCCTCGCGAGCAACCCGGAGGAGTTTCCCACGCGCAGGGTCGTTGATGAAGACGGCCCCGCTCTGCCAATCGATGCCCGTTACCACCACGTAGTGTAGCGGGGTTTTTGCTCTGCCTGGCTGAAGGCTCGCGATCAGTGGCCGGCCCTGTTTCAGTTGTTCGAGAAGGTCTTTCCAATCTCCGTTGAGAGGGAACACGCGAAAGCCCGACGCTTTGAGATAGCTTTCCATGTCGGAGGCATGAATGCCGCGGGCTTTGCGCGAATAGAGTTGTTTCTGAATTGACGAAGCGTCGGAACGCTGTGAGTCTATCCCCGCGCCATGGGCGTTCCAGTATTGCAGGAGCATGGAGATCGCAGCCGCCCCACAGCCATCCTCAGTCTGCTTTACGTACGGCACGTCCAGCCAGATTCCGGCTCTTTCCTGGGGCCCCGTTCGAGCGGCAGGCCCCAGGAAAAGAAGCAAGAACAAACTGGGAACGATCTGGTTTGCACGAATAAGGGATAACTCCAAATTGTAACTAGCGGAGCGCGAGCGCCAGGACCACGATGGCCAGCGCGATCAGGATGATCCAGAGCAGATCGCGATCTGAAATACGTCCCGCGGCAAAATCGCTTTGCGCTTGGCGTGACCGTTCGGCCAGTTTGGCGAGGTCTTCATCGCTCAATTGGCCGATGGCTTTGTCAACCTTTTGGTAGTCGAGGTTGGCGGACTTCAGGGCTTTTTGAGCCTGGTCGGAAGAAAGAAGCGTTCGAACGGCTTCTTCGTTGGATTGGCGCGTCTGGGCCGGCCGTGCGGCATCTTTGTTCAGGTCGCTCAAAGAAACGACATGCTGCTTGTCCTGGGCCCCCGCTGGGACTCCCGCCAAACCAAACAGAAGGGCAATCGCCAGCATTGACACACACATCTTCACACGAAAATGCATTCTTCCTCCTATGTTCGGGCCGGGGTAAGTAGTTTACGAATTGCAATGCGGCGTGACAAGATACTTCTGAGGACTGTACCGCGGTGTCATCATTGCCGCCGCCTGGGAGTCACTTTGCTGGCAATGGCTGCTTATACTTGGTTGCGTCCACTGATTTCCATTCGCCCTTGACGATCCCTGCACGAATCTGCGCCGCGCTCTTCCCTTTGCCGGACTGCTCGAACGCGTAGAAGTCTTCGTAAATGCACGTTCCGCATCCGGAACCGTGCTTGCTGGCGAAGCAGTCCAGGAGACTTTTGTGCCCCTGGCTGCGGTCGCAGTGGCAATAGCAGGGCTGCTGGTAAAGAACTTTCTTAATTCTTGCCGCGACAGCATAGGCGTGCTGTACCACCGGATCGGTGAAAAGTTCCGGATCCATCGTTGCAGGCAATTCTTCCCGCGGTGCTTGCGCATGAAAGGCGGGCACGGCTTCGTCGGCTGCGGATTGCGGCGAAGTTGCATCTTGCGCCAATTTCGAAGCTGCCTGTTGTGGGACCAATGCCAGCCCAAGCGCAAAGCCAAAGAGAATCGCACCACCCAGAAACTTCTGATTTACAACCATTCTTGCTTACCCCTTTGTGTGCACAAGTTCCACGGCGTCCGTCGCCCGGACAGGAGGAACGCCACGCTCAGGAAGCGTTGAAAGAGTTTCATGAATAAGCGATGCCACAATCGTCTCCCCAGCATGCCTCACTGAACAATGGCGGACGTCATCGGAGCATATCCCTCCGGTCGTGGCGGCGTAGCACCCTTCGTCTCCAGATGCTTCGATCGAAGGTGACGCTGCACGCGGCGGCCCCAGCCTCTCACAAACGAAAAATTCAGCGCGCCGCCAATAGCCGAGCTGGCCAGGGGAATCAATCGTCCCACCCACTTTTCAGCAGTTTCGGCGCCAATTTTCGCTGCGAAACGTTCCGCGATGCGTGGGGCGAGTTTCTCAAGAATCTGTTTTTCTGCCAAATCCTTCCCGTAGTCGATGCCGGAGGCCGCCGCCGCCGCCTTCCACATCTCAATCCTCTGGTCGTGGCCGCGAGCTTCAAATCCATACAGGAGAGAGAGGCGTTGGATAAGCCGCAGGGTGATCACTGTGAGCAGGCTGGCATCCGGTAGGAACGTAATCATGCCGCCAAGGCCGAATCCCGCTCCTTCCGCCAGTGCCAGACGTTCAGCATCGCGAATCAACGCCGTGGCAATAGCGTCCAGGCGCTCGGTAGGAACATCCTTCATCCGCCCGAAGTTCGGAACCCACAGGCCATGCTTGTTCGCAAGTTGACGCCGGAAGTCTTCCGGGTCAATCTCGATTGACCGCAGTCCTCGGAGAACGCCAAACCGCAGAAAACGGCCGAAGGTGCGTCCCGCCAGCGAGGCCTTGACCGAATTGTGTAACCCTGCCATGTCTATAAGCATCCTAAGGCGGTTAGAGCGAACTGGCAACCGTTGCGTAGTACAGTTTAGCCTCTTAGTGAAGGCGGGGTGAGCCTGGGAGCGGGAGTTACCCGCAACGCGGCAAGAAAACATCAGTCCTACTTGACGCAGCGCGGCTTTTGGGTAAACTGCATTTTCTCTATGGCCACGATGCCACAGTTCGTTCCTTCCGAAGTCGTGCACGATCTCGACTTCCCGCAGCGCGAGGCCGCCTTTTTCTATGGCCTGTTCCTGCGCGGCCATTCGGCGGACAAACTGAGGCGGGATATAGAAGTGCCCGCAGTAGTCCTTGCCAAGTGGCACCGCGAGGCGGAACGCGATCCGCAGCTTCGTGATATTTTTGCGCGCATGGTGGATTATCGCCGTCACGTCCTGGCCATCTTCGATACCCTCGTTGGATCAGATGGTCATCCGCAGCGCATTCAGTAGTTTTCCCCTGTACGTTCGTTCAGGTCAAAAACTGTCAGGCAACCAAAGTAACTTGCCGGTGATCTAACCTCCTCCGGGGGACAAGTGCCGCAAAATGAAGGGGATCCCTCTGATTGACGGGGAGCCTGTACGGGGTTAGAATCTCAACGTCCTAGAGCTTGAGGTGTCTTCATGTCAAGGGTAGTGCGGACCCTGTTCGTTTCCATTTTTTCAATCGCCATCGCTATGCCATCGGTTTTCGCGCAACAGGCGCAAGATCCTGGTGCGGCTCCAACGACACAAAAGCCGGACAAAGAAACAAAGCGCAAGATGAAGAGGACGCTGAAGGAATTGGACAGCGCCTATAAGCAATGGCTGACGGAAGACGTCACGTACATCATCTCTCCGGAAGAACGAAACGCCTTCTTGCAACTGGACACTAACGAAGAGCGCGAACAATTCATTGAGCAGTTCTGGCTGCGCCGCAGCAGCAATCCCGATTTGCCTGAGAATGACTTTAAAGAAGAGCACTACCGTCGCATCGCGTACGCCAACGAGCACTTCGCTTCCGGAATCCCGGGATGGAAGACGGATCGCGGCCGCATGTACATCATGTGGGGACCGGCGGATGAAGTGGAATCGCACCCCACTGGCGGCACATACGACCGGCCGATGGAAGAGGGCGGCGGCTCCACGAGCACATATCCTTGGGAAACCTGGCGCTGGCGGTACCTCGAAGGAATCGGCGAGAACATTATTCTGGAGTTCGTGGATCCCAGCGGCTCAGGTGAATACCACTTAACCATGGACCCATCGGAGAAGGACGCGCTCTTACACGTGCCGGGCGCGGGCCTAAGTTTGATGGAATCCATGGGCATGGCGTCAAAGGCCGACCGCTTCACGCGTTCGGACGGTACCAACCTGCCGAAGACTATGGGTGGTGAACCGGCCAGCATGAACGAGTTTAATCGCCTGGAACTCTACGCCAAGGTGAATAAACCGCCCGAGGTGAAATTCAAGGATCTTGAAGCGGTAGTAACCTCTCGGATCGTCCGCGATCAAGTGCACTTCAATTGGCGGACCGATTACCTGAAAGTGACCAATGATACTGTCTTGGTGCCGGTAACGATTCAGATTCCCAATAGTCAGCTCTCTTTCCAGTCTAAAGACGGGATTCATTCCGCAACGCTGAACATCTTTGGACGCGTGAGCACGTTGACGGGTCGTGTGGTTCAGACCTTCGAAGATCCAATCAGCAAGGACTTCCCCGATTCCTTGTTCCAGCAGTCGCTCAAGTTGCAATCGATTTATCAGAAGGCCATTCCACTTCGTCCGGGCTTGTACCGCCTGGATCTGGTGATCAAGGATGTGCAAAGTGGAAATATCGGCGTCGTAAACTCGCGGTTGCAGGTGCCTAGGTACGAAGACGATAAGCTGGAGGCGAGTTCGCTGATTCTTGCCGATCAAATCGAGCATGTTCCCGCGAAGCAAATCGGCGCGGGACAGTTCGTGCTGGGGTCCTCGAAAGTTCGGCCGCGTTTGGAAGGCGATTTCACCACGGCTGACAAGCTGGGGATTTACATGCAGGTTTATAACTTGAAGCCTGACGACAAGTCGCACAAGTCCAGTGCGACCTTCCAGTACACCGTCAAAAAGGGCAAAGACCAGGTCATGCAGTTCAAGGAAACTTCCGAAGAGATGAAGCAGACGGGCGACCAGGTCACCATCGAGCGGCTCTTGCCTCTCGCGACTTTGCCGCCGGGGAAGTACAGTCTTGAAGTCAATGCCACGGACACGCTCTCGAATCAGACCATTTCGCGTTCGGCAGAGTTTACGGTGAAAGCGCCGGCGGAAACCAAAACCGCGGCGAATGCCACACCGGGGAGGTAAAGCAACGTGAAACAGGAACGGCTCCGAACCCTGGGGGCCCTGGTCCTGACCGTCATGGTTTCGTCCTTTGCGGCGATTCCGGCGGCCGCGCAAGCGAAGCCTGTCCCGGGCAAGCTTGCGGGAGTGGTGCGCGACGCTGCAGGCACGCCGCAGATGGGCGCGAGTGTGGAGTTGCTTTCCGAAGCCGTGGGTGTGGCAGCCACTCGCAGCTTTCTGACCAATACGCAAGGAATGTTTCGTGGCGACAAGCTCGCCCCCGGTTTCTACACTGTCCGCGTAACTCTCGCCGGTTTTCTTCCCACACTCGAAAAGCACATCCGTGTCACCTCGAATCTGACGACGGTCATTCGCATTGAGCTCGAAACTATGTTTACGTCGCTGGATCAGTTGCGGCGTATGCCTTCGAGCACCGCCGCGCAAGTTGACGATTGGAAATGGGTGCTGCGGTCTGCTTCGGCGATGCGTCCTGTTTTGGAATGGGTGGACCACGACACTTTGAGTGCCTCGACCGTTGCGGCCGATTCCGGCAGGCCCCGTGCTCCTAAAATGCGGATGGAATTTACGGACGGGGCGCGGCGGCCCACTTCAGCTTCCAGTGTTGACTCTTCGCCCGCCACGGCTGTGGCCTACGACCAGAAGTTGGGTGGCACCAGCAGAATGATCCTGGCCGGCCAGGTGAGCTATGACACCGATGCTCCTGCCGGGAGTATCGCCGCGGTGTGGCTGCCAACGGGAACTCTCGGTGCCGGCCCTCATACTGCTCTGGTCCTTCGCGAAGCCAAGCTCGGACCGGAGGGTCCGACGTTTCGAGGGGTCCGATTCGATCAGGGCGGGGCGTTGGCGCTTGGAGATCGGACGGTCCTTCAGTACGGTGGTGAGTATGTCCTGGTGGGACTCGGGGCCGCAGCGTCTTCACTCCGTCCGCGCGCGCAATTGAATGTGCGCCTCAACGATGATTGGAGCACCGCCTTTATTTTCGCCTCGATGCCCAATGGACCCGGTCCGCTCGAAGCGAATGATGCGCAACCAGGCGGCGCACTTGCGGCGGCGCTCAATGAACTTGACGCATTCCCGGCGCTGCTCTGGCGGCAGGGCCATCCTGTGTTGCAGAACGGTTTGCATGAAGAAATTTCTGCGGAAAGAAAGTTCGGTACCCGCGGTACATTCCAGGTTGCAGGCTTCCATGACGATAACCGGCACGTGGCCGTTTTCGGCCGGGGCAGCGACCTGCCCACCTCTGACTATTTTCAGGATTATTTCTCCACCGGCTTTGCTTATGACGGAGGCTCGTCCAGTAGTTGGGGAACGCGCCTCGCATTCCGCGAAAAGCTCGATGGCGACGTGGAACTGACCGCTGTTTATTCTTTCGGTGGCGCCTTGACGCCTTCGGATGACGCGGACGGTCTGCTTCGCGATGCGCTTCGCACGGCGCAGCGGCATTCTCTGGGGGCTGCCATTTCCGCGAAAGTGCCCCGCCTCGGCACCAAAATCCAGGCGGGATATAAATGGGTGAACGGCATCACCGTGTCCTCCGTGGACAGCTACGGCGAGTCCCTCTACCGAATGGACCCTTACTTACACTTGATTTTCCGGCAACCGCTTCCAAAGTTTGCTTTGGGGCGGTGGGAAGCCATCGCCGATTGCAACAACCTATTGGCGCAAGGATATGTCTCTACTAGTAGCAGGGATGGCCACGTTGTCTTGGTACCGGCATTCCGTACATTTCGAGGTGGGCTCAGCGTTCAGTTCTAGGAATTCTTAGGTTCTAAAAAGCTGTATTTGTCCTTCCAGAAACAGGATCATGCGGGATAGGCTGGCCTGCCGCTGTGGTAAACTATTGAATATAAAATGGTTGCCTGAATGAACGGCTTCCAAAGAATGGACATTGGTTTGCACTTGATCTAAGGCACCAGGGCACAATCTTGCCCCGTGGAGTTATGAGGCAAAATCTCCGAGTCAGCGTTGGGGCCGTCGTGCTGGCGCTAGCCACGCTGGCTGCCGTGATTTTTGCCCTGATTAATTTCGATCAGCGCAGCCGCTTTGAGGTGGTGTACGACGGAGTGGCCTGGCTCGACACCGACCACGGTATCCAGGCCAGCCGGGTCTCCCCAAATTCTCCGGCTACTCGCGCGGGGATTCACCCCGGCGACACCCTTCTGAGGATCAACAGCGCGCCCATTACGCGAGCTGCGGAAGTCGCCCGCCGGCTGGACCGTGCGGGGCTCTGGACCCTGGTTCATTACAAACTTTCCCGCAGTGGTGAGGAATTTGAAACGCCCCTCCTGACGGCCCCCGCCGAGAAACCACTCGCAATCGAAAACTACCTTCGCATCGTAGGCTTGCTCTATCTGTTTATCGGCCTGTTCATTTTTATCCGCCGTTGGAACGCTCCTCGTGCAGTGCACTTTTACGTTTTCTGCCTGGTCTCCTTCATTCTCTGGTCGTTCCATTTCAGCGGAAAGTTGGACACCTTTGACTGGGAAGTGTACTGGTCGGAGATCGCGGCGCGCCTGCTGGCCCCTGCTTTGCTGCTCCACTTCGCGCTGGTATTCGCCGGGCGGTCGGAATCGAGGATTCGCTCCTCCTCAAAGTTGCTGGCCGTCTACTCCCTGCCCCTCTTGTTGCTCTTGATTCATGTGAATACGGGACTCAACGCCTTCGGCTGGGTGCCCTGGCTTGCTTCCTACATATTGCTCACGAAATTGGAATTCGGCTATCTCGCCCTTTGCTTCCTCGCTGCGGGGCTTGTTTTCTACCGCAACTACCGCGAAGCGCCGTCCGGTGTCCTTCGCCAGCAACTAAAATGGCTCACCGGCGGAACTCTTGCCGGCAGTCTTCCCGTTTCTTTGCTCTACATCCTTCCTTTGGTGCTCGGCGTGACCATGCGCCCATGGATGCAGCTCTCCGTATTAAGCCTCGTGCTGATCCCCCTGTGTTTTGGTTATGCGGTCATTCGCTACCGCCTGATGGATGTGGACATCATCTTCAAGCGTGGGTTGGCGTACACGGCGGCAACCGCCGGAGTGGCAGCGGTGTACTTTGCCTTGGTCGCTCTGATCGCCGACATTTTCCATACGCCCACAAACGGCCCTGCCGGCGGAATGATTGCCATCGTCATGGCCGCGTTCCTGTTCCAGCCGTTCCGCGCCTGGATTCAGGCGCGCCTCGATCGGTTCTTTTATCGCGACCGCCTCGATTACCGCCGCACGCTCATCGAGTTCGGGCGCACGCTCACGAACGAAGTACGATTTGACCCCATGCTGGGCTCGGTCATGGACCGCATTTCGCAAACGTTATTGGTCGACCGGCTCGCGATTTTTGTGGAGAACGCCGTGCAACCCGGGGAGATGCGCATTGCCCGTTCGATGGGTGTGCGCCTTTCCGAGTCTTTGGATCTTAGTTTCCTCGAGCCGGCCCGGCCCGAGTTTGCCCGCGGGGCGCTCTTTTTTGAGTCGCCCCGTGCGGCAAGGGACGTCAGTGACTCTGTTCGACTCACCCTCGAGCAGTTGGATCTCAACTACTTTGTCCCCTGCCGTATCCGCGAGCACACGGTTGCGGTTCTCGGTCTCGGCAAGACGGTCGATGGAGACTTTCTGTCCAGCGACGACGTCGAACTTGTCGAGACGATTGCCGGTTACGTTGCCGTCGCCCTCGATAACGCGCAGCTCTACAGTTCGCTCGAACAAAAGGCCCTCGAAATCGCCCGCCTCAAGGATTTCAGCGAAAATATCGTCGAATCCCTGAACGTCGGCGTCCTCTCCGTTGATCTGGATGGCATCGTCGAATCCTGGAACACGCGCATGGAGCAGCTTTTCGGAGTCTCGCGCCAGGAATCCGTCGGTCGCCAGCTCAGTTCGCTGTTGCCCGAAGAACTAGCCCGCGAAATCGCCGCGCGCGGTGACCAGGAACAGATTACCGGCATCTATAAACAGAGACTGCAGCATCAAGGAAAGTCGTTGACTTTGAACGTTTCCATCACTCCGCTGGTAAGCAAGTCGAATGAGCGCATCGGCCGTCTCCTGCTCTTCGATGACGTTACACAACGGGAGCGCATGGAAGAACAGATGTCGCAAACGGAGAAGCTGACTTCTCTTGGCCTGCTTGCGGCCGGGGTCGCGCACGAAGTCAACACGCCGCTCGCGGTCATTTCCAATTACATTCAGATGCTGGCCAAGCAGATGCCGGAAGGTGACCCGCGGCAGTCGATCATTGAAAAAATCGTCAAGCAGACCTTCCGCGCCAGCGAAATCGTCAACAATCTTCTCAATTTTTCCCGGACCGGGGCTGCGGAAGCCGCGGACATTGATGTAAACCGGGTCGTCGAAGAAACCTTGTCACTCGTGGCCCACCCCCTCAAATCCTCGCATATCCAGGTGGTGAAGCAACTTGGCGAACCGCTTCCTGCTGTTCGCGGGTCGGCCAATAAGTTGCAGCAGGTCTTCTTGAACCTTTTCTTGAACGCGCGCGACGCCATGCCCAGTGGCGGAATGCTTGAAGTCCGTACCACGGCGCATAACGGCAGCGTCGAAATCGAAGTGGCGGATACCGGCGGAGGAATACCCCGCGAACACATCCACCGCATCTTTGACCCGTTTTTCACGACTAAAGCCAGTGGCCGCGGTACCGGTCTTGGCCTCTCCGTAAGTTACGGAATTATCAAGGAGCATGCCGGAAAGATTGATGTCCGCTCGACGCCCGGCAAGGGCACTTCCTTCCACGTCGAATTCCCTGCAGTCAAGAAAGCGGTCCATGTCTAAGGGTTCCATCCTGGTTGTCGACGACGAATCGGAAATCCGCGAGGGCCTTGAGCTTCTCCTAAGAGGTGAGGGCTACGGTGTATCCAGCGCGGAAACGGGTGAGTCCGGTCTCGAAAAGCTCGAGCAGCATCCCTATGACCTTCTTCTGCTGGACGTGAGCTTGCCGGACCGCAACGGTCTCGACATGCTCAAGGAG
>Ga0137409_10006277_pt1 | contig 12345 bp, 10 predicted proteins | sample CZODoug1_16funga_FD_122059 | JGI IMG/M metagenome (GOLD analysis project Ga0137409, IMG submission 122059) | Vadose zone soil fungal communities from Angelo Coast Range Reserve, California, USA - CZODoug1_16fungal (Hybrid Assembly) | ecosystem: Environmental > Terrestrial > Soil > Vadose zone... | reverse complement strand
TCGGGTAGGAACAGGAAGCGCCGCAGCGTCTCGTTCATGCCGCGCCCCTCTTCCGCTTCCACTCCTGGCGCCAGAGGAGCGCGAGCCCGACCACGAGGCCGAGGCCGGAGAGGAGCGCGCCGCCGCGGACGAAGTTCCTCGCGTAGACGCGGTAGCGTCCGGTGCCGGGGTCGTAGCGGAAGCACTTGAGCAGTACGCGATCGAAGCTGGTCCCCACCCGGCCGCCGCTGGCCTCGACCAGGGAGAGCCGCAGGTCGCGGCCGGGGAAGTCGACGCCGTACAGGTAGCGCGAAATGCGGCCCTCGGGCGTGAGCACGAAGGCGACCGCGGGGTGCGCGAACTGCTTGGTGGGCGCGTCGTAGCGGTACTTGAAACCCAGCGCCTCCGCCAGCGCCCGCACGTTCGCCTCGCCTCCGGTGAGGAAGGGCCAGTCCTGCGCGCGCGCCTGCTCCCGGCCGTTGACGGCAGCCAGATAGCCACGCTGCGCCTCGCCCGCGGCGCGCGGCGTGTCCTTGGGATCGAAGCTGAGCGTGATGCCCTGGTAGTCCTTGCCGAGCCGCAGGCCGGTCTGGTTGAGCCCCTTGACCAGGCCTTTCATCACCAGGCTGCAGAGCATCGGGCAGTCGAAATAGACGAGCGTCACCACCACCGGCTTGCCCTGGCCGAGGAATTCCTTCAGGGCGACGTCGTTGTGGAACGCATCGTAGAAGCGCAGGTCCGCGGGGACAGGCTCCCCGAGCCGCTCGACCACGTCCACGCTCTCGTCGCCGATCTCCTTGATCGGCGTGTATCCGTAGCCCCCTCCGGCGGTCGAGGCCGGCGGCGAGGTGGCGACCAGCAGCGCCAGGAGCAGCGCGGTCACGGCTTCTTCCCCTGCTCCTGCGCGAGGAGCTGATCGATCGCCTTGTCGATGGGCACGTGGATGATCCCCTTGGCGGGATCGACCCAGCCGTAGCTGGTCAGCCGGCGGAGCTGCTCGCGGCGATAGTGCGCCGCGCCGCGCGTGGTCTCGAAGGGCGTCTGGTCGACGATGCCGATCTCGGGCTTGCCGATCTCCTTGCCCACCGGGAGGGGCCCCGCCGGCGAGAGCGTCCTGGCGGTGCGATCCAGGATGCGCGTGGACCAGACCGTCGCCGCACCGAAGACGAGCAAGGCGACGACTCCTACCGCCACGATCTTGAAGCCGGCGATGCGCTCGTCGGCCTGCGCCTCGGGAGGCGGCAGGTGCTCCGTGCTGTGGGAAGGCTCATGGCTCATGGCTGCACGTACCTCAACGAATCCTCGAGATAGGGGTCGCCGATCGGCACGGGGTACTTGCCGCGCATGCGCCAGATGCCGAACGCCGCCCAGACACCGCCCACGCCGGCGAAGGAGGTGACGAGCGTCCAGTGCAGCCCCAGGCTCGCCGGTGACCACTTCATCCCGAAGTCGTGCATCTGCGCGCTGGGGAAGACCAGCCAGACCAGGTCGACGAGGTGGACGAACAGGAGCCAGGCCGCGACCACCGAGAGCGCTTTCGGGCGCATCTTGAGATCTCGCGAGAGCAGCGCGAAGAAGGGCAGGATGAAGCGGCCGAACGCGAGCAGGAAGGCGAACGGGCGCCAGGCGCCGTGGGTCCGGACCAGGAACCACGGCACCTCCTCGGGGAGATTGGCGTGGTACATCAGCATGTACTGGGAGAAGGCGATGTAGCCCCAGAAACAGACGAACGCCAGCAGCAGCTTGCCCAGGTTGTGGAAGTGCGGCTTCGCGACCAGCGCGCCGAACGAGCCGGGCTCGCGCGCGAAGGTCAGGATCAGGATCAGCAGCGCCAGCGCGGCGACGAACGACCCGGTGAGGAAGTAGACCCCGAACAGCGTCGAGTACCAGGTCGGGTTCAAGGACATGATCCAGTCGAACGCGGCGAAGGTCGCCGCGATCGCGACCAGCGGCAGCCCGACCGATCCCCACCGCCGGTTGCTGGCGGTCCGTTGCGGCGAGCCGTCCTCGTCCTGCGCGATGGAGTTGCGATAGAGGAGCTCCGAGATGAGCAGCCAGATCGCGAAGTAGACGGCCGCCCTCCAGAGGAACCCGGAAAGGTTCAGGTAGCCGTGCTTGTGCTCGATGTTGTGCAGCACTTCCTTGTCGAGCCAGGAGGGCGGGTCGATCCACACGTAGATCCGCCTCGCCGCCAGCGCGATGGGCACGAACAGCACCGCCAGCGCGGGCAGGGGCGCGTGCACCGCCTCGATCGCGCGCCGGATGACGATGTGCCAGCGCGCGCGGGCGGCGTACTTCGCCATGTTGAGCGCGAGCATTCCCAGGGTGAGCCCGAGGAAGTAGAGGAAGGCGACCAGGTAGGAGAGCATCGTGCGGCGCGCATCGAACAGGTACCCGACCGCGGTCAGCGCCAGGCCGGCGGCTCCCGCGACGGCGCAGCCCATCAGCGCGGTCCTTCCTCCCTCCCAGCGGGGTAGCTCGTCGATGGAGAGGCGCTGCTCGTTCATCGCGGCCTCTCCTTCGACAGCCTCTCGCGCTCCTGCGGCGGCGCCATCGACAAGGGCGCGTTCTGGCTGAGCTGGAGCGCGCGCAGGTAGGCGATCACCGCCCAGCGCTCCTCCACGTTCAGCTCGGCCGCGTACCCCGGCATGAGGCCGAACCCGTTGGCGATCACCTGGTAGTAGTGGCCCACCGCCATCCCGGTCCGGTCGTGGAGGTCGGGCGGCAGCCGCAGCGCCATGTTCGCCGCCACCGGGCTGCGGCCGTCGCCGACCAGCCCGTGGCAGGTGGCGCAGTAGATGTCGAACTTGCGGTGCCCGAGGTCGAGCAGGGCGCGCGTCAGGGGGACGGGCATGTCGGTCACGTCCTTGCCGCCGACGCGACCGAGGGTGAGCGCCGGGTTCTGCACGATGCGCTCGCGCGGGACCGTGCCCGCGGGCGGCTGGCGCATGGCGCGGCCGTCCTCGAAGAACGGGTTGGCCGCGAACGCGCGCGCCTTCGGCTGCCGCTCCATCGGGTCGAAGATGGTCGTGTCGCCGCAGGCCGCGACCAGCCCGCAGGCGAGGAGGGCGCAGCGGGCGCGCATCACTCGTCTCCCTCCACATGGGTGACGCGCCGCGCGCCCAGCTCGCGCAGCGTCCGCTCCAGGTCGCGCGGGTCCTCTCCGTCCTTCATCTCGGCGCTGATCCAGAACTTGTCGAGGGAAGCGCTGCGGAACTCCTCGGACTCGAAGACCGGATGGTAGGTGCGCGGGAGGCCGAAGAAATAGAAGATGCTGCCGAAGAAGATGGTCAGCACGCAGATGAGCACGCCCGACTCGAAGGTGACCGGGATGTTGGTGGGCCAGGCGTGCGGCGGCCGGTTCGCGACGTTGATCTCGAAGTCGACCGCGTTGGTCCACCACTGCAGGACGTAGCCGCCGGTCGCGCCGGTGAGGCCGGCGATGAGCGCCACCAGCGGCACCTTGGAGCGGGGGAGCTTGAGCGCATCGTCGATGCCGTGGACCGGATAAGGCGAGTACGCGTCGAGCCCCTCGCGTCCGGACTCGCGGAGCTTGCGCGCCGCCTCGACCATCGGCTCCGGCTCGGCGAACTCGGCCAGGACGAGGAGCTTCATCGCCTGTCCTCCTCGCCCGCCTCGAGCTCCGTCACGTGGATGATCTCCTGCGAGAAGTCCGGGATTTCGTGGCGCTCGTGCGCCTGCTGCAGCTCGTGCCGCAGCTCTTTCACCTCCTGCACCGCCACCGCGGGCAGGAACTTGAGGAAGAGCAGGAACAGCAGGCCGAAGAGGCAGATGGTTCCGGAGAGCAGCGACAGGTCGACCCAGGTGGGCTTGTAGATCGCCCAGCTGGAGGGCAGGTAGTCGCGGTGCAGGGAGATCACCACGATGACGAACCGCTCGCACCACATGCCTACGTTGATGAGGATCGAGGCGATCCACATCACGTACACGTTGGTCCGGCCCCATCTCGACCAGAAGATGCTGGGCACCACGACGTTGCAGGTCACCATCAGCCAGAAGATGGGGATGTACGGATCGTGGGCGGCGGACGTGAACGGGCCGTGCAGGATCCCGCGGCGGTTCGCGTACTGGTAGAAGTCGTACGGATTGCCGCTGTACCAGGAGAGGAAGTGCTCCATCAGGTAGCCGTAGCCGACGATCAGGCTCGTGGTGAGCATGATCTTGCACATCGCCTCGAGGTGCCGCGCCGTCACCACGTGCTTGAGCCGGAGGAAGCGGCGCGCCGGCACCATCAGCGTCATCACCATCGCGAATCCGCTGAAGACGGCCCCTGCGACGAAGTAGGGCGGGAAGATGGTCTCGTGCCAGCCCGGGACCACCGAGACCGCGAAGTCGTAGCTCACGATGGTGTGCACCGAGAGCACCAGCGGCGTCGCCAGCCCCGCCAGCAGCAGGTAGGCGATCTTGTAGTGGTGCCAGTGGCGCGCGGAGCCGCGCCAGCCGAAGGAAAAGACGCCGTAGATGCGGCGCATCCACCGCGAAGTCGAGCTGTCGCGCAGCGCGGCCAGGTCGGGGATGAGGCCCAGGTACCAGAAGAGCAGCGAGGTGATGAAATAGGTGGAGACGGCGAAGACGTCCCACATCAGCGGGCTCTTGAATTGCGGCCAGATGCGGTTGGTCGACGGGTACGGGAAGAGCCAGTAGATCGCGAACCACGGCCGGCCCGTGTGCAGCACCGGGAACATGGCGGCCTGCAACACGGCGAAGAGCGTCATCGCCTCGGCGAACCGGTTGATGCTGGTGCGCCACTTCTGCTGGAAGAGGAGCAGGATGGCGCTGATCAGCGTCCCGGCGTGGCCGATGCCGATCCACCAGACGAAGTTGATGATGCCGAAGGCCCAGGCGACGGGGATGTTGTTGCCCCACGTCCCGATGCCCTTGGCGACGGTCACCACCACCGCGAGCGTGAGCAAGCCAGTGCCGGCGAGGCCCAGCCCGACCAGGAGCAGCCAGCCCCTGCCGGGCTTGCGCCAGATGTAGTCGAGCAGCGTCTTGTTGAGCGTGCCGTCGTCCTGCTCGCCTTCGAGCAGGGGCAACGGCTCGAGGACGCGGCGGGCTTCGATGCGCGCGGCGGCGGAGACGGCCATGGCGCTAGGTCAGCTCCGGGTTGGGATTGCGCACGCGCGCCAGGTACGCGGTGCGCGGGCGGGTGCCGACGTCGTTCAGCACGAAGTAGTGGCGGTCGTCGGCGTGCTTCTTGGTCACCTCGTGGCTGCGGTCGTGCAGGTTCCCGAAGACGATCGCGTGCGCCGGGCACGCCTGCTGGCAGGCCGTCTGCAGCTCCTTCTCGGCGATGGGGCGCTCCTGCACACGCGAGTCGATGCGGGCGCGCTCGATGCGCTGCACGCAGTACGTGCACTTCTCCATGACCCCGCGGCTGCGCACCGTCACGTCCGGATTCATGCGCAGCTTCTCGACGTCCCCGGTGTCGTACGTGTAGTTGAAGAAATTGAAGCGCCGCACCTTGTATGGGCAGTTGTTCGAGCAGTACCGGGTGCCGATGCAGCGGTTGTAGACCATCTCGTTCAGGCCCTCGTCCGAGTGGACGGTGGCGTTCACCGGGCAGACGTACTCGCAGGGCGCGGTCTCGCAGTGCACGCACAACATCGGCTGGGTCGTGGCGCGCGGGTCCTCTTCGCTCCCGGAGAAGTAGCGGTCCAGGCGCAGCCAGTGCATCTCGCGCGACTTCTCCACGTTCACCTTGCCCACCACCGGGACGTTGTTCTCGGACTGGCAGGCCACCATGCACGCGCTGCACCCCGTGCACCGCGCCAGGTCGATCGCCATGCCCCACTTGTAGGCGACCTTCGAGTAGTCCCAGGGCGTGTGCATGGTGGCGACGGGGACTCGCCCTTCCTCGATGCGCTCGCGGCCGTGGCCCTCGTACTCGTGGAGGTCCATGTCGAGGGCGGGGTCGCGTCCCTCCATCGACCAGTGCTCCTGCGTGATGGCCAGCCTGTGGCGACGCCCCAGCTTGGTGAGGGTCAACCCGCGATCGCCCCACGGCGCCTCGGTGCGGCGCAAGGGCGCCACGTCGAAGCCGACGCCGGCGGCGCTTTGCTCGCCGCCGGCCCGGCCGTACCCGAGGGCGACGGTCACGGCGCCGTCGGCATGCCCCGGCACCACCAGCACCGCGGCGTGGACCGGCGGTCCGTGTAGCCCGAGGTCCACGGCATCGTGCGTCTGGACGCCCAGCTCGCGGGCAGTCTTCGGGCTCAGGAGCGCCGCATTGTCCCAGGTCAGCTTGGTGACGGGGTCCGGCGTCTCTTGCAGCCAGACGTTGTTGGCGAACCGGCCGTCGTAGAGGCGGTAGTCCGGGACCACGTTCAGCTCGAGCGCGGGGCCTGCCGCGTCGAAGCGCGCCGCCAGCGCCGCGGCGGCCACCGCGTCCACGCGCAGCTGCGGCGATTCGGCAGCGCTCGCGGACCCCTGGATGAATCCGTCGGAGATCCACTTCTCCCAGGCGTCCTCCGCGTCCGCGCGCGCCGACCGCCAGTGCTCGCGCAGCAGGGCGTAGGGCGACTTGTCGCCCTGGGCGAGGAAGGCGGCGAGCACCTGCGACTCGGCGATGCCGTTGAAGAGCGGCTGTACCAACGGCTGCAGGAACGTGACCGTCCCGTCGTGGGCGCGCGCATCGCCCCAGTCCTCGAGCGGGTGCGTGGCCGGAACGAACCAGCCGCAGCGCTGAGAGGTCTCGTCCTGGTAGAGCCCGCGGTAGATCGAGTTGGGCACCGAATCCAGCGCCTTGGCGAGGTTCAGCTCGTACGGCGCGGTGTGGACCGGGTTCGCCGCCGTGACCACCAGCGTGTCCACCGCGCCGGCGCGGATCTCGGCCGCCAGCTCCCGCAGGCCCTCGGCGCCCGTCTCGGCGTCGTGCAGGAGCGGCTTCTGGTGGCGGACCGCCTCGCTCGAAAGCGACGAGTTGATCGCGTGCGCCAGCGCATGCACCAGCGCGGGGCTGCGCGGCCCGGCCATCACCACGCCCTGCCGCCCGGCGCGGGAGAGATCCCTCGCGAGCGCATCGACGAACCGCTGCTGCTTGGGATCGAGGCGCGACTTGGCGCCGAGCGCCGCCAAGGGCGCGAGCGCGCCGCCCCCCGCTCCGAGCTTCGCGGCCAGGGCCAGGGCGTTCGGGGCGAGCTGCGAAGGACGGATGCGCAGCCGGTGGTCGGCGTTCATGCCCGTCACGCTGAGCGCGCACTCGACGGCGTACAGGCGGTTCATCCCAGGTCCGGGCTCGCGCTTGTCCGCCCAGGCGCGCATGGCCGGGATCGAGCCGGGCCACGGGTAGAGAGGGTCGGCTTCCAGGCAGGCGATCACGCGCGCCTTGGAAAGATCGAAGCGCGTCTCCAGGGCGGAGCCGAACGCGAGTCGCGCGCCCCGCAGGGCGGCGTCCTCGGAGACCGCCGAGTAGCTGCGGAAGCGCGCGTTGGGGAACAGCTTCTGGATCCGCTCCCGCAGCTCGCCGATGAGCGGCGAGGACCCGGGCTCGAGCAGGAAGCGGAGCCCGGCCCCGCCGTCCTTCGCCCGCAGCGCATTGGCGCGATCGTTCTGCGCTGCCAGGAACTCGCGCCACGAGCGCGGCCGGTTCTTCTCCTGCAGCACCGACCCGCGATTCGGATCGTAGAGCTGCAGGATGGACGCCTGCTCGAACAGGCCGGTCGCGCCCAGGCTGGAGGGGTGCTCCGGATTTCCCTCCACCTTGGTCGCGCGTCCCTCGAACGCGGTGATCAAGAGACCCGTGGCGCGGCCGCCCAGGGTGGACGCGGTCGCGTAATGGAGCGGCCGGCCAGGCACGATCTCCTCGGGCGGGCGGGTGTACGGCAGGATCTGCTCCGGCGGTTGCTTGAAGCATCCCGCCGCGCCCGCGAACGCCATCGACGCGCCGAGGAGCTGCACGAACTCGCGGCGCGAGGTGCCGCCGATCTCGGAGGCGCCGGGCGGGAACTCGCCCGTAGTCTCGAGGCCGCGCTCGCGCTCCTCGAGGCTCCGCCACTGCGTCCGCGCCGGCGCGGGCTGCTCACCAGGAGATCCGACGATGGGAAGCTTCAGCGATGGCATGTCGTGCAGCTCGTTCGCGTGGCCACGTGGTATTCCGCCTTGAGCCGCTCGCCCAGCGCGAGCTGCTCCTTCTCGCTGCCGGCCGTGAAGGTCATGCTGATGACCTCCTCGCGCGGCCGCAGGAAACGTTCCGGATTCCGGTGGCAGTCCAGGCACCAGCCCATGGTGAGCGGCGCCCACTTCTCCACCTGCGCCATCTGATCGATGCGTCCGTGGCAGGTGACGCAACCCACGCCTTGCTTCACGTGGATGGAGTGGTTGAAGTAGACGAAGTGCGGCAGCTTGTTGACCTTGTTCCAGACGATGGGACGGTCCGAGAAGAAGCTCTCCCGCACCGGCGCCAGCTTGGGGCTCTTGTTCCAGATCTGCGAGTGACAGTTCAGGCACACCGAGGTTGCGGGGACGCTGGCGAAGCTCGACTTCTCCACGCTGGAGTGGCAGTAGCGGCAGTCGATCCCTTCGTCGCCGACGTGATGGCGGTGATCGAACTGCACCGGCTGATCGATCGGGTCCTGCTGCTGGGTGTACAGCGGGCTACGCACGTAGATCATCGGTCCGGCGATCAGCCCGCCTCCGAAGAGCACCGCCAGCGCGAAGAGCACCACACGGAACGCCGTGTTCGTCCAGGGCTTGAAGAGAGCGCTCATTCGTCCGTGGAGGGGAAGCGAGGGATCTGCTTCTCGGCGATCGCGGCGTCAAGTACTCGGTACCCTCAGCCTAGACAAGTCTTCGTCGCGGGGTGCGACGTAGCGTCGCAAGTCGCGCCGCCGTCCGAGCGCGGGGACGGTCGATATCCATCCACCTGCGCAGTCGTCTTGGCAAGCCGCACGAGAGGGTGTGTCCGGCAGCGCGCAGTTGCGATGCGTACCGTGGTTCGCGGGAGACATCGCGATGGCCCAGACGGTCGGCGAGTACCTGGTTCAGCGACTGCGGAGATGGGACGTCGAGCGGGTGTTCGGTTATCCCGGCGACGGCATCAACGGGATCATGGCGGGGTTCGAGAAGCTCGGCGGCGAGGACCCGCAGTTCGTGCAGGTGCGCCACGAGGAGATGGCGGCCTTCATGGCCTGCGCGCACGCCAAGTTCACCGGCGACGCGGGCGTCTGCCTCGCCACCTCCGGGCCGGGAGCCATCCACCTGCTCAACGGCCTGTACGACGCCTCGATGGATCACCAGCCGGTGGTGGCGATCGTCGGGCAGGCGGCGACCACGGCCATCGGCGGCGACTACCAGCAGGAAGTCGATCTGCAGACGCTCTTCAAGGACGTGGCCCGCAACTACGTCACCACGGTGATGAACGTCACCGCCGTCCGGCACGCCATCGACCGGGCCTTCCGCATCGCGCTGTCCGAGCGCTGCGTGACGTGCGTCATCATGCCCAAGGACCTGCAGGAGGCGCCGGTCGCGCCTCCGATGGAGGCGCACAACACGATCCACTCCAGCGCCGGCTGGTCGAGCCCGCGGGTGATGCCGTACGAGCCGGATCTGCAGCGCGCCGCCGAGGTGCTGAACGAGGGCAAGAAGGTGGCCATGCTGATCGGCGCCGGCGCGATGCGCGCCGCCGACGAGGTGATCCAGGTCGCCGACACGCTCGGCGCCGGCATCGCCAAGGCGCTCCTGGGCAAGGCCGCGCTGCCGGACGATCTGCCCGGCGTGACGGGCTCGATCGGCCTGCTGGGCACCAAGCCGAGCTGGGAGATGATGAAGGAGTGCGACACGCTGCTCATGGTGGGCTCCTCCTTCCCGTACTCGGAGTTCCTGCCCAAGGAAGGGCAGGCGCGCGGCGTCCAGATCGACATCCAGGGACGGATGCTGGGCATACGGTACCCGACGGAAGTGAACCTGGTCGGCGACAGCGCCGAGACGCTGGGCGCGCTCCTCCGGTACCTGAAGCGGAAGGAGAACCGCTCCTGGCGCCAGAAGATCGACAAGAGCATCCAGGAGTGGAACCGGATCCTCGAGGCGCACGCAGGGGTCGATGCGCACCCTCTCAACCCGGCGCTGGTCTATCACGAGCTGAACAAGCGCCTCCCTGAAAACGCCATCTTCAGCGCCGACTCGGGCAGCACCGCGATGTGGTATGCGCGCTACCTCAAGTTCCGCCCGGGGATGATGGGCTCGCTTTCCGGGAACCTCGCCAGCATGGGCCCGGCGGTGCCGTACGCGGTGGCGGCGAAGTTCGCGTATCCAGGGCGGCCGGTGTTCGCGCTCGCGGGTGACGGCGCGATGCAGATGAACGGCCTCAACGAGCTGATCACCGTCTCCAAGTACTGGAAGGAGTGGAAGGACCCGCGCTTCTGGTGCTTGGTGCTCAACAACCGCGACCTGAACATGGTCACCTGGGAGATGCGGGCGCAGTCGGGCGAGCCGAAGTTCCAAGCGTCCCAGGAGATCCCCGACTTCGGCTACGTGGAATATGCCCAATCGCTGGGCCTCCGCGCCGTGAAGATCGAGCGCCCCGCGGAGGTCGGCAAGCTCCTCGACCTGGCGCTGAGCGCCGACCGCCCCTGCCTGATCGAGGCGGTGGTGGATCCGGAGTTCCCGATGATGCCCCCGCACGTGACGCTCAAGGAGGCCACGTCGTACGTGAAGGCCGTCCTGAAGGGCGACCCGAACGCCGGCGAGATGATCAAGGACACGCTGAAGACGGCGGTCGCGACGGTCTTGAAGCCGAAGGGCGACAAGGGCGAGGAATGAAGCCGGACACCGGCATCGCCGAGGTCGAGGTCTCCGCCTACCAGATCCCCACTGCGGTGACCGAATCGGACGGTACCGCGGAGTGGAGGTCGAACGGACTCGTGGTGGTGGAGCTCGCCGCCGCCGACAAGAAGGGCCTGGGGTACACCTATACGGATCCGGGCGCGGCCCGCCTGGTGCGGGACGTCCTTTCGGAAGCCGTGCGCGGGATCCATCCGTTCGACACCGCCGCCGTGCACGGGGCCATGGTGCGCGCGGTCCGCAACCAGGGGCGCGGCGGCACGGTCGCCATGGCAATGTCGGCGGTGGACCTCGCCTGCTGGGACCTGAAGGCGAAGTTCCTCGACGTGCCCCTGGCGAAGCTCGTCGGCATGGTGCGCCCGAGGGTCGCCGCGTACGCGAGCGGCGGCTTCACCTCGATGTCGGAGCGCGAGCTGGTCAGCCAGCTCTCCGGCTGGGTGGAGAAGGGGTTCCGCGCGGTGAAGATGAAGGTGGGTCGCGAGCCGCAGAGGGACCTCGAGCGCGTGGCCGCCGCGCGCAAGGCGATCGGCCCCGGGGTGGAGCTCCTGGTGGACGCCAGCGGCGCCTATCAGCGCAAGCAGGCCCTGGCGTTCGCGGAGCGGTTCGCCGAGCAGGGCGTCACCTGGTTCGAGGAGCCGGTGGTGCGCACCGACGTGTCCGGCCTGCGGCTCCTGCGCGACCGCGCCCCCGCGGGCATGGAGATCGCGGGCGGCGAGTTCGGGTACGAGCCGGCCGACTTCCGTCGTTTCCTCGAGGCGCAGGCGCTCGACGTGCTGCAGGCGGACCTCACGCGCTGCGGCGGCATCACCGGGTTCTTGCGGAACGCCGGGCAGATCGAGTCCTACGACCTGCCCATGTCCTGCCAGTGGGCGCCCGCGCTGCACGTCGCGCTGGGCTGCGCGGTCTCCGCGGTCCGGCACGTGGAGTGGTTCATCGACCACGTGATCATCGAGCAGGAGCTTTTCGACGGGGCGCCGAAGCCGGAGAAGGGCGAGCTGAAGCCCGATCCCCTGGAACCGGGGCTCGGCCTCTCCTTCAAGCGCGGCGAGGCAGCCCAGTACCGGATCCGCCTGTAGCGCGAACGGGTCTCAGGCCACCAGTCCGTGGGCCTCGCGCAACAGCCTGCGGAGACGCATCCAGGGAATCCGTTCCTGGAGCTTGAACGACACCCATCCCGGCTGACCGATGTACGGCGTGCGTTAGAAACGCGCGTCGGTGGCGATCAGGGCTCGCTGCTGCTCAGGCTCAGCCTTGAGCGCGATGCTCCAGGGGAGTCCTTGCCGCAACCGGCTCAACGGCGCGGGCTGAGAGCAGATAGCGCACAGTTCACGACTGCTTGACCAGCATCCGAGCACCCAGGCTTCTTCGCTTCCGAAATGGCGATATCGGGGGCGCACGATCAGTTTGAGGCCGCACGGGCACAGCGATCCGAAATTCGGGGACACCAACGGGTTTCGTCGGTCGGGTAGCGCGCGGACTACTTGTCCCGGGACAAGTCCAAAACGCTCACCCGCTCGGCGCTGGGCTCTCGGCGCTGGGGTGCCCGATCAGTTTGAGGCCCCGCGT
>Ga0137409_10006276_pt1 | contig 12346 bp, 5 predicted proteins | sample CZODoug1_16funga_FD_122059 | JGI IMG/M metagenome (GOLD analysis project Ga0137409, IMG submission 122059) | Vadose zone soil fungal communities from Angelo Coast Range Reserve, California, USA - CZODoug1_16fungal (Hybrid Assembly) | ecosystem: Environmental > Terrestrial > Soil > Vadose zone... | reverse complement strand
TCGGGATCACCGGCGTATCCATGTACTGGGTCGCCCCCGGCATGAACGGCGTCTCGTAGCAGAAATTGCTGTACGCCGGGCTGTAGCTGGGATCGGTGATCATCGTGTTGAACGTCGGATTCGGGGCCCCGTTCACCGTTGCACGCGTGTCGAGGATCGGACCGGGGTCATTCATGCACGCAATCATCATCTGCGGGACATACCCGGTCGGATTCGGCGGGTTGACGCCATAGGTCGAGTAGTTCAGCCCATTGAACATGCCCCATTGGTCTGAATAGACCCGCGCCATTTCGTTGCCGGCGAAGTCCCTGAAAGCCACTGGCAGATTGGGAACCGCAAACTTTTCGCCGAATTGCGGCGAGAACGGGTCGAATTCCGAAGAGAAGTCGTCCGTGATGATGCCGGAGAAGTGGGCGGCGACGTGGGTCGAGCTGAAGACGTAGAACTTCGCCAGCACCGACATCTGGTCCTCGAGCGTCACTTCCTTGCGGTCGCAAAGATTACGAGTGGCTCCCGCGAACGGTGAATTTTCACCAGATCCTGGGAACAGGCTGATGAAGTCAGGGACCACACGCGCCTGGCCCACGCACGGCCAGAAAGTCTCGACGCTGCCTGTGTCACCCTCGTGCCTTGGCTGAACCCCTAAATCGGTCGTCGCATTTATGGAGTTGTTCGGATTGTAGGTGCTGCTCACCGAAGCCTGGTCGGGCAGGATGAAAATGGAACCCAAGCCTCCGAACTGCTGCGTCACCGGCGCAATGTAGTTGTCGCCGATCAGGATGTTCTTGTCCTCTTCCTTGACCAGCTCGAGGCCGGGAGGCACCACCACTTCGACCACGTACTTGCCAACGGGCAGCATCGGCAGGCCATCGACAGGGTTGGCTGCGCAGATAGTGCAGTTGGTACCGGCGGCTCCCGCCAAGGGTCTGCCAGTCGTCGTGCTGGTGCCAGTAACACTGGGGAATTTGTACATGCCGTCGTAAGGCGCCGGCTGTACCTGGTTAAACATGTGCATGCCGTCATAGCACTTGTATTGTGAGTTGTTGGGCAGGGGCGTAGTCGGGTTGAGCCACTGCGTGGTGTTCCTCAACGTAAAGTAGAAGGGGCTGGTGGTATCCTGGCCCGGGCAGTTCATGTTGGGGACCAAGTTCCCAGTCGCGTCAGGATGGAAGCCCTGGGCCCAGGCATCCCAGCTGCTGGTCTTGGTGGTATCCGCAAGAGTGAGGCTCTGCGTTCCATCTGCCGCCGCGCCCTCTTGGTACAGGTTGACGGTTACACCTGGAACCATGGGCATCCAGCTGGTCTGAAGGAGCAACGTTGGATCATCAAACGGCCGTGTCGAGGCGTAAATCACATGCCCCTTGATGCCGCCGTTCTCACCCCCGGCAAAGAGCTTCTTGCCGAATTCGATCAACTCGTTCTGGCCAATAAAGCCCTGCCAGGCCTCGGTGGTGACCCAGGGCGGGTCAATTCGGCCGGTGGAAGGGGCAGACGAATTACCAACACCCGTGGAGATCGATGCCCCGCCGCAATCGGCATTCGCGCAATACACTGCGCCTGGCACGCGAAGATTGGTAGGGAGATGGTTGGTTTCAATTGTGTTTGCAAAATTCGCGACACTCGTCGAGGTACCCCCACCGGGCGTGCCGTCCGCTGGTCCGCCGGCGTCATAGACTACGTGTACGCCTGTCTGCTTGTAGCGAGTAGAATCCGTTTCAATAACATACCAGTTGAACAGCGGGAAAATTTCGTTAAACCCAGCAAAACCGTTCAGGTCAGTGTTGTTGAAATTGGAAAAGCTGCCGTCCCGAAACCGGATGTTAGTAGGAACCAGGGCCAGCCCAGGCTCAGTGCTGTCCTGGGAGACGCCGTCGCCACTCAGGTCAATAAAACTCCGCGTGTAGATATTGGTGTGCCATTGCTGGACCGGAATGTCTCCCATATTGAGGGTTTGACCGCCCGATACTAAAACTGGCGTGGCAAGTCCATCGACGATTTGGTCGTTCCACTGGTCGAAGATGGTGATTCTCCAGTTGCCATCGGGAACACCAGTAAGGGTAAATTGCCCCTCACCGTTGCACTTGCTGAACGCGAAATCTGCACCTCCATTCGGATCGCCCAGGCTCACATAGCACTGGGTAAAACCAAAGGCATCGCGCGAACCGCTGCTGTAGAGTCTCTGATCCGGCGTGCGGCTAATGCGCGAGGTCGTGACTCTGCCGGTGATTGAATTCCGGCCGTGCGGATTCCGGGCGTTGATGATGGCTGGGTTCGCGAAGCCGACCGCGACGTGGAACCCCGGCGGCCCAAACTCCTGAAAGTACGACGGCCCGCGCACCTTGATGAACGAGTCATGAGCCTTCTGTCCGTCCAAGGTGTTGGTCTGGAGCCACTCTTCTCCTCTGGCAATTCTGTCGGCTGCGGGCGTTGCCACGACGCCGTATCTGCCGGGCATCATGTTTGCAATGACGGCCTGACCCGCGAGGGGGGAGAGAGTTCTGCCGTCCGACTCGTAATTCGGACACGTAACAATCATGCCCACCTGCCCGTCTGTTGAGCTTGGCGAAATGGGGCACGCATCTTTCCCCGTGACCGGGTCGATTGTGCCTGCCAAGCTGTTGGACAACGGCATGTTAAACATGTCGTAGGTCATCTGCCCGGTCGGATCGCCCGTGCCGCCAGCGTCATCGAAGAGGGTAATCTCGAACCCTCCTAAACCCGGCTCGATCGGTGAGCCGGCCGCCGCCGCGGCGTCGTGCTCACCATTGAGCGAGTTGTCGTCCTCAAACACGAACACCGCGACCTTCGTCGTCGGAATGGGGGTCTCTTGGAGGAGCACATTAACGGCCGTCGCACTCGGGACGATGGGAGCTCCACCCATGCCGTGGCCGCAGGTGCCGGTACCGGGAGCAAAATCCGCGCCACCCGGACCCGACGGACAGTCGAGGGCGATGCTGAATGGTCTCTGGGGCCCTGTGGGGTTGTTTGGATCCACCGGCTGCGGAGCGCCCGCACCACCAGTAAAAGAGTTCCCGGCGTCGCCCGGCAAAATCGAGATGTAGTAGTGCTTTGCGGGGTCCAAGGCAACCTGGCTCGGGTCCACTGGGTACTGCTGCAGCGCGGCACCCGCGGCTGTACGGCAAGCACCGTTGCCCACATCGCACACGGCTGGCAAGTGCGTCTGAGAGCTCAGATCCAAGACCGTCTGCCCAGACTCGCAAGAGGCGGTTCCGACACAGCCCGAGGCAATCACAGGCATGTAGCTGCTATGGAAATTGGTTCCAAGGCTCGGAACCGGGAGGGGCGGACAACCGGCCGGCCGCGGGGATGAGTTGACCTGGCATGCGGGATCAATTTTAAAGGTACGGTCCTCCTCAATGATCCAGCGGTAGTCGGTAATTTCGACGGGCGTCCGCAGTTGAAAACTCGGCGAATCATAGACCTTGACGGTGAGTCCGCTGGGTTTCAGGAACGTAAGCGTAACACTGGCCGAACCACTGGAGGTGTTCTGTGAGTTCACGGCATGGTACGTGAAAGTGGCGCAGGTTGCACCTGCAGGCGTGCCGGTTGGGCAAGCAACACCTGCACCGCTCCGAGTTGCGACGAAGGAGCCATCCGGGTTCAGGGTCACGTTAACGCCGGCCGCACCATTGAGCACGGCCGTCAGCGGGTGTTGGGCAGGATCTGTGTCGTTGCCCAGAACGCCGGGCACGCTAACCTGCAACCTCGACGCAATCGAGCTCGTGTAAGCGTCCGCATTCGCCGTAGGTGCCCCTCCGAGGCAGGTGCCGGTGCACGCGCCCAAGGTCACAGTCGCCGTAAGCGCCGGATTTCCGTTTGCCTCGTAGACGAAGGAGTCTGAGGTAGTTCCGGAATTCGGAACATAGGTAAACGTGCCGTCAGGGTTGAGAGTGATTGTTCCGCCGGTAGGCGCTGTCAGGATTCCGACGCCGTAGACCCCGACGTCGTTGGCGACCACGCCTTTGGTCGGATCCGACACGGTCAGTGCTTTGCCCGACACTAGGACGTAGGAATCAGGATTCACAATTGCAGTCAAACCGCTGAACGAAGGCAGAGAGCCGGCATTCACGCTGATATAGGCCTGCATGCCGCCATCGCGTTGATTGTTGGTCGACAAGCTCAGCTGGCGGTCAAACACCGGAAGAGCCGGGGCTCCAGTTGGTGGCGCATTGATCAGCACATCGTAGGTCTTGCCCGCGGCCAGAAATACTTCGCTCTGAACCTTAGCCGTCCCTGGTAGTACGTTGCCGTCCTCCGCGATCAGCGAGAAACCAGAGACAACGGAAGTTGTGGTTCCTACTGTTTGCGCGGTTTGCGCCCCCACAATGGAAGGAACGTGCATGCGCAGGCCGGCGTTCACGAAGCGAACGAGGACTTGGCCCGTGGAAGGAGGAGCCGCAATGGAAAATTGGGACTTGGCTGCGTTCGTCCTGTCGAAGGCAACGCCGTTCACCAGATAGTAGCGCGGATCGTAGTTCACCGCCGGAGGATAGCAAGTATGTGCACCGCCCCCGCAGCCGCCGGTGGTTATCGTTGAACTTGCCGTCGCCTGTGTACCGCCAACAGGAGGAGGGTCAATGATAACCGCAGGAGCAGAGGAATAGCCGTCGCCTCCATTCATGAGCGTGAGGGTTACTGAACCATCGCTCGGGTTTACCGTAGCAGTGACGACAGCGCCTGAGCCTCCCCCACCCGCGGTCGGTGTGATTGAGACGTTGGGCGGCGCAGCCGGGGGCAGGGCATAGCCAAGGCCTGGGTTTGTAACTGTTATTGACGTAACGGGTCCACCGGAATTCGAACGCTTCCACACTGCAGTCTCGCTGAATCCGGGGGTCACAACTGCCTGAGCCACTGCCGCATTCTGCGCTGCGTCAATTTCACTGAGCAGCATAACCGCGTCTGCATCGTAACTCACGCTGGGATACGCCTGGGCCAGGGTTGTGCCATTTGCGGGATTGGTTACAACCAACACTCCGTACAGACCCATGGGTCCTTGGATGGATGGATGTGTCCCTGACTCGATCAGGTAGGTGCCTGGCTTGAGACCGGTCCAGCTCAGTATAGTCGTCACTCCAGTCGCCACTTCGGTTGAGAACGACTGGACACGGGGTCCTTGGGTGGGCGGAGTAAATTGCGGGCCCGTGGCATTGCCAGCGATGGGCCACGTGGCGCTTTGCGGCGGGTGTGAGGGGCTCGGCGTCGTCGACGCGCTAGTTCCCAAACCGCCACCCAATTGGCCCACGATCATCAGCGAAGTCGGCACGGTTCCGGGCAGACTATTGGTGAGCCTTATCGTCAGCGAAGTGCCTGTGGACAAAAATGGTACGGAAATCACTACTGGTGACCACGTGCCTACCGCCGCGTTTGAGTTCAGAGCTGCGCAAGTGCCGGCGCTGCCAGCGACGGGGGCGCCGCAGGTGTAGCCCCACATCGGTACCACTTGCCCGTCGGGCAGAGTGGCCGTCGTTGGCGCTGCCGTCAGATTCACGGACTGCGCGAAGGACACACCCGCTCCGAGGAGGAGAACAGTTACCGCGAGTGCAGCGGTCTTCAGGGTTGCTTTCAGATAGTTGGATCGCATCGTTTCTCTCTCCTCTGCCTTAAAGCGCTTCGTTGATCGCAAAAAACTGCGGATCAACCAGCATCATCATCATCATGCCGCCAGGGAAAATGTTGTTCGTGGTGATCTCGCGTTCGTTGTGCGAGTGCCACATAAAAGCGAAGCCGGCCTCTTGGGTTGGGGAGTTCGCGATGGTGCCCGAGGGCGGAGTAGACCCTGTGGGGCCGCTAGCCCGGACGGTGGCGTCCGGCCCGAGATAAGGGCTGCCACCGTACCAAGCTCCATTGGTCAGGATGTTCGCATCGGGCAGTGTTGCAGGACCCTCGCCTGCCACGGTGCCGAACGGAGATTTCTCAAGAGCTTTGTTGTGGTCCGCGCACCATTCGTAGTAGTTCGGTTCACGGGAAGCGGAATCGGCGACAAGTGGACTGGTGCGCAGCCGGGTGTAGTAACCGTTGACATCCGGAAAGCAATCACTGGTGTCCCCAGTAAAGCCATGGCCGTAGACATCCCAGTTGAGGCCCTTGCCTGTCCAATAAAAGATTCCATCCATAGCCTGGCCTGGCGTTGTGGTAGTAGTGAAAAGGAGGGGTCCAGCCAAGTGGGCCGGAGTGGCCATCTCCTTCGCTAAGATCAAATTCCCGTCACGGGCCAAGACGCGCACATGGTTTCCGTGTTCGTGGAAAGGATGCTGCCAGCGGCCCTGGCCGACGATTCGCAACAAAACCAATTCGCCTGGATGCATATGGGGATTTCCGTTGTAAGGCTGGTGCGGATATTGCACCGCGTAGTTCGGGTCCATGTCGTCCGGCATCGAACGCCCGTTAATCATGAAGTAAGCGGGATGATAATTCTCCGTGACCACGTTCATGCACCCGGTGGCGTTCGTGCACGGCTTGGCTGCCTGCTCTTCCGCCTGCCGGTGAATCTTCGGATCCATCTCGGAGAATTGGAACAGGTATTCCCGGTCGTAACAGGTCGCCGGATGATCGTATGCCGAAGCGGCCAACCTGAAATCGGCTTGGCCGTCTGGCAAATTGGTTTGGACCGCTCTGCAACCAGTGGGAACGCCGCTAGCACCGCTCGGAGGAAGTACGATGATCGCGCCGTAGAGACCCATCTCAACCTGCAAGTCCCCTTGTGTTCCGCTGTAATAGGATCGAGTGCCCGGGGTCGTGGCAGTGAACGTGTAAGTTACCGTGCTGCCGTGTTGCGCTTCCTTTGTTAGCAGGCCCCCCACACCGCCGCTCGGCGTCACTTGGAAACCGGGGAACAGAATCGAAGTATTGCCAGCAGCAGCCGGCAAATTGTTCGTGAGCGTCACAGAGACTGTGTCCCCCTCGTGGACGATCAGCGTGGGACCCGGAATTTGCATCGTGGGGCAGCCAACCGTACCGGCACTAAAGGGCGCAAACTGGGGAGTAAAGGTGGTGGCGCAGCCGTACCCCCAGGAATAAACCATCGATCCGTCGGGCTGGCTAATGAAACTGGCTTCCGCGCTCAGATTGAAAGTGGGACCAGTAATGCCAGGGACCGCGGCGTGCGCCGTAGCTGCGAACAGCAAGGCCGTCACAGTCATGACCACCGGAATCAGTCGCGTGATCCAGATCGCTTTTTTCGTGTTCATTGAGCTCATCGCTACTCTCCTAGTTGCACGCCTTAGTGGCAGGGTCCACAGCATTGCAGATGTGAACCTCCGTCATCAGCCCGCCGAAGTTCTCGGCATCGTTCGAGAGGTGGTCAAGGTTGGTGGTATACAGATAGTATTTATTCCCCGCTGCGTACTTGGTATCGTCAGTGGCATCCAAAATCACATCAATGGACTCACCACCACCCAGCGTGATCGAATTCGAGTCGTAGTAGAGGTTGTTCCCCGCCAGATCGCGCAGCAGGCGCGCGTTGATTCCGATGACGTGCATGGGAATCCCGAGTGACGCCAGCGTTTGAAACTCGGAGACGTCCAGGTCGGAAATGCGCAGCAAGGCTTTTCCGCGCAGCGGAATATTGATAATCGTTGGCAACGGCTGTGAGAAGCGTAATGCGCCATCCGCCGACTGCGTCTTCAGCGGACCGGGGGTAACCGTGTCCGGATAGCTGCGCCCGTTCAGCAGGAAGAACTTGTCCTTCATGTCCACAAACTGTTCAGGGTTGAAGGTCATGCCGACAAAGTGGAAGCTGGGATCAAAGCCGTGAATCTGGATCGGATACTCAACGTCGTAATACGTTGAGCCATCTCCGTCGTTGTAGGCGTAGTTTCCGGTGTTTGCGCGACTCACCGAATTACTGGGTGGCAGCGGGGTCGAGCAAAGAATATCCGTGCCACACGCGGTCCGCAGGTCACTCTGTTGGGCCTGAAGACCGGCGTAAAGGATGCTGCCAACTGGAACCCGATTCTGCCGAGGCCGCACGTAAAGCTGGCCAACCATGCCCATCTGCAAGTGCTCGGGAGGCGTGACGTGGCAGTGCCAGAAATAAGTGCCCGCGTCCGGCGCTAGGTAGTAATAGGTGAAGCTGCCACCGATGTTGATGGCCACGGAAGCATCCGGCACGCCGTCGTAGAACGACGAGGCGTTGGGGTAGCCGTGGAAGTGGACGGTGTGCTGTTCGAACAGGTCCGGTCGCATGATCTGGCCGACGTTGGTGAGGGTCAAAAAGAATTCGTCATCTTCGTCAATCGCCATCATGGGGGCCGGCATGTTGCCATTCATGACGCCAACATCCATGATCGGTCGCGGATCCACGTGTCCGGTGTATGCGCCACCCGCGTGCGGATCGGGTGCGAGTCCGACGGCACCGTTGGAAATGGCCGGGACGGACGAGTCGTAGGGGCTGCTTGGGAAAACGGCGGGCGTGTTAAATACATTAGGCGTCTCGGTGCCCGGCAAGCCACTCTCGATGTCCTTCAATCCTGAAAGAGGTCCGAACGCGAACAGGTACGTCTGGGTTCCGTCGGCCATGGTGGCGTAGCCGTCGCCGCCCGAAATCTGCTGGCACTTGATGGCACCCTGATCGGCAGCCAAACCGGGGTGAAGCGTTGTCTTAGTCGGGCACTGAACCCGGAACGATTGCGCCGCAATCGGCAAAGCAGGGATGAAAAATAAGAGTGTCGGCAGCCCCCAACGACATAGCTGAATTCTTCGCATTGGACCTCCATCCTCGTGATCTGGCGCGAACGGCGCGCCCTTTCCTACTGCACAGTTACCCGACGTCCAGGCAACTGCGACCCTACGGAAACCATCGAAGCGAAATGCAACCAACAAAGCGGCCTCAAAAGGCATCCAACATCGAGCGGGCACACGTGTACCTTCGAGCAAAGAAGTGCCGGACCGGCGGTCACTACGACCGGAGACAGTTCTTCAGCTCCCGGTGCCGCCAAGACACTGGCTACACTGCGTACCACAACTCGAACGTTGAGCTCTTACACTCTCGTTTGATCGTCGATGCCAGTATTGCGCTTCGATCGCTGAGACTTGCTGTGCTCCCGAACAGTCCTCCAGGAAACACAAGCTTCCGCAAGTCGCAGCACGCCAGATGGCGTGTCCGAGAATGCAAAAACTGCACTTCGACAGCTCTAGAAGCCCGCCTTACACGGGTCCTGAAGCCACTTCTGATGGTGTGAATCTAGATGGAACAAGGACTGCGACGTCAAGAACCGGGGACAAATTCTCGGTATTCAAACAAACACGCTGTTCGTCCGTTTTTAGGATTCGCAGCGCGTAAGTTCTGTGCATGGAGTCGTCGACAGAAGAATATCCAAAGCGGCCAAGACTGGCTGCCTGGCTTCTTCTTGACGACGAATTGTTGCACATAGCTGGGGATACCACGAGGCTCTCCGAATAGCCACACCTGACTCAGCATCGCAATCATGCCGTTTAAAGACAGCCTACGGCACATTGCCTTGCTGTAATCTGATTTTATTGAAAGCACGTTGCGCACCAAATCCTTTTACATTGATTTACAAGGACTTGTCTGCAGCTCGAACTTGGTCGACGGAAAACTCTTGCGCAATCTCGGTATGAGGACTCCCAAGAATTACGTTTTCCCGAACACGTCAGGAACGATCTTATCAGCAGGACGCGACGAGAAAATAATTTGAGACGGGCAGCAAGAAGAAGAGGATTAGGGGTTCAGTGAGACCGATCGATGCGAGCAAGGTTCAATCTCAACTTGTGCAGCGAGGTATTGGAGACGACTGGGGGAAAGACAGTGTTCAGATACAGATTCCTGCGAAATCATCGGGGTTGTTTGCGCATGACAGACACCTTCGAGCGGTTGTTTCAGACGATTGCGCGAATAATGCGAGCTTCCGACGGCTCTCCACGACAATCACTTGTAGGCAATGTGGGAGCGCCAAAGGGCATCTTTGAGGTCGCGGCCAATCATTCGAATCACAGACGTCCATCTCACCGGAGTATTACTCTGTACAGGTTGAAAGAATTTTGTTTTCAAATTCTCAAAACCTTGTTTCAGGCATCATCGGCGCATAAACAGAGAAGGAGCTAGCGGGCTACTCCACCAGGTCCGTTATCATTAGGCAGTATCAGGCGACCAGGACTCGGAAAAAGAACCGTGGAGGGCGCAGAAACCAGAAGCATTCTGCGGCGCAACTTTGCTGGTGGGATCTTTCGGCCCAAAAATTGCTTAGTGCCATCTCTGCCAACAGTTGCCACGGGGAGACAATGCAAACCCTCAACCGCCGGCTGCTGGCCCATGTTGTGGCACCACTTGCCCGCAAGTCATGGGCGGAGAGGCCACATGGATTGGAGGGGCCGGCGGGAGTAAGGAACCCATCTAGCGCCCAGCTAGACGTGAGATGGGCTGCCCGCCGAACTCCTCCTCTCATTGCGGTGGTGCACCTGGGTGACCAGATCGCGGAAGTCTCTTACATCGCTGAAAACAAAAAACATATCTGCCATTTACGGTAGCGCCACCAGCAAAAAAGGCGGCAATCTGCCTCACTCCCTCCTGTGCTGAGTGCTGCATTCTGCCGCACGGCGTTTTGCCCGATCACGAGACAAAGAGGTGCCAACCGGTCTAACTTGCTTTGGCTGGCAGACTAGTTTTCGGCAAGTCCTATTCGCAACGGGCATTCTCGATCACCGATTGCCCACAAAGCTCTGGGGACGGACCAAATGGATTTTCATCCTCTGCAAAGAATCTCGTTCCCACCGCGATCGTGGGCAGAACTATGCGAAGAAATGAATAGAACGATTTTGGAAACCGGACTCCGCTTAGTTTTCAGTGCTCGGGCAGACGAAAAGTATACCGGAAGAGAAATGAATGACTGGGTGCTGTAAGGCTATAGCTGGTGGAAAAAATATATTCCCCTAGAAAATTCCTGGTGAAGTGCCATCCCGCCCCGAATTCCGAAGTGCAATGAGTTTCTGTTTCCCGCGTAATCCCGTTAGGTCTAGCGACCCCATCCGTCGTGAGCGAACGTCCGAAACGGTCTGGAAAGAGGGTCAGCCTGGTGCTGGCCGTCTGACGGATGGTTAGGAGCGAGACACTCCCGAATAACTTTTTCCATACGTCTGCTTGCACGGCTTCATGTGTTGACAAGTAAGGATTGCTCCTGTAACTGCGTTCGAGGGGATTTCCTGTGGCATCTTCCGTCCGGGTTGTCGAGGTGGATAAAAATCCACCCCCCAAATCGAAGGAAAACATGATTCGTGGCTTCGGGGCATAAGCCAAGCCGAAGGCAAAACTCGACCCAGTCGTCCGATCCTTGTCGTGAGAATTTACACTCGTCGACAAATTCAACTGATCGTCAAGTGTCAGCAAGAACCACGAGGCATGAGCTCCGTAGAACAAGCGCCTTGTAAGAACACCACGGAACCGCACACCCGCCTCTGAGGATCGGCCCGCACTATGCATGGTATCAAGACCTTCAGGCCGGCCATTTAGTGTATCGGAGATCTCGCCGAAATCGGCAGACAAGAATCCATAACTGTAATAAATTCCCAATTTTCGCTCTCCGGAAAAATCGTGCGACAGTCCGGCTTTGATTCGCCTGTGCCCAAGGTTCGATGTTGATGCAATGTTCTCGATTGTCCGCTTTCCCAGGGTGTCTTGCTGCGTTGCCGTGCTGAAAATGGATCCCCCGCCTTTCACATTGTCCCAACCTATCCCCAGGCTCGTTTTTCTATGTTTGCCGAAAGCATGCGCCACTACCAACGAACTGGACAGGAAGGAGGCGGCTGTTGAATGCGAGGCTGCCCGCGCCCCCAGCGTACCTGGTGCGAATAGGGAATTAGAAAGACTCGCCTCTGGATCCAATGTCACGGACTGGACCCCGCTCCGAAAGGCTGCCATGCTGCCCCCGACAAAAGTACGGTAATCTTGCAGGGGAGAGAAAAAAGCCACCTGTGGAGAGAGACTGTAATCCATCGATTCGCCAGAATTGGGCAAGAAGGTAGACTGATGCGGCCCGAGATTCTGACTCCGTCGGAAGGACGGAAATAGGAAGGCTCGGCCTGCGGGCGCGGAAAACTGTGTGGCATACGCGGGGTTTTCCAGTCCATCCAAAAAGGGGTCCGGAAATGCGGCAAAGCGCAGGAAGTGGGGGTTTTGCTGCGTTCCAACAAGATTTTCTACGAAACGATCATACACTCCGGCGGGATTTTGCGGGGCGTCCACATCGAAAATATCATCGGGATCGGCCGCTCCGCCAATTTCACCTCCGGGATTTGGCACAATGAAATAGATTGGATGGTTGGGACGAACGATGACACCGTGTCCAGGATGCACCAGCACCGCGTCCTGCGG
>Ga0137409_10006274_pt1 | contig 12346 bp, 10 predicted proteins | sample CZODoug1_16funga_FD_122059 | JGI IMG/M metagenome (GOLD analysis project Ga0137409, IMG submission 122059) | Vadose zone soil fungal communities from Angelo Coast Range Reserve, California, USA - CZODoug1_16fungal (Hybrid Assembly) | ecosystem: Environmental > Terrestrial > Soil > Vadose zone... | reverse complement strand
AGCAATTCCTTCACGGAATGCTGCGTGGGTTTTGTTTTCAGTTCTCCGGCAGTGGGAATGAACGGCACAAGCGTCACGTGGACGAGCACCGAATTCTCCGGCCCAAGCTCCAGCCGCATCTGGCGCACGGCTTCGAGAAATGGGAGTGATTCGATGTCACCCACCGTGCCGCCAATTTCGATGATGACGACATCCGCATCAGTCGAAATCTTGCGGAAGGCGGCCTTGATCTCGTCGGTAACGTGCGGAATCACCTGCACCGTTTTCCCGAGGTAATCGCCGCGGCGCTCCTTCGAGATGATGGACTCGTAGATTCGCCCAGTCGTCCAATTGTGATCGCGCGTCAGCTTGGCGGACGTAAACCGCTCGTAATGTCCCAGGTCGAGGTCCGTCTCGGCGCCGTCATCGGTGACGTACACTTCGCCGTGTTGATACGGGCTCATCGTGCCTGGGTCTACGTTCAGGTAGGGATCGCACTTTTGGAGGGTAACTCGGAGACCTCGGCTTTCGAGCAGGCAGCCAATCGACGCTGCTGCTACGCCTTTGCCAAGGGAGGAAACAACTCCACCGGTAACAAATATATACTTTGGCCCCATCCGTCAGTTCCGGCCGCGAAACATACACGTGTGCGGAACTGGGTCTACTCCTCCAGGAAGATGTCGGCGTACAACGCATTCTACGGAGAATCATCACCTCTGTCAATGTGAGGAAATTCAGATCAAAGGAGTGCTTCCACGCTTCGCTCCGACCGACGTGGTAAGCTTCTATTTCGCGCCATTCTGGATTTCATGGCCGGGTTTTCTCTTTCCTGCGTATGCGCTGCCGCGCGCTAAACATAGCGCCCTCCGCAGCTTGCACGGGCGCGAAGCGAGAAAAGCCAAAGGGGGCATCCAGGCCGATGTAGACAGCTTCCATCCCGCCGCGAACGAAATAGGCTTCATGCCAAAATGCGGTCCCGCCGGAATCCCGCACAAAATCCTGCCACCACTTCTGGTGCGGCAAGGCGCGCGCCCAGGCTTCGAGAGAATCGAAATCTCGCCAATACTGGCGCATGCCCACGTGCAACGGGAAGATCGAATAAAGCAAGGACTCATGGAGGAGCAATCCTGGGGGGTTCTCAGCAACTGCACCCGCGATCCGGGGCCCAAACCGCAGCACCGTCAGTAGCCCACGGGGCGACCGGACCTTCATGCCGAGATAGATCACGACCAGGTCCGGGAAACTGGATAAATCGACCGTTTGGCGGGTGACATTGGCCTTCGGCTGCATAGTATCAAATTCTCCTTCGTTTGCTATGGTGACATGCGTTTTGTCTATCACGAATCGAGCCAGGCAATCGGGAAAAGTGCAAATTTCTCTTGACTTTACCACGGGGCAACGATCTATTGTCTCATTCCCTCAAGTGCAGGCGACACCAGGGTGCGAATCTGCATCTATGCCTCGCGGGGGAAGCGAATCTGTCCGTCGCAGTCGTGCCTTGCGAGGTGACTTATTAGGGGCGTGGGGATTCAAAGTTTCAGCTTTCGTCGGAAAAACTATTTCCAGGGGTCACTCTCAAACGAATGTGTGTGGAACTTTTCGTAATTTCAGGTGGAATGAATCATGCGAATCGACGCGACGGGTGGCCCTTCAATTGGAGGCATCGCCTTATACGCGGGCTCCACGCCCCGGTCCGGACCGGGGCGTTCAGTGTAAACGTAGAGCCCGCACCCGTTCTCCGTCAGGCAAATCGGCGTCCGTCATTTCAGGGGGATTTCTAGTGCGTCAGTTGAACGGTTCTATCTGCCTCCTGGAAGCACGATGGCGACGTCTCCTTCTGATTTTGGCACTCCTCCCGGCGCTATTGACCCTGAATTCCTGTGGAGGCGGTTCCAGCGCAGCTCCGACTGCGCCGACGATCACAGCTTCCTGCGCCGCATCTTCCGTGGCGGTGAACGGAACGGTGCAATGCACGGCAACCATCCTCAACTTGAGCAGCACTTTGGTCAATTGGCAGGCCGGCGGGGTTGCCAGCGGCAATTCGACCTTCGGCACCATCGACGCGAATGGCCTGTACACGGCTCCAAAGGCCGTTCCTACCAACAATATCGTCACTATAACGGCGATCGCCCAGGCACAGACCACCCTTACGGCAACCGCCAGTGTCACGATCCTGCAACCCACAAAAATTAACTCGGTTGTCTGTGTGGATCCGGCCAGTCAGGCATCGACGCTGACTGTCGCTTCGAGCAAGTCGCTGGCATGCACGGCGCTAACCTCTCAAGATATCCAAGTTCCGGTCTTTTGGCAGGTCAACGGCAATTCAATTCCCATTTCTCCGACCCTCGGAATCGGCACAATGACCGCGCAGGGTAACTACAGGGCCCCGCTGATTCCGCCGGCGGTAGGGACCATAACCATCACCGCGGTGTCCCAGGTGGACTCGACGCAGACGATGTCAGTAACGGTGACTGATACCTTTGGCAACGCCGTTTTGCAGGGTAGCTATGCGTTTTCGACGAGCGGACGGCAGACCTCCACCAGCGGGTTTTTCTCGCGCGTGGGCAGTTTCGTTGCGGATGGTAACGGCGGGTTGACGGGCGGGCTTGAGGATGTAAATCCGCAGCCCAGTGGGATCACACAGGAACCCATAGCATTTTCAGGATCGTATTCGATCGGACCAGACGGCCGGGGGACGATGCAGTTTTGCGAGCCCTCCAATAGTAACTCCTGCACCTCGCCGACGACCCAATTTCGTGTCGTCGTCATTTCCCCACAACAGGCCCGGATCATCGATTTCCAAGGAGGGTCTACAGCGAACGGCGAAATCGACTTGCAGCCGGATATTTCAGTGTTCAATACAAGCAGCGTGATCGGAACTTACACGTTTAGCTTTTCGGGGTTTTCGTCCGCGACAAGTGAAGAATCGGCTGTGGGCGAATTTGCTGCCGATGGACTTCCCGATCAGACCACGGGATTGGCTAAGATCACGTCCGGCGAACTGGACATCAACAATGGCGGCGTGATCACCCCTCAAGTTGGGATCACGAGCGGCACCTATTCGGTCAACTCGAACGGTCGCGGGACAGCAACACTTGTCACGTCCGGCCTGACGCTGAATTTGGCCTTCTATATGGTTTCGGCGAGCCGCGCGAAATTTCTAGAGACGGATTCGTCTCCCATTTTGGCGGGCGATTCGTTCAAGCAGCAGTCGCTTGTCCCTTGGGGCGCCAGCGCTCTCAGTGGAAGCGTCGTACTCGGAACCGCAGGATCGGGTCCCAGCAACGGCATTGCGGATTTAGCCAGCTTTACAGCTTCTGCGACCAGCGGCGCCAACGGCAGTGTCACGGCGGCGTCGATCGACGAAAATAGCGCCGGGACGATTTCGTCATCATCGTCGCTCGCGGGCACCTATGCATTTGATAGCAGCGGCAATGGGCGCGGCACACTCGGAATCCCGGGTCACTCCTATGTTTTTTACATGATTGCGCCGGCGCCGGCCGCTTCGGCCGTCGTCCAGGAAATTACTGCCGGGATCGTCGCTCACGGATCCATGCTTCAACAACAGCCGCCGAGCGGGTCGTCGTTCACGGCGGCGTCCTTCATCGGAAGCTACGCATTTGACCTGTCGGGACTTGTGGGGACCGGGGAAGAAGACACGGTCGGACAACTCACAGCGGATGGAGATCCGACGAATATCAGCCCTGGGATGATTACGTCGGGGACGCTAGACATCAACAATTTCGGCGCGCTTCAGGCGGCGCAGGCGAATACCGGCACGTACGATGCCTCGATTGCGACGAGCGGCCGCACCACAATGTCCCTCACTCCAACCGGGGGTACGCCGCACGGCTTCGTGCTGTATTTCGTGAGCCCGACGGCGATTCTTGGCCTTGGCACGGACAGCACGGGACCGACAACTGCTGAGATCACAAAGCAGTTCTAGTTCCTGGAATGTCCTCGCGAAGAAGATCAATTGTAGGGTTGATTTGTGCAAGGCGCACGCAGGTGATGGATGGCCGGACCAAATGGACGCAAGGTTTCCGGAAGGCTTGATGAGACATAATCTTTGCTCGATGGGATTGAGGTTGCAATTAAACCACACCGAATCGGCATGTGCGAAGTTGAAGAGAGAGGCGCGGTGAGAGGCCTTCCGGTTTTGGCATTGCTTATCGGAGCGTTCAGTCTGGTTTCGTGCCACAAGTACGCAGCTCCTAGCTCGGCCATTACATGCACGAGCACGGCAGCTACCACGTCGACGACTACCTCTACCAATTCGTGTACAGATCCCACCACCTCGATTACCGTCACGATTACGCCAGCCACCGTTTCTTTGAATGTAGAGACCACCACGCGATTCTTTGCCAACGTTTCAGGCGGAACGAATTCCATTGTCACCTGGCAAGTGAATAGCGTTACGGGCGGAAACGACATGGTGGGAAGAATCGATTCCAACGGTATATACCGGGCGCCCGCAATGGTTCCCTCCCCAGCAATCGTCAACGTGGGAGCCGTTTCCTTCGAGGATCAGAAATTATCAGCCACCTCGGCGGCGACGATCCTTCCGCCCCCCACAGTGACGATTTCCCCTACGTGCACGCTGACACCGTGCGTAGTGACCTCGGGCGCCGCGAATACGCAAGCGTTCACGGCAACCGTGACAGGCGCGACGACCACGAATGTAGATTGGTTCGTGAACGGCGTCTTGGGCGGCAACTCGACTTCCGGCACGATTTCCGCCGCCGGTGTCTATACCGCGCCGAATACGCCGCCGATCGGCTCGACCGTGACGGTCACGGTGGAATCGCGCGACTTTCCGCAGGCCTTGGCGCCTGCAACGGTAACCATCTCGGGATATTCGGCTTCCTCCTTCCAGGGATCGTTCGCCTTCTCCATGACAGGAACGAATGCCTCTGGCGCATTCTCGCGGGCAGGAAGTTTTACGGCCGATGGCGCGGGCCACCTGAGCGGTGGGCTCGAAGACGTCAACGCCGCTTCTTGCGTTACTGCGAATCCGATTTCCTTCGTTGGGACCTACACGATTAATCCGGATGGACGCGGCACAATGACGTTCGCCGACGGCTGCACTCCGGCCACCTTCAGCTTCGTCCTGGTCAATAACAATCAGTTGCAGTTCACCGGTTTCGACACCGCCGGAACGGCCTCAGGACAGGCGAATTTGCAGGACCTTGCGGCATTCCGCGCTTCTGGCTTGATTGGCACCTACATATTTGATTTCGCGGGCGAGGACGGTAGTTCGAAATTTCTTTCACAGATCGGTGAGTTCACCGCCGATGGCTTGGGAGGAATCACGAACGGCCTAATGGACACGAATCACGCCGGCACGATCACTCCCCAAGTTGCATTCATAGGGTCCTATCAGGTCAATTCGAACGGCCGTGGGACAGCAAGCTTCGGAAGTTCACACTTCAGCTTTTACGTCGTTTCGCGAGGTTCGGCGAAATTTGTGGGGACCGACGCAACGCTGGTGGTCGCGGGCCCGACAACCCAGCAAGCCCCCAACTCGATATTTAACCTGACCTCTCTCAATGGCAGTTTTGCGTTTCTCCTATCTGGATCGGGACCGGGAGGGACCGGGAACGTTGCAACCGCCGGAAGCTTCGCGGCAGACGCCAATGGCCACCTCACGACAGGCGTGTTGGATCAGAACGCGAATGGCACGCCGACCACAAACGTTATGTTTTCGAATGGGTCCTACACAGTGGCTTCGAATGGGCGAGGCACGGCAACGTTCACGACAACGCCGAACCAGATATTCGTGTTTTATTTAGGTGGGGCGGGTAGCGCCGTGTTCCAGGAAACCGATGCGAGCGTTGCCAGCGACGGTATTTTCTCGCAGCAACAGAGCAGCCCATTTTCCTTGGCTTCCGTAATGGGCAATTATGCGCTCCAAACCACGGGCCTTTCGGCCGCTTCCCTGCAAACAATAGCGGGTCAAGTGAGTGCAAATGGCACCGGTGCGATTCCCTCCGGAACCATCGACATCAATACCGCGGGGACACTCACCACGGGGCAAGCCCTCACGGGCACATACACCTCACCGGCTACGAACGGGCGCGCTTCACTCACGCTCACTTCTTCGACAGACAGCCGCACCTTCGCAATTTACGTTGTGAATTCCATGCAGGTATTTGTAATAGAAAGCGACGTAGCCTCCCCGGCACGTCTTGCCTCCGGAGCGATGTACAGGCGGTTCTAGCGTTTTTTCTTAGCCACGCACGAGAGAATAACTGATTGTTGTCACGCTGACGGTGATTCGCGAAGCAGCTGCTCAACGCGAGTGACATCCTCGGGAACGTCCACGCTGACGGAATCGTGCGCCGTTTCGGCGACGCGAATTTTGTAGCCGTTTTCCATCCAGCGAAGCTGCTCGAGCTGCTCGACGCGTTCGAGGTCTCCCAGCGGCAGCGTCGGAAAATCCAGCAGGGCGGCGCGGCGAAAACAATACAGCCCGAGGTGCTTGAGATGCCGCGCGTGGATTGGCGCGTTCCGGTCGCGGACCCAGGGAATAGGGGCGCGCGAAAAATAGAGCGCGTTGTCGTCGAAATCGAGGACCACTTTGACGACGTTGGGGTCCATGATGTCGGCTGGCCGTGTGATGGGAACCGCCAGCGTCGCGATCGAGACCTGTTCGTCGGATTCGATGGCTTCGACCGCCGCATCAATCGCGGCGGGCTCGATCAGCGGCTCGTCCCCTTGCACGTTCACGAAAATGTCGCCGCCTCCGCGGATTACCGTTGCGGCCACTTCGGCGACGCGCTCGGTGCCGGACCGGTGCCCGGCGCGCGTCATCACTGCTTCCCCTCCAAAACCGGCCACGGCTTGAAGGATGCGCTCATCGTCAGTAGCGACGATCACGCGGGAAATCTTTTCGGCGCGAAACACGCGCTCCCACACCCGTTCGATCATGGGTTTCCCGGCCAGAGCCACCAGCGGCTTGCCCGGGAGCCGGGTCGCGGCGAATCGAGCGGGAATAATTGCAATAGCCATGAGTCTATTCTAATGGGATGTCCGCAAGTTGACGATACACTTGGCAGAACTTAGAAATGCTATCACAGGAGTCTTCAAGTGGAACGCAATGTGCGTTTATGTGAATCGAACTGCGGGGCCACACCCAAAAAGTAAACAGATTGTCAAAAGAAGGACTTTGGTATTGCCTTGGATTTGCCGAATGGTAGAATAGATTGAAGGTTCGAGGTTTAAACCAGCCGTAACCGCCCGGCGGCGCCGGAGAAGGCAGGCAATGCGGTGAAGGCAGTACGCAACCAGGTTTGCTTACAGGTCATAGTTCTTGCCGGGCTCGCTCTGATTGTCGCTAAAGCGTCCGCTCAGTCCCAGGGTCCCGTTCAGCCCTCCAAACCAGAAGCAGCCACCGAAAAAAAACTGGCAGAAGGCATTAAAGTCGACGTAAACCTGGCGCTCGTAAACGTCACGGTGACCGACCCCTTGAACCGTCTGGTCACCGGCCTGGAAAGAGAAAATTTCCGTGTTTACGAAGATGGGACCGAGCAGGAAATCGTAACCTTATCGAGCGAAGACGTCCCGGTTTCCATTGGATTGGTTTTTGATATGAGCGGCAGCATGTCCGACAAGGTGGACAAAGCGCGCCAGGCCGCGGTGCAATTCATGCGCACGGCGAATCCGCTCGATCAATTCTTTCTGGTGAGCTTCAACGATCGAGCCGAGCTGACCAGCGGCTTCACCAACAGCGTGGAGGAGTTGCAAACCCGAATGATGTTTACGGCCTCTCGCGGGCGCACCGCTTTGCTCGATGCGGTCTATTTGGGTCTCAGCCAGATGAGGGGTGCACACAACGCCAAACGGGCCTTGCTCATCATATCCGATGGGGGTGATAATCATAGCAGGTACAATGAGAACGATGTAAAGAACTTCCTGAAAGAAGCCGACTGCCAGCTTTACGCAATCGGTATCTACGATCCGATCGGGATTCGTTCTCGAACAGCCGAAGAACTCAATGGTCCTTCGCTGCTATCGGAAATGACCGAGATGACCGGAGGACGAGTTTTTCCCGTGACCAATATCGGCGAATTGCCCGATATTGCGGCAAAAATCGGGATGGAGCTCCGTAACCAATATGTTCTGGGATATAAACCGAGCAACGCGCAACGCAATGGCGTCTGGCGCAAAATTAAAGTCAAACTCAAGCCGCCCAAAGGGCTCCCTCCCCTCAACGTCTTCGCAAAGACCGGCTACTACGCGCCGACTCAGTAGCCACGGCCGTTTGACAACCTCCATCGTGGCATTTTTTCTCGCGGCTCTGAGCGTGTGTTTAGCCACGGGAGCCGTGGCTCAGCAATCGCAGGCGCCCATTTCGCCTTCTGGTCACCCGGAGGCGCCGACGGCTCCTCCTGCTCCGCCGCAAGCACCCGAGCAGGGCCAATATAGGATTCAGACCCAGGTTAACCTGGTGGTGCTGCATACGTCCGTGCTGAATGACCGCAGCATTTTTGTTCCTGGCCTGAAGCAGGAAAACTTCCGCGTGTTTGAAGATAAGGTCGAGCAAAAACTTTCCGTCTTTAAACAGGAAGACGTGCCAGTCAGCTTCGGACTGGTGATCGACAATAGCGGCAGTATGCGGGACAAGCGTCCGCAGGTGAACGCCGCTGCGCTTACGTTCGTGAAGACCTCGAATTCGGCGGATGAGGGTTTCGTCGTCAATTTCAACGACGACTACTACCTCGACACCGAGCACGATTTTACGAACGACTTGAATGAAATGAAAACGGCACTCGAACGCATTGACGCGCGTGGCAGCACGGCGCTCTACGATGCCTTAATCGGTTCGCTCGATCACCTGAAGAAAGCATCACGCGATAAAAAGGTGATTCTGGTAGTGACCGACGGCGAAGACAATGCCAGCCGACATAGTCTTGAAAACGCGGTCGAACAAGCCCAGCGCAATGATGCGCTGATCTACGCCGTGGGCGTATTTAGCGATGATGATATCAAGCACAATCGGCGCGCCATGAAAAAAGCCCGCACGGCGCTTTCCCAATTGGCCAATGCGACTGGCGGCCTGGCTTTCTTCCCCGAGGATGCCAGCGACACGGAATCAATTTGCACTCAAATCGCCCACGATATCCGCAATCAATATACGCTGGCCTACTATCCGACGAATACGGCCCACGACGGCACTTTCCGCAGCGTCCAGGTCGACGTGATACCTCCGCGCGGCGCCGGGAAACTCAGCGTTCGTACGCGCACCGGCTATTACGCGTCTCGCGCACCCTCGTCTGGGAATTAGGCTGATTGTGGCGCCTGCGTCTTGCTTGCCCTGACGCAGGAAGGGCCGGCGTTTTTTGCCCTACGTGTCCGATTGTTAAAACCGCCGGCGGGACGCAGGCGCCACGAGGAACCCCCGTCGCGAGCACTAATCCTTCATAATTAATCCCAGAAAACTCTTGCCGTGAGGAAGATTTCCGCCGAAATTTTCGGCGATGGTCTGACCCATGTCGGCCAGTGTGTCCCGGACGCGGAGGTTGACGCCTCGCTTCCCTCCTGGACTGAATGTCACGATTGGCACGTACTCGCGCGAGTGGTCCGTTGTCGGCCACCTGGGATCCGGGTCGCAACCATGATCGGCAGTGATAATGAGCAGGTCGCGCGGAGTCATGGCTCGCAGCAGCAGCGCGAGCAAGGCGTCGAATTCTTCCAGTGACTTCGCAAATCCCTCGACATCTTTCCGGTGCCCATAGAGCATGTCGAAATCGACAAGGTTCGCGAAGATGAGGCCGGTCTTCTGCTCATTGAGAGTTGCCAGCAGCTTTTCCATGCCGTCGCTGTTATTCTTTGTCGTGACGTAGCGCTCGACGCCGCGGCCGTTGTAGATGTCGTGAATTTTCCCAATGCCGAAGATCGGCACTTTGTGTTCGATGAGAACATCCAACAGCATGGGGCGCGGAGGCTCGACAGCATAATCGTGGCGGCGCTCCGTACGGCGGAAATTTCCCGTCGTTCCGGTAAAAGGTCGCGCGATGACGCGGCCGACTTTGTGCGGCCCGTCCAGCATTTTGCGCGCAATCTGACAGATGCGATAAAGCTCGGCAATCGGAATCACGTCTTCGTGCGCTGCAATTTGGAACACGCTGTCGCCAGAGGTGTAAACGATCGGGAAGCCCGTGCGCACATGCTCCTCGCCAAGTTCCTTGATGATCTCGGTGCCAGAGGCGGGTTTGTTCCCGATCGTTTTGCGGCCAATCGCGCGCTCAAATTGTTCGATCAGCTCGCGCGGGAAACCATGTTTGTAGACGGGAAACGCCTGGGCAAGCCAGATGCCCGCCATTTCCCAATGTCCCGTGGTGGTGTCTTTCCCGGGCGAATGGGTCGCGCCTTTGCCGTAACAGCCTTCCGGATTCGCTGGCGGCACGAGGTGATCGAGTGAAGCTATGTTCGCCAGTCCCAGCCGCACTAGGTTGGGCAGCACGAGAGCGCGCGACTTCGCAATGTGGCCAAGCGTGTTCCGCCCTGTATCTCCATATTCGGCGGCATCGGGAAGTTCGCCGATCCCCACGCTGTCCAGTACAATCCAGATGATCCGCTCAAACGGTGGTTTCATCTAAGAAGTATACAACGCAACTTTCGATGAGCCATCGCAAGACGTCCGCCTACGGGGTTCACGACTCATGTACAATCAAAGCGCAGCATTCCAGAAGCTTGGGCTCTGGTGAGATGGAGGCAGAAATGAAAACCTACCGATTACTCATGGCCGTCGCAGCCGTGATCGCCTTCTCCAGGCCCTGCGCCGTGAACGCTCAGGTCCAGTTTAAAGACACCACGGTGGCACACTCTTCCAAGGCCTACCCGTCCCCGTTGCAGAAGATCGACGAGCCCGCTCGGGGTGACCCCAAAGCGGATATTGCGGATCGGCGTCAACAGTTTCGCCTCAGTCCGCGTCCCGCTCTGAAAAACGTCACCGGAGGAAGCTCGTTCTCACCGCGATTGTCCGTGACGGTGTGGAGAGGTTGACGAAGGTCGCCGACAAATTGCACCAGAAACATCAGGCCTTCGGCCGTTCATCGCGCGCGGCAGCCTTTTGCTGAGCTTGGCTTGCGAACGCGCGATCGCGTTGATTACGCAGTCACGCTTTTTCGGCACATTTCGGCAATGTGACGCCGGATCGTCTGTCCTGTCGCTGAGCGGGATGTCGACGAAGCGGCAGTTATAGGAAGGCGGGCCTCCGGGCCCCAGGCCTGTACTTCGTGCGGGAGCAGGAGCACCGGCGCTGCTGCCAACAGGAGCCGCTTCATGTCAGTCCGCCTTCGCGATTGTGTCCGATGAGCCCACGATCTCCGCGAGCAGCTCTGTTGCTTGCACTTCGAGATCCGGCACCTGAACCAAGCCGTAATCCTGCAAAGCCCCGCGGTTGACGGAGCCATCAGACTGCGGACGAAGGGCGGACGGAGCCGATGCCGCGCGATCCACGCTGCGAACCCACCCGGTCCGGGACGCCCCGCTCCCGTCGGCGAGGGCGAAGTCTCCGTTCACTCCGTCCTTCAAGATCGGTCGGGTTGCCACCAAGCCGTGCTCCTCGCCATTTCCATTCGCGAAGAAGGCGATGAAATCGGGACGGTCGGAGATGTCGTAGTCGAAGTGCGTCCCGACACTGCGCGGAAGGTCGAAGTTATGCATTAACTCGATGTACTCGCACAGCCACCCGTCCCGGCCGACGTCACACCAATCGAAGGCGTTGTTGAAGAAATCCAGATGAGCGGTGAAGTCTGGCCCTTCACCCTCGGTCGGAACGGTAGGATTCTTGCCGCCGATAATCGGGCACCGCAGATGCCAGCTGTTGTTGAACACGAACCAGGGAAAGATTGGAACTCCTTCAGACTCCGGGTCGGGTGGCCGTTGCTCGTAACTGAGTTTCAGGACACGGCCCATCGTATGGCCGAAGGTGTTGGGCGGGCCTTGACGGCTTCATATTGCAGGTCGTGGGCGACCATCCTTCGCCGCACCGCATAACGTGCCGACCGTGCGCGAGTGCGCAGTTTTATCACGCTTCGCCCGCGAGACTGCCGCGCGATGTCATTTGCGTCCGCGCGCTGTTCGCGGCTTTGTCTCGTCTTTTCAGTCCAGCCTAGGCTTACGTTTGTGCCGCCGTTCGCCTCGGCGGCTCAGCAAAAAGCCGTTGCCCTGGAATCGCCGTTGGGCGGCTTTCGACGTGAGAAAGGCCAGGAAATCCTTGGCCCGCTCCAGCTGGCGACCCGCATGGAGGACCGCGCCATAGTAAGTGACGCCCGCCGCCGCGCGGGGAACGCGGAATAAGATCCGACACCCTGCGGCCGGTGGCACAGCACTGCCGTAGACAAACCCGGCGGCGGCGTGG
>Ga0137409_10006272_pt1 | contig 12348 bp, 6 predicted proteins | sample CZODoug1_16funga_FD_122059 | JGI IMG/M metagenome (GOLD analysis project Ga0137409, IMG submission 122059) | Vadose zone soil fungal communities from Angelo Coast Range Reserve, California, USA - CZODoug1_16fungal (Hybrid Assembly) | ecosystem: Environmental > Terrestrial > Soil > Vadose zone... | reverse complement strand
CAAACACGGGAGAGAATAGCACACCTTAATGAAGATGTTAAGTGTTTTGCAGCGAATGGTCGAAAATGAGGGTCGAAAGGCTATTAGGGCGAGTGAACGGTTTCTGTGGATGCGAAGCGAACAGGAAAAAGGCAAAATCAAAAGCCCACGCTTTCAAAACCGAAAGCATAGGCCACTTGGTTCAAAACACTGTCCCACCCGCCGCAAGCAATGAAGTCTCTCGCCTCTTCCCACTCGCTATCATCGGCTTGCCGCCTCGCCCCTCGGAGGCGTCCAATAGGCGAGGCGGCAAGACCTCCCGGGAAACTCAATTCTTGATGAAGGTGTGGATCGTCACCGGCGGTGTATATTGCTCCGTCGCATTCCCAAGATCGCTTAAGGTGAGAATTCCTCCAACTGCGTAGATCAATCCACCGGCATCTGCAGCGGCCAATGAAAACCGCGCCGCGGTCATGGGGGCAGGGGTGGTGCTCCAACTGTTCGCGACTGGGTCGTACACCTCCACGGTGGCGAGGGCGCTGTGGCTGAAGCCGCCAATGGCGTAGATCTTTCCGTTCACGCTCGCCACCGCGAGAGCAGTTCTGGTCGTGGTCATGGGGGCAGCGGTGGTGCTCCAACTGTTCGCGACCGGGTCGTACACCTCCACCGCGGCGAGGTTTAAGACGCCGGTGACGGTGCCGGTGCCGCCAATGGCGTAGGTCTTTCCGTTCACGGTCGCCGCCGCGAGACCATATCTCGCCGTGGGCATGGGGGCAGGGGTGGTGCTCCAACTGTTCGTGACCGGGTCGTAAACCTCCACCGTGGCAAGGGCGCCGCCGCCGCGGGTGCCGCCAATGGCGTAGATCTTTCCGTCCACGGTCGCCGTCGCGAGACCATATCTGCCAGTGGGCATGGGGGCCATAGCGAACCAGACGTTGCCAGCGTTCACCGTGCCAAGCGCCGTGTATCCGGCGGGCACCACAGGCGAAGCGCTTGATAGCTCAAATGCGGAGCAGCTATTCCCGCCGCCTCCGCTCGTGCCTGTAGCCGCCGTTGTTTGCAGGGTTCCGTCGGCAAATTGAACTCCGCTTCCCGCCCCGCTTAAAATCAAGCTCCCGCCGATACCTTGATTTCCGGTGAAGCTGTTCGAAATTGTCGTGAGCGCGGCGCCTGCCGGCATAGGTCCAGTTAGACCGATGAATCCCATGGGGCCTTGCATGCCCTGTGGACCCTGCGCTCCCGGTTGTCCAGGTGCCCCCGCTGCGCCCGGAGCACCTTGCGCTGCGAGCAATTGCCAATTTGTGTTCGCGGCTGAAGGCTGAGAAGCGTTGTTAGCTGCGAGGGCCAGCCAGTAAGAGCCGCTGTCAGTGACGGCGTCGCTAGCCTTGTAGTTTGCCGTTCCGTCCCACGGACCGCGATTGTTGATTCCCGGCGGCCCAACTGGCCCCGTAGGGCCGGTCGCACCCGTCGGCCCCAACGGTCCCACGGGCCCCTGTGGACCCTGCGGTCCCTGTGATCCACTGAGGCCGTTTGCGCCTGAGGGTCCTTGCGGACCTTGTGGGCCTGCAGGTCCTTGAATGCCCTGTGGGCCGGGGGAGAGCGCAAACGGGTCCGCATACAGTGGCTTGCGACCGTTGTACAGAACACTTTGGCTAGAGACATTCAGAACATCGACATAGCGGGAGGCACCGGATGGAAATGCCGCCGCCGAGATGCCCCCAGTGGTGAGAGAGCCAAGGAGAAAGTTGATCTCGCCGAGAAGGCCCACTTTGGTGCCCGGACGAACTTCAGCAAACATGAGAGTTCCACCTGTGGGCGCGTCCCACACCTGGACAGTGACTGTTTGCGTGCTGCCGAAGGGCAGGCGCGTGGCCTCAAATTCAAAGGGGATTTGCCGCGACGTTGGGGGCGGGGCCGGCGAGACTGTTGTTGTGTTGGACTGGGTCTGTGCCATTTGCTCGGTTTGCGCGCGAACGCTGAGTGGCATCAGCCAGAAAGCGAGACCCGCAATCACAGCCGCGATTTGTTTTCTCATGTCATTGCTCCTTCACAAAATTCCTCATTTGAAACGCAGCTATCCTTGAGCGCAGCGCTTCGCACGTTCAGTAAGCAATCGTTTCGGAGCGCGCCTGAGAAAAGCGCATGTGGACGCGAACTCCGCGATCTAGTTAGTCCTGCTCCGCGAAGCAGACTTGCCCGCTGTAGCGGAACACGGTGGCCTTCGCGCCCAAATCCACTTCACCGATGTTCGTTAGGTCGCCGGTCGCTCCGGCGAACTTGCCCGTACCGCCGGTAATGTGGATGGGATAGGTGATGATCGCGAAGAGGGTTTGCGAGAGCGGAGCGGCCGTCGCCGCCGCCGGATCGACGGTGATCGTATCGCCCGACTCCGTCACCCAATGATGCTGGACATTAAACACTACCGTGCCGCCTGCGCCTGGCTGTGGCGCGCCCAGGAGAGTTGCACTGACCGCGCCCCTCAGATCTCCCGTTGCTGGGCCCAGGGTGTTTGTCAGTGGGTCAATCGCGCCGAAGTTGGTCATGACCGTGCCGCCGACCGGAACGCAATGGCGTTCGTGGTCGCTTGAACGCGGAGCCGGGGATGGCAGGGGTGAAGGTCCACTAAAAAGGGCCGTCGCCGGGATAAAAGCGGTGGCAGCAATTAGTACTGCACGAGTCAAGGTTCCGATCAAAGTAGGTTTGCTTCTCATGTGCTTTCTCCTTGAGCCTGAAAAAGCTATGCGTTGCCCCTTCAGGCGAACTTTGCTAGCATCAACCTCAAATCGCCAGATTCGGAATGGCGACGCGGCCAGCCAGCGGTCGTTCCAGCAAGTTGGCTTCAAGCCGCCTCCGAAGTCTTTTGGAAAAGTTGAAGTAAAGTTAGGGATTTTCTGAAGGCTCCTAACATGCCGGAAGGCAAGCACTTCTTTGAGTTTGGTCCCTTCCGGCTGGACCCTGCCGAGCGACTGCTTCTGCGCCATAATCAGACCGTACCCCTTTCGCCAAAGGCATTTGACACTCTTCTCTTGCTCGTCGAGAACAGCGGGCACCTGCTGACCAAAGATGAATTGATGAAACGTTTATGGCCGGGGACGTTCGTCGAAGAGGTTAACCTGGCGCAAAACATCTCCGTGATCCGGCGAGTGCTGGACGACAAAAACGGCGGGACCCACTACATAGAAACGGTGGCGAAAGGGGGCTACCGTTTCACGGCTGAAACTCGAAAGATCATGCGCGAGTCGTCCTCCTTGAGTGCCCCCGAGGTCATGGAACGACCCGTCGATGCCCCTCCCGCTAGAGCACGAATTCTCTGGAAGCTAATCAGCGTTTTGACGGTGAGCGGCATCGCTGCGCTCGTCGTCTGGTTTGCCGCAGTTAAATTTCGCGGCCACATCTTTGCCAAGTCCGGCGGAGTGGAGATTCGCGCGATTGCCGTACTTCCATTGGAGAATCTGTCTAAGGACCCAGAGCAGGAGTATTTCGTGGATGGCCTGACCGACGAACTCATCACGGATCTGTCGAAGGTCGGCCAGCTCCAGGTTATTTCGCACACATCCGTGGAACGATACAAAGGAACGAAACTCCCTCTCCCGGAAATTGCTCGGGAACTTGGGGTGGATGCGGTAGTCGAAGGGCGAGTGATGCGCTCGGGTGATCGCGTGCGCATCACAGCACAATTAATTGATGCCCGAACAGACCGGCACCTCTGGGCAGAGAGCTACGACCGCCATTTGATTGACGTCCTGAGCTTGCAAGATGAAGTGGCCGGAGAAATCGCCACGAAAATTCGTGGCAGACTGACACCACAAGACCAGGCACGCTTGGCAAAGGCCCGGCCCATTGATCCGGAGACAAACGAGGATTACCTCAAAGGTCGATACTACTATGGGAAATTGTCCGTCGAGGGCTTCAAGGAAGGTCTTAAGTATTACCAGCAGGCTGTCGCGCGAGATGCTAACTATGCCCCTGCATATGTCGGAATAGCCGCGAGTTACGAAGGCCTAGGGGTTTGGGGACAGCTTCGACCCGAGAGGGCCGCCTTACAAGCCAAAGCAGCATTGGAGAAGGCGCTGGCCTTGGACGACACTCTGGGAGAAGCCCACGCGATACTGGGTCACATACACTTTCTGTGGGATTGGGACTGGGTCGCTGCAGAACAAGAGTATAAGCGCGCGCTGGAATTGGGCCCTCCTTCGTCGATGATCCAGATTCGATATGCCATCTTTCTATCCGCGATGGGTAGACACAGTGAAGCCGTCCAGGAAATGAGAGAAGCCCATGTGCTTGATCCAGTTTCGTACGTCTCCAATGACTTACTAGGATTTGTCTACTACTTGGCTCACGATTTCGACAGTGCCATTGATCAGTATCAGAAGACGCTGGCACTGTATCCGGACTCGGGGAATGCTCGCCGGTTTTTGGCGCGATGCTACGAGCAGAAGGCCATGTACGCGGAAGCGTTCCAAGAGTACCAAAGGGAGGATTCGCGTGAAGGTGCTACAACAGATGAGTTAACTATGGCCCGGCAAGCATTTGCGAAATCTGGCATGAGGGGCTATCGGCAGAAAGAGCTAGAAAGCGCCATCAGAGAGTCAAGGCGTCGGTACATCCCATCCGACTACATTGCTGAGCTTTATATGCATCTCGGAAGGAAGGACCATGCCTTCGAATTCCTGGAGAAGGCTTATCAAGACCGATCCCACGATATGGCCTTCATCATGATCGAGCCAAGGTTTAGCAGCCTGCACTCGGACCCACGTTTCCAAGATCTGCTCCGCCGAATGAACTTTCCCCGTGATTCCACAAGCAAAGACGCCAACAAGCATTGAATCGAGCTGTCCAGGCTCTCCCTATCTTAACTCAGCCGTCAACAATGTTTCTAAAAGGATACGGGAATCTGTTATTGAGATGGGTACACGGGGCGGGAGGAGGCTTGTCTGGGGGCGCGGGTGACACTACTGTAAGGAGAGCGTGAGGAGGGGCAGGGGCTTGCCCCCACAGCCATGAGTCAGGAACCACGAGGCGGGGCGCGGTCGTTTGTCCGCAGCCTGAACATTCTGCTGAAGTTTGCGCGCCTGTATGAATTTGGGCACGCGAAAACATCGCAGCAGTTTGAAACGACGTGGAAAGAATTGCGCAACGCGCTGGATGACAGCAGCGGCGGCGGCGTATTGCTGGGCGCTTCGGGAACGCAGATTTTGCTGGACGGCGTGCCGCTCGGATCGGCCGCGGGTGAACGCAGCTTCGCGCAACTATTGATTTCTTCAGGAATCGCGAGCATCCACTTTTCTCCAACGACCACACAACCGCAATTCGCGCGATTTGTGCGCGCCTTCCCCAGCGGAAACGCCAAGCCGTCTTCTCTCGCGGAACAATTGAAAACCGCGCTGGCGGGCGAGTCGAGCATTAAGGTCAACGAAATCCGCTACGTCGCGGAAGATTCTTCGGTGGCGGGAATCAAGGTGGCGGCACAATTGACGCAGAAAGTACTCGGAGCGGCCGGAGACAAATTCAAGGATTTCTTCGAAGACCCGAACAAGATGCTGCAAATGATTCTGGCAGCGGAGAGCATGCGCTCGAGCGGCGGCGGTGGCGGCGGTGGTATGGGTGGACCGGGGCACGGGTCGGGCGGTGCGGGGCCGGGATTCGGACTTGGCAGCGGCGGGGGTTCAGGCGGGGGAGCTGGAGGCTCTGGCGGTTCAGGGAGCGGTGGGGCCGGCGGTAGCTCCAGCTTGTGGGATTCTGGCCCATCAGGCGGCGGTGGCAAAGGAACTGGCGCGGGTGGGGCCGGTGTGGGAAGTGGCTCCGGACCCGGACCCGGTGGGGGTGGAGGCGGAGGAGTTGGCGGGGTTGGCCCGGGAGGTGGGGGTGGAACTGGTAGCGGTGGTGCTGGAGGTGTAGGCGGGGCTGGAGTTGGAACTGGCGGCTCCGGTGGCCCAGGTGGCGGGGGAGTTGCGACCGCTGGTGGCGAGGCTGCGCCTCCCGGAAAATGGCTGACGGCTTCGGCATTGTTGCGAAGCGGGGCGCCTCCAGGGGTGACCGCTCTGCCGGGAGTAGGAGGAGGCACTGGGACAGGTACGGGAGGGGGCGGCGGCGGGGCCTACAGCGTCGAGGAGGAAGACGTCCGTCAGATGCTGGGATTGTTCGCTCAGTTGGGTAAGTCGCGGAAAGACTCCGAAACCCGCATGGATGTGCCGACATTTCAATCGCGCTTGAGCGCGATGCCGGTGCGCGCGCAGTACACGCTGCAGCAAGCGCTGGCGGGGCTTGCGGCGCAAGCTCCCGATGCCAAACCCGATCAGCCCATGCTGCTGAAGCTGGCGGAGCACGTGGCGATCCGCTTCGCGTTGGATAGTTACGAAAAAGGCGAATTGCGCGTCAATGCAGTGAAACAACTGCTGGACCGCATGAATACAGAGATTGAGGCGCTGCGCAAGATCCTGTCGACACAAGAAGAGATGATGTCGCAAGCGGGGCTATCTGTGCAGTCGTACACGGAGCTGCTGGACCAGGAATTCTGGGAACAGGTACCGGAAGAAAACAAGAAAGAAGTGCTGACTTCGGATGAAGCGTGGTGCGTGCCGCCGCGAAATGTGCGCATATTCCTGGAAGATATGTTGCGGCGCGGAGAACTGAAGACCGTCAACGAAATTTTGATGAAGTACGCTTCGTGCGTGGGATTGGAAGCGCCGGAAGCCCGGCGAACCACGGCGATCGGGCTTTCGGATTTGGGAGAATTGTACGGCAGCGGAGACGGCAGCGCGTTGATGGAGGCGATTCGCCGGTTGGGTAACCAACTGGCCATCGAGCGCGAGCCGGAATTGCAGACGTTGGTAAGCGCGGCGTTTGTGCGCTTGAGCCAGGAGGCGGCTTCCAAGCGCTGTTACCCGGCGATGCAGCAGGCCCTCTCGTCTCTGGAAAGCGTTGAGGCCATGAGGCCCGGCTCGACGCAGAGCTTGCGGCCGCGTATTGGCGCCGAAGAGCGATTGCCGGAATTCATCGAAGAAGCGATGCGCAGCGGTCAGATCGCCGACGGCATGATGGATATCCTGAACCTGATGCCCAAGGCGACTATCCACTACGCCACCAATCGATTTGGACATTGCGGATTCCGCGAAGATTGCGAGTTGCTTACCACGATCGTTCGCAACCTGGGAGACGACGCCACGCAGCGGCTGCTGGAGACTTTGCAGACAGCTCCGCCAGCCGAAGCCGCGGAAGCCATCGGGCTGGTGAGCCAGCTTTCCCCGGAAAACGTGGAGAAGATTCTGCCGGCGCGGCTTTCGCAGTGGCCGCGTTCCGCGCATGACCGCGCCGTTCGGCAGCTTTCCGCAGCGCCGCCGGAAGAGCGGGCGCGGCTGCTGGTGGCCTTGTACGATTCTCTGGATGTGATGATTCGGCCGCTGGCCATCGATGAAATGGGCATGAGCGGACAATCCAGCTGCATCCCGAAACTGATTGAACTGGTGCAGACGGACGACACGCCTGGCTTCACCAGAGTGAAAGCGGTGGAAGCGCTGGGGCGATTGCGAGCATCGGCGTCCAGCGCGCTGTTCCAACACATCCTGGACACCCGGCAGGTGTGGCGGTGGGTGTATCCAAACGAATTAAGAATCGCGGCGGCACAGGCGCTGTTGCGGGTCGATAAGGCCGTAGGCATGGAAAAGGTCGCCGCCAGCGGGCTCGACAAGAAGGAGCTAACGCTGGAACCTACCGACCCGGACCCGAATGCGTCGGTGATTCGTCAGCGGCGCTACGCGCGGCTGAAACTCTCGCGCAACTTGACCGCGGTCACGACGAATTTGCGGGAAAATTTCCGGCTGTCCATACCCGAAATGAACTTGGGAGGCGGAATTGGTTCGGGGGAGCGGCATCTGGCTCCTGGCTCGCTGTTGACGATGAAATTTTCACAGGGCGTGCGGCACATCAAGGCGCAAGCGGTGGTTCGCGGTGCGCGGCCTCAAGCGATGGCTTTTGAATTCGTGGAAATGGACCTGGATGAGCGCTACCGCCTTCGGAAACTCTTGCTGGAGCTAGGCGGGTTGCCGATGATTTCGCAGGTGACCAACCGTACGCGACGCCGCGGGCGCGTGGCGATGGCGAAGACGTAGCCCTCGAAATTAAGAATTTTTCACGACGGGGGACACTCCCTTCCCACCTGTCCTCTCGCTAGGTGCACCCGTCCGTTTGATCAGGGCCCCTCCCCGTCCTGACGGGACTTGACCGCAGGGACACATAGGACTGCTGTACCATTGCTGCAAACTATGCCTAACCCTACGGTACTAGTGAGGAAGTCCTAGAGAGGGAGTACGCGGCGTAGGATGAAAGTAGACCCAAAAGCAGCGGCCGGACGCGCCTTCGTAAGAAGCCTGAACATTCTGTTGAAATTTGCTCGGCTGTACGGCTACGAACATGCCCGGACGATCGAACAGCTCCAGATTGCATGGCAGGAGCTGCGCACCGCTATTCCTATGGGGACAGACAGCGGGATGCTGCTTGGAGCGACGAATTCGCAACTTTTGCTGGATGGCGTGCCCCTGGAAGGTTCGCCAGCTGAAAAGCAGTTCGCACAATTGCTCTCGGCAGCGGGACTGGCCAGCATACAGTTTTTCGCGTCAGTGACAGAAGAAGAGGTTGGGCGGTTCGCGCGCGCTTTTCCCACTGGCAAAGCCAAACCAGCCGAGCTGGCGTTGCAATTAAAGGCCGCGCTGGCCGGCGCACAGGGAATTCGCATCAATGAAGTTTGCTTCGTGGCCACGGACTCGCGGCTGAAGGATGCGAGTATGGCTGCACAATTGGCGGTGGCATCGCTCGGCAAGGATCAGGACAAGTTCACCGACTTGCTGAACGACCCGCACAAATTGCTCGAACTAATTGCCGCAGCCCAGGGTGCCAAGGGTGACGGAGCGACTGGAACTGGAACGAGTGGACCGGGGGCCGGGGGAAACGGACTTGGTTTCGGAAGTCCAGGCGGAGCGGGACCGGGCGGCGGGGGTCCAGGAGGTTCGGGTCCAGGACTGGGCGGACCGGGCGGCGGAGGTCCAGGAGGTTGGGGACCAGGTCCAGGCGGTTTCGGTCCAGGGGCGGGTGGACCAGGAGGCGGAACAGGCGGCGGTGGGCAAGCGACAGGCACGTGGGCCGGAACTGGCGGCGATGGCGGCGCGACTCTTGTTTCGGGAGTGGTTGCCGGTCTCGCAGGAGGAGCCCCGGGCGGGCGCGGCGAGCCGACGGAAGAAGAGCTTCTCGGGATTCTTGGAGCATTGACGAGTTTCGGCAATGTTAGTGCGGGGCAAGGCGGCATGGCTGCGGCGGGGGCTTTTCAGTCTCAGGTTGCGCAGTTACCGGGCCGCGCGCAGGACACCTTGAAGCAAGCACTCGCGGCTTTGGCGGCGCAAGCGCCGGATGCCAAGACGGACGAGTCCGTGCTCGTGAAACTAGCGGAACACCTGGCGATACGCTTTGCACTGGAGCGGTTCGAACGCGGCGAAGTGAAAGTCAATGCGGTTCGCCAGATGCTCGACCGCATGAACCAGGAAATCGAGAACCTGAGAAAGATTCTCGGCGCACATGAAGACAAGATGACCGAAGCGGGCCTCCTGGCGGAGTCCCATCGCGAAATTCTGGACAAACAGTTTTGGGCGGCGGTCCCGGATAGCGGGAAACGTGCGGTGCTTTTGTCGGGAGAGGCTTGGTGCATCCCGCCGCGAAACGTGCAGTCTTATGTTGGAGAGTTGATCGAACACGGGGACATCGCCGAAGCGATCAGCATTCTTCAGAATTATGCGGCCTGCGCGGACAGCGAAGATGCCGACGCGCGGAGGAAAACCGCCGTCGGACTTTCCGAAATGGCCGAGTTGTATGCTAAAGCCGATCCCAAGCTGCTCGGCGAAGCCCTGCGGCACTTGGGTTTGCGGCTCAGCGTGGAGCAGGATTCGGAACTGCAGGGTTTAGTGAGCGCGGCCTTCGTGCGTTTGAGCCAGGAAGCGGCCACCAGCCGGCAATTTCCTGCGATGGAGCAAGCGCTTGATCTGATTGCCGGCGTCGAGTCCCAGAGGCCGGGAATCGCGCGCACGTTGCGCGGAAAAATGGGAATCGAAGAGCGCGTGCCGGATTTTGTCGAGGAAGCGCTGAAGGCCCGCCACGTGGCCGCGGGGCTGACCAATGTTTTGAAGTTGCTGCCGCAAACGACCATGGAGCAGCTCTCGGTACGTTTCAATCGCTGCAGTTTGCGCGATGATTCCGAACATGTGGCGAATCTGGCGGCGGACCTGGGCGAAGAAGCCGTGCAGTATTTGCGGAGCACCGTGCGCGGCGGGCCGGCTGCCGAAGCCGTGGAAATGGCTGGGCTGCTGAGCCGGCTTGATCCGGAATCGGTGATGGTCTATCTGCCGGGCCGGATGAAAGATTTTCCGCGGTCTTCGCAAGACCGCATCGTGCGGCAGATTTCCGCCAGTGGAGCGGTAAGGCGTTGCAACATCCTGCTGGAGTTGCTGGATCATGTGGACCCGCTGGTCACGCCACTGGTGATTGACGAGATTGGCGTTACCGCTGACCGCGAAGCGCTTGGCAAGCTGCTGACCATCGCTGACGGCGACTTGCCTGCCGGCGGCGGGCCGTATTTGCGCGTCAAGGCCATCGAAGCGCTGGGAAGAATTCAGGCTCCTGAATCGGCTAGTACCTTGAAGAGGCTGGTCGAGGCGAAAAAAGTATTCAGATGGGTCGAGCCGCAAGAACTGCGCATCGCGGCGATGCAAGCGCTCGAGAAAATCGACCCGGAATGGGTCCGCAATTATCTGGCCACCAGTGGAATCGATAAGGAAGACTTCACGCTTGCGCCGCTGGACATTCCCACGACTTCAAAATTTGTGCGGCAGCGGCGGCATACACGCGTGCGGCTAAGAAAAACGGTCCGCGCGGTGTGCACCAACCTCAAAGAAGGCTGCTCCATGGAGATTAAAACCGCCAGCCTGACGGGAGGGGTCGCCACCCTCAGCCGGCACCTCGTACCCGGAACCCAGGTGCAATTGAAATTGCAGGTGGGGATGCGGAGTTTGCTGGCCACCGCGTTGATGCGCGATTCCCGCGCGCAGGACATGGCCTTCGAGATCGTGGATATGAACCTGGATGAGCGCAGCAAGTACCGGCGCATGCTGGCCGGGAATCTTTCCAGCACTCCGAACACTCAGGGCCCCGCCGAAAATGACTTGATCCCCGTGCCGGCTGCCGCTGTTGTTTCCAGGTAGCGTCCGTCTTCCCACACTTATGGTCAATCGAATGTTCGGCTGTAGTCTGCGTCGGCATTGGGTCAGCGTCCGCTAAACGCTGCGTGAATCAGGCGCCAGGTTGGGGCATATTGCTGGACGAAAAACTTCAGACCTTTACCGCCCGGTATCAATGGGGCTTGAACGTCTTCCCGGTCTCAAGCAGCGTCTTCAGCCGGGAAAGAATACGTGGCCATCCATCGGCGCAGGCCGCGTAAGTGGAGTCATCCTCGGCCCACTCGTCGTGCGTCACCGTTACTTTGGTGGCTTCGGTCTCGGGCACAAGTTCGATAGTTGCGCGTGATGCCTTATCATTTTGGCCCATGGCGAACGTGTACTGAAAGACTTTTGGCGGCTCACACCGCAAGACCTCGCCTCGGACGTAGGTCATGGGTTTGCCATCGGGTCCCGGTCCCACCCATGCGAGCTGGCCGCCAGGCTTAAAGTCCGCTTGAAACTCAGCGCCCGAGAAGATGATGCGGTTCGATTCCCGCGACACAAAGCCATCCCACACCTTCTCCGGCGTGGCGGCAATGTAGAAGACATATTTCAGCGGTGCTTGATGGGCCATGATTGCTCCTGACTCTCCTGGGCCATCTTATATCCAGAGACAAAAACCCAACAAGGCCGCAGTGCCGTCGCGTCTGCCCGACTGCTCGCATTACCGGCCCGGAGCCCGGCTCCTCTCTCGCCACTAGCCACCCTCCGCCGCCGCGTGGACTTCGGCGTAATATTGCAACCCGTTGGCCGTGATATGCTGCTGTGCTGCTACCAGTTGGGCGCACCAGGAACCGCCATGACCAAGACAGCCGTCACCGAGCAAATCACTCACCGGTGGTACGCCCGTCCCGTGCTCTTCGTTGCTGACGTGCACCGCGCACTTCGCTTCTACATCGACATACTCGGCTTCGAGAAGACTTGGCATGAGGGCGACGGCGCGGGCGGGGTCTGCCAAGTCAATCGCGCGGGATGCGAGATCATCCTTTGCGAGGACGCCACGCGCAGAGACAAGGCGCGCTTGTTCGTGGAACTGACCGTCGCTGGACTCGCCGCGCTTCGCCGTGAAATCCTCGAGCGCGCGGTTCCCACCGAGAAGTCCTGGTGGGGT
>Ga0137409_10006271_pt1 | contig 12351 bp, 12 predicted proteins | sample CZODoug1_16funga_FD_122059 | JGI IMG/M metagenome (GOLD analysis project Ga0137409, IMG submission 122059) | Vadose zone soil fungal communities from Angelo Coast Range Reserve, California, USA - CZODoug1_16fungal (Hybrid Assembly) | ecosystem: Environmental > Terrestrial > Soil > Vadose zone... | reverse complement strand
CCTGCGAGGCGAGCGTGCCGGCGATCAGCGAGAAGAGCCCCGGCAGATCGCGCGTCACCACGACCAGGTCCGACGAGCCAAGGTCAGGATGGTGGAACAGCTCCGTCACGACCGACGTGGTATTGAGCTGCTGGAGCATGCTCAGGTGCTCGGCCATCCGCTGCACGCCGGTCGTCGCGATGTAGCGGTCGGACATCATCGCCAGATGCGCCTTGACCGCCTGCGCCGAGAGCTCTTCGCCGGCGGCCTGCCGCAGGCGCTCGGTGAGCTGGGTGCGGCTCGGGCGCTCGCTCCGGCCGCCGGTGAGCCGGGCGAGACTCCGCCGGTAGAGCTCGTGCAGGATCGTGGCCTGCCACGGGGTGAGGACGCCCGGCCCCACCGCGCGCATGTCGGCCCACGTGAGCAAGTAGAGCATCTTGAGGCGCTGCGGATCGCCGGCGGTCGCCGCGAAGTCCGCGATGGTCTTCGGGTCGTCGATGTCGCGGCGCTGGGCGATGTGCGACATCGTCAGATGGTGCGCCACCAGGAACTCGACGAGCGCGCCCTCGGCGGGCCCGAGCTCGATGCGCGTGACGAGCTCGCGGATCAGCGGAATGCCCTTCGCAACGTGGCCGTGCCCCCGGGCCTTGCCGACGTCGTGCAGCAGCATGCCGAGCATGAGGAGCTCGGGCTTCTCCACCTCGCTCAGCACCTGCGCGGCGCCTTCCGACTCGGCGGACTGGCCGGGTGCCAGCGCCTCGAGGTGCTCGACGGCCAGGAGCGAGTGCTGATCGACCGAGAACTTGTGGTAGACGTCGTACTGCACGAGGCACGTCAGCGCGCCGAACTCCGGCAGGAACCGGCCGAGGAGCCCGATCTCGTGCATCTCCCTGAACGTCTGTGCGACGCGCCCCCACATCCGGCAGATGTCGAGGAAGAGATCGCGCACCGGCGCCGAGCGCTGGAACGAGCCGTCCGCGAGGTACAGGGAGTCCTCGACCGCGCGCTCGAGGTCGAGCGACAGCTCGCAGCCGAGCCGGTGCAGATGCCAGAAGACTTTCATGAGCCGCGCCGGCTCGGCGCGCAGCGGCCCCGAATCCCGATCGGCCAGATGGAGCTGGCCGTCGAAGAACACGAGCCCGTCGGCCAGCGCCTGCTGGCGCTGACGCCGTCCGGCCGAGCCGCGCCGCGACAGGGTCTCCTGGCAGCGCGCGATCAGCCGGCGGGAGACGCGGTGGATCGCGCGCGCGTGCAGATAGTAGTCGCGCATGAAGCGCTCGACGCCGAGCGAGGTCTCGTCGTTCTCGTAGCCGAGGTTCTTCGCGATCCGCGGCTGGACGTCGCGCGAGAGCACGTCGTTCTTGTGGCCGGAGAAGAAGTGGAGCTCGTTGCGGACGCGCCAGAGGAAGGTCAGCGCCGCGTCGGTGGACGCCTGCTCCCGCGGCGTGATGAGCCCCTTGTCGCTGAGCTCGCGCAGGGTGCGCGCGCCGAACTTGGCGGCGCCGAGCCACATCGCGGTGTGCACGTCGCGCAGCCCGCCCGCCGACTCCTTCACGTTCGGCTCGCCGATGTAGGGCGAGGCGCCATAGCGACGGTAGCGCTGGTCGCGCTCGGTCAGGGTCGTCTCGAGGAACTTGGCGAAGTCGCGCCGGTAGACGTTCTCGCGCAGCACGCGGCCGAACCGGCCGAAGAGCCGCCGGTCGCCGGCGAGGAACCGGGCCTCCTGCATCGAGGTGCGGCTCGGAAAGTCGGTCCGCGCCATCGCCACGCAGTCGTCGAGCGAGCGCAGGCTGTGCCCGACTTGTAAACCGAGGTCCCAGAGCGAGTACAGGAGCTCTTGCATCATCCTCTGCACGTACGGGGTCAGCTCCCCGTCGTACACCACCATCAGATCGATGTCCGAGAGCGGATGGAGCTCGCCCCGGCCGTAGCCGCCGAGCGCCGTGACGACCAGGGCGGTCGGCTCGAGTCGCGCGCGGTCCGCGTCGGCGGCGACGAGCCGCGTCAGCGAGACGATGACCTCGTCCATCAGCCGGGCGTGCGTGCGGACCGATTCCTGCCCGGACGCGCCCTCGGCGTGCCTCACCTTCAGAGAGTCGAAGCCCTGAGCGAGCGCTTGACGGAAGAATTCGAGCCGAAGGCGACGCCGGTCTTCGGCGCGCTCGGCCCTTGCTTCGGCACGCCGGGCCCGGCGAAACAGCTCGACGGACATGACAGGAGAGCGTAACAACCCGGCAGGAAGACTGTCAAATGCGGCGCAGACTTACTAGAATGAGCGGATGAGGAGACTCTGGCGCCCCGTCCTCGACGGCCTGATCCCCTACGACGCGGGCCTGTCCCTCGAGGCGCTCGCCCGAGAGCTCGGCCGCTCCGATCTCGTCCGGCTGTCGGCCAACGAAAACCCGCTTGGCCCCTCACCGCGCGCCGTGGCGGCCGTCGAGCGCGAGGCCGGCCGGATCCATCTCTATCCGGACGGCGGCTCGACGGCCCTGCGTGAGGCGCTCGGGCGGGGCCTGGGGGTCGCCCCCGGCCAGATCGTCGTCGGCAACGGCGCCGACGAGCTGATCGCGCTCATCGCGGCGGCGGCGTTCGAGCCGGGAGACGAAGTGATCGTGCCGATACCCTCCTTCGAGCCGTACGAAATCTCCGCGAGACTGGCCGGCGCCAAGGTGGTGCGGAGTCCCCTGGCCGGATACGACACGGATCTGGACGACGTGCTCCGGAAAGTCAACGACCGGACGAAGGCGGTGATGCTCTGCTCGCCGCACAATCCGGCGACGACCATCATCCCCCGCCGCGCCCTGCTGGCGTTCCTCGACGCGCTGGGCCCGGACTCGCCGCTGGTCGTACTCGACCAGGCGTACATCGATTTCTGCGACGACCCCGACCACGCCGACGGCATCCGGCTCCTCGAGCGCTACCCGCGGCTGGTCGTGCTCCGCACCTTCTCGAAGATCGCGGGGCTCGCCGGGCTCCGCGTGGGCTATGCGGTGGCCGGCGCCGAGACGATCGATCGCTTCAATCGCGTGCGCGCGCCCTACAACGTGAACCGGCTCGGCCAGGTCGCGGCGCTGGCGGCCCTCGAGGACCTCGCGCACGGGGAGAAGACAGTGCGGCTCGTGCTCGAGGAGCGAGCGTATCTCAGCGCCGAGCTCACCAAGCGCGGCTACGCGTTTCCGGCCTCGCACGCGAACTTCCTGCTGGTCGCCGTCCCGGACGCCCCGGGCCTGCGCGCGCGCCTCATGCGCGCGGGGATCCTGGTTCGCGACGGCGCCGGCGTGGGCTTCCCCGGGCACCTGCGGTTTTCGGTCGGCCTGCGCGAGACGAACGAGAAGCTACTGTCCCTGCTGTAGCGCGGCGTCCAGCTCGTCGAGCCACGCGTTGACCGCGCGGATGTGGAAGTCGATGAGCGTGTCGAACTCCGTCGGCACGGCGAGATTCCGGGCCCGGCAGTACTCGCTCACTGTCGCGTCCACGTCGAAGAACGACGTCGCGACGGCGCCGGCATCCATCTCGTCCACCTCGGCCCGGCGCTCGGCGCGCCGCTCGTTCTCGGCGGGCGCCAGCCGCTCCAGCAGACCGACCATGCGCTCGTAGACGGCCCCGTATCGATCGCCCATCGCAAAGTACGGCGCCAGCCCCTGAGCGGCGAGGTAGTCGGCCACCGTGCCCTTGTCGCCGTAGACGCCGGCCGTTTGGGGGTGCGGCTCCAGGTGGCCGAAGCTCTCGTTGCCGTCGGGATCGACCCAGCGGGCGAGTGGATAGATGCGGCACGCGAGCGGGCGGTCGGGATGGACGCTACACCCGCGCTCGTCGAGGAACACGCACGACCGGTCCTCCTTGGTTCGGAGGACGGTGCCGCCCGCCTCGGTGTGGCGGGCGAAGAACTCGGTGGTCGTCAGACCCAGCCTGCGAGCGAGGCGCAGCGCCTCGTAGGGCCCCACGCGAATCGCCTTGCCGTAGCAGCAGCGCTTGCACGCGTTGCAGACGTACGAGAAGCGGCTGCCTCGCTCGAGGCTGAAGTCGACCTTCCCCAGGAGATCACGGTATGGAACGGCCGTGCTCCTGACGAAGGGTCACTCTATTGCTTGCCTTCCGTCTTGCCTTCGGTCTTCCCGCCGGACTTGCCTTCAGTCTTGCCACCAGACTTGCCTTCGGTCTTGCCGCCGGACTTGCCTTCGCTCTTGCCACCGGACTTGCCTTCACTCTTGCCGCTGGCCTTGCCGCTGCTCTTCCCCTCGCCCTTGCCGTCGGTCTTACCGTCGGTCTTGCCCTCGGTCTTACCCTCGGTCTTGCCCTGGGCAATCGAGTCGGCTGGGCGGACACCCATGGCGACGCCGAACGCCGCGATCGCCGCGGCGAGCTTGAGGGTGTCACGCCGGCTCACGCCGGCCTTTTCCGGGGACTGCTCGTTCCGATCCGTCATCGTTCCCCCTCCTGGTGGTGGTCGGACTGTACCAGCGGCCGCAAGATAGCATAATCATTGGGACTACCGAAAAGTACTACCGAGCCTGGCCTTGAGTCCTATGCGGCTCAGCGGCGACGCGCGGCAGCGAGCTGCCTCTCGAGCTCTTCCAGGCGCCGGAGCAGAGTGTCCCGCTCGCTCGTGAGCGCGGAGATCTGCCGGTCCCGCCGCTGGTCCTGCTGGGCAATCCTCGTCTGGAGCTCGGCCTCGCGCTTGTACAGGTCCTTCAGCTCAGCCTCGAGACCGGCGACGCGCTGTTTGGACGGCAGATAGCCGACGAAGAGCACGTACAGCACGAGCAAGACGAGGACGACACTCGCCACGACCAGGAACCAGGGAATCCTCGCATTCGGCCGGTCCGCCACGGGCTCGGATTCTAGCAAATTCAGAATTTGCTATCATTTCGGCTGTGGAGCTTCGCGCCTTCTTCGATCGGGCGATCCGGGCGAGCTTCCACGACCTGGCCATCGGCAACGACCCGGCCTCGCCGTATCTCGCCGATCTGCTGACCCGCTTCGCGCGGACGGAGAACCTCTATCCGCGCGGGACGACGATCCCCCGGCTCGAGACCGTGGTCGACATGCTGCTCGAGGCGGGCACCGCCTGGGACGGATCGTACTTCCAGCCAGAGCACGAGGTCACGGTGTCCCAGCACATCGGTGACTTCACGCTCTTCATGACCGGCATCTTCCGCGAGCGCGTCGAGCGGACGGCCTCGATCGGGTACTACGTCGGCCAGGGCAAGCGCGCCTACCACTTCGTGGCCGAGCACGGCCGGGCGACGTCGCGCGCCGGCGCGGCAGCCGCCGCGCCGCTCTTTCGCAGGCTCGCGGACCAGTTCGAAGGCTATGCGGGCGCCCTGGACTACGCGCGGCGGGTCCATTTCCTCGAGCACCCCTCGCACCCGTTCTTCGAGCTCCGCTTCGGATGAGCGACCCGGTGGCGAGCCTCGACCCGGCGTCGCTGAGAGGCCTGTCCGAGGACGTCCTCGACGAGAGACTGCGCGCGTTCGCAAACCAGCACGGCGCCGACGCCCTGTCGGCGCTGAGCAGTCTCGCCGAGAGCGCCGCGGACCGTGTGGTGCGCCGTGCGGCGAAGCGCGCGCTCTATCGACTTTCCCAGCGCGGCGTCACACGCGCTCCGGCCCCTCCGACCGCGCCCGTGGTTCGGCGCGGCACACCGCACGCCGTGCGCGCCTGGCTCTCGGGCATCGACGGGAGCGGGTCTCGAGCGGCATGGATCCTGTTCGAAGGCGCCTACGGGGGCGGTGCCCTCTGCTCGCTCATCCTCAACGACATCGTCGGGATCACCGAGGTCGCGGGCGGCGACATCACGAAACGACGGCTCGAGGCGGAGCTGGCCTCCTTGCGGGCGGCGCAGAAGCTGCCGTGGGTCGAGACCGAGCCCGCGCGCGCCCTGGGCCTCGTGGCCGAGGCGCTCGAGCTTCATCAAGGGCGTGGGACTTCGCCCCCGGCGACGTTCGGACGCTGGCAGCCGTTCTTCGCCGAGGTCGCACCGGCAGGACCGCCACCCGTGCCGGCCGCCGATCCGGCCCTCGCCGACCGCTCGGTCGAGCTGCTCGGGCTCCCGGAGATGGCCGGCTGGTTCCTCGATCCCGAGACCGTTCAAAGCGACGCCCTCGAAGCGCAAGAGGCGCGCGAGAGCCGGCTCGTGGTCTCCGATCAGATCAAGGCCGAGCGGCAGGAGGCGATCCTGGCGCGCGTGATCGAGCGCGAGTTCACACAAGAGGCTCGGCGCCGCTGGAGCCGACGCTTCGCCGAGATGGCCTGGATCTTCGAGGCGACCGACCGGAGCGAGCACGCGGCAATCGCGGCCGCCGGCGCGGCGGCATTCGCCGACGGCCAGGCCTCGCTCACGCATCACCCGCTCGTGCGGGCGCTCGCGCAGCGGGCGCTCGAGCTGGCGGCCGAAGTCGCCGCAGGGCGGCTCCGCGCCGCCGACGTGAGCCGCAAGCCCTGATCACCGACGTCCCGGGGATTCGCGTCGGCCACGCGAACGATCTCACGGGTCTCACCGGAGTCACCGTGGTGCTCTGCGATCGTCCCGCCGTCGGCGGCGTCGAGCTCCGCGGAGGCGCGAACGACGTCGTGGGGCTCGATTACCTCGATCCCCGCCATCTCGTGCCGACCGTGGAGGGCGTCGTCCTCGGCGGGGGCAGCCGGTTCGGCGGCGAATCGATCTGGGGCGTGATGCGCTGGCTGGAGGCGCGCGGCCGCGGCTTCGCGGCGGGCCCGACCGTCGTGCCGCATGTCCCGGGCGCCTTCATCTTCGATCTCAACGTCGGCGACGGGCGGGCGCGCCCCACGCGTGAGATGGGCGCCGAGGCCGCCGCCGCCGCCGCGGCCGGCCCGGTCGCGGAGGGCAGCGTGGGCGCGGGGACGGGCGCCAGCGTGGGCAAGGTGTATCGCATCGCTCGCGCGATGCGCGGCGGGCTCGGCAGCGCCTCGCGCCGGCTCGGCGAGGTCGTGGTCGGCGCGATCGTGGTCGTGAACGCAGTCGGCGACGTGCGCGATCCCGACAGCGGAGCGCTGATCGCCGGGGCCCGCGAGGCGCCCGACAGTCTCCGGCTCATCGACTCGGCGAGCGCCCTGGCGGGGGGCCGCCTGCTCGAGCGGTTCGCGGCGCCCGAGCACACGACGATCGGCGCGGTCGCCACGAACGCTCGCCTGACCAAACCGGAAGCGGCCAAGCTCGCGTCGCTCGCCATGCTCGGCTTCGCGCGCGCGCTCTCGCCGCCTCACACCGCCTTCGACGGCGATACGCTCTTCGCGCTCTCCGTCGGCGATGTGCCGGCCGACATCACGCGGCTGGGTCTCGCGGCGGCGGCGGCGGTGGCCGACGCGATCGTCCGCGGCGTTCGAGCGGCGACGTCCTTGCCGGGGCTGCCGGCCGCGCGCGAGCTCTAGCGATCCGCATCAGGAGGCGTGGTAGTGCGCGCTGCAGGCCGTCGCGGGGCTGGGGCCCCGCCGGCCGAGGCGCGCCCCTAATTCGATAATGCGGATTCGCTTCTGGGGCACGCGCGGATCGCTGGCGACACCGGGGCCGACCACCTTGCGCTACGGCGGCAACACCTCCTGTGTCGAGGCGCTCGCGGACGACGGAACCGTGATCGTCCTCGATTGCGGCACGGGTGCTCATCGTCTCGGGCAAGCGCTGATGGCCGAGGCCAAGCATCCCGTGCGCGGCCACCTGCTGGTCACCCATACGCACTGGGACCACATCCAGGGCTTTCCGTTCTTCGCGCCGGTGTTCGCCGAGGGCGGCGAATGGGACCTCTACGCGCCAGGAGGTCTGGGCGAGCGCCTCGAGGCCGTCCTGTCCGCGCAGATGCAGCATCCGTACTTCCCGGTCACGCTCGCCCAGCTCTCGGCGACGATCCGCTATCACGATCTCGTCGAGGGAGCGCTGACGGTCGGCGGCGTGCGCGTCGTCGCCCAGTATCTGAATCATCCCGCGCTCACGCTCGGCTACCGGCTCGAAGCCGACGGGGCGTCGGTCGTCTATGCGGTCGACCACGAGCCCCACATGCGCGACCGCCCCGAGGCCGGCCGCATGGGCTCACCGGGCGAGACCGCGCTTCACGCCGAGGACGCTCGCCATGTCGCCTTTCTCGAGGGCGCCGACCTCGTGATCCACGACGCGCAGTACACGGCGGAGGAATATCCGGCCAAGGTCAACTGGGGCCACTCGCCGGCCGAGACCGCCGTGGACTATGCCCTGGCCGCGCACGTCCGGCGACTGGCGCTCACCCATCATGACCCGCTGCGCGACGACGACGCGGTCGACCGGCTCGTCGCGGTCTGCCGCGAGCGCGTCAGGAAGGCCGGAGGGGCGCTCGACGTCTTCGCCGCCGCCGAAGGCCTGACCCTCGACCTGGCGCATCGCGAGAGCCGCTCGCCGCGGCCCCGACGGCGCGCGGCCGCATCGACCGTGTCGCGATCGACGCCGGCTCACGTCGTGCTGATCGCCGACGACGATCCGGTCATCATGGAGCTCTTGAAGGCGACCTTGCGGTCCGACGCGTTCCGGCTCTACACGGCCACCGATGGCGAGGCCGCGCTGCGTATCGCCCGCGCCGTCCGCCCGTCGCTGATCCTGCTCGACTGGCTCATGCCCGGGCTCGACGGCACCGAGGTCACGCGCGCGTTGCGCGCCGACGCCGATCCCTACTTCCGCGACGTGCCGATCGTGCTCTTGACCGCCGAGGCCGGCGCCGAGAAAACGCAGGAGGGCTTCGCCGCGGGCGTCACCGACTACCTGACGAAGCCGTTCAAAGCGCCGTTCGTCCGCGCGCGCGTGCGCGCCTGGCTCGAGCGCGTCGGCGCCGATCCGGATCGCGGGGCGTAGCGCCCCTCACCGCGAAGCCCCGATGTCCTCGCGCTCGATCAGGTGAACCGCCGACGCCTTGAAGCTCAGGGTCACTTCGCTGCCCACCTGCAGCGACAGGTCGTGCACGGAGCGCCGTGTCACCAGGGCGATCAACGGCCGGCCGCACTGGACGAGAACGCGGACCTGCATCCCGACCGGGACCAGCTCGGCGACGCGCCCTGGGAAGTGGTTCAGAGCACTGTCTGGAGCCGATCTGGTCGGCCCGGGCTGGAGCACCACCTCTTCGGGTCGAATGCAGAGCATGACCGGCCGCCCGACCGCAAGCTCGCCGGGCACCTGGACGCAGAGCGTGCCGGTATCCACCGCGAGGAGCCCATCCGAGGCCCTCGCGACGCGGCCGGGCACGAGGTTCTCCACGCCGACGAATCGCGCGACGTCCGGGCCCGCGGGACGGCCGAATACGACCTCGGGCGTGTCGAGCTGCGCCAGGCGCCCCTCCAGCATGACGCCGACGCGGTCGCCCAGGCGGAGCGCCTCGTTCCGATCGTGCGTCACGAACACCGTCGTGACGGCCGTCTCACGCAGGACGCGCTGGAGGTCTCGCAGGAGATCCTCACGGGTCGGCGGATCGAGAGCTGAGAACGGCTCGTCCAGCAGAAGGACGTCGGGCTCGATGGCGAAGGCCCGCGCCAGGCTCGTCCGCTGGGCTTCCCCGCCCGACAGGGTCCGTGCCTGGCGGCGGGCCAGGGGCGTGATGCCGAAGCGATCGATCCAGAAACCGGTGCGGCGCCGGGCCTGGTCGCCCGGCACGTGACGAAGCGCGAGTCCGAGCGCGACATTCCGCTCGACGGTCGTGTCCGCGAGAAGCGGCTCCTGGAAGACCGACGCGAAGCGGCGCCGGGCCGGCAAGAGATCTCGCCCCCACGCGACGGGCCGACCGTCCAGCCGAATCTCGCCCCGGGCGGGCCGCTCGAGGAGCCCCATGACCCGAAGGAGCGTCGACTTGCCCGCGCCGTTCGGTCCGATCAGGGCTAGCGTCTCGCTGCGTCGAACGGCCAGCCGGTCGATCTTCAGAATCGTCCGGGCGGCGTACTCGACCGTGACGTCGTGCGCTTCCAGGATCGCGTCGCTCACGAGGGTCGGCGGCGCTGTTGCAGCACGGTGAGCAGATAGTTCACGAGGAACGTCACGGCCAGCAGAATCAGCGAGAGGGCGATCGCCACGTCGAAGTTGCCTTTCCCCGTCTCCATCACCGTGGCAGTCGTCAGCACTCGGGTCTGGCCCCGGATGTTGCCGCCCACCATCATCGAGGCGCCGATCTCCGAGACGACGCCCCCAAACCCGGCCATCACCGCCGCCAGCATCGGCAGGCGCGCCTCGCGGACGAGCAGCCACAGGAGCTGCGCGCGTGACGCGCCGATCGCCTCCATCTGCAGTCGAAACTGCGGGGGAATCTGCTGGACCGCCGCCAAGGTCAGGCCCGTCACGATCGGAGCCGCGATGACGAGCTGCGCGATCACGATCGCGGTCGGCGTGTAGAGGAGCTCGAGGAACCCGAGCGGACCGCTGCGCCAGAGGAAGATCGAAACGAACAACCCGACGACCACCGGCGGAAGGCCCATCCCCGTATTGACCAGGCTGATCACGAGGGCACGCGCCGGGAATCGGGCGAGCGCGATCAGCGTACCAAGCGGGATGCCGACGATCAGGGCCAGGCCCGTCGACGTCGCGGCCACCTGAAGTGAGAGCCAGGTGATCGCCAGCACCTCCCGGTCCAGCCCGATGAGGAGGCCCACTGCCCGCCTGACACCGTCCCATATGAGCTCCATGGCCGGCTCACCCGCCGATCTCCTCTTCCGTCTTGCCCGCGATGGGCACGAAGAGAGGCTGCCCGTACTTGTCCACGCCGAATGCCTTGATCGCGGCCTGGGTGTCCGCAGAGACCATGAAGTCGGCGAAGGCCTTGCCGCCGGCGGAGTTCACACGCGGGCCGTTGGCCGGGTTCACCTCCATCACCGAGTAGACGTTGAGGAGCGCCCGGTCTTTCTCGACCAGAATCGGCAGCTTCACGCGCTGCTGGAAGGCGAGGAACGTCGCGCGGTCGGTCAGGGTATACGCCGCGCGCTCGTTGGCGATGCCGAGCGTCTGCCCCATCCCCTGACCCGACTCGAGGTACCAGCTTCCCTTCGGCTCGACGCCGGCCTGCTTCCAGAGCGCGAGCTCGAGCGCGTGGGTCCCCGACTTGTCTCCGCGCGAGACGAACCGCGACTGCGTCTCGGCGATGCGCCGGAGCGCGTCGGCCGCCTTGGCCTGCCCCTTGATCTTCGCGGGATCCTCGGCCGGACCGATGATGACGAAGTCGTTGTACATGACGAGCCGACGATTCAGCATCTTTCCGTCGGCCACGTACTGCTTTTCCAGGGCCGGCGCATGAACCAGCGCGACGTCGGCTTCGCCCCGAGCCGCCAGCGCCAGGGCCTGGCCCGTGCCGACCGACACCGTCTTCACCGTGTAGCCGGTCGTCTTCTCGAACAGCGGCACGAGCACGTCGAGAAGACCGGAGTCTTGCGTGCTCGTCGTCGTCGAGAGGATGACGGCCTTCGATTGGGCGGTCGCGGGGGACGATCCCGCGCCGAGCGTCGTGGCGACGAGCGCGGCGAGCACGTAGAGCGTGCGGCGCATGAGCTCTCCTCCTGAATGGTCTCGAGCCGGCGGCCGACCCGGTCCGGGACGGGCGAACGCTCGCCCGCCGCGGCTAGCCGAAGGCGGCGTCGTAAAAGTTACGCAGCGCGTGGTCGAGCCGACGGCGGAAGCGATCGTAGCGGCGGACGAAGTCTCGCGCCCTCGGCGTCAGGGTGGTGCCGCCGCGCTCGGAGCCGCCGCGAGACCGCACGACGAGACGAAACCCCAGCGACCGTTCCGCGTTGTCGAGATACGCGAGCGTGTGCCGGTACGACCAGCCCGCGCGTGCCGCGGCGGATCGGATCGAGCCGCCGGCGTCGATGGCTCGAAGCAGGACCACACCGCCGTCACCCAGGGCGAAGCGCCGGCCTGCATAGAGCCACACCTTGTGATGAACCGCGAGCCGAGGTGATCGCTCGTGCATGTCGGCCATCGAGCCCGCATGGTACGCGCTGCGGATCGGATCGGCAAGGCTGCGCGGCCCGGTCATCGACGAAGCCAGCCAACGACCACGTACGCGAGCAGCGCTACGACGAGCGAGGCTATTTAGGCGGACACTCCGCCCGCGATCACGCGATCCATTCGGACGGGTCGACTCAAACCGGTCCGACAGGCCGCGGGCATGCTGAAGGGGCGGACGTCCCTCATTCGGGCACTGCTCACCGAGCACCGGCGAGAGCGCTCGCGTGGCCGCTAGCTCGGCCGCCTATGTCCTGGATAGCTTCGCGTTGCTGGCCTACCTCGAGGGAGAGGCGGGGATGCCACGCGTCCGATCGGTGCTCGAGGGGGCCGCGGCGCGGCGTCACACGGTGTACCTGTCACTGATCAACCTCGGCGAGGCGCTCTACATCACGGAGCGGGAGCGGGGCCTGGTC
>Ga0137409_10006269_pt1 | contig 12352 bp, 12 predicted proteins | sample CZODoug1_16funga_FD_122059 | JGI IMG/M metagenome (GOLD analysis project Ga0137409, IMG submission 122059) | Vadose zone soil fungal communities from Angelo Coast Range Reserve, California, USA - CZODoug1_16fungal (Hybrid Assembly) | ecosystem: Environmental > Terrestrial > Soil > Vadose zone... | reverse complement strand
GTGGATTCCAGGCAGCTTATGTTTCCAACACGGCACGGTCCCTGGGTACTCAACAATTTCAAGACATAATGAATTTGGTTCGAGCGTCGCCAGATGAAATCGAGCAATTCAAGACACAGCTCGCCGATCCAGTAGTCGTTTCCCGGAACCTCTTCAATACGGTCAGGCTGGCTCTGTTCGCCATTGGCGGAGTTGCGACCGTGCGGGTAGTCTTCCGCGTCCCGGTCTTGCGCGGGGTCGCGATCTTTCTGCTGACCTCGCTTACCAGTTTGCCCCTCTCTTTTGTGCTTTACCCGATGTTTCGCACGGTTGTCGGATCGCCTTTCCTTCTTCTGTTCGCGTTCTTCCTGCTGCGCGGCTATTTCAGCAGCATCGTCAGCACGCAACGCGCGCGCGCCTCGTTCAAACAGAACCTGGAAGCAGCCACGATCAATCCGCGCGATTCCTCAGCGCATTACAACCTGGGTTTGATTCATCAGCAGCGCGGCGAACTGGATCAGGCGCGCGAGCGTTTTCATCGCGCCATCGACATCGATCCGGAAGAGCTGGACGCGCACTATCAACTGGGCCGCATTGCTCGCGCGCAGAATCGTCTGTCTGACGCCGTCGGACATTTCGAGCAAGTCGTCCAGCGCGATCAGGCGCACGCGCTGCACGAGATTTGGCGCGAGATTGGCGCCACCTACAACGCTGCGGGACAGTACAGCGATGCGCGCAACGCGCTGGAGAGGTTTCTCGACCGGCGTCCTAACGACCCCGAGGCTCTGTATCTGATCGGGCGCGCGCACGCCGGGCTGGGCGACCAAAAGGAAGCGACCAGCTCAATGCAGGCCTGCATCGAAGCCGTCAAGACCGCGCCCGCTTACAAGTACCGCATGGAAAAGCGCTGGCTGAACGAAGCGCAGCAGTTTTTGAAAGGCCGGAAACAGGAAGCGGTAGGCAGTAGGCAGTAGGGTTTCGTCAAGCGACTCTCCATGATTTCTCTTTTAGTCGAAATGGTCTAGAATTCCCCAAGCCGTGGACACGAGAACTTACAATAAAGCGATCATTCTCGAGCGAGTGCACTGTCCTAACTGCGGAATGATCTATCCTAATCCTTCGGGTCCTTTGACCGCATACCGTTGCGGTCGATGTGGTTATTCTCCTCTGATTCCTATACAGCATTCCTCAGCTGATAAACAAGCAGGCCTGGCTATTTTAGGGGCTCTGGCAGGAGCTGCATTGGGAGGACTCCCTGGGGCGATTGTCGGCGGAATCGCTGGACTCCTAGCGGCAAGCGACAAATAAGAGTGTCCTTTTTCCACGCGATAAAAGAGTGGCTAGTTTCTTGGGGGATTGTAGGAATCTGCGCCATAGTTGTTCTCCTTTTATTCATACGATGTGGCTTCCCCCTCAAGCACCGAAGACTCCCGTCTTTTGATTCCGTCTTGTTTGTCGTTCTTGGCGCCATCATGGGTGTCTCAGGGATTAAGCTTCTATTAAACATTCGCACGATCAATGTAACAGGCGATTTGTACATATCGATTGTGATCGGTGGCTTTGCATCTGCATGGGCTGGCTTGCACAGCCTCATTAACGGATTCACGAGAGCAATTTCCGAGTCTCCATCACCTCCTCCAAGGAAAAAGGATGATCGGGAGGACGTTTCCTCTGAAAGGAAATCGGATCTGGATCAATGATTTCTAAAGTCACGCTCCCAGCAATCCTCGCCCTCGAAGACGGCCGCGTGTGGCGCGGGCGTTCGTGGGGCGCGACCGGCGAGAGCACGGGCGAGATGGTCTTTAACACTTCGATGACCGGCTATCAGGAAGTGCTCACCGACCCGTCGTACGCCGGCCAGATCGTCTGCATGACTTATCCGCTGATTGGCAATTACGGAGTTAACACCGAAGACCCGGAATCAAGCAGGCCGTGGGTCGAAGGTTTTGTCGCGCGCGAATTCAGCCGCATGGCTTCAAGCTGGCGCGCCGAAGAGTCGCTCGATGCTTATCTGAAGCGCTGGAACATCGCGGGCGTCGATCACATCGACACGCGCGCGCTGGTGCGCCACATCCGCGACAAGGGCGCGATGCGCGCCTGTCTTTCCACGATCGACGCCGACGCGGACAGCGTGATCGAGAAGGCACGCAACTCGCCGCCGATGGAGAATCGCGAACTCGCCAGCGTCGTGACCACGAAAACACCTTACGAGTTTCCCGCGCAGGGCAACGAGCGCTTTCACGTTGTCTGTTACGATTTCGGCGTGAAGACGAATTCCCTGCGCGAGCTGTCGCGCGCCGGCTGCCGCATCAGCGTCGTGCCCGCGTCCACACCGGCCGGCGAAGTGTTCGCGATGCAGCCCGACGGCGTGTTTCTTTCAAACGGTCCCGGCGATCCCGCATCGATGACGAAAGAAGTCGAGCAAGTGAAGCAGGTGGCCCAATCAGGCGTGCCGACGTTCGGTATCTGCTTTGGCCATCAACTGCTGGGACGCGCCTTCGGTGGCAAAACATTTAAGCTCGTGTTTGGACACCGCGGCGGAAATCAACCGGTAAAGGATTTCCAGGATGGCCACGTCGAGATCACCTCGCACAATCACGGCTTTGCGGTGCGCGCCGACAGTCTGCCGCCCGAAGTCGAAGTCACCCATGTCAATCTCAACGACCAATGCGTCGAAGGCATGCGTCATAAAACGCTGCCCATCATCTCAGTTCAGTATCACCCCGAAGCTGCGCCCGGACCGCACGATGCCGAGCATCACTTCGGAAGGTTTATTGAGTTGATGGCAGCAAGAATCGCAAGTTAATAGCTTGCGCTCCCACCGCGCGCAGACTTCGCGCCAGGGGCCGGCGCAAACATCTTCGGTCCAAAGGCGAGTACGCCGAAGAACAAAAAGAAAACTCCGTAGCTGGTCGAGGTGAGCGAAAGCGTTCCCGTCTGAATTGCCGTAAGCGTCGTCACACAAATGACCAGGAAGGCCTGCACGATCGCACAGTCTCTGAGCCACGTCTCGCGCCGGAGCTTGAGGTTCCGCCACGCCAGGACCAGCGCGATACAACCGCCCAACGCCGGCACGACGGGCCCGGCAAACGGCAGAATGGCTTGAAACTCCGCGACCTTGTGCGCCTGAGCGTGCAACGGCGTAAAACCCGCCGGGTCGTGAATCCAAAAAGGAACGGTCACCGCCGTGAAAGCCGCGCCGGCCACCATCAAGTATCTCAATGCCGCGCGCCAGCCGGCTTTGATAGTCAAAGCCGCAAACAGTTGCGGCATCACCAGCAGGAAATTGGCGCGTGAAGATAGTCCAATTCCCAACAGTAGCGCCGCCAGGACTCTTTTCCACGCCGGGGCGTCGGCGCTCGCCCATTTCACGGTGAGCAGCATGAAAACTAAAACATAGATGCTGTTTGCGAGATCATCGCCCCCGGTGACCACATAATTCATGACGACCGGGCTTAGGATCAGCAGCGTCCAAACGATAACGAGCCCGCGGCCGAAACTCTGCGTCAATCGCGAAACGGCAAAGAAGAAAACCCCAAACCAGAAAAGATTCTGATACGCGCTCGTGCCAAGCAAGACAAACGGCGCCGCCAGCAGGATCGCTCCTGGGAAATTGGCGATCGCGTTCTGCAGATAGGTTTGGACGTAATAAGGATAACGTCCGTGCAAAAGCTCGCTCGCGGCCTGGTTCAGCGCATCGTCAGCGTCTGAACCCCGGCCCGCGACGTGCACATTGGCCCTGGGAAATACGAGAGCGAACACGACGATCAGCGCGAGGAAGGTCACCGCCGAAAGTAACTGGGCCTGTCGCTCCGACAATCGTGAAAGGAGAAGTTCGCAGACGTAACGATAAGCAAACCACAGCAGCGCCGTAGCCGCGACCAGATAGATCAGCAGGCCAACGTTACCGAAGTATTTTTGGATTACGCCGCAGGAAGGAAACAGCAGACAGAACGCCAGGCCGGCAAACGCGCGGAATTTGCGGGAAGTATCGGGAACAAATTGTCGTTGGTGACTCGCCGGTTGATCCATCTAGCGATTGTCGCAGGACTCAGTGCTGCTCGCACTCACTCAAGCTTCGGCAACTTCAGTTCGCCAGTGAGCAAATCCGGACGCGCGCGCGCCATGTCTTCAGAGGTCGTGCCGGTCGTGGGGAAAGATTTTTCGGAAGCATCTAGAGCTGATTCAACCACTGCCTCTTCAAAAACCTCGGCGATATTTTCGCTGCCGCGGTGCTCGAGCCAGTTGCGATAGCTGACCGTGATAATCGCAATCACCGGAATAGCCAGAAAAATTCCAGCGACCCCGGCTATTTCGGCGCCGGCCAGAATCGCCAGAATCACGGCGAGTGGGTGCAGGTGAATTCCCACGCCGATGATCTTCGGATAGATTGCATAGTCCTGGACGACGCGCATCACCCCGAGAAAGATCAGCACGACCAGGGCCATAACCCAACCAGAGTGCAGCAGGGCCAAAAGCACCGCCAGGATTGCCACTGTGAGCGGGCCGACCAGCGGTACGAATTCCAACATCCCCGACATTATTCCCAGCACGAGCGGGCTGGGTAATCCGATCAGCCAAAACCCCAGGCTGGAAATAACCCCAATCAAGACACAGGCCGTTAGTTGGGCGCGAATGTAAAGTGCGAGGGTGCTGTTGACGTCCTGAAAAAACTCGTCACCGCGCCAGCGAATTCGTCCGCGCGGCAGCATCGCCAGCGCCGAACGGCGAAACGCGTCGGCATCCTTTAAGAAGAAAAAGCCAAGGATCGGAATCAGCACCAGCCAGGGAAGATAAATGATCAAGCCGAGCATTCGTTCAAATGCCGCGCTGGCGATGCTTCCACCTTGAGAAATCAAACCCAGAAACGTGTCGTTAACCGCTTTGACGACGCCCTCAGGCATGCGGTGCTGTTTGAAGTATTGATTCAGCCGGCCAGTGTAACCGCTAATCGTCTGGTAGTAAGCGGTAGCCTGCTGCTTGAATTCGGGAAATTGAGCCGCGAGTTGCGGAGCCAGAAAATAGATCGCCAGGCCAATCCCAACGAACAGCACTACGTAAACAATCGCGATTGCCAGCGCCCGCGGCATCATTCGTTCGCGTCCGCCAATGCGAAACGGACGCTGGACCAGATCGACGAGTGGCGCCACGAGGTAGGCAAAGAAGATCGAAAGAACGACCAGCAGGATAACGGTCGTGAGCTTATAGAGCACCCACAGCAGTGCCAATGCTGCCAGGAGAATGACCAGAATGCGCAGGACCGCGCGCGTCTGTAGCATCGCGACTTGCGGGTTCTCTTTTTCTGCGGAGGGTCGGCTGCCGGATGACATATTGTCTTATCGTTTGATGAACTCTAAAACCATTTTCCATTCATCATTTAACATTGGATTTGTTCTCGCGTTGCTTCGGGTGATTTCGTGGGTCGTGCCCCGGGGCTCAGAAAGGAAAGACGATCCACGAATTCACACGAACAGACACGAAGCACAAATGACTAATGATCAATGGAAAATGATCTAGTAATCATCATCATCGTAATCGTCGTCGGATTCGGTCATCTTGATCAGGGCCTCTTCCCAGATCAGGCCGCGCCATTCGTCGGTCGAGCCCAGAAGCTGCAACGCTGCCTGCGGGTGCGCCGGATTGCGCTCAATGCGCAACACCTCAGCCACTACGCGCAGTTTCTCGCCATCATCGCCCAGCACCAGTAAGTTGACCCGGCTGCCGACGGGCGGTAGATCGCGTTGCAGGTGGATTAGAGTCCCTTCGGGGCCGACGTTTTCCGTCTCACCCTCAGAGACGATGTGCACACCGTCGCTGGTGTCCCACTCGGCACGCACCGGAAACGCCGCCACGTAACGCGGACCGGATCGATGATCCGTAACTGGGCTTTGGGGCATTAACATGAACTCCTCGTTTCTGAGTCTGAGGGCAACCCGCACATGATACAAGCAAAAGGGGAATTCGCAGAGGATTTTCCGTGCAACTGACTTCTCCCTCTGGGAGAGGACTATGAAGTCTAAAAAGCCGCCGCGCTATTCTTCTTCAGTCCTCAGTTTTTCCAGCACCGAAAAATCCTCAAGCGTCGTAACGTCACCCGCGACTGAACCGCTGGTAGCGATTTCGCGCAACAAACGTCGCATGATTTTTCCTGAACGTGTTTTTGGCAACATGTCAGCAAAGCGAATCTCGTCAGGTCGCGCGAGCGCGCCGATTTCCTTCGCGACATGCCGGCGCAGTTCCTCTTTCAACGAATCTGTCGGCGTGCGCCCGCCTTCCAGCGTGACGAAAGCAATAATCGCCGAGCCCTTCAAATCATCCGGGCGAGCGACCACTGCGGATTCGGCTACGGCTTCGTGTGACACCAAAGCGCTCTCGATCTCGGCCGTGCCCAGCCGATGACCGGCGACATTAATCACGTCGTCGATGCGCCCCATGATCCAGAAATAGCCGTCCTGATCTTTTCGCGCGCCGTCGCCGGCGAAATACACGCCTTCGATTTGCGACCAGTACTGCTCGCGATAACGTTGGTCGTCGCCATAGATCGTGCGCAGCATCCCCGGCCAGGGCTTCTTGATCACCAGGTATCCGCCTTCGTTGGCGCCGACAGGCTTTCCATCGCGAGTCATCACGTCAGCTTCGATCCCCGGAAAAGGTTTCGTCGCCGTGCCGGGCTTGGTCGGCGTCGCGCCCGGTAAAGGCGTGATCATGATGCCGCCGGTCTCCGTCTGCCACCAGGTGTCGACGATCGGACAACGCTCCTTCCCGATGATCCGGTGATACCACATCCACGCTTCCGGATTGATCGGCTCGCCCACTGTGCCCAGCAAGCGCAAGCTCGAAAGATCATGCTTCAGAGGCCACTGCTCGCCCCACTTGATGAACGCGCGAATCGCCGTCGGCGCGGTGTAGAGAATGTTCACCTTGTGCTGCTCAACGATGCGCCAGAAGCGATCGGGCTCAGGCCAGTTGGGCGCGCCTTCATACATCAAGGCGGTGGCACCGTTCGACAGCGGCCCGTAAACGACGTAACTGTGTCCCGTCACCCAACCAATGTCGGCTGTGCACCAGTAAATGTCTTCGTCCTTGAGATCGAAAATCCATTTACTGGTGAGATGGGCTTGCAAGAGATAGCCGCCGGTAGTGTGCAGAATGCCTTTCGGTTTTCCCGTGGTGCCCGAAGTGTAAAGAATGAAGAGCGGGTGTTCGCTGTCGAGTTCTTCCGCCGGACAATTTGCGTCGACCGTCTCGCTTAGCTCATGCCACCAGAGATCACGGCCTGATTCCATTTGAATATTGCTGCCCGTTCGTCGCACCACGATGCACGATTGAACTGAAGGCGTTTCTTTCAGCGCTTCATCGACCGCCGGCTTCAGTTTCACTTCTTTGCCGCGACGCCAGCCGCCGTCGGCGGTGACGACCAGCTTGCACTGCGCGTCGTTGATGCGATCGACCAGCGCGGTGCTGGAAAAGCCCCCGAAGACGACCGAGTGCGTGGCGCCGATGCGCGCACATGCCAGCATCGAAATCGCCAACTCCGGGATCAAAGGCATGTAAAGCGCGACCCGATCGCCTTTCGCAACCCCCATCTGCTTCAAGACGTTTGCGAACCGGCACACTTCGCTGTGCAGTTGTTGATAGGTGAATGTGCGCGTGTCGCCGGGTTCGCCTTCCCAAATCAGCGCGGCCTTGTTTCGCCGCCAGGTGCCGAGGTGCCGATCGAGACAGTTGTCTGAGATATTGATTTTGCCCCCCACGAACCACTCGGCGTGCGGCGGCTCCCACCTCAAAACCGTGTCCCACTTCCGAAACCAGCGCAATTCTCCTTCGGCAAAGCGCGCCCAGAACTCTTCCGGATTGGCGCTCGCTTCCGCGCGCAGTTTCTCAAGTTCCGCCATCGACTTGATATGCGCTTGCTCAGCGAACGCTTTGGAAGGCGGGAAGACGCGCGCTTCGTGCTGCAGTGATTCGATGTTGGTGGTAGCGGATGACATGGTGGTTTTGGTGATTCCTAAGCCATTATCGGTTACTGCCGGATTGTTTACCATAGAAGCGCTCGACGCAACAACAAGGTGGTTGCAGTATTGGATACGAGGCACTTCGGCGGAAGCTCATGGAGTGGAAGGACATCGCTCAGATTGTTTACTATGTCGCCGGAACTATTGGCGTGCTTGGAACGCTGCTCGCCGCTTTCTTAGCGCTCTGCGTCTATCATCGGAACTCTGAACTTGAGCGCGCCAGGTGGGCTTCGAGTCTTTATGAGAAATTCTATGAAAAGAAAGATCTCAAAACCGTTCGTGATAAACTAGATGGCGATGAGGCGGATTCCGATGCGGTTCGGAAACTAGTTAGTGATGCGGAGTCTGACTTTACAGACTACCTCAACTTCTTTGAGTTTATCGCCTTCCTCAAGAAGTCAAAACAGCTTAACGCGGCTCAGGTAGAGGATCTCTTTGGTTTTTACTTAGGCTGTTTAGAAAAACACAGCGTCGTCATGGGATATGTTCTTGAGTTGGAGAATGGCTACGAAGGCGTGGCGTCACTCTTGAGCAGCAGAAAAGACGGTAAGCAAATAAGCGATGACTGAATACTTGTTTCTTTACGGAACACTTAAGCCTAACGAGGCCGCAAGTGACGTCGCTGAGACAGTGAGAACCTTGCGCCGTGTTGGTTCAGCTACTGTTCCCGGCAGGCTCTATGATTTCGGCGATTACCCCGGGGCTGTGATTGATCAGTCGGCAAAGACTCGTATCAAGGGCGAGCTTTTCGAACTTCCAAATGACGATTCTGCGCTGAATGCGCTCGACGACTACGAGGAATTCAACCGGACCGACCGAAAGAACAGCTTGTTTATTCGCACTCGAACTGTTGTAACACTTCAGGGCGGACGTCAGTTGAATGCTTGGGTTTACGTTTACAACCGCAATCCGGGAAGTGGTCGGCAAATAGTCAGCGGCGACTACTCCGAATCAAGAGCAGCGTAGCGATCTCAATTTCCTACTACTCGGAAAGTTCTGCGACAATCTCGCGCAGCGCGGCCCGGGCTGCTTCGACTTCGTCGGGAGCAAAGGAAATGGCGCCCACCACGGCGTGCCCGCCGCCGCCGTAGCGTTCGCAGAGCGTCGCAATGTTGTGCCGGCGCGGACGCGGCGCCCAGGGATTCGAGCCGACTGAGATCTTTGTGCGCTGGGGCGCGCGGGTCAGCGCCACAGAGTAAGTCGCTTCCGGAAACAGGTAATACGGAATGAATTTGTTAAAGCCTTCGTAGCCTTCGTCGACCAGATCGAAGTGAACCACACCGTCACTGTATACCGCTTTGCGGCGAATCGTTTCCAGCGTCTCGCGATGCTGTTTCAGGATCGGTTGAAATCGCCGCTGCACTTCGGCGCTGGTCGCGACTTCATTCAGCGGGCGCGCCGTTAGATCGCGAATTATTTGTTCGATGAAGGTCTCGTCGGGATCGGCTTCAATCACCTGCATCAGTTGCAGAGGTGGTTCTTTCAATTCCACACACTGCGCCGCCGATTCGTACAACGCGCCGTCAATGATGTGCGCCCAGTGCACCAGGTCGCGCAGGGGCTCGTCATTGAAGCCGAACTGGCTGTGCGCGACATCGGCAATAAACTCAGTGCATGACTTCCGCGTCGCATCGAGAAACTTTTTGCCTGAGTGATCGGCCTGAAAGTGTGCTTCGTCTTCGGGAGTGAGAAACGCTGACTGATGATGATCGAACCACCACGTTAGTTTTTCGGAGGGCGAATACTTGAAGTCGACGATGGCGTTCTCGTCGCCGTCGAACATACTGCCCTCGAACAATAAATTCCCCGGGCGGTGCAGCAGGCCGGCGTACTTGACCTCGGCCTCCGAATGGATCCGATCCTTGTAGAAGCGCGTGAACGTCGCCGCCGAGGCGACGCCGTCAAAACAGTGGCCATGATAAAGGACGCGTAGTTTCATATGGTGCAGCTCAACAAAAGCCCGTCATATTAGCAATAGTTTGATTAGTAAGCTAGCGGGGTCTAAGCGGCGAGCGATGAGGTCAGTACCGGGAGCGATAGCGACCGGGTTTCGGCTTCCGCCAATTCTGGTACTTACCTTATTGAGGACCCGGTCGCTACTGCTCCCGGTACTGACCTCATGGCGCGCCGCCAGCGAATTACGAATAGAATCAAAGCGCCGACGCCAACCACGATGCCGATCATCTGCGAAGTCGAAAGCCCGGTCAGTGTCGTCAGGCCAAGGACGTCGCCGCGCGGATCGTCGCGCACAAACTCGATCAGAAATCGCACCGCCGCATAGATGGCCGCGTAAGCAAGGATTACTTCACCGCTAAACTTTTTTCGTTTGTGCAGCCACAGCAGAAAAAAGAAGACAATCAGCATCGCGCCGGATTCGTAGAGCTGCGTCGGATGCAGCTTCACTCCCACCGGCACGCCGGTAACTTCGTGACCCGCTTCGGTGAAGCGCACGCCCCACGGCAGGTTCGTCGGTTTGCCCCAGCAGCATCCGGCCGAGAAACATCCCTGCCGGCCCAGAACATTCCCCAGCGCAATCCCCGGCGCGCAGGCATCCGCAGTCTTCCACCACGGCAGCTTCCAGCGCCGCATTAGAAAGTAGCCGGTGATCATCGCGCCAATCAGGCCGCCATAAAACACTCCGCCCGAACGCAGAAAATCGAGCGAGATCATTTGCAGCGGATGCTCGCGATACTCGGGCTCAGTAAGGAACATCAAAAGCTTCGAACCAACCAGCGACGATAACAGCAACCAGAGACACAGGTCGTAAATCCGTTCGCGCGGCAATCCATCACGCACCGCGAGTTTCACGGTGACAAAGATCGCCCCGAGAAAAGCCAACGCCAGAAACACTCCGTACGTGTTGATGGGGTAACCGAGGATGTGGAAAAGAGTCGGATACATCGTAACAAGAAGTCAGTAGTCAATCGCAGCACTCACTAAACGAAGTGCAGTACCAACGTCCGTCGCGAAATTCAAAAAAAGCGAGCCAGTCAATCGTCGGACTTGGGCCAGCGGTATTTTTCCGAACATTAGCGGCCGGCGGTGCTATGCGACCAGGGAAGAGTTTGCCACCGTCGTCCCACCATAGCGCAGTTGGCGCCGTCCCCTTCCCAAGCGTTCTATCAAGAGCCTCCCAACCTTTATTTTCGTCCCAATATACAAACGCCTCGTCACGACTATCACCATCGTGGTTATCATCGCCGCCGCCGCCCGAAAAGTAGAAGTCCTTAACCATCATCTCCTTCACGCCCTTGTGATCGCGACGGTTGACTGCAGCTCGAAACTTTGAAAAAAAAGCGGGCCACGCTCGTTCCGCTGCAATTCGAGTTCTCTGACTTCCTCTGGGTGGAATGACCTGTCCCGACGCAAGCATTCCCAGAATCGCAAACGCAACGGCTAATCGAAAAGCTCGGAATCTCATTGCTGTTCGGCCCCGGCTATTTCCGTCCGTCGCACCTTCCGACTCGCGAACACCAGGTCGTAAGCCAACAGCAACGCCCCGATCGAGATGCTTGCGTCGGCGACGTTGAAAGTGGGCCAATGATATGAACCTGCGTGCACCAGAATGAAATCGACCACAAAGCCGAGCCGCACGCGATCCGTTAGATTGCCGAGTATTCCCGCGAGCAAAAGCGCGCACGCTCCCAAAACTCGATCGTCATTGCGCGGCGTGCGAATGAAATAGAACAGGACGGCGATCGCGGCGGCACTGGCGAGGACGACAAAGAACCAGCGGCCGAACTGGCCGCCTTCCTGCAACTGGCCGAAGGCGATACCGCGATTCTCGGCATAAACAAAGTCGAGCGCCCCGCGGATAATCGTCCAATCTTCAAAGCGCACGCGCCGCACTGCCCAGGCTTTGCTCGCCTGATCCATCAGATAAACGCCAAGCGATGCGACGAGGTAGCTGACGCGCCACGTGAGGCGATTCCTGGTACTATCCGTTGCTTGATTTTCAGGCATTCATTTGCGGCTTTGCCGCAGCACCGTGCGGAAAGACTCTGCCTTTCCGGGTTCGGCTATTACCAATCGATGCGAGGCTGCGCCTCGCATAGCGTTTCGATTCAGCCGCGTAGCAGCGAAATATTTATAGAACTTTACGTTGCCACAAATATCTTCGCTCCCTTGGAGCGAGATGTTCTGTCGCCCATAAATGGGCTCGAGAGAAACAAAGAGACTCGCGGTGCTATTAAACATGTCGTGCCCAGGCACTTAAGACAACTGCCCGCTTGCCTCAATCTCCTCAAGCGCCTCGACGCAACGTTCACAAACTGTCGGATAGCGCGCCGATTCGCCTACGCGCACGGAATAGTTCCAGCAGCGCAATTCTCACACAGCCGCGTAGCGGCGGAATATTT
>Ga0137409_10006267_pt1 | contig 12354 bp, 10 predicted proteins | sample CZODoug1_16funga_FD_122059 | JGI IMG/M metagenome (GOLD analysis project Ga0137409, IMG submission 122059) | Vadose zone soil fungal communities from Angelo Coast Range Reserve, California, USA - CZODoug1_16fungal (Hybrid Assembly) | ecosystem: Environmental > Terrestrial > Soil > Vadose zone... | reverse complement strand
CGGCACGCCCGCCGAGCCCGACTCTTGCTGGCCGCCGTAGACCCAATAGGGAAAGCGGTTGTCGGTGGTGACGTGAAACATCTGCGCCGTGGGCTGGTTGTACCACGAGCTCCAGGTCTCACCGCCGTTCACGGTGATCACCGCGCCTTGATCGGCGGCGTTGAGGATGATCTGGGGGTTGTTGGGGTTGATCCAGAGCCGATGATAATCGTCGCCGCCCGGCGCCCCGCGCCAGCCGACGAACGTCTTGCCGCCGTCGGTCGACTTCCACGTGACGACGTTCGCCACGTACACGACGTCCGCGTTCTTGGGGTCGACCCTCACCTCGTTGAAGTCGCCGTCGCGGCCCCAGACGCGCCCGTCGCTGTTGACGAGGCGCCAGCTCTCCCCGCCGTCGTCGCTGCGATACAGGCCGCCCTTGCCCTGACCGGCGCCCAGGATCGCGTACATGCGCCCGGGTTCGGATTCACTCGTCGCCAAGCCGATGCGGCCGAGTCCCTCGTCGGAGGACGGCAGACCGGCCGTGACCTGGCGCCAGGTCGTGCCCCCGTCGGTCGACTTGTAGAGCCCGTTGTTCTTGGTGAGCACCCAGCCGGCTTCCCATGGCGCCTGGCGGGCCGACCAGAGGACGGCGAACACGATCTGCGGATTGTTCGGCGCGAACGCGAGGTCCATCCCGCCGGTGTTCTCGTCGCGGTAGAGCACCTTCTGCCACGTCTCGCCGCCGTCCGTGGAGCGGAAGATGCCGCGTTCTTCGTTGGCGCCGTACGGATGGCCCAGCACGGCGGCAAACAGCCGATTGGGGTCGCGCGGATCCACGATGATTGCCGGGATCTGCTGGCCGTCGCGCAGGCCCAGGTGCCGCCAGGTGCCGCCGCCGTCGGTGGACTTGTAGATGCCGTCGCCCACGGAGAGATCGGGTCGCTGCAGTCCCTCGCCCGAGCCGACATAGATCGTCCGCGCATCGGACGGGGCGATGGCGATCGCGCCGATCGATCCCGTCGATTGGGAATCGAAGATGGGCGTCCAAATGCGTCCGTAGTCGGTCGTCTTCCAGACGCCCCCGTTGTTCACGCCGATGAAGAACACGTTGGGCTGGTCGGGGATCCCGACGGCGGCGACGGTTCGCCCGCCACGGAACGGTCCGATGAGCCGCCAACGCAGCCCGGCGAACAGGTTGGGATCGTACCCCTGGGGTGCGGCGCGGGACGGCAGCAGGACCGCGAGGGCGGTCATCCACACGAATCGTTTCATGAATTCCAAGCTATCCCCGCTTCCGGCTTGACGCATCCTTGACGGCGGTGCCGTTTCATGGAGTGTCTCGCTTCGGAGCCGCTATGAACCGCCGCCTCATCTTGCCGCTCGCGTTCGCTGTCAGCGCCTGTTTCATCTATCGGAACGTAAAAGTCGAGACGATCGAGCGTCCCGCCAGGGCGGACGACTCGGTCGTCGTGACGACACCCGTGAAGGTCCATTTGATCGACGGCTCCACGATCGTGTTCCGGCGCGGCATGCGCGTCTTTGGGAACGTGGCGTCGGGAGAAGGGATGCGGTACGACCTCCTGCTGCACGACAGTACGGCGGTGCAACAGCTGACGCTCGACAGCGTGATTGGGATGGAATCGTTCCGGACTGAGATGGACGGTGGAAAGACCTTCCTGGTCTCGACGCTCGCGACGGTGGGGACCTTCGCCGCGGTCATCGGGATCGCGTGTGCCATCGACCCCAAGTGCTTCGGTTCGTGTCCCACCTACTACTCGGACAGCTCGGGAACACTCGTACTCGAAGCCGAAGGGTTCTCCTACAGCGTCGCCCAACTGTTCGAGGCTCGCGACGTGGACCGGCTGCGGCTGCGCGCGCCGCTGGATGGGGTCGTGCGCCTCGAAGTACGCAATGAGGCGTTCGAGACGCACTACATCAATCATCTCGAGCTGCTCGAGGTACGACACTCGGCCGCAGAGACCGTCCTGCCCGACGAGCTGAATCGCCCGATCGCCGTGCGGGGGGACGTCCCGTTGGTAACGGCGCGTGACCGGCTCGGTCGGGATGTGCGCGCCGTGCTGTCCGCGGGCGATGGCAAGGTGTACCACTCCGATCCTCGTCTGGTCGAGCGCGCCCGGGTGGGAGACCTCGAGGACGCGATCGAATTCGCCGTTCCCGCACCGCCCGGGAGCGACAGCGTCGTCGTCGTGCTGCGCCTGCGAAACAGTCTCCTCAACACGATTCTCTTCTACGACATCATGCTCGGCGACCCGGGGGCCCGATCGCTCGACTGGGTGGGCTACGACCTGCGACAGGTGGGTCCCGCCGTCGAGCTGGCGCAATGGTATCAGAAGAAAATGGGGATGCAGATCGGCGTGCGTGGCGGCGCCGCCGGCTACCGCGAGATCGCGCACCTCAAGGACACGGGGCCAGTCGCCTGGAAGGATGTCGCGATCGTGGTGCCCGTGCTCGAGCGCGACAGCGTACGCGTCCGGCTCAGCTTTCCCGCCGATAACTGGCGCATCGATCGTGTGACCGTGGCCGCGAGCTTTCGCCGCCCGGTACCGGCCGTCCACGCGCTCGCCGAGGTGATCGACGCCGCGGGCCGGCCCGACACGATCGCGCGCGCGAGCATGAGCGGGGCCGACGGTCGCTACCTCGAAACCACCGCGGGCCAGCGGTTCACGGTGGCGTTCGACGTCGGACCGGCGCCGCTCGAGGGCGAGCGGACGTTCCTGCTCGCGTCGCAGGGCTATTACACGGAGTGGGTCCGCCGTGGCTGGCTCGCCGCGCCGCGCGTGACCCGCACGTTCGTTCCGTCCGATACCGTGCTGGCCGAGGCCATTGCTCGCTGGCGCGTCACGCAAGACACGCTGGAAGCGCGGTTCATGGCGACCCGCGTTCCGGTGCGCTGAGGTGCCTATGCGCTCATCGATCGTGTTGACCGTGGCTGTTGTTGCCGGGTGTGGCGTAGGTCCCACCACACGCAACTTCGCGCCGGCGACTGGACCTCAGGGGATCGCGGCAGACCTGCGTGTGAAGTGGGGGCCAAGCGGGAGGGTGCAGGGCGAGGTCCTCGAAGTGCAAGACTCCGCGCTGATGATCCTCAGCGCCAATCGCCTGGTGCTCGTGCCGATTCGCGTGATTCAGTTCGGCCGGTTCACTCGTCGGGGGACGCTGATAGAGAACGGCGAGGCCAATCGGCGCACGCTCGACGAGCTCAGGCGAGTGAGCCGCTTCCCCGATGGCCTGAGGCCGGAGATCAAGGCTCGCTTGCTCGCGGCCTACGGGCAAACGGAGCCGGACGGAGCCCCGTGACGCTGCTCCTGCTGCTGCTCGTTCAGAACCCGGCGTTCATCGCGCAGGCGCGTACGGCCACGGCGCCGTATCGCGATATCGAAGTCGCGCGCGCCGCGGGTTACCGTCCCGTCGGTCCCGACTTCCCGGGGATGGGTCGGCATTGGGTGCACCCGGCGCTCATCCTGCGCGACACGCTGGACCCCGCGGCGCCGCCGATCCTCGAATACGCCGAGATCGACGGCCGGCCGACGCTGGTGGGGGTCGCGTACGCGAAGCTCGTGCGCGACGCGGTGCCCCCCGCCGGACTCCCCGTCCCGGCCGAGGCCTGGCATTTCCATCAAGGGACCGTCGAGGAGGAGAGTTTCGTGCGGAGCCACGCCGGCCTGACGCATGTCACGCCCGGGCACGAGCGGGAGCCGCGCATCGCGGTCCTGCACGCGTGGATTTGGCTCGACAATCCCGACGGCCTGCTCGCGACCGACAACTGGGCGCTGCCATACGCCCGCCTCGGCTACCGGATGCTACCGGGTGCGCCCAGGAACGCGGCGCGCGCATTGGCGCTCGCCGCGGGCGACGGGGGCCGGAACTACGTGGAGGCGTTGCTGCGCGCGGTCGGTCGTCCCAACGCGGTGGAGGAGCGGCAGGTGGCGCGCCTCGTCGAACGACATCAAGCGGCTGCCCGCGCCCTGTTGCCGGGCGAACCGGATCGTCCGGCGCCGGTCGAGGCGTTGGCGCGCTGCTGGGTGGATTTGTTTGAAGAGGTCCGGAGCGCCGTACGACCGGAGGTGTGGGACCGGCTACTCGCGCTCCATCCGCTCTAGCGCGAAGCGCAACCGCAGGGTCGCGGTATCCAGGGCGCGACGCAGCTCATCGTTCAGCGCTCCCGCTTCGGCGATCTGCGTGAGCAATCCGAGGGCGATCTGCAGTTGACCCGCGGCCGACTGCAGCGCGAGCCGGCGCTCGTTCGCCGCGCGGCGGTCGCTCTTGCGCCGTTCTACCGCGACGGGGAGGGTCTCGGTTCGTTGATCCGCGCCACTGCGGCGGTCCGAGTCCCGGCGTTCGAATTTGGGTGCCGTCATCAGCCCTCCACCACCCAGGTGCGCTCCTTGCGAAGCAGGACGTCCAGGTCGGCTGACCCCTTCGGCACCGCCTGCGCATACACCTCACGCTCGTACGACAGGGTCGGGTTGCAATAGAGCACACCCATCGCCGTTGGGAAGGGCGGCTCCAGGGCGGCGAGGTGTTGGGCCAGCGCGCGATTGGCCTCGTCGTGCACGAGGATGTCCGCGGCGGTCACGCCGTTCGCCCCGACCGTGACGACTTCCAGCTCGAGCTTGCCCGGGACGAGCCGCAGGCCCTTCTCCTTGTTCTTGCCGAACAGGAGGGGCCGGCCATGCTCCACGAGGATCTGCGCATCGGAGGCCACAGTCTTGCCGGTGATGTGATCGAACACGGCGTCGTTGAAGACGACGCAGTTCTGCAAGATCTCGACGAACGAAGCCCCCTGATGCTCATGCGCCCGTTTCAACACAGGGACGAGATGCGCCTGCATCGTGTCGACCGATCGCGCCACGAAGCGCGCGCCGGCGCCCAGCGCGAACACGCAGGCCGACACGGGATACTCGAGCGATCCGAGCGGCGTGGACGGCGAGCGGGTTCCGCGGCGTGACGTGGGCGAATACTGGCCCTTGGTGAGCCCGTAGATCTCATTATTGAAGAGAATGATCTGGAGGTCGACGTTGCGGCGCAGCACGTGCAGCATGTGGTTGCCGCCGATCGACAGGCCGTCGCCGTCTCCGGTCATCACCCACACATCGAGCTCAGGATTCGCGAGCTTGATTCCGGTCGCGATCGCGGGCGCCCGGCCGTGCACCGTGTGGAACCCGTACGTGGACATGTAGTACGGGAACCGCGCCGCGCAACCGATCCCGCTCACGAACACGGTTCGCGCCCGATCGAGCTGCAGGTCCGCGCAGGCCTTCTGGACGGCCTTGAGGATGGCATAGTCGCCGCAGCCGGGACACCACCGGACTTCCTGGTCCGAGGCGTAATCCTTCGGGGCGAGCTGCGCGTCGGTGATCGTGGTGACGGTCATGACTTCTCACCTCGTATCGCATCCAACACTTCACTCACTTTAAACGGCTTGCCCGTAACCTTGCTCAGTCCTTCCGCCGGAATCAAATACTCCGCGCGCAGCAGGCGCACCAGCTGGCCGTGGTTCATCTCGGGGACGACGACGCGGTCGTAGCGTTTGAGCAGGTCGCCCAGGTTGCGGGGGAAGGGGCTCATGTAGCGCACGTGAATGTGCGCCACTTCGTGGCCTTCCTCGCGCGCGATGCGCACCGCCTGATGGATCGGACCGAACGTCGAGCCCCAGCCGACCAGCGCGAGCGCGCCGTGATCTTCGCCGAGGCTCACGCCCTGGAGCGGGATGTCCTGCGCGATGCCGGCGATCTTGTTCGCGCGCGCTTCGGTCATGCGCGCGTGGTTGTCGGGGTCGTAGGAGATGTGGCCCGAGTCGTAGTCCCGCTCGAGGCCGCCGATGCGATGCTCGAGCTGCGGCGTTCCGGGGCGCACCCACGGGCGGGCGAGCGTCTTCTCGTCGCGCAAGAACGGGTGGAACCCTTCCGGGTCGGTGCGATACGCGATCGGGAAACGTGGCAGGTCCGCTTCGACGGGGATGCGCCAGGGTTCGGCGGCGTGCGCGAGGTAGCCGTCGGAGAGCACGATCACCGGAGTCATGTACTTCGTGGCAATGCGCACCGCTTCGATCGCGACCTCGAAGCAGTCGGTCGCCGTCGCGCTGGCGAGGACCGCGAGCGGCGCGTCGGCGTTGCGGCCGTGGACCGCCTGGAACAGATCCGACTGCTCCGTCTTGGTCGGCATACCCGTCGACGGACCGGCGCGCTGTGAGTCGATGACGATGAGCGGCAGCTCGGTCGCGATCGCGAGGCCAAGCATCTCCGTCTTCAGGGCGATGCCGGGGCCGGAGCTCGACGTGACGCCGAGGGCACCCGCGTAGGAGGCGCCGAGCGCGGCGCCGCTGGCGGCGATCTCGTCTTCCGCCTGGAACGTGACCACACCGTACTGACGCAGCGTCGCGAGGGTATGCAGCAGCGCGGACGCGGGCGTGATCGGATACCCGGCAAAGACGAGCCTGTCGATGCCGGCGGCGCGCATCCCCGCCACGAGACCCCAGGCAAGGGCTTCGGTACCGCTCACCGTGCGGTACAATCCGGGCTGGACGTCGGCCTTGGGGACGACGTACCCCACCAGGTGCTCGGGCATCTCCGCCGTTTCGCCGAAGGCGTGGCCCGCGTTGAGCGCCGCGATGTTGGCGTCGGCGATCTGCGGCTTCTTCGCGAACTTCTGTTTCAGCCACTCGACCGTCGCGGTACGCTCGCGTCCGTACATCCACAGGAGCAGGCCGAGCGCCCACATGTTGCGGCACAAATGCGCTTCGCGCGACGACAAGCCGTGCGGCTTTACGGCGTCGGCCGTGAGCTTCGTGATGTCGAACTTGAGCAGCTGATACGGCGCGAGCGTGTCATCGTCGAGCGGGTTCTTGGTGTAGCCCGCTTTACCGAGGTTGCGCTCGTTGAAGGCGGCGCTGTCGACGATGACCGTGCCGCCGATGCGCAGGTCTTTCAACTCGACGGTGAGGGCCGCCGGGTTCATCGCGACGAGGACGTCGACTTCATCGCCCGGGGTCATGATGTCGACGGCCCCGAACTGGATCTGGAACGCCGACACGCCGAAGGTGGTCCCAGCGGGGGCGCGGATCTCAGCAGGAAAATCCGGGAACGTCGAGAGGTCGTTGCCGGCGAGCGCGGTCTCGAGCATGAACTGCGTGCCCGTGACCTGCATTCCGTCGCCGGAATCGCCGGCGAACCGGATCACGACGGAGTCGCGAATCTCGCGAGCAGAGGACGAGGGCAGTGCGGTGGAGGCCATCAACTTGGAAGGCTAGCCTGCTGGTAGGTGTTGCGCGAGGCGTGCAGTTTCGTGTCCCTTTCGGAACTGTTTCGCCCTAGCGGGGGGGGGCAGTCCCCCATAGGCTCAGGGCGCGGTTCTTGCCCCTGGAACCGAGACTCTTTAACCAAGTGAGCTGGCGATGCATGCGGTGATTCGACGGTATAAGGTGAGGCTCGGGACGGTGGCCGGCGCGGCGCATCACGCGGAGCTGAGTCTGGTGCCGCAGATGAACCGGCTTCCGGGCTTCGTGGCGTACTACCTGCTCGACGCCGGTGACAGCGTCCTGGCTTCGATCAGCGTTTGCGAGACGGCGGAAGGCGCCGATGCCGCGGCGGCACTCGCGGCCAGTTGGTTCCGAAGCGATTGGCCTTCCTTCAAGTTGATTCCCCCAGAAATCACGGACGGTGAAGTGCTCGTCCACGCCGAAGTCGGTCGCGCCGGTGGGCGCCGCCGGACGGAGCGTCGCGGCACCACCGATCGCCGGACCGACGCGGATCGTCGAGATGGCGTGGATCGGCGACAGACCGATGTCGCGCCGGTCGTCGAGCGGCGCAGCACCAGCCGGCGGGCGATCGCGGCGCGCCGGGCGGCCGCCGAACGTCGCGCCGCGTGGCAGAGCGCTCCGCGCCCTCAAGCCGCACCGACGCGGCGATCGGGCCCGCTCCCGCAGCGCCGCGCGACGTCGCCCATCGCCTAGACTTCTAGTCCACTAGTCCACTATCCACTAGTCCAAATAACGGGGCTCCGGGGGTATTCTTTTGGGTACCCCCTCAGGAGCCCCGCTTTGCGCGCTTACCGCGGCGCACGCTGTCTCGCCGTTGCCGTCGCAGGCCTGGTGGCCGGCGCCTGCGCCCATCCTTCACGCGCCCCGCTCACGCCAGCCGGTGGCGCGGCGGCGTGTCTGCTCGCGCCTGCAATCGGCCAAACAAATGGCGCCGCGCGGGCGCCGGTCGTCACCGTTGCGCTCACCGATTCGGTCGACCCGACGCACGCGCCCGTCGCGCGCAATGACGCCGAGCGGCTCGTCTTCCGGCAATTGTACGAGACGCTGGTGCGGTTCGATTGCGAGGGGCGCGCCGTTCCGGCGCTCGCCGAGTCGTGGACCTCGAGTGACGGCGGGCGGCGCTGGAGCTTCACGCTGCGCGCCGACGCGCAGTTTTGGGACGGCGCGCCCGTCACCGCGCGCGACGTCGTCGTCGGACGAGGAGGAGTCGGCTACACCTTGAATCCGATCGATGCGCGCACGGTGGGCGTCTGGCTCGCCAAGGGCTCGGACGACGTCCCCGCGTTCCTCGCCGACCCCGCGCTCGCGGTGACGAAGCCCGCACCCGGGGGCGACTGGCCCATCGGGACGGGCCACTACTGGGTGACCGGCGGCACCGCGACACCGGAAGAGATTCGCGCCTACTCGCCGGGCGGCGACACGCTGCTCTTCCGCCAAGCCTCCGGGAAGGACGCTCGCGATCTGCTCGACGCGGGGGTCGACCTTCTCGTGACACGCGATCGCGCGGTGACCGACTACGCCGCGACGCAACCCTCGTTCACGGTCGTCGATTTGCCGTGGGACCGCGTTTACGTGCTCGCCTCGGCCGAGCCGCCAACGACGCGGCTCGATGGTTTGGAGCAGGCCGTCCGTGGCGACGCGCGACGCCCACAAGGCGGAGGGTTCTGGTGGGAGGAGTTGCGCGCCTGCGGTCCCGCACCCGCGGGAGCACCTACCGCGTCGACCGGTGCCCGCCGCATCGCCTACGTGCGCGGCGATCCCGCGGCGCGCGACCTGGCGGGCCGCATCGCGGCCCTCGGTGGCGGCACCTCGGCAGGCCTCGGCCAGGTCGAGTTTTCCCGCTCGCTCACCGGAGGGGCCGGCGCCGGGTACGTGCTCGCGTTGCCGCGCACCGTCCCGGAGGCGTGCCGCGCCGCGCGCGATCTGCTGCCTCCCTGGCCGGCGGCGGTGGCGCCGCTCGTCGAAACCCGCGCGCGCGCCGTCGTGCGGCGCGGCATGTCACGCTGGGCCGTGGACGGGGACGGAACCCTGCGCATCTTGCCCCAATGACATTCCGTACCCGCCTCCTCGCCGGCTTCGGCGTGGTGGTGCTCGTTCCACTCGCCGTGTTTGGTCTTGGCATCCGCCGCCAGATGTCGGGCCGGCTCGCCGCCGAGCGCGTCGGTGCGCTCTCCGACGTCGTGCGCGCCGACATCGCGCGCCAGAGCGACGGGATCGCGACTCGTCTCGACGCGCTGAAGGATGCGCTGCGCGCCGACAATTGCTTCCGTACGGCGGGGAGCCAAGGTTGCAGTCGCGCGTACGTCCTCGATTACGCGGGCGACGCGATGCGTCTCACCGGACTCGACTTCCTCCAGATTCTGGATGATGAGGGTCGTGTTGTGTCGTCGGGACACTTCCGCAACGAGTACGACCGGCCTGCCGCCGTCCCGCCGCTGGGGGGCCCGGCGCTCCTGTTTGCGAATACGGCGGAAGGTCGGTTCCTCGCCTTCGTGCGCCGGGATACGCTACGTCTGACCGGGCGTCGATTCACGCTTCTCGGGGGAGTGCGGGTGGACACCCTGTTCCTATCGCGCCTGGCGCGCGATCGGGAGCTTCTGGTGAGCGTGGTTCTTCCCGGCGCGACCGAAAGGACGACCGAAACGACGGACGATACCGGTCAGGTCGTCGCTGAGTTCGCATTGCCCTACGTGGCGGTTGGGGACTCGGGCACATACCCTGCGCGCATTGTCGTCAGCCAATCGCAGGACCTTCTGGCGGCGGTGCGGCGCAATGTGAACACCTGGTTCGCCGTCGCGGTGCTCGTGTCGGCTCTCCTGGCCGTGCTCATCGCGGGGTGGCTGTCTACGCGGTTCAGCCGCCCCATGACCGAGATGGAGCGGCGTGTCGTGATGGGCGACCTGGCTCGCCAGGTGAACCACGACATCAAGAACGGACTCGGCCCGCTCCGCAACGTGTTCCGCCATTTCACGCAGGTGGCGGAGAAGGAGCCCGCGAACCTGCCCAAGGTCTTCACCGAGCGTCAGGGCACCGTGGAGTCGAGCATCGGGTATCTGGAGACGCTCGCGGCGAACTACGCGCGGCTCTATCCTCAGTCGAATGCACAGCCTACGGACATCAACGCGGTGGTCCGCGAGGCCCTGCGGCCTCCCCCGGGACCCGAAAACGTCGATCTGCTCGCGCAGCTCCTCGATCACCTTCCCCCGGTCCGGACCGACGCTCTGGCGCTGCGCCGCGTGATCCAGAACTTGCTGGGCAACGCCGTCGATAGTCTCGAAGGCAAGCCTGGAACCGTAACCATCTCGACGGAGCGTGGGCCCGACGGAACCGTTCGACTCTTGGTGAGCGACACCGGCCGCGGCATGAGTAAAGCCGAAGTCGACCGCGCCTTCGACGACTTCTACACGACCAAGAAGGGCGGTACCGGGCTTGGCCTCTCGATCGTGCGGCGGCTCGTGCTCGATGCTCACGGCACGCTGCGGGTCGAGTCCCATCCAGGGAAGGGCTCAAAGTTCATCGTGGAGCTCCCAAGCGCATGACCCTCGTCCTCATCGTTGACGATGTCGCCGCGATGGCGGAGCAGTACGCCTACGATCTGAAGCGGCTGCGCGGCTACGAAACGCTCGTGGCCGGGAGCGGGCGGTCGGCCCTCGATACGCTCGCCGCCGAGCCCGTCGACTGTGTCATTCTGGACCTCGAGATGCCGGGGATGGACGGGTTCGAGGTGCTGCGCTCCGTCGAGCGGCTCGGCCTGCGCGTCCCGGTGATCGTGTACACAGGGACCGGGAACTACGACCGCTGCGCCCAGGCGATCCGCCTCGGGGCCGTCAGCTTCATCGACAAGGCGGAGCCGATGGAGCGGGTCGGGCAGGAGATCGAGAACGCCATCGAACGGCGGCGCCTCGTCGATCAGGTGGTGTCGCTCCGTCGCGGGTTTGGCGTGGACTCGCCGCTGGTGGGCGCGAGTCCCGCGCTCGTCAAGCTGCAGCAGTCCATCGCCCGCATCGCGCCGATCCCGAGTCCCGTGCTCATCCTCGGCGAGAGCGGGACCGGCAAGGAGCTCGTCGCGCGCGAGCTGCACCGTCTCGGAGCGGCGCCTAAGGGGCCATTCATCGCGGTGAATAGTGCGGCCCTGCCGCACGACTTGGTCGAAAGTGAGCTGTTCGGGCACGAGCGCGGCGCGTTTACCGGCGCCGCGGCCACCCGCAAAGGCGCATTCGAGGCGGCGAGCGGCGGGACACTGTTTCTCGATGAGATCGGCGACCTGCCCCTCGCCGCGCAGGCGAAGCTGCTGCGAGTGCTCGAGGAGCGACACGTCACGCGCGTCGGCGGGACCAAGACGATCGCAGTCGACACGCGCGTGGTCGCGGCGACGCACCGCGACCTGGAGAAGGAGGTGGCCGAAGGCCGTTTCCGCGAAGATCTCTTCTTCCGGCTCAACGTGCACCCACTGCGCGTGCCGCCGCTGCGCGAGCGGCTCTCCGACGTCCCGGCCCTCGTCGAACACCTGCTCGCGGCCACGTGTAGCCGGTTCGGCATCAAGCCCAAAAAGGCCGGCGCGGAGGTTCTCGAGGCTTTGATGGCCTACGACTGGCACCGCAACAACGTGCGCGAGCTGCGCAACGTCGTCGAGCGCATGGTCATCGCGACGGACCGCGAGGACCTGACGCGCGACGACGTGCCGGCCGAGATCCGCGATCACAAAGGACGCTCCGCCGTTACGCGCAGTACCTCCGCCTCTCCCCGCAGTTTCGAAGAGCAGAAGGTCGAAGCCGAGCGTCAGATCATCGTAGCGGCCCTGGAGCGCAACGACTGGCACATCACGCACACCGCCAAGGAACTCGGGCTCTCCGATCACGCGAGCCTGCTGAAGGTGATGCGTCGCCTCGGTGTCCAGCGCGACACGTAGCAGCCCATCGAGTCGTGTCCGATCGGACGCGATGGCGGATCTCAGTTTTCGTATGTCGTTGTTGTAAAACCCGATACCCGATACCCGACACCCGGCACCGCCTGTGCTTTACTCCGGAGCGAACCCGCTCCAGGAGGAGCCATGCGGTACCAGTTCATGATTCATCGTCCCCGTCCCTATGCAG
>Ga0137409_10006266_pt1 | contig 12355 bp, 9 predicted proteins | sample CZODoug1_16funga_FD_122059 | JGI IMG/M metagenome (GOLD analysis project Ga0137409, IMG submission 122059) | Vadose zone soil fungal communities from Angelo Coast Range Reserve, California, USA - CZODoug1_16fungal (Hybrid Assembly) | ecosystem: Environmental > Terrestrial > Soil > Vadose zone... | reverse complement strand
TCGCTGCCGGAGTTTGAGCAGCGGCTTCGTAAGGTAGGCTTAACCGGGGACAAACTGACTCAAATCCTTGAGCAACGGCTTAAAATTGAGAAGTATCTTGACTTTCGTTTTCGCGACTTTGTAGTCATCACCCCCAAAGAGATCGCTGATTATTACAAAGAGGTCTATGTGCCCCGACTCCGAGCCCGCGCTCCCAATCAAATCGTCCCCACTCTGGAACAAGCTAAAGGCGAGATCGAAAACATATTAAAAGAAGCAAAGATTGAGTCAGATACCGACGCCTTCCTCGACAACGCCCGGGAGCGAGCGGAGATAGTGGTACTGAGTCCGGTCTAGGCACTTATCAACTAGCTTCCAAAAGTCCAAAGCCCGGCGCAACAGAACAATTGAGCGGCCCGCCCGCTGCGGTTCAAGTATTTTGTTGCAACGCGAAGCTGAGATCGTTTTTGAGACTGGGTTGATGAGACGTAGGTATACGGGGATACGCCTATTACCACTGAAGTACTTGACGCCATTATCAAAGGCCAGCTCATTTCCATTGACACGCGCCACCCACTGGAATATCTTTCCGGCGCACCTAATCACAGTTACCCGCTGACGAGCCCTCCTCGTCTGCCTCAACCACAGCCGGATGGCGGCCCGCTGACTTCGCTGCCGAAACATTTCCCGGGGATAGATCATTAACCAACAGAGAGGAGGTTTGGGATGGAAACACTCTCCACGGCCCTGAGTTACGAAATGCTATTCCTGCTGGTGGCCCTCATTGTGATGATTACGTACCGACTACTGACGCGAAAGATTAACATCGAGGGCCTACTGCTGGATAAAACGAGCGGGCGCGCTTTCAGCCCTGGCCGTTTGCAGTTGCTCATCGTCACGCTGCTCATCATGACCTACTACGTAATGGAAGTTCTCGAGACGAAAAACTTCCCGAACATGCCCCAATCGTTTGTTTTGGCGCTGGGCGGAAGCAATCTCTTTTATCTCGGAGGCAAGTTCTACGGACTGCTGGCGAGCAAACTCGAAATTGCCGCAACGAGAATAGTGGAAAGATCCACGAAAACAGTGAACGGAGGATGAATAGATGACAAAGTACGAGTTACTCGGTCTGGCGATCGGATGGATACTCACCATCGTCATCGGCCTGCTGTTATTTAAAATCGTGTGGAAGATTTGGAGGGACGAAATCGACCTTACTTACCTTATCAGTGACGAACTGGGATATGCGAGCCTCTCGCGTTTCCAGATGCTTCTCTTTAGTTTCGTCATTGCAATGAGTCTGTTTTATCTGATTGTGTTGAAATCGGACTACCCTGTTTTGCCGAAGGAGATACTTGCGTTACTCGGGATTAGCGGCGGTTCCTACGTCCTTTCCAAAGGCATCCAGAGCAGCAGGGATGTTGGCATGACAGAGGCTACGGGAGGGAAGCCCCCAAAGGAAAACCCCGACAAACCCACGCACGAGCCGGCGAACGGGGACTAGGACAACTCCTAAGGTCTACGCCGTTGCCGTAGCAGAGCTAGTCAGTCGTCTCGCGTCAGCTAAAAGCATCGGCTTGTTACATCTCGCTGCCCGGCGCCTGGCACGCGATTCGGCCTGCGGACAACTCTTTCAATGTTCGATCTCTTTAGGCACCCATTTGAAGCGATCGGGCAGTCCTTAGAATGATGCAAGGAGGCGACTCATGAGTCCAGAATCAGAACCGAAAACGAAGCGTGCAACTAGATCCAAACGGCCAGGAAACGACGCATTGCGGAACAGTTTGCCCGGCATCGCGCTCGTGCTCGCGTCAGTGCTGCCGTCAGCCTTGAGTCCTTCACCTGCCGTTGTTGGGCCTCAAGCTGTCGTTACATCCTCCTCTAAGACCAAACCTGCCAAAGCTGCAGCCGAAAAACTGTTCACCATCCCGATTAACAATTTGCGCGATTGGGCTAATACTGTCGTCGTGACTGTCGACGGAGTGCGTATCGAAGGACACTCCAACGTGCATCCCCTGGCATCTGACTGTGAGTTGCACTTTGGCGCGCACTCCACCAACTTTCAGGGTGACCCGGATGGTTTCGTTCTTGAGCCTATGAACGTCTGCGTTCAACCGTTTCCAGGCAAAACCGGCCAGAGTAATGCCGATTGGCTGGCCTTCGCCAATCAGATTACGGGCACCGTCGTGATCGTTTCCGGTGTCCCTCGGATCTGGCCCGAGCACCTCGTTGGCGGAAATGAAGCCTCTAATCCCAACCACGCCGTCGAGATACATCCGCTCACCACAGTGACCACCGGAGGAAAGACCATTGATTTCGCCCCTAACATTTTCGCTGGAGACTTTCCCGGCGGAGTCGGAGAAGCTACTGCACTTAAGATCGCTCAGCAAACGACGGTCACCGTGACCAGAATCGGCGACTCCGCAGATATCAGTTTTAGAGCGGGAACAATTGGTAATTTCACTGTGCTCAACATCGTCATCGATAAGACCACGATCGCGAGTGATGGTGCCGGTAGTTTTCGAATGGATGGCGAGGTCGTGATTGACGATTCTACCAACGCTCCTGTACACATCGTGACGGCGAAAGGAAGTCCAATCAATACCGAAATTGGAAAGCTCAAAGGAAAACACGGCAAAAACATCAGCATGCAGGCACTCGTACTATTCAGTCTCAGTCCGGAAGCGCTGCTTGATGCTGCAAACAAGAGCCAGGGAACTCCGGTCGCCGTCGAAAATCCGATTCAGCTGATCCTCTATGGCGCGCCGGAAGGTAATTAGGGGACACGGATAAAGACTATGCGCGCGCTTGTCCCAGCGAGTAACGGCGAGGAAAGAACTCGCTGACGAACTACGGCCTCGACCAAGACCACCCTTTCCTCAGGAGGTGCAAGATGAACCTAAGTGACCGAGTTCCAATTCCACCTAAAGACACAATGAACACGAACCTCAGCCCTGCCAAAGAGTCGACTATGCTCAAGAAGTTAGGGAAGCCTGGACAGTTAACGAAAAACTGCTCTGATCCTACTGGAAAGTTCAAGAAGCGAGTCAAGTTCGGGGTTGATGTTGGACCATTCAAGGTCTCAGGACTTGATTTCGCTGTCGAATCCCTAAGACAAATATTTGCAGAAGTTCAACAGCAATTGCCCGATGTCTTTAGCGCAGTGAAGAATGATGGGCTGCTGTGTGTTCGGCATAGACGGAAAAGTGCCATGCTTTTCTCGAATCATAGTTTTGGAACAGCCATTGACCTCTTCTTCGGTAAGGATGCGGTACCGCAGGGAACTCACCTAACAGACCGAGGAAATCTCTTGCTGTTTCCATTCTTCAATCGGCATGGTTGGTTTTGGGGAGCAGAGTTCTCAGGGGATTTCGTTGATAGCATGCATTTCGAGTTAGCTGAAGAAACCATCCTCAAGCTTCCCGACACGCCCTTGTAGGCGACGCGAGCCTAACGGGTTGGGTTTCCATTCGTGGACAGCCGTTCAAGCTGTGCGTAATTCAATGCTCGCAGGTTACCTGTACTCCAGAGGAGGCACTCCCAAACAAGCGTTTCGCAGCTAACGCCAGTGGGTTTATTAATTATGTTGACGGAGAAATGGCCAAGCTAGGTAATATTGCTGTGGGTTTTGACCCGACAAAAATCGACTACAGTCAGGCCATTACTCTGAGCAAACCCACGCCGAACGTATCCAGTTCGCCAGGAGCCCCAACAAAACCAAAAGGCAAGCCATGAATAAACCGTCAAGTGAGTCAAACGACGGTTGGCGAATCTAAGAATCGAGTAGAGACAGTTTCACGCTTCGCTTCGTGTTCGGGCTGACCGGGCAGGGCAAGTCGAACCTAATGGTTGTCTTGGTAATGAGATCACCCTGGGCGTCGTTCAGTAGCGCGTGCACGCTCATCGAATATCACAGCAGCACAATCGAATCATCCTTTGGACGGCCAGCTGGAGTCGGGGCAGGTTGATCGGTGGACGGAAGGTCTTCGATGAAGGCCGGTTCGCCGCGCGGTACCGGGCAATAGTCGCAATAGTAACCAACGCTCTCTCTTCGATCTTCGCATTCGTTGCATTCCATCACCTGGCCGGTCTTCATCAAAGCGTTGAGCAAGGGAATCAGTTTGCGGCCGCGTTCCGTCAGTTCATACTCCACGCGCCGGGGTAAGCCGCCATAATTATTGCGCACGATTAGATCGTCCTGCTCCATCTCGCGCAGCCGGCCCATCAACGTGCGGCTGCTGATCGGATGAAGGTCTTCGAGCAGCTCAGTCGTACGTTTAGGGCCGGCAAAAAGATCGCGCACGACCAGCATGGTCCACCTGTCACCCACTAACTGGAGCGCGCCAGCAATCGGACATCCATCAATTTTTCGCCGTCGCAAAGTCTCGTCTCTTTCCTGGCCTACTTCCCGTGGCCGTTGCGTTTTTGGCGGACGCCTTTTCTGATCTCGTCGAAAGGCTGGCCGGCTCTCTTGCCCCGGCGCTTTGGATTCGGCAGGATCCCGCGGCGGACAAAAACGTCGCGTATGGCGCTTTCGTTTGCTCCCTTGTTGAGGTTCTTGTCGGCAGTAATCAGGGCATTTGCTCCCTGTTCGAATCCCGAATCGCGCGCCAGCAAAAAGTGATGCGCGATCACGAGCTTTTCCGTGGTGGCGCGGCCAAGCGCGGCGCGCAATTCCCACAGGCACGCCGACCAAATCTCGCCGTCGTCGTGAACCTCGTCGCGGAGATCCTTCGGATACTGTTTGTTGCTGTCCAGCCGGCGGAGATAGGGCGGCTCGGCGCCGCTATATGCCGTGGCGTCCCAGTTGCCGACGGTTGGTTTCATAGCTTTCGGCTTAACGTCCGAGAAAAAGCTGGCCGCCAGGAAATCGCCGAAGCCTTCGCCCATCGCTCCGCCCTCGCTGCTCTGGCCAAAGCCCGGCACCTGATTATCCTGAATTGCATGACCATACTCATGCAGAATAATCTCGGCATCTTCCGCGTCATCGACCCCGCCCGTGCCAAAAGTTAGATCCTTATCTGACGGACTATAGTGAGAGTTATCATCACTCTGTCCATCTATGTTCACGGGAATGGGGTGATTCAGCACGTTGTTGAAGCCCAACTCCTGCAGGTGTCGCTGCAACCTGTCGATGTGAAAGTAAACCATGACCTCTTTGAAAGCGCGATCCGTGCGCTTGAAGCGAAAATCGCGATTCTTTCGCTTGATGCGATTCCGGGTCGTCTTCGTCGTCACGTAGGGCCCTTCGATAAAGCCGCTCTGCTTCAGATCTCGCAGCACAACTTCCGTATAGGCCTTGTCCGGTATTTTGGAATTGTCCTCGAGTGAAGTGTCATTCAAGATCACCACTGGATTGGGATCGAAAACTCTGCCTTTTCCATCGATGAACCTGAGCAGGTTGTGTTTATCGAGAATCGCTCCCGTCCGGGCGTCGATATACATCTTCCACTCTGCCGGACGCCGGGCCTTTGCGCCAGATCTTGGCGGAGTTGTTTTTACGATCACCTTCCACGACAGAGTCGGCACGCCCTTGTGCTTGTAATAGCACGATTCACTACTTACGATCCTGGTGGCGTCTCCCTTCGCGGGCGCCGCGGCCTCAATCGCGAGCGCTCTCGCCTCACTGTCTGACAATTGTTTGTCTTCAGCGGTAGCGCGTTTGGTATCGGCCTTTCTTGCTTTGACCATCGCCGGCTCACTCACCAGATCGTTGTGGATGTTGAAGACCCGGCCGTCCTTGTCGACATCGACGCGGATCCAGGCGCCGGAAATCGGTTTGCCGGCGTGATATTGCTGATAGAGCACGTGGCTGCCAAGCAGGGTTTCGCGGACCTTGTCGAATTTCAACTGCGAGAGATCGGGTTTGATCTTCAGATCGCCGGCAATTTTCTTCAGGGTGGCTTCGGCGATTTTCCGCGGGCTCTTCCCACTCCCCTGAGTCTTGACATCGTAAATCTGGTGCGGAGTCTTGTACCGGTAGTGCGGTTCAACTTTGGCCGTGAGGCCCTTCAATTTTGCCATGGTAAGGTTTCCTTTCTGAGCCAGGTGAAGTCTTGGAAAAACATTTCGCGCAAACCGGCGCGGCGCTCTGGGATTCGTCGAGAGTACTCGCTGGGCATTCTATCTGGCAAGAGAATTAACTCAAGCATTCTGGGCCTGTTTGATCAGCTCGGCGATTCCGAATTCGTTGTCGTCGTTAGTGAATGCCTCGAACGGCGTCCAGGTCGGATCTTGTGAAAGAAAAGAGTGTTGGTCGCCCAGCAAGAGACCGACAAAGACTTCCGTCACAATCCGCCCGCCCACGGGACCCAGCCTGATCGGTGTGGCGTTGTCTTCAAACGCCTGTTGAGCCTCGGCCAAAACGTAATACCACAGCGGCGCATTGCCTGCGAATCGCCTCGAGACTTCCGTGACGGCTGGATTGTTCGCGGTGTCGTCTTCAGTTGCCTTGCCGATTCTGAGATCCTTGTCTTCAATTGGATCGATCCCCATGAATCTGGCAACGGTTTGTCCCGAAGGAAGCCCCATTCTCCACCCGCGAATCAAGTTACGTTGGGCGAGCGACGGAACTTTGTCGCCGATCGGCTTCGGCAGATGGCCCAGCGGATTAACCAGCGAAGTGTCGATCTTGTAAGACTTCTGCAGCCGGCGTGCTCCGAAATGCGGATTGTCCCCCATCTTGAAGAACAGGCGCCAATCAATTGCGAAGTTGCTCGGGAACTCACGAAAACCCAGCAGGCTCTTATTCTCTTGAGGCAGGCTGTTCTTCTTGTCCGGCAAGAAGATTTTGTTCCTATCCTTGAGGGTCGTATTCAAACGATATATCGGCCTCACCATCGAATGGCCAAAACGATAGATGGCGGCTGAGAACTCTATGGGCATGAACGGAATTTTTTCCCAGTGAAAGAAGCTACGATTTGGTTTGTCTTCGTGAATGCTTGTCTTGTTCTTAAGGTGGGGAAGAACGGCGTGAACCATGTCCCGCCCGACGATCGCCGGCAGGAAATCGTCGAGCACGACCCATTGATAGTGCCAGCGCACCGCGTTCTGGATCTGTTCGAACGTGGTGCCCTCTGGCATTGAGTCAACCATGCTGTTGTGAAATCGAATCACGATCGACTGGAGCTGGGACACAATTACGTTTTCGTCATTGCGCGGATCGCCGATCAGGGCACGCTGGCGGCCGGCCTCTGGACGGTTGCGTTGCAGATCGCGCGCCCCTGGATCCCGATTTCCCGTGAGTCGCCGGCCGAGCAGCATGTGCTGGCCGTCATCGTCGTAAAGATATGGCTGGTCGTTTGGTCCACGACCATACACAGAATCCAGATCAAAGCGCGGCGTCCTGAAATCCTCCAACGCTTCAGGGTCATTCTGTTTTTGCAGGCTGCTCGCCGGATCGAAAGTCAGATCGTGATCGATGAACTGGCCAAGATAAGTGTAGCCAGCGCTGATTCCCTGGTTCTCTTCGTCGTCATCCTTGTTTTCGGATGTCTCTTGGGCTTCTGCCGGCGCCACCATCTTCGCGGCGAGTTTCTTGAGATCCTCCTCGGCAAACTCAGCCGCCGGAAGCGTGCGGAACATCCGCCCAAAGCGTCCTTCAAAGAGCGTCGAGGACGGGTGAAAGTCAGATCCTCGCGGACGTTCGCCATGAAAGCGGAAGACATCGTGGAAGTTTACCCTGGCCAGGGCAGAGTGCAGGTCCGTAGTCGCCTGCTTCTGGCCGGCGGTCGCCTTGCCGGCCTTCTTGATTTTTTTGGGGGGCATCTTATTTCTCCTTTGGGTTGAGGGGTCCTTTCCCGGACAACCCGGATTCACCGAAGGTTGCCCGAAGAGAAGTCGTATCACTCCCGGAAAAACGTGAGAGCCGAAAGAAACCATCCGCAAACCGTGCGGTGTTCTGGGTTGGGCAGAGATTACTCTCTAATTATCCAATCTGGCAAGAAATCTGCGCGGCAAAGGGCCAAGCGCAAAGAGCTTAAGGGCAATCGCTAATTACTCCGACCCCTGGCCCTTTGATCTTCGCTCTTTGCCGCTACGGCCGCAGGTTGATGTTGTAGGTCTTGATCTTGGAATTCAGGGTCGTGGGATTCATGCCCAGCAGCCGCGCGGCGCGCGATTGGTGCCCGCCCGTCTGGTCGAGCGCCCGGCGAATCAAATCGATTTCGAAGCGGCGCACTTCGTCATAGAAATTTATCCCGCGGCTGATATCAATCGCCCCGGCGCCAGAGTCGCCGCGCCCAGCCGACCGCGCTGAACCTGGATCGGCAATCTCTGGCCGCAGGCATTCGCGACTAACCTCGTCGCTGGGCGCGATCACGACGGCGCGCTCAATCGCATTCTCAAGCTCGCGCACGTTCCCCGGCCACGAATAACTCTCCAGCAACGACAGCACCTCCGGAGCGATCTGATCCGCAACGTGGCGGCCGTTCTCTTCGTTGTATTTGCGAATGAAGTGCTGCGCCAGCGGCAGGACGTCTTCGCGCCGATCGCGCAACGGCGGAAGTTCAATCGGCACTACTGACAGTCGATAATACAAGTCCTCGCGAAAAGTTCCCTGGCGCACCGCGTCCTGCAAATCGATATTGGTGGCGGCGATAATGCGCACATCCACGCGCCGCGGAGTGGTATCGCCCAGCGGCGTGAACTCGCGCTCCTGAATCACGCGCAGCAAACGCACCTGGGTCTCGGGCGGAATGTCGCCAATCTCGTCGAGAAAGATCGAACCGCCATCGGCAACTTCGAAGTACCCTTTCTTGGCGGCAACCGCGCCCGTAAAAGCGCCGCGCGTGTGACCAAACAGTTCGGATTCGAGTAACTCCGAAGGAATGTTCGAGGTGTTAACCGTCACGAACGCACGATTGGCGCGCAGGCTGGATTCGTGGATTGCTTTGGCGATCAGTTCCTTGCCGGTGCCGCTCTCGCCGGTGATCAGGATGGTCGAGCGCGCGGGCGCAACTTGTTCGACCAGGCGAAACACTTCCTGCATGATGTCCGAACGGCCGACCATGGCGCCCCGATCGACTTCGCGGCTCATCGCCTGACGCAGTGAACGCCGTTCTTCTTCCTTGCGCCGTCGTTTAACTCCGGCGGCTACGCGGGCACTGATGTCTTCATTCAGAAACGGTTTGCGAATGCAGCCGAACGCGCCCTTTTCCCAGGCCGCAATCGCCGTGTCGAATGTCGCGTAGGCGGTAATCATTACCACCACTGCTTCCGCGTCGAGCTTTAGAAACTCTTCCAGCGCGCGCAGACCGCCGATGCCGGGCATCGAGACATCGAGCAGGACCGCATCGTACGAACGCTTGGTATAAGCGTCCAGGCCTTCTTCGCCGGTCTTCGCGAGATCGACCCGATAGCCGTCCGCGGAAAGCACCGTCTCGAGGACATCACGCATGATTTCCTCGTCGTCGACGACCAGCACTGAACCTTTTCTAGCCATTTTGGAGTGCGGTGACTGTCACCGCTTTCATAGTCTCAGCCGTTAGCGAACGCCCGCGGTCTTGGTTGAGCAAAAGCGAGATTATTACCGAAACGAACAGCAAAAAGCTAATGATGAGACTTTGACTACAGGGCAGCGGCCTGTAATCTCGCGCGCGGATCGCTCGTAGGCAGGGTGATGCGAAATGTAGTGCCAAGCCCGGGCGTACTGGAAACGCTGATGTGGCCGGAATGCTCCTGAACAATACCGTAGGTCACCGCCAGGCCGAGGCCCGTACCGCGGCCGACGCCTTTAGTCGTGAAGAAGGGATCGTAGATCTTCGCCACGTCATCAGGCGCGATGCCTACACCGCTATCGGCCACTTCGATCAGCAACGACCCGTCATCGTCTCCTTTGCGCGTGGCCAGGGTGATGCGGCCATTGCCGTTGGCGATTGAATCGCGCGCGTTGAGGATCAAGTTCGTAAATACCTGCTGTAGCTTAACCGAGTTGCCATGAACCGGCGGCAGCTCCTCCGCATAGTCGCGCACGATCTCGATCTGGCTGCGGCGCAATTGCGGCTCGAGCAGTTGCAGTGTGTCGTCCAGCACGCGGTGAATGTCGACTCCGGCAAACTCGGCCGCGCTGCCGGTGCGCGAGAAGTTCAAGAGATTGTTAACGATGTCGGTGGCTCGATCGGCCTGACGCCTAACCTTGAGCAGGAGGGCATGCTTGGGATCGTTTTCCGGCAACATGTTGAGCAGCATTTGCGTGTATGAGGAAACGCCGGTCAGCGGGGTGTTCACTTCGTGGGCCACGCCGGCAGCCAGCAAACCGATCGATGAAAGCTTCTCGCGCTGTTGCAGTTGCTCTTCCAGATGCAGGCGTTGAGTGACATCCTCAAAAACCACGAGGGCGCCGGTTTGTTCGTCTGAATCCGCGCAGAGCGGAGCCAATGCAATGTTGAGTACCAGCGCGCGGCCAGCGCGCGTGGCCGTGTGCATCTTGTAAATCTGGCGTGTCTGCCGCAAGGTCCAGCCATCGGGGCCCAGCACCTGCTGCAGAGTCTCGGCGAAATCTTCCGCAAAGAGGTCCTCGACATTCTTGCCGACAGCTTCGTCTCGCGTCAGCGAGAAAATCTCTTCGAGCGCGGAGTTCAGCCGAGTGATGGACCCATTGAGATCGACCGCCATCAGGCCCACGTTGATCGATTCGACGATCGACTCGTTGAATTCTTTGAGAATTTCAAGTTCGGCAGCGCGGCGTTGTTGCTCCTGATAGAGCAGGCTGTTTTCAATTGCGACTGAAATGTAGCCGGAAACGGTCCGTAGGATCTCAACGTCTTCCGACGATAGCAGCGCGCCATCGGCCGAGCGGCCCAGGCCAATCACGGCCACCATCCGGCCGCGCACGACGCAGGGCACGTAATAGTGCAGGGCGCGACGGACGTAACCATCGCCTTCCGGAGATGACTCGAGATCGTCGGCGCGCACCACGCCGGTCTCAGCAGAGCGGGTGCGGATCATTTCGCGGAAATCAGCGGGCACGGTGATCGGCGCGGAAAGGCCGGCCGTGCGGGCAACGCGGTAACCCGACGGCGCGTGCTGGTCTTCAAGGAAGATCGCCAGACGCTCGACATTCATCACTTGCCGCAGGCGCGTAATAAGTGAATCCAGCAAAGGATCGAGGGCGGTGGTCGCCGAGATCGTGCGGCCGAAATCCAAAAGGCTGCGCCGCAAGTCGTAACGCTGGCCGTAGAAAAGGCGATCCACCTGCTCCTGCATGAAGTTCTTGACCGGAGCAGCGATCATTACGATGCAGGCCATCGCGGTGACGGAAAGAATCAGTCGCAGGGTAATCTCGCCGTTAGACCCAACGTCACCACTCAGAGCATTTCCGGCAAAGTAAACGACCGAGCCGATCGCCACCGCGATGGCCAGGGTCGTGAAGGCATAGACGGCCGCCCGGCGCCCGACGAGTTCGACGTCCATCAAGCGATAGCGGACTACCGAATAGCCAAACGCGAGCGGTATCAGAATCAGCGGCACGACTGCCAGGTCGCTGAAAGGGCCGGCAATTGCAGCTTGACTGTTAGCCTTCACTCGGCGAGCGAGTTCCGATTGCGTAGCCGGTTCTCCTCCACGCAACAGGGCATCGAGAAGTTTTTGCGATCGGCCCGGCAGCGAATCAATACGTTCCTTGTAATAGGGCGTTAGGTCGTCAACCAATCTCTTCAGCAAATCCGCAGCGCGAAGTACGTCTTTTTCGAATAAGGCATCACCAAGAAGAGTCGCAAGACGCGGAGTTCCGCCAATAAAAGCGGCGACCGATTCAGCACGCGCCCTTTCATTGAAATCCAACGGCGGCTTACCTGCGTCTCTGCGTTGCCTATCGAAGAATACTAGACAGTCCTCTACCGACCATGGATTAAGCTCAATCTCCTTAAATGCTTGGAACAATCGATAATCATAGTCACGGTCGAAAGCGCCGCTCGCGCTAGGTGCCGCTGCGGCTGCGGGAGCAAAAGCCGCTCCACCGGCGCTCGCGAAAGCGCCAGAAATGTGGCACAACGCTCGCAACAACATCGAAGGGGCCATCAAGCAATTGAAGGCGGCCATCCGCAAAGAATTCGCCAGCGAGGCGCCTGAACTGATTGCCGATATTGAGAAGAACATGTCGAAGCTGGACGCCATCCTCGGCAAACTCGATGCCCGCCTGGCCGATTCCCTGGACAAAATTGCGGACCATACACCGTATCCCTCTATTGGCGAACATCTGCCCGAACAAGGCCGCGTGCGCGGCTCGGAGCGCTATGTAATTGGTCCGCGAAGCCTTGCGCAGTTTGTTCCCCTGGGGACGGATGACTGGATGGGGTACGATCACAGCGCGGAAACGATCCTCGCCCATTACCGTATTTCTGGTGCGGATGAAACCCTGCTGATCACGTCATATCCA
>Ga0137409_10006265_pt1 | contig 12355 bp, 11 predicted proteins | sample CZODoug1_16funga_FD_122059 | JGI IMG/M metagenome (GOLD analysis project Ga0137409, IMG submission 122059) | Vadose zone soil fungal communities from Angelo Coast Range Reserve, California, USA - CZODoug1_16fungal (Hybrid Assembly) | ecosystem: Environmental > Terrestrial > Soil > Vadose zone... | reverse complement strand
CGGAGAACCCCGTGGTGCCGATGACGGCGCGGGCGCCGGCGGCCGCCACCAGGCGCAGGTGCGCCAGCGTGGCCTCGGGCACGGAGAACTCGACGAGCACGCGATCGCGGGTGAGCGCGGCGGCGGCGTCGGAGTCGAGCGTCACGCCGAGCCGGCCGGCGCCGGCCACCTCGCCGGCGTCACGGCCGAGCGCGGGATGCCCGGGCGCCTCGAGCGCGCCCACGACGCGCACGTCGGGCGTCTCGCGGGCGAGGGCGACGATGCGGCTGCCCATGCGTCCGGCGGCGCCGGCGATGACCAGATCAGCCGTGGGGACGCCCCCGGCGGGCGGTGCAGCAGGGCTCACGGCCAGACCCGGCTACTTGACGAGCGCGTACTGCCGGAGGATGCCGCGCAGGGTCTCGCGATTGGCCTCGCCCATGCGGCACATCGGCAGCCGGAACTCCGGCTCGAGCATGCCCGCCATGGCCATGGCTTCCTTGATGGGAATCGGGTTCGTTTCCAGGAAAGCCGCCCGCGCCATGGGGAAGAGCCGGTAGTGCAGCTCGCGAGCGCGCTTGAAGTCGCCCTCGAGCGCGGCGTGCACCATGTCGGCCGTCTCGCGCGGCAGGATGTTGGCGATCACCGAGACCACGCCGTGCCCGCCGATGGCCATCAGCGGCAGCGTGAGGTTGTCGTCGCCGGAGAGCACGCAGAAGTTTGGGCCGCACGCGGCGATGACCTGGCTCATCTGGTCCAGGCTGCCCGAGGCCTCCTTGACGCCCACGATGTTCTTCACGTCGCGGGCCAGCCGCGCCATCGTCGCCGTCTCGACGTTGACCGCCGTGCGGCTCTGGATGTTGTACGTGATGATCGGGATCGCCACCGACTCGGCCACCGCGCGGTAGTGCTGGTAGAGGCCTTCCTGCGTCGGCTTGTTGTAGTACGGGTTGACGACCAGCGCGCCGCTGGCGCCCGCCCGCTCGGCGTGCTTGGTGAGGTCGATGGCCTCGCGCGTGGAGTTCGAGCCGGTGCCCGCCACCACGTGGACGCGCGTGCGCGCGGCGTCGACCACGATCTCCACCACGCGCTTGTGCTCGTCGTGGCTGAGCGTCGGGGACTCGCCGGTCGTGCCGCACGGAATCAGGCCGTCGGTGCCGTGGCTGACGTGGAACTCGACGAGCTCGCGCAGCTTGGCCTCGTCGACCTGACCATTGCGGAACGGGGTGACCAACGCGACGAACGATCCCTGGAACGTCGTCTGACTCATGGCATCTCCCCGGCCACCAGGCCCGTGTGTGGCTGTGATCGTTGCCTTTTTTGGGGGGGAAGTCAAGGCACGGTGACCGTCACCTCGTTCGATGGGCGGCTCTCGTTGGCGCGCGCGCCGGCGTCCTGCGCGGTGACGGCGTAGCGCCAGGCGCCGGGCGGCACGTTCTGATCGGTGAAGGTGCTGCCCGGCACGCGCACCGCGCCCACGCGCTCCAGCGGGCCGCCCGCGCGCCCGCGATAGACGACGTGAGTCGCCACGTCGGTGGCCGTGCTCGGCGTCCACGACAGCCGCACCGTGCCCTCGGAGGGAATCGCCACGAGGTCGGTGGGCGGCGGCGGCGGCGTGACGTCCACCGGCGTGACCGCCGCCGTCGTGGTGGGTTCGCCCTCCACCTGCGTGGTGCCCGCGCGGCGGATGGCGCGGACCGCGTAGTAGTAGGTGCGGTCGTTCTCGAGGTTGCGGTCGGTCATCGACGTCGTGCCGGGCGTGGTGCGGGCCAGCGGGGCCGGCGGCACGTCGGCGGCGGGCGCGCGGAGGATCTCGTACACGAGCGGCTCGCTCACGGCGCCGCCATCGGTGAGGCGCGCGGGCGGCTTCCACGACAGCCGCGCCTCGCGATCGCCCGGCTCGACGCGGAAGTCGGCGGGCGGCTCGGGCGCGCCGGCGAACGTCAGCGTCAGGCGCGGCGAGGGCGGGCTGACGCGGCCCTGCGCGTCGGCGGTGAGGACCACGTACGTGTAGCGGCGCCCCAGCGCGAGGTTGCGGCGGTCGGTGACGGCGACGCGTCCGGAGCGCACGAGCGGCGAGGGCGGCTCGGCCAGCCGGATCGTGGCCACCTCCGTGTAGCCGGCCACGCGATCGTCCTTCAGCAGCGCCGCGCGCGGCTCGCCCTGGCCGCCGTCCTCGGCGCGAAACAGGCGCGCGAGGCCGGGATCGATCAGGCGCGTGTTGTCGACGCGGCGCTGCGGCACGCTCCAGGAGAGCTCGATCCCGCCGTCGCGCACCACGCCGCGCAGGTCGGCGACCGGCTGCGGCAGGCGGCGCTCGGGCGCCACCGGCGTGCCCTTGCGTCCGCAGGCGGGCAGCACGAGCAGCACCAGCGCCGCGGCCAGCAGCGGCCCCAGCGCCCGCCGGCGGCCCACGGTCATGCGCGCACGAGCTCGCGGGCCTGTGCGAGCGCGCGCCGCACGGCGTCGGGCGCGGTGCCGCCGGTCACCGCGCGCGCGCGGAGCGAGGCGTCCACCGTGAGCGCCTGGTGGACGTCGGCGCCGATGAGATCGGAGAAGCGCCGCAGCTCGTCGAGCGAGACCTGCTCGAGGCCGACGCCGCGCTCGAGCGCGTGGCGTACGACCTTGCCGACGACCTCGTGGGCCTGGCGGAACGGCAGGCCCTTGCGCACGAGGTAGTCGGCCAGGTCGGTCGCCGTCGCGAAGTTCTCGCCGGCGGCCGCGCGCATGCGCTCGGTGCGGAACGTCAGCGAGGCGAGCATGGGCGGGAGCACGCCGAGGATGGCCAGCAGCGTGTCGACGGAGTCGAAGAGCGGCTCCTTGTCCTCCTGCATGTCGGAGTTGTAGGCGAGCGGCAGCCCCTTCATGGCCGTCAGCACCGCGACCAGGTTGCCGTAGAGCCGGCCGCTCTTGCCGCGCATGAGCTCGGCGACGTCGGGGTTCTTCTTCTGCGGCATGATCGACGAGCCCGTCGCCCACGCGTCGGAGAACTCCACGAAGGCGAACTCCGCGGTGGCCCACAGCGAGAGATCGGCGGCCAGCCGCGAGAGGTGCATGCCGGCGATCGCCGCCGCCGACAGATACTCCAGCACGTAGTCGCGGTCACTGACGGCGTCCAGACTGTTGGGCGTCACCGCAGGGAAGCCGAGATCGCGGGCGAGGGCGTCACGGTCGATCGCGAACGCGGTGCCGGCCAGCGCGGCGGCGCCAAGCGGCATGACGCCGGCGCGGCGGGCGCAATCGGCGAACCGCTCGCGGTCGCGCTGGAGCATGAAGACGTAGGCGAGCAGGTGATGGGCCAGCACGATCGGCTGCGCGCGCTGCAGGTGCGTGTAGCCCGGCATGGGCGCCTCGACCGTCTCCGCGGCCCGCGCCAGCAGCGCCTCCTGCGCCGCGCGCAGCGCCGCGCTCGTCTGCGCGAGGACCTCGCGGAGATAGAGCCGCTCGTCGAGCGCGATCTGATCGTTGCGCGAGCGTCCGGTGTGGAGCTTGCCCCCGACGTCGCCCACCAGCTCGACCAGGCGCCGCTCCACGTTGGTGTGGATGTCCTCCAGCTCCGGCCGGAAGCGGAAGGTGCCGCCCTCGAGCTCGGCGCGCACCGCCTCCAGGCCCTTCACCAGCGTGTCGGCCTCGGCCGTGGTGATCAGCGCCGCGCGCGCCAGCGCGCGCGCCCACGCGACGCTGCCCGCGATGTCGTGCGGCCACAGCCGCTGGTCGAACGCGAGCGAGCCCGTGAAGCGCTCGGCGGTGGGATCGGCGGACTGCGAGAAGCGTCCGCCCCAGGTCTTGCTCACGGCAGGAGCGCCGCGATGTCGTCCATGACGCGCTGGGTGATGCTGGAGCGCACGCTCCGTCCGTGGCCCTCGGCGGCGAAGCGCCGCGGCGAGCCGAAGCGCACGGCCAGCGGATGGCGGCGGGGAATGTAGCCGCGCCGCCCGAGCAGCGCCTCGTACGTTCCGCTGATCCCGGCCGGCACCACCGGCACGCCCGCGCGCGCGGCCAGCAGCCCGACGCCCGGCAGCCCGCGCTCGAGCCGCCCGCGCACGCTGAACGGGCCCTCGGGGAAGATCCCGACGACACGGCCGTCCTCGAGCGCCCGCAGCGCGCCGCGGAGCGCGCCGACGTCGGGCCGCTCCAGCCGCAGCGGGATGGAGCCGAGGCGGCGGTGCAGCCACGGGTGCAGCGGCGTCGCCCGCCACACGCGCGGCATCACCAGGAACGCGATCGGCGCCGGCAGCGCCGCCGCCAGCACCACGCCGTCGAGATAGTTGTGGTGATTGGCCGCCACTAGGTACGGCCCCGCGGCGGGCAGCTGCTCGAGGCCGTCCACGCGCAGATCGAACCAGCGCGCGAGCGCGGCGCGGACCGGCGGGCGCAGAAGCTGGTAGACGAGGGGAAACGGCCGCGACACGCCGGTCGCGCGGAGTCGCGGTGACAGAGCCGTCGAGCGCGACATGACGCCGGTTTTTATAGCACGCGCGCCGGGGGGTGTATAGGCGACCTCACTGGCAGCGGCACGCGCGCGGCAGCAGCAGGAGCGTGCGATCGTCGGTGATCCGCCGCAATTCCGAGTGGGCCAGCGCCTGCTGGGTGGCCGCGAGCTCGCTGGCCCACGCCGACTGGTCCTCGAGGGAGGACGCCACGTACTGGCGCATCTCCAGGGTCACCGGCCCGCTGCCGAGCGCGCGCAGCGCCCGCTCGACGTCCGCGGCGACCCGCGGCGCCGTGCCTGCCGCGTACCGTCGCAGGCTCGCGCCGGCCGCGGCGTCCTGCCCGCGCAGGATGGCGACGAGGCCGAGGTAGAGGGGGGCCACCGGCAGCCCCGGCTCCCGGCGCAGCGCGTCGGTCATCGAGCGCTCGGCCTCGTCGAGGGCGCCGAGCCGGTACTGGGCGATGCCGAGCCCGACCCGCGCGGTGACATCGTCGGGCTTGTCGGCGAGCGCCTCCTGGAAGCGCGCGACGGCGTCGTCATAGCGGCCGGCGTAGAGCGCGCTCTGGCCGCGTCCGGCCGCCGTGGCGCAACCGGAGAGCAGCAGGAGCACTCCCAAGGTCAGGACGAGGCTGTTCATGGTCTCCGCTCCGGGCACGACTCTTGAAGTTCCCGGTCAGCAGGCGAAGGGGCAGCCGGATGACAGGAGGTCGTGGGCAATGAAGTGCTCAGTGTGTGGATGCGACCGCCGGATGCTGTGTGTGCGCTGCCGCGAAGGCCGCTGCACCCGCTGTGGCAAGTGACTCATAGCTGACGCCGCGAGAGGCGGTAGCGCGCCACTGCGGCGTTGTGCTCGGCCACGGTCGTCGAGAACGTGTGGCGGCGATCGTCGGCGCTCCGGGCGACGAAGTAGAGGAACTTGACCGGCGCCGGATCGAGCGCCGCCGCGATCGCGCCCTCGCCGGGGCTGGCGATGGGCCCGGGCGGCAGGCCCCGGTGCACGTAGGTGTTGTACGGGCTCTCGCTGGCCAGGTCGGCCCGGGTCAGCGCACGGCGCTCCCTGGCCACCGCGTACTGGACGGTGGGATCGGCCTGTAGCGGCATGTCGAGCCGCAGGCGATTCCAGAAGACTGCCGAGATCAGCTTCTGCTCCGAGGCGTCCACCGCCTCGCGCTCGATGATCGAGGCCAGCGTGAGGAGCTGGTGGACGCTGAGCCCGCGCTCGCGGGCGCGCGCCTGCACCTCGGGGGTCAGCTTGCCGCGCATCCGCTGCACCATCCGTGTGAGCATCTCGTCGACGGACATCCCGCGTACGAACTGGTACGTGTCGGGGAAGAGGTAGCCCTCCAGGCTCGGTCCCTCGATGCCGAGCGACTGCCGGAGCCGCTCGCTCGCGGCGGCGTTCAGCACGTCGTCCGCGCGGGCCAGCCGCTCGCCCTCCAGCGCGCGCGCCAGCTCGCCCACCGTGGCGCCCTCGGGATGGAGCACCACGTGCTGGCGCACCCGCCCGCTCTCCAGCAGCTCGACGACGTCCAGCGTGGAGGCCTCCCGGGGGATCTCGTACTCGCCGGCCTTCAGCCGCCGCATGTTGCCCTTGAGCCCCACCACGCCGAGGAACACCGCGCGGCTGCGCACGACGCCGGCCTGGGCCAGGCGGTCGGCGATGCCCATGAGGCTCTGGTGGGCCGGGATGTCCACGATCAGCGCGCCGGCCTCGAGGGCAGGCGCGGGCGTCAGCGCCAGCCAGGCGAAGCCGCCGGCCGCGGCGACCAGCAGCAGGAGTGTCAGGAGCAGACCGCGCAAGCGCATGATAATTCGAGTCTACCCTGACACCCCGCCGGGACCGGCGTGACGCGGAGCGTGACCGGGTCGGACCGTCTGGTATACTGTCGGGCCTGGGGTCAATCCCCTGGAATCCCGCACTCATACACCGCGGTCAGCCAAGGACTTGAAGGGGGTCTCATGCTGGAGCTTCAGCTCCCTGCGCAGCACAACTGGATTCAGTCGGATGCCACCTACGGCAAGCTCAACGTCGAGGCCTTCGAGCCCGGCTTTGCGCTGACCGCCGGCATCGCCTATCGCCGCGTGCTCCTGTCGGCCATCCACGGCGCCGCGCCGACGTGGGTGAAGATCGAGAACGTCCTGCACGAGTTCTCGCACATGCCCGGCGTCACCGAGGACACGCTCGACATCATCCTGAACCTGCGCAAGGTCGTCTTCACGCTGCACGTCAACCGTCCCAAGATCTTGCGGCTCAAGGCGCAGGGCGCCGGGACGGTGAAGGCCGGTGACTTCGAGCAGGACGCCGACGTGGAGATCCTCACGCGCGACGTGCCACTGGCCATCCTGGACAAGGACGGCGTGCTCGAGATGGAAGTGTGCATCGAGCGCGGCCGAGGCTACGTGTCGGCCGAGAAGCGCGAACCGGAAGCGCTGCCGATCAACGCCATCCTGCTGGATGCCGACTTCTCCCCGGTGAAGCGGGTGAACTTCAAGGTGGAGCAGATCGGCACCGCCTCCGCCGGCGAGGAGCCGCCGGAGCGCCTCGTGCTCGAGGTGTGGACCGACGGCAGCGTGTCGCCGACCGTCGCCGTGGGCGAGGCCTCACGCATCCTGCAGGACCACTTCAATCTATTGACGGACTTCCCCGAGGCGACGCCCGAGGAGGAGGAGACCGGCCGCGACGAGGCGCACCCGCGCACCGAGCTCAACGACAACCTCTTCCGCAACGTCGACGAGCTGGAGCTGTCCGTGCGCGCGTCGAACTGCCTCAAGACCGCCAACATCCGCACCATCGCCGACCTCGTGCAGAAGACGGAAGCCGAGCTGCTCAAGACCAAGAACTTCGGCAAGAAGTCGCTGAACGAGATCAAGACGATCCTGGGCGAGATGAGCCTCTCGCTCGGCATGCGCCTCGATCCGGAGGAGCTGGAGCGGCTGCGCTCCCAGTACGAACGCGCCTACGAAGCCTAGCAGGGCGCCGAGAAAGGCCCAGCTGGTTCGTTGGCGCCGCCTCGCATCTGGGCCTTTCTCGACGCCCTGCCGGTATTTTCAAGCGCGCCGGCAGCGGCTCAGCTCACCTGTTTGAGCCCCGCGCGGATCTTACCCGCTGATACCCGGCATCGGCGTCTAGCGGGAGCGGCGTCCGGCTGGCTAGCGGGCGAGGCGGGTCTTGATGCGGTCGACCGCCTCTTCGGTGGAGGCGCGGCCGCCGAAGGCCGTGAGGCGGAAGTAGCCCTCGCCGCTCGGCCCGAAGCCCGCGCCGGGCGTCCCGACGACGTGGGCCTCGTTCAGGAGCTTGTCGAAGAAGTCCCACGAGGATTGCCCCGGGGTCTTCACCCAGATGTAGGGCGCGTTCCGCGCGCCGTAGACGGTGAGCCCGGCCGCTTCGAGCCCCTCGCGGATGATGCGCGCGTTCTCCATGTAGTAGTCGACGACTGCGGTCACCTGCTTCCTGCCTTCGGGGGTGTACGTCGCGGCGGCGGCGCGCTGGATGACGTACGCCACGCCGTTGAACTTGGTGGACTGCCGGCGGACCCAGAGCGCGTTGATGCTCACCGGCTCGCCCGCGGCCGAGCGCCCCTGCAGCTCCTTCGGGACGACCGTGTAGGCGCACCGCGTGCCCGTGAAGCCGGCGGTCTTCGAGAACGAGCGGAACTCGATCGCGACCTCCCGGGCGCCCTCGATCTCGTAGATCGAGTGCGGGGTCGCCGGATCGCGGATGTACGCCTCGTAGGCGGCGTCGTAGAGGATGACGGCGCCTCGCTCGCGCGCGAAGTCGACCCACGTCTTCAGCGCCGCGCGCGTCAGCACCGCGCCGGTCGGATTGTTGGGATAGCAGAGGAAGATCAGATCCACCGGGCGGTCGGGAATGCGCGGCTGGAAATTGTTCTCGGCCGTGCACGGCAGATACACGATCCGATCGTAGCGACCGCTCGCGTCCGCGTTCCCGGCTCGCCCGCCCATCACGGTGACGTCGAGGTACGCGGGATAGACCGGGTCGCTGAGCGCGACGACGCAATCCGACCCGAAGATCTCCTGGACGTTGCCGGTATCGCTCTTGGCCCCGTCGCTGACGACGATCTCGTCGGCGGTGAGCTTGATGCCGCGCTCGCCGTAGTCGTGTTGGATGATCGCGTCGACGAGGAAGTCCCAGCCGGTCTCGGGCGGATAGCCGCGGAAGGTCTCCGGCCGCGCCATCTCGTCCACGGCCTCGTGCATTGCGCGGATCACCGCATCGGGCAGCGGCCGCGTGACGTCGCCGATGCCCAGGCGGATGAGCTTCGCGTCCGGGTGGGCCGCCTGGAACTCGCGCGTGCGCCGGCCGGTCTCGCTGAAGAGATAGCTGGCGCGTAGCTTCAGGTAGTGATCGTTGATTCGGGCCATGGCGCTCGATTCTAGCAGATCGCTTCGGGGTCGAGGCAGAAGCGGTCGACCTGTCGTGCCGCCCACCGGGTGACCGTGAGTGTCCCGCCGTCCGTCTCGAAGATGAGCGCGCCGTCACGGTCTGTTCGATAGATCTGAGCTCCACCGGCCGCCAGTCGCCCCAGCACGCCGGCATCGGGATGGCCGTAGGAGTTGCGCGCCCCGACCGAGATCGCCGCGAGCCTGGGGTTGACGGCCCGGAGGAACTCGACGCCGGTGGACGACCGCGAGCCGTGGTGGGCGACCTTGAGGACGGTCGAATCGAGACGAGCTCCCGCGGCGAGCAGCTCGCGCTCGCGAGAGCCTCCGATGTCGGAGGCGAGCAGGAACGAGGCGAGCCCCATGTCGATTCGCAGCACCAGCGCGGCGTCGTTGCGGCGTCCGCCGAGGGCCGCGCTCGATGGGAGCGGTACGATCGCCGCGCGCCCGAACCGGTGAGGCGCCATGGGGACTGCCGTGGTCCATTCCTCGTCGATCGCGAAGAGCCGGCGGATGGCCGCCGCGCCGCCGGCGTGGTCGCTGTCGTCGTGCGTGATGGCGATGCCGGCGAGGCGGAGAATGCCCCGATTCCAGAGGAAGGGCGCAACCACACGCTCGCCGGCATCCAGGCGCATCGGGCCGCCGGACCCGGCGTCGACGAGCACCGCGCGCCCGTCGGGCATCTCGACGACGATGGCGTCGCCCTGGCCGACGTCGAGGACCGTCAGCCGCAGCCGACCGTCGGCGGGGCGCACCAGCGGCCACGCCGCGCAGCCGACGGCGAGCACGACGAGCGCGATCCCGAGAGGAAGGAAGACCCTTCGAGGCTTGCCGCGACGCTTGTGCCACACGAGCAGCGACGCGAGCCCCGCGGCGTAACACGCCACGGCAAGCCAGCCGGGAGCCGGCAAATGGACGACGGCGCCCGGCACCCTGGCGGCGAGCAGGACGACCCCACGGAGGGACAGCAGAACGGGCCACACCGCGTCGAACGCCACCGCGGCGATCGCCTCGCTGACGAAGGACAGGCCGACCGCGACCAGCCCCACGATCGTGGCGACGCCGGCGAGGGGCACGACGCCGAGGTTCGCGACGACGCCGATCGTCGAGAGCTGGTTGAAGTGGGTCAAGGCGATCGGCAGCACCGCGAGCTGGGCAGCCGCGCTCACCGCGACCGCGCCGACGATCACTCCACGCGGCAGCGGGGCGACCACGATCCCGAGGGTGGCCGCGAACGACAGCTGGAAGCCCGGGTCGAAGAGGTCGCCGGGGCGAGCCGCGAGGATCACGAGAGCCGCCAGCGCCAGGCTGTTGGTCACCGACGCGTCTCGATCCAGGAGCGAGGCGACCAGGACGAGAACGGCCATGACGACGGCGCGGAGCACGGAAGGCTCAGGGCCCACCACCAGCGCGAACGCGATCACCACGACGATCGCCGTCAAGGCCGACAGACGATAGGGCACGCGCAAGAGTCGACAGAGCGCCCAGACCGACGCGGCCAGGATCCCGACGTTGAAGCCGGAGACAGCCAGGACGTGATAGACACCGGCACGCCGGAAGGCATCGTCGATGTCGCGCGGGAGATCGGTCCGGTCGCCGAGCAAGAGCCCGGCGAGCAGCGCCGCGGACGCGGGCGGCAGCGCGCGGCCCATGGCCGCGACCGACTCACGCTTGACGCGCGTCGACCACGGCGGCGGAGGATCGTCCAGAGGCGCCACGGATTCGGCCCGCGTGGTCGCCACGACGTAGATCCCTTCGCGCGCGAGGTTCGCCGCGTAGTCGTACGTCCCCGGATTGCGAAAGCCAGTGGCGGGATGGAGCCGGAGCGGCGCCGCCACGCGCTGCCCTTGGGTCAATGACGGCAGGATCCCGTATGCCGTCACCTGGATGAGCCCCGAGCCTGGAGCATCCTCGACCCGCTCGGTGTCGACCAGGAGCCGAGCGCGATCGGGCGCCCAGCGCCGTGGCTCGCCGGCCAATCGCCCTTCGATGCGAAGGGTTCGCGGGAGCCCGAGGTTGCGAACGTGGTCGGGAGGAAGCGGCGCTTCGCCGCCACGAAGCCCGCCCGTCGCGACCACGCCCAGCAACAGCGCAACGCTGGCCGCTCCCGTTCGGCTGCCGGCCAGAAGCGCGATGCAACCCACGCCGGTGATCAGCCACCCGACCAGGAAGACCGCTTGTGTCGCCAGCGAGGAGATGGCGATCCCCACTCCGAAGGCGACGGCCACTGGTGCGAAAGGTGTCCGGTTCAGATTCACTCGGACTCTCGTGGCTCCTTGCGCCGGCGTGAGCGGCGCGGCTCGGGCTCGGACGATATGAGCGGCGGAGCCCCGTCCCCCGATCGCGGAGCCGTCAGATTCGAGCTCGATGCCGGCGTGCGGTCGAGCTGCTCGAGATACTCGACGGTGTCCGGCCTGGCTCGTCGCCAGTGGCCGATGGCGAGACCGAGACCCGCGATCGTGAGCAGGATCAGCAGCACGACGATCTGGCGGCGCGTGTAGAGGTTCATGAGCGGACGATCCCACGCCGCCCGGCGCGCGACTAGAGTCGAAGATTTCTGACGGTAGCTGGGGTTCCGGTCTGCGTATCATGCTGACGCCGACAGCCGAAACGACTCGAGCCAGGAGGGTCCTCATGATCTCGTTCATCGTCAACGGCAAGCCGCGGCAGGTCGACGTCCCGCCGGAGATGCCCCTTCTCTGGGTGATTCGCGAGTCGCTCAACCTGACCGGGACCAAGTACGGGTGCGGCATCGCGGTCTGCGGGGCCTGTACCGTGCACGTCGACGGCACGGCCGTTCGTGCGTGCGTCACGCCGGCGTCCGCGGTCGCCGGCCGAAAGGTGACCACGATCGAAGGGCTGTCCGAACGCGGCGATCATCCGGTCCAGCGCGCGTGGACGGAAGTCGATGTTCCGCAGTGCGGCTACTGCCAGTCCGGCCAGATCATGTCGGCGGCCGCGCTGCTGGCTCGCAAGCCCGCCCCGACCGACGCCGATATCGACGACGGCCTGTCGGGCAACATCTGCCGCTGCGGAACGTATCAGCGGATCCGGGCCGCCGTCCATCGCGCCGCGGCGATCAAGAAGGGAGGCGCGTGATGACGACGCGCGTCACTCGGCGCGAGATCCTCAAGGGCAGCCTCGCGGTCGGCGCCGGCCTCGCCGTCGGCTTCACGCGCCCGCACAGCGGGCGCGCGCAGACACAAGGCGTGTTCGCGCCGAACCAGTGGCTGCGCATCGATCGCGACGGGGTTGTGACGATCACCAACTCGGTGCCGGAGATGGGTCAGGGATCCCTGACGACCACGCCGATGATCATCGCCGACGAGCTCGACGCCAAGCTCGAACACGTGAAGGTCGAACAGGCCCAGGCGAATCCGGCGTTGTACAAGAACCCGGTCACCGGGAGCCAGTCCTACGGCGGCAGTCGCGGCGTGCGCGATCACATGGAGATGTGGCGCAAGGCCGCGGCATCCGCCCGCGAGATGTTGAAACAGGCCGCCGCGAACGAGTGGGGCGTGCCGGTCGAGAGCGTGGAGAGCG
>Ga0137409_10006264_pt1 | contig 12356 bp, 10 predicted proteins | sample CZODoug1_16funga_FD_122059 | JGI IMG/M metagenome (GOLD analysis project Ga0137409, IMG submission 122059) | Vadose zone soil fungal communities from Angelo Coast Range Reserve, California, USA - CZODoug1_16fungal (Hybrid Assembly) | ecosystem: Environmental > Terrestrial > Soil > Vadose zone... | reverse complement strand
GCCGCAGGGCCGATGACAAGACCGATGCACGCCGTCGAGGACAAAAAAAGCGCCCGCAGATCGCAGGCAAGCGGCTGGAAACGCAAATCTTTCCCCGTGGCTGACAGCGAACGCCAACCACTTATACGCGGCAGAAGCGTGGTTCCCTCAGATGGACTAGCCCGCATGCCGCGCGATGGGATTGACGCACATCAACGCCAAAGCAATCTCTGCGAGCCTGAACACCCCTGCGCCGTTTTCCGGCGCGTCCTCAACCTTGGCCTCGGGGTTGTGCCACCCGAGTCGATAAGTGTAGTTGCTGAAACTCCATGAGAGACGTTTTTTGATGACGACCTTCGAAACGATCGCCGAATGCTCCTGATCGCCATTGCGTTCGCGGCGTTCTGTGCGACCCTCGCCGGCGGCCTGTTCGCGCTTCGTCTCAAGGACAAATTGCACCTCGTGCTCGGCTTCAGCGCCGGCGCGGTGATTGGTGTTGCCTTTTTCGACCTGCTTCCCGAGGCGCTCGAGCTCGGCGGCAAGTATCAAACGACAAAAGCCCTGCTCTCATGGGCGGCACTTGGATTCTTGATCTACCTCGTCCTGGATCGAATTGTCTTCTATCTCGGCCGCCCTCCCGAAAACCAGGACGGGGAAATCGCCCGGACGCCGCTGCACGGCACCCTTGGGGCGGGCAGTCTCTCCGGGCACAGCTTTCTCGACGGCATCGCGATTGGCTTTGCCTTTCAAGTCTCGCAAGCCGTCGGCGCTGTCGTGACGATCGCGGTCTTGGCCCACGATTTTTCCGACGGCATCAACACCATGAACGTCGTGTTGAAAAGCGGCGGCAATCGGCGCCAAGCCCTGCGCTGGCTCTTTGTGGACGCGCTGGCGCCGGGTGCGGGCATTGTCTCGACGTTTTTTGTGATGCTGCCGGATCGCTTCCTCGGAATCGTATTGGCGATATTCTTTGGCTTTTTCCTCTACATCGGCGCAAGCGACTTCATCCCCGAGAGCCATCACGCCCATCCGAAGTTTCTCACCACCGCCATGACTCTTATCGGCGCAGCGGTGATATATCTCGCCGTGACTCTCGCCGGCCGCTGACATGCCGGACGTGGCCGAATGAGGGGCAGGAGGGAGGAGTGCGCGCAGACGATGGATAGACTGCATCTCTCACTCGCGGCCTTGCTCTTGCTTTCGGCTTGCGCGACTCGAGGTCCCGATGTTTCGGTCACGCGGATCGACGCCACGACGATGCGGATCAGCGCGCGGGAGAGCGCGTTCACGAACATCAACGCGTTGAGGAACGCCGTTCTGCTGCGAGCGGCAGAAGAAACACTCGCTCACGGCCGCATGGCCTTTCAAGTGATGGATCCAGGAAGCGTCATACGAACCGAAAGATTTTGGGCGGTGGAACTGCCTTCCTTGCGGGCGATCAACTACGACCCTGGTTCTGGAGAAATCCTCATCCGGATGATGAGCGGCCCCAAACAGGAAAATTCGTCCGCCGAAATGTTCGACGCTGCCAAAGTGATTTGCGGCTTAAACGCGTCATCAAATCGCGTCCTCTGCACCGACTCACCCTGACGCAGCCGTCTATTGGTGTTGCGATGAGGAAGGCCCGGCGAAACATCTGGGCCTTCCTCATCTTGATCCTGCTCAACACAACGCGCGCAAACTCAGTTGATCGCGAAGCAGTAGAGGTGGCCGGCGCCGCCGGTCGCGATCAGCTGCGGCTTGCTGCACCCCACGCTCATGTGAGTGGAGTTCCATGAGGTGTTGCCGCCCCCGGTGCGGTCGGCATGGCCAAGCATGGCCCTTGTCGGAACCCGCGGCGCGTTTGCATTCGCGCCCGGCATGTCGGCGTCGGCCGCCGTCCAGTTGTTGCAGGTGTGGTCGATGCCGTCGGTGAAAGCCCGGCCATCGGAGTCCGAGCCCGTGAGGATGTCATGCTCGTTCGGCATGTCGCCCGCGCCTTTGATCGGCTGGCCCTTCTCATCCAAGGCGGTGGCCTTTTGGATGTTGTTGCGGTCGCGTTGCTGATCGCCATGCAGGTCGGCGACGTTGGCGGCGATCATCGCACCCTTGGCATTGTACCAAGGTCCCGCGCCGATGCGGCCGCGTGCATTCACGGCCGGCCTGCCGCCCTGGGCCTGGGTGCTCAGATAGGCATGCCAAGTCCGGTTGCCCGCGCCAGCTGCCGCGGCAAGGTTTTGGCAAATCTGATCGGCTCCGGCGAGCCCACCGAGATTGCCGGTTCCGGCCGGTGTGGTGCTGGTGACAAAGAACGTCATCGGTTGTTGCGGTTGCTGGCCCTGCGCCAGAACCGCGGCCGAGCCGAGCAGCGTGACGGCGACGGCCGAAAGAACAATTCGCTTACTCATGATCGTGACTCCTTGTGGTGCTACGGCATTAGTTGCTGAGTTATGAGGTCGGGCTGCGCATCGAGCGACGACGCGACCGCCCACTTCGTCAAGGACCGCATGGCATTTCGACCTCCTCTCGTTGCAGCGTGTCGTCAAATCTCAGTTCGGTGTCGTTCAGTGCATGTAGTGGAGCACCGCACGAACCGTGGTGCCGGGCAAAAGAATGAGATCCTTGCTGAAGGAAATGTGGTTGCGCGCCTCTTGGTTGGTCAAGTTCGTGCCGATCAAAGCGACGTCCCAGTCGCCGGACGGTCCGGAGAAGAGATGCATGATGGCTGACGCATTGAGGAAGGTGTAGCCGGCTGTCACCGTTTCCTGCGGTCCGAGCTTGTCCTGCCTATCGGTGTGGAGAAAGCCGACCTTCAGCTCCAGTTTGCTGTTTTCGAAGAATACGCCGCCGCCATAGCGAAGCGGCGGGATGCGCGGCACATTGCCGGCATTCTTCAGCGTGGCCCGCACATAATCGGCTTGGGCGTCGATGCCGATGCGGCCGGCCGGTATGCTGAAGAGATGCCAATGGGTTTCGGCTTCCAAGCCCCAGAAGGTGGCGTCTTTCTGAAGATAAAACAGCTCGCGGAATTCGCCACTCAGGTCGGGATGGAACGTGCCGTCGCCGTCGCGCGAGTTGCCGGTCAGAAAACCGTCGATGAATCCCTTGAAGTTGGTATGGTACGCGCTGAAGGTCGCGGTATTGCCCATCATGTCTTGATGCTTGATTCCGCCTTCCACGGAAAAGGCCGTTTCCTTCGTCAGACTGGGATCGCCGAACTCGAACGTCTTGGACGTGTCGTGCGGACCTTGGGCGAAGAGTTCGACCGGGCTTGGCGCGCGCTCGGTGCGCGAGACATTGATGAACAGCGATGTGTCCGTGAGCGGCTTGTATACCGCGCCGACGGCAAAGCTCAGCGGCGTGAAACGGCGATCGAAGGAGCCGAGCGCGTCGGTGTCGCCCTTTATGCTGGTCCACTCGATGCGTGCCGCGCCTTGGATGCTGAACTGATCGGTGATCTTGAATTCCTCGAAAATGTAAGTCCCGATACTCTGGGTTTTCGTCGGATGAAGATAATCCGATTCAGGGCCGCTGACCGCGAAGTCGCGATTGTCATACTGGATGCCGATGGCGCCGTTCGCAATCGGACCGAACGGATTATGAAGCGCTTCGAGACGGCCTTCCCATTCCTTGTTCATGAAGTGTGCGCGCAAGCCCGACGCATCCTCCGCTTCGTTGTGGAAGTAATCGGTATATCCGCCTTGAAAGTTGAGGCGCATGATGCCGGGAACGGGCTCATTCCAGCGCGCCGCACTATTGTAGCTTTTCGTATCGAGGTAGGTGTGGGATTTGCTGCCCGACGCCGGATCGAAAGGCGCTCCGTAATGGGCAACGTACTCATTGAAGCCCAAGCCGGCGGCGCTTCCGCCATCCCCTATATATGCGCCGCCCAAAGCATATCCGTGCCCGAATACATAGCTGTTTATCTGCGTGTCCTTCGGATTGTCGTAATCATCGGCGCCGCGAATGAGGCCGTCGGCGTGAAGCGCAAAATGGCCCGTACGATAATCCGCTAGCGCGCCGCCTAGGCGTTCCACGCTGTTGCTCGAAATCCCGGCGAAGCCCTCGACCGCGGTGCCCTCGCCTACATCGATCGGGACGCGGTTGTTGACCGCGTTGACGACGCCGCCTATCGCCTGGCTGCCGTAACGCAGCGTCGCGGGTCCGCGCAGCACTTCGACTTGAAGGGTCGCGAGCGCATCGATCGGCACCGCGTGATCGTCGCCGACGTCGGACGTGTCGTGGCCGCCGATGCCGTTCTCCGTAACTTTGACGCGCGTCGAGCTCAAACCGCGAATGACCGGCCGGTTCGCGCCGGTGCTGAATCCCGTCGTGGCGACGCCGGGAAGATTCTGCAGCACATCGCCGATGCCGAACCCTCCGGACGTGATCAATTCCTGGCGCGTGACTTGCGATACGCTCGCCGCAACGTCCAAAGGATTTTGCGCGAAAGGCGACGCCGTGATGACGACGGTCTCTGGTACGGCCATTGGATTGATGATTCCCGCCTCGCCGGCAAGAACGGATGAGGGGATAAGCAGAATGCTCGCGCACGCGGGCGCGAGGGTCAAAATGAGCCTTTTCATGATGCCAACTCCGGAAGCTGTGTGATCGAAGGATCCGCACACCTGTCCAAGCGGACCGATATGCGGACTTCGAACGGGAACGGACGCACCAATGCGGTGCGCGCCGTCAGCGGCGTGGTCGTGCGGAGTTAGGCGAGGGGAGGGGCGCGGCCGCGCCAATTATGGCTGGCCGCAAAGCGGGCTGGCGCGATCTCTCGGAAGATGACGAAGCTGACCGTGACCGGAAACGGCAGCGTCGCGATAAAAGACACGCTGTGTATGAACTGGCCGGAATAGGCGAACGCCTGACACAGCGGACAATTCGAGGGATCCTCGGTGATGGGGTATTTGTCGCGCGGTGCCTGTGTTTGGTCGGAAGGATCGCTGTCGACGACCGCGCCGGTCGCGAGCGCGATGAGGCTCACCGTTTGCAAGCTCCCCGTCGCGCGCGGGATGTGGATATGGGTCTGGACGACGAAGCTTTGCAGCGCGAGCGCGACGAGTCCGACGAGGACCATCAGGAGCCGGGAAAGGGACGGGGTGCGCGCAACCGCCGAACGCAGCCGCCGGCGCCCGATACTGCGTCTCGGATAATTGTTTGCGCTCATTCCCCTGGTTCGAGCGACGTTCCGCCGCGGATACTAGCCGGAGTTCCGGGGCTTTTCCATCGGCATAAAGGAACCCGCGCCGAACACCCGCGCGAAGATCGCGTCCACTTCCTTGAAGTGATAATCGAGGTCGAACAGCTCGTCGATTTCGGCGGGCTTAAGGGCGCGACCGATCTCGGGATCGGCTTTCAAGAGGTCCTTCAGCGCACCTTCGCCGCCAAGGGCGCGCATCGCATTCTTCTGCACCAGCCGATAGGAGTCCTCGCGCGAGACGCCTTTCTGGGTTAGCGCGAGCAGTACCCGGCCGCTATGCACCAGGCCTCCCGCGTGCTCGAGATTGGCGGCCATTCGCTCCGGGTACACCACCAGTTTCTCCACCAGATTGGCCGCGCGGTTGAGCGCGAAGTCGAGCGTGATGGTGGCATCGGGCGCGATGAAGCGCTCGACCGAGGAGTGGGAGATGTCGCGCTCGTGCCACAGCACGACGTTTTCCATAGCCGGAATCGCGTAAGAGCGCACCATGCGCGCCAGCCCGCACAAATTTTCCGACAACACGGGATTGCGCTTGTGCGGCATGGCGGAAGAGCCCTTTTGCTTTTCCGAAAAATATTCCTCGGCTTCGCCGACTTCGGTGCGCTGCAGATGGCGGATTTCCGTGGCGAGACGCTCGAGCGAGCTCGCGACGACGCCGAGCGTGGTGAAGAACATCGCGTGCCGGTCGCGCGGAACGATTTGCGTGGAAACGGGCTCGACCGCAAGCCCGAGCTTCTTTGCGACATGCGCTTCGATTTTCGGACTGACATTGGCGAAGGTGCCGACCGCGCCCGATATTGCGCAGGTCGCGATCTCCGCCCTGGCATTGACGAGCCGAGACCGGGCGCGCGCGAACTCGGCATAGAAGCCGGCAAGCTTGACGCCGAACGTCGTCGGCTCGGCGTGGATGCCGTGGCTGCGCCCGATCGTCGGCGTGCGCTTGAACTCGAAGGCGCGCTTCTTGAGCGCCGCGAGCAGCGCGTCGACATCGGCGAGCAAAATGTCCGAGGCGCGGCTCAGCTGTACCGCGAGGCAGGTGTCGAGCACGTCGGAGGAGGTCATCCCCTGATGCACGAAGCGCGCGTCCTCGCCGATAAGCTCCGCAAGATGGGTGAGAAAGGCGATCACGTCATGCTTCACGTCGCGTTCGATCGCATCGATGCGCCCTGCGTCGAACGTGGCCTTCGCGCCCTTTTCCCAGATCTTGTGCGCCGCCGCTTTGGGGATGATGCCGAGCTCGGCCATGGCATCGGCGGCATGCGCCTCGATCTCGAACCAGATGCGGTATTTCGTTTCCGGCGACCACAGCGCCGTCATTTCAGCCCGCGCGTAACGTGGAATCATGGAATCCCCAGCCCACCCATGGCGACATATTTGATTTCGATGAATTCTTCGATGCCGTATTTCGAGCCTTCGCGGCCGATGCCGGATTGCTTCATGCCGCCGAACGGCGCCACTTCGGTCGAGATGATGCCTTCGTTCACGCCGACGATGCCGTATTCAAGCCCTTCCAGCACGCGGAAGATGCGGCCGACGTCGCGCGCATAAAAATAGGCCGCGAGGCCGTATTCCGTATCGTTGGCCAGCCAAATCGCGTCTTCGTCGCGCTCAAAACGGAAGAGCGTCACCACCGGCCCGAAGATTTCTTCGCGCGCAAACGCCATCTCGGGCGTCGCATCCCGCACGATCGTCGGCTCGAAGAAGGTGCCGCCCAATTTGTGGCGCTTGCCGCCGAGCTCGATTTTGGCGCCGTGCGCAACACCGTCGGCGAGCAGGGCCTCGACCTTTTCGACCGCCGCCATGTTGATGAGCGGTCCCTGATCCATGCCGGGCGTCGCGCCATTGCCGACTTTCAGCGCCGCGACCGCCTTCTCGAGCTTTGCCGCGAACGCGTCATAGACGCCGTCCTGCACCAGGAAGCGGTTGGCGCAGACGCAAGTCTGTCCCATGTTGCGGAACTTGGATTGGATCGCGCCCTTGACCGCGGCGTCGAGATCGGCGTCGTCGAAGACGATGAACGGCGCGTTGCCGCCCAATTCCAGCGACACTTTCTTCACCGTGGACGCGCATTGGGCCATCAGCTGCTTGCCGACTTCGGTCGAGCCGGTGAAGGAGAATTTGCGCACCAGCGGATTGGTGGTGAGCTCTTTGCCGACGCGCGCGGATTTCGTCGAGGTGACGACGTTGAAGACGCCGGCTGGCAAGCCCGCACGATGGGCAAGCTCGGCCAGCGCGAGCGCGGAAAGCGGCGTCAATTGCGCCGGCTTGATCACGACCGGGCAGCCCGCGGCGAGCGCGGGTCCGACTTTGCGCGTGATCATCGCATTGGGAAAATTCCACGGCGTGACCGCGCCGACGACGCCGATCGGCTCCTTCATCACGATGATGCGGCGCCCATGCGCGTTGGTCGGAATGACCTCGCCATAGACGCGCTTGCCCTCTTCGGCAAACCACTCGATGAAGCTTGCGCCATAGGCGATCTCGCCGCGGCTTTCGGCGATCGGCTTGCCCTGTTCGGCGGTCATCAGCTGCGCCAGATCTTCCTGGCTCGCCATCATCAGCTCGTACCATTTGCGCAAATAGAACGCGCGTTCCTTGCCGGTCTTGGCGCGCCACGGGCCCCAGGCGCGATCGGCGGCGATAATGGCCTCGCGGACGTCCTCTTCGACAAGATCGGCGACTTCGGCGATGACCTCCTGGGTCGCGGGATTTTTCACCGCGAAGCGTGCGCCGGAACGTGCCCCGCGCCATTCGCCGTCGATATAGGCCTGGTCGCGCAGGAGCGTGTTGTTGTCGAGCTTCAGCATCGGAGCCTCCGAAAATGTCTGCTCCCCACGAGGGTTCTAACCCCCGCAACGCGTGAGCGAAAGGCCCTCGGATTGCGCTCTAATTCACCCAATCGGCGATGAAGATGTCGGTTTCGCCCGCTGTCTTGCCGTGCCGGTTCGACTCCCAAATCAGCGTCTTGCCGTCATTGGTGAACATCGGGAAGCCGTCGAAATTCTCGTCGAACGTAATCTGCTCCAATCCCGAGCCGTCGCGGTTGATCAAATAGAGATCGAAATTTCCGCCGTGCGGATCCTTCATGTTGGAAGCAAAAATGATCTGCTTGCCGTTGGGATGAAAATAGGGCGCGAAATTGGCGGCGCCGTTGAACGTGAGTTGCTTCTGCTGCGTGCCGTCGGCGCGCATGATCCACAATTCCATCTGCGCCGGCATCACCAGGTTCTTGGCGAACAGGTCCTTGTAGCGCTTGATCTCCTCCGGCGTCTTCGGCCGGTTGGCGCGCCACACGATCCACTGGCCGTCCTGCGAATGCCAGGCGCCGCCGTCATAGCCGAGCGCGTTGGTCAGCCGGCGCTGATTGGTGCCGTCGATGTTCATGTCGTAAAGCTCGAGATCGCCGTCGCGCGCCGAGGTGAAGACGATCTTCTTTCCGTCCGGCGCGATCGTGCCTTCGGCATCGTAGCCGTTTGCGTTGGTCAGGCGCTTCATGTCGGTGCCGTCCCGATTGGCGGAAAAGATGTCGAAGTCGGGATAGATCGCCCAGACATAGCCTTCCCTGCGGTCCGCGATCGGCGGGCAATCGGGCGATCCGAGATGCGTCGAGGCGTAGATGATCCGTTTGCCGTCGGGCGTGAAGTAACCGCACGTCGTGCGGCCCTTTCCCGTGCTGACCAACCGGACGTTCGAGCCGTCCGTGTTCATGGTGAATTCTTGATCGCATTTGTAGGGCTCGCGCGTCGACTGGAAGATGATCTCCTTGCCGTCGAACGAGAAATACGCCTCGGCGTTTTCGCCCATGCCGTAGGTCAGCTGCCTGATGTTGCGGAGATGGGTTTCCTTCGGATGCCCCGCGATGATTTGGGCCGTGGAGGCCGCGGCCTGCAGCGACTGCGGCGCCCGAGCCGCCGGGGCGGATTGCTGCGCCGAATAAGAAGGGCCGAACGCGAGTGCGGTGACAACGCCGGTCGCGAGAACAGTCCTAAGCTTCATTGTCATCTCCTCGTTTCCAGCGTCACGGTTGCTTTGATGTCCTGACCGTTGCGCTTGACCACCACTTGCACGACGTCGCCCGGCTGCTTTCCGCGCAGCGCATAGGCGTAATCGTTGAGCTTCAGAATTTTCTTCCCGTCGAACTCGACCATGAGGTCGCCGGCCTTCAGTCCGGCTTTTGCGGCCGGACTGTTGTTCACCACGTCGGAGAACAGGACGCCTTCGATGTCGTCCCTGAAATCGGGAACCGAGCCGAAATAGGGCCCGTATCCGCCGCCGCCGCCGCGGCCGGGCGCCTGGGGCTGCGCGACCTCCGCATAAGCGAGCCTGGCGGAATCGTTCGCCACGCTGTCCATGGTCATATAGACGAGCGAAAGGATCTTCACCGCGCCCGGCGCGTTGATCTTATCGGCCGTGTCCGAAGGCTTGTGATAATCGGTGTGCAGCCCCGAGAAGAAGAACAGCACCGGGATTTTCTTGGCGTTGAACGAGGTGTGGTCGCTCGAGCCGTAGCCCGAATCCGAAAATTCGAGCTTCAGCCCGGGGGCTTTCAGCGTCGCGCCGCCGCTCTTGTCGAATTGCTCGAGCATCGACTTGTAGGCCGGCGAGGTGCCGATGCCGCCGACGAAGAGCTTATCGTTCGTCAGCCTTCCGATCATATCGAGGTTCAGCATGGTGTCGATCGAGGCAAGCGGCACGGTCGGGTGATTGGCGAAATAGGACGATCCCAAGAGGCCGATCTCCTCGCCCGCGAACGTCATGAACAGGGTCGAGCGCTTCAAGGGACGATTGTCATTGGCCGCGAGCCGCGCCAGCTCCATCACGCCTGCGCTTCCCGATGCGTTGTCGTCGGCGCCGTGATGGATCTGCCCGATTTGCGAGGGCGCCAGCGAATTGCGGTCGCCGAGTCCCAGATGATCGTAATGCGCGCCGACCACGACCCACTGGTTCTTCAGCGCGGGATCCGAGCCTTCGAGCGCGCCGATGACATTGCGCACCGTCTTCCTGGTGCGGATCACTTCGGTGGCGATATGCGCGCGTGTGCCCGGCAGCTCGAAGGATTGCGGCTTCAAATCCTTGTCGATGGCCTCGTGCAGCGCTGCGAGATCCTTGCCGGCGTTGCGGAAGGCGCCCGCCACCGTCGCGCGCTTGGCGTGAACGGCGGGAATGCCGAGATCGGTGTATTCGAGCCGCCGCGTCGCCGGGCCGACTTCCTCATCGCGGTGATTGACCGGATCGGTGATGAAGACGATGCCCCTGGCGCCGTGCAGCCGCGCATTGATCGCCTTGTTGACGAAGGAGGCATGAGAGGTGAGGTCCGTTCCGGCGAACGGGCTTTTCGCGTCCTTCTCCTGCGGCTCGTAGCGGAAGACGACGACGATCTTTCCGTTCACATCGATGCCGGCATAATCGTCGTAGCGATATTCGGGCGCCGAGATTCCGTAGCCGGCGAAAACCAGCGGCGCGTCGGCTTCGGCGGTGTTGGAGATCATCATCGGCACGAAATCGTCGTCGCGCTTGAGCGCGGTCCCCGCGATGCGAAGCTCGTTCTTGGGCCCGAACTGGGCCCCGGTTGTGACCTCGAATTTTTGGAAATAGGTACCGTCTTCGCCGGCGGGCTTCAGGCCCGCCTGCTCGAATTGCTCGGCGATGTAATCGGCTGCGGCGTCGAGTTCCGGCGTGCCGTTGCCGCGGCCCTGCAAGGCATCGCTGGCGAGATAGGTCACGTCCCTGAGGTAGCGCTGAGGCGAAAGCTCGGCAAATTCCGCCCGGCTCACGCCCTGGGCGAGCAGGGCCGAGCTGGGCGCATATAGATAGAGCCCCGATGCAACCGCAAGAACGCTCAGACCGGCAACGGCTTTAAAAGGCAACTTTCTCATGCGGCCCTTATAGCGGCAAAAAGGCACAAACGGCACGGGATTCTTGGGCGGCTCTACCCGGCCTGCCGCACAATTTCGTAACCTGAAGGCAACGTGACGCCGGAATGAGCGCGGTGTATCCTTATTGACCGGAGCACGGACTTGGCCGGCAAGGCCAAACCCGGCGCGTACCAAAATAGACCGCCATGATGAGAATGCTTAGCCGCGCGAAATGGAGATCGAAACGGGTTTTTGCCCGGAGCAGGGGCGCGGCCACATTGCGTCTCCGCGGCTTGCGTCCAATTCTCGCCTTCCTCGGTATTTTCGCCATAGCGCTGCAGAGCTTCGTCGTTCAGACCCACATTCATAACCCGCAAGCGGCTGGTGTGCTCGGCCTCATGCAGGCTTCGTCTCCGGACGCTGCCGGTAGTCTCGCCAAAAATTCACCCGACAATGGCACGACCAAGACCAACGGCAAGTTCTCCGGCGGCGACGACACCTCGAATTGCCGCCTCTGCCAGGAGCTGATTCACGCCGGCCGCTTCATTGCGCCGTCAACCGCCGTGCTGGTCCTACCGGTGATCCTGTCGGTTTGGCTGATTGTCTTTGCTCATTCGCCTGCCGTTTCGAGCGTGGGCGCCTATATTTGGCGCAGTCGCGCTCCTCCCGCACATTCCAGACATTCTTGAAGCGTTGAGCTTAGGAGGAGCGGCATAGCCGTTCCGATTATTTTCAACGGCGAACTGCGCGATCCGCTGCACGGCAGCGCAATTCGCCACTTCACGAACTTCAATTTGGAGCGTTGCCATGATTCGAGTCCGTTACCCCGCTAAGGCGCCGATTTTGGCGCTCGCCGGAATCAGCATGTTCTGCGCGCCGCTGCCGGCCTTGGCCGCGCCTGCCGATGCTCTCTCGACCATTCGCGACGAGATCTCCAAGCTCCGCCAGGATTACGAAACCAAGATCAAGGATTTGGAAGACCGTCTGCAGAAGGCCGAAACCGACGCGGAAGAAGCGAAAGCCTCCGCGGCAGCCGCTCAGGAAGCGCAAAAAACCGCCGCCGCCGCCGTTCCGCCGCCGGCCCCGGCGCCAATTCCGGAACCACGCACCACTTCGCTGAACGCGTTCAATCCCGGTATCGCGGCGGTGTTGAACGGCTTCTTTGTCGCGGCATCGCACGATCCTTCCGCCGCGAGCATTCCCGGCTTCGCCCTTGGCGACTCGGCGCAAGGACCTCACCGCGGGTTTTCGCTCGGCGAGTCGGAAGTCAACCTCACCGCCAACATCGATCCCTTCACGTTGGGTTGGCTGAATCTTTCCTTCAGTCCCGAAAATAC
>Ga0137409_10006263_pt1 | contig 12356 bp, 8 predicted proteins | sample CZODoug1_16funga_FD_122059 | JGI IMG/M metagenome (GOLD analysis project Ga0137409, IMG submission 122059) | Vadose zone soil fungal communities from Angelo Coast Range Reserve, California, USA - CZODoug1_16fungal (Hybrid Assembly) | ecosystem: Environmental > Terrestrial > Soil > Vadose zone... | reverse complement strand
GATCCGGCCGTCGATCCCGTCGCCTACAATCGGCTGTGCCAGAAGAATCCGTCCGCCCCTGATTGCGGGCTGCCGCTTTATTGGCCGGCGCCGCAGGAACGCCTGTCGACTCGGGCGGGACTGCATCGCTTCACCTGGGACATGCGCTATCAGCCGATCGGCGACAACCCGCGCACGGGCGAAGTCGAAGCGACCGGGGCGGTGCCGCGCCGCAGCGAGCACACGCCGGCGGCACCGTGGGCCCCGTCCGGCCGGTACACGGTGCGCCTCACGGCGGACGGGAAGTCGTACACGCAGCCGCTCACGCTCCGCCTCGATCCGCGCGTCAAGACGCCGGCTGCGGGACTGCGGCAGCTCGCGGGGCTGACGCGAGAGATGTATGACGCGGCGGCGCGTTCGCGCGTTGCGTATCGCGACGCGCGTGCCTTCGCCGATTCCGTTTCGGGGACGTTGCGTGTACAAGTCGAATCGCTTGCTCCGTCAGCGGCGCGGCCACGACCGCGGGGGTTTGCTCGTCCTGGAGCCCCCACACCTCCGCCGACCCTCGATGGTGCGAGCAACGCCGCGCTCGCGGCGGCGATGGCGATGCAAGACGCGGACGTCACGCCGACCGCGGCGCAGGTCGCCGCCTGCGCGCGGGCGCGCGCGCAGGTGAACCAGGTGTTGGCACGCTGGGCGCGGCTGCGAAGGAGCCGCTAAGTCGCACGCCAGCGGCGCGTGACCTCGAGTCCGGAGATGCAGGCGGAAAGCCAGAGCATGCCGGCGGCGTAGCCGCCCACGACGTCGCTGAAGTAATGCGCGCCGAGGTAGAGCCGGCTCACTCCGATCGCCAGGACCAGCAGCGTGGCGCAACCGACAATCGCGAGGTGCGCGCGTCGATTGCGGGGCCCGAGCAGTATCAGGACGTAGGTCAACATGCCGTACGCGATCAGCGAAACCATGGCGTGGCCGCTGGGAAAGCTCCAGCTCTGGTACAGACCCGCGGCGGCGTGCGGACGGGGCCGATGGATCGCGTTCTTGACGACGTTGTTGAGCAGGAGTCCGCCGCCGACCGCGAGCAGCCAGCCTTCCAGCATCAGACGTTGCTTCGAAATCACGAGAAAGACCGCCACGCCGACCGCCACCGTGATCATCACGAGCGGCGAGCCGAGCGCGCTAAGCGCGCGGAATATCTGGTCGGCCGCCGGTCCGTGATGTGCCTGCATCCAGTCGAGTAGCGTCGAGTCGAGCTGCGTGATTGGATCGTTGTGCAGGACATCTTTCGTGATCCCGAGAAAGATCCACAACGCCAGCGCGCTGACCAGAAACCCAATTGTGAGATGGAGCCCCCAGTCTTCGCCGCGCGCAAAGCGCGCCGTGACAAAGGACCAGGCGCGCGCGTAACGAAGCTTGAGGCGCCGCATTACTCCGGATGCGCGAGCGGCTTGCCGTCGGGGCCGACCTGGATCTCGGATCGCTTGGCGCCGGTGCGCACCTGCGCTTCGTACGCCACGATGGCGCCGCGCTTGGTCAGCGACTCGACTTTGGTGATTTTGCCGGGCCCGGCCAGCTGCAGCAGACCCGCCTTCACCGGAGCCGGCAACGAGTCGAGGGCGACCTCTTCCTCGATCTCCAGCACGGAGCCGTCAGCGGCAATACTCACGTCCTTGTTGTGGCCGTGGACCCTCAACGCGACCTCATACTCGATCTGACCGTTGTCCGTCTCGCTCGAATAGCCGCGGATGGTCGCGCCCTGACTCTCCTGGTCGACGGTCTTCTGGACCGCGGCCGGAAGGTCGGAGCGCTTCAACTTTTTCTCGTGCTCTTGTGTTGCAGGCTGTTGTGTTGCTGCCTGCGACGCGATCGCGCACGTCAAAAACAGGGCAGCGATCGTCCATTTCGTGAATCGCATGGAATCCTCGTTGAGGGGGTACGGACGGAATTCTACCCGAGCGTACCTTACAGCCTGCTTACAGGCGGATCCACCGTGAAACGAACGCGCCGGTCCACGCGCGCGTAGAATTAGGAGGTCTGTACCCTCCTGTCCACCACTGAGGAGTCGTATGAACAAACCGTCAATCCAGGCCTTTGCATTGCTCGTCGGCGCCGCCCTGGCGTGGCCCCGCGTGAGCCCGGCGCAATCCTTCAAGGTCGCGAAGTACAGCATCGGCGGCGACGGCGGCACCGATTACCTGCTGGCCGAGCCCGGCACCGGACGCGTGTTCGTCTCGCGCAGCACGCACGTGATGGTAATCGACGGCAACACCGGTAAAGTGATCGGCGACATTCCCGACACGCCACGCACGCACGGTATCGCGCTGGCGCCCAAATCGGGGCATGGCTTTACCACCAACGGCGGTGATTCGACCGTCACGATGTTCGATCTCGGGAGCCTCGCGGTGATCAAGAAGATCAAGGTTCCCACCGGCGGCCTCGACGGCATCATGTACGACGACTTCTCCGACCGCATCATTCTCACCAATCACAGCCATCCGGCCGGCACGGTCGTCGCGATCGATCCCAAGAGCGGCGACATCGTCGCCACGGTGCAGCTCGAGGATGACGCCCCCGAGGGCGCGGCCAGCGACGGCAAGGGAAAGATCTTCGTCAACAACGAGGGCAAGAGCACCATCCAGGTGATCGACGAGCGGACGATGACGCCGGTCGCGTCGTGGCCGCTCGCGCCGTGCGAGGGCCCGACGGGCATCGCCTACGATCGCGCTACGGACCGGATTTTCGCCGGGTGTGGGAAGACGTCCGTGGTGCTCGACGCGAAAACGGGAAAGGTCATCGCCACGATCGCGAACGGTGATGGCGTGGACGCGCTGGGATGGGATCCGTCGCAGAAACTGATCTACATTCCGGCCGGGCGGGACAGCAATGTCACCGTCGTGCACCAGGATTCGCCCGACAAGTACACGGTGGTCGCGACGGTTCCGACGATGCGCGGAGCCAAAACCATCTCTGTGGACACGCAGAAGCACGTAGCGTATCTCTTCCAGCCTGAATACGGCCCGCTCCCCGCGGGCACGCCGCCGCCGCAGCCGGGTGCGCGGCCGCAGCGCGGACCGGTGATCGGAGCCTGGTTCTTCGCGATCAGCCACTGATCGCATACCCTGGAGGCACGATGAGACTCGGCATTATCGTTTTGACGACCTGCATTCTCGCCCTGCCGGTGCGCGCGCAGCGGCCCGCTCCCGCTCCCGCCACGGCTCCGGCGGATCGCGACACCACCAAGGCCGTGCCGACGCCCATTCCCAACGAAATGTCGTCGGTTACCGATCACACGATCCGCATCGGCGGCCAGCTCGTGCCCTATCGCGCCACCGCGGCCACGATGCTGCTCAAGAACGACAAGGACGAGTCCATCGGCGTCCTCTACTACACGGCGTACGCGCGCAGCGACGCCAAGGACCCGAGCCAGCGGCCGCTCGCCTTCGTCTATAACGGTGGGCCGGGATCGGCCTCGGCATGGCTGCACATGGGTGCCTTCGGCCCGCGCCGCATCGTGACCACCGACGCGGCCCCCACGCCGCCCCCTCCATACCAGATGGTGGACAACGCGAACAGCCTGATCGACGTCACCGACATGGTGTTCATCGATCCCATCGGCACCGGATTCTCCAAGCCCGTCGGCAAAGGCACGGGGAAGGACTTCTGGGGCGTGGACGAAGACGCCAAGGCGCTCGCGCAGTTCATCTCGCAGTACGTGAGCCGCACCGGCCGCTGGGCCTCGCCCAAGTATCTGATCGGTGAGAGCTACGGCACGACCCGCTCCGCTGTGCTCGGTAACCGCCTCGAGCGCGACGGCATGTCGCTCAACGGGATCGTGCTGATCTCATCGGTGCTCGATTTCGAGACGCTGCTGTTCGCGCCCGGCCACGATCTCTCGTATGTCCTTTATCTGCCGAGCTACGCCGCGACGGCCGCGTATCACAAGGTGACCCCCGCGCCCGCGAACATGGGGGCGTTCCTGACCGAGGTGCGCCGCTACGCGATGGGCGACTACGCCGCCGCCCTCGCCGCGGGCGCGACGCTCCCGGCGGACCGCAAAGCCGCGGTCGCGACGCAAGTGGCCGCCTACACCGGGTTGTCGGAGGATTACCTGCTGAAGGCCGACCTGCGCGTGCCCCTGCGTCAGTTCATGGCGGAGCTGCAGCGCAGCCGTGGTCTCGTCACGGGTCGGCTCGATTCGCGCTTCTCAGGGCCCTTGCCCGATCTCCTGACCGAGAACGCTCCGGGCGATCCGCAGTCCGCGGCGGTGACCGGCGCGTTCACCGCGGCCGCCAACGCCTACCTGCGCGGCGAGCTCAAGTTCGACACGCCGGACCGCTACGTGATGGGCGGCGGTGTGCAATGGAGCTGGGCTCGCGAAGGGCAGCGCGGCTGGGCCGCAACTACCTATGTGGGATCGGACCTCACCCAGGTGCTCGTCACGAACCCGCATCTGCGGATCGAGATCGAGAATGGCTATTACGACCTCGCGACGCCGTTCTTCGCGACCGAGTATACCGTGAGCCATCTCGAGGGGCTGTCAGCCGATTTGCGCGACAACATCACCCTCAAGTACTACGACGCCGGGCACATGATGTATCTGCACGAACCGGCGCTCGCGGAGCTGAAGCAGAACGTAGCGCGCTTCATCACCAATCCCGCGCCCGCGACTGCGCGGGCGGCTGGATCGCATTGAGTCAGCGGCGCCGCAGCGCGACGGCGTCGATGTCGAACGTCACGGCATCGGCCACGCGCACGGTGCCGCCCGGCCCACCGCGGTAGGGACGGATGCCGTAGTCTGATTGGCGCACCGTGAACGTAGTCGTTGCACGGAGCGTGTCCGGCCCGATGCGAACGCGCACCACCAGCGGCACGGTGCGCGTTTGGCCCTTCATGGTGAGCGCTGCGCGCACCAAGAGCGTGTCCCCGACCGCTTCGACCGCTTGCGATGTCAGCGTGATCTCCGGGTACTGCGCCACGTCCAGTACATCCGTGCGCGTGGCCGCGGTCACCTTACGGATTTCCGCGGTATCCGGCGGCGTCAGCACCTCGAGGCGGTCGGTCGCGATCGAAACCGTCACGTGAGATGATTCCGGTTGCTGCGGATAGTACACGATCCGCCCCGAGAGCTCGCGGGCCTGAATGAGATGCTCATGGCCGGCAAATCCGAACAGGCCTGCTTTGCCCGTGCGCACCACGAGACGGCTCGAGGGCGCGAGCTCGTAGACGACGGAATCGCGAGCGAGTGACTGCGCCGCTCCCCGCACAGGAAGGAACCCCAGCGTAACGATTACGAGCAATCGCGCGTTCATTTCTCCTCGACGATGCCGCCTGGCAGAATGCTCTTGGCTCCGAACTTACCGCGCACGCGGTCAATTGCACGCGCCAACCCACGATCGCGTTCGGTCTCCTCAGATAGGATAGCGAGCTGATGGGTCACTGCCGCCTTCGCCAGACCTGACAGCCGTACCCCCACGAGCCGCGCCGGAACCCGCCGAGCCTTGCGCAAGCTGGCGAGCAATTCGTGGGCGATGCGCAGAATCACACGGTCCGACACGACCGGCTCGGGCAGCGTGCGCTGCGCGGAGCGAGTCTTGAAGTCCCAATCGCGCAGGCGCACCGCCACGGTTCGCGCGGTGAGCCCATCGCCGCGCATGTCCGCGGCGGCGCGCGTGACGAGCCGCAGCAGCTCGCGCTCGATGTCCTGGTCCTCGTGCAGATCCTTCCCGAACGTCTCGTCGCGGCTGATCCCGCGGTTCATGGTGCGATGGTAAACATCCCCCTCGTCCCGACCGTGCACGCGATTCCACAGCCAGTGCGCTTCGCGTTTGCTCATCCAGCGCTCGAGCGCGGGCAGGTCGTGGCGGAGCACGTCGTCCACGGTGATCAAGCCATGGCGCGCGAGCCGCGCCTGGAACTTGGGACCGACGAGCGGAATGTCGGCCAATGAGCTCGATCGCAGGAATGATTCCTCCGATCCGGGCTCGATGATCACGACCCCGCCGCCACCCGCGCTCGGCTTGGCGCGGTCGACCGCCATCTTCGCGATGAGCTTGTTCGTGCCGCCGCCGATCGAGAGCGTGAGTCCCGTCGCTGCGCGCAGCGCGGACCGGATCCGCTCTGCCGTCGTTTCGAGGGGCTCGTGGTGATAGACGCCCTCGGTCCCGGTCAGGTCGAGATACCATTCGTCGATACTCGCGCCCTCGACCACCGGTGAGAACCGGTGCAGCAGCGTGCGGATCTCGGCGCTCTTCTGAATGCACGCCTTGAAGGGCACGGGCACGCATACCGCATCGGGGCAGAGACGCAGAGCGCGCGCAATCGGCATCGCCGAGCGGACGCCGAACTTGCGAGTCTCGTAGGAGGCGGAGCACACGACACCACGGCTTTCGCGCGAGCCGCCGACGATGAGGAGGGACGCTTTTCCCGCACCATCGGGATCGACCGCGCGCGCGACGGCGACGTAGAACGCGTCAGCATCAGCGAGGAGAATGCGACGCATGGCCGAACATATCCCGAACCCAGACGACGGGCAAGCTTCGCGGGCGCGCGCCTAGACGGCCAATAGGCCGCGGGCCAACTTGGGAGCCACTCATCTCTGGTGGTCGCGTTGCACGTCGCCGAACGGCTCAGAAGCGCGCTGTCCGAGCGCTACCGGCTCGATCGCGAGATCGGCCGGGGCGGCATGGCGACCGTGTTTCTCGCGCACGACGTCCGTCACGACCGCGCCGTGGCCCTCAAAGTCCTCGATCCTGAGCTTGTCGCCGTTCTCGGCGTCGAGCGATTCCTCGCGGAAATCAAAGTCACCGCACACCTGCAGCATCCAAACCTGCTGCCGCTGTTCGACAGCGGGGAAGCCGGCGGCCTGCCGTATTACGTGATGCCGTTCGTTGAAGGGGAATCGCTCCGCTCGTTGCTGCTGCGTAAGAAAGAGCTGCCCGTCGCGGACGCCGTTCATATCGGCGCAGCGGTCGCCGGAGCTCTCGAGTACGCGCACGCCCATGGCGTGGTCCATCGTGACCTCAAGCCGGAGAACATTCTCCTCCAAGCTGACGAGCCCCTCGTCGCCGACTTCGGAATCGCGCTCGCCGTCAGCAAGGCCGGCGGCACGCGCATCACGCAGACCGGTCTTTCGCTCGGTACGCCACAGTACATGTCGCCCGAGCAGGCCAGTGGTGACCGGACGCTCGATGGCCGCAGCGACGTGTACTCACTCGGCGCGGTGGTCTATGAAATGCTCACCGGAGATCCGCCGCACACGGGCAGCACAGCGCAGGCGATCATCGCCAAGGTGATGACCGCCAGGCCGCGATCGATACGGCTGATACGCGAGGCCGTGCCGGATCACGTCGTCGAAGCAGTTGAGACCGCCCTCGAGAAACTGCCCGCGGACCGCTTTCCGTCGGCGGCCGCGTTCTCCGACGCGCTCACGGGGAAGTCCGCAGCAATCCCGGCCGGTGCGTTCCGGCGGCGGCTATCGCCGCAGCGGCTCCCCGGTTGGGGGTGGTGGGTGGCCACCGCGCTCGCGGTCGTGGCCGCGGCGACCGCGACGGCCCTCTGGCTCAGCTCCTCACGCCGGGAGTCGGCGCTGCCGCACGTGCACGCATCGCTGCTCCCTCCGCCCGGGGACGATTTTGCGGGTGGAGACGGCATGGCACTGAGCCCGGACGGCACGGCGCTGGCGTTCACGGTCTTGCGCGCGCCACCCAGACCGCGGCTTTTCGTTCGCCGCCTCGACACCGATCAAGCGCGTGAGGTGCCCGGCACTGCCGGGGCGCGCTATCCGTTCTGGTCTCCCGACGGCGAGCACATCGGGTACTTCGTCGACGACGTGCTGCGCGTGATTGATCCGGACGGTCGTGGTGGTACGACGATCGCACGCGCGCCCAACCCGCGCGGTGGTGCCTGGGGACCGGACGGTACCATCCTTTTCGCGAGCGACCCCGGCGGACTGATCTATCGGGTCCGGCCCGGCGAAGCGCCCGTTGCCGTGACCAAGCGGGGATCGGAGGGAGCGCACGAGCGGCCGATGCTGCTCCCGGATGGTCACCGCTTCGTATTCTCCGGCAGGATCCAGACCGGTGTATTCGTCGCTGACATCAGAGACGGTGAACAGCGACGCATCCTCGTCGCGGGAGGCGCGGCGTCGTACGCTGCTCCGGGATATCTGATCTTCGATGGCTCTGGGGTGCCGGAGTACGGACGCCTCCTGGCGCAACGATTCAATCCGGCGAGCGGCCGGCTGTCCGATGAGCCTGCGCTCCTCACCGATTCAGTGTTCAATCCGGGGGGCCAGATCGGCTATACCGTGTCGGCCAGCGGGATTCTGCTCTTCCAACACTCTCCGCGCACTCAGCCTCGGCTCTGGCTGGCGCGCAGCGGGGCGGTGCTGGATTCCATAGGGCGCGACAGCGCGTGGACCCATCGGGTGTCGCACAACGGCAGATTTGTCGCCGAAGGTGGTTACGTCCTGTCTGTGCGTGATCTACGGCGCGGGGTGGTGCTGCAGCTCGCGATCCCAGGTGAGAAAGCCGACATCACTGCGTATCCTGTCTGGTCGCCCGACGACGCACATATCGCCTTCGTCGGAGGCGGGCGTTCCCCGAGTCTCGCAGTCGTGCGTTCGGACGGAACCGCCGAGCCAGTTGCGCTGGGGGGCGTGAACTACGTGACGACGCAGGATTGGACGTCCGATGGTCGCTCAATCCTCGCCAGCGGGCCGGCGAGCGAGACCAATCCCGCGCTCGCACTGTGGCTCATCGACGCGAACACGACCGGACGTCGGGTGCGCTGGTTGGCGGTTTCGGGGAATATTGCCTCTGCGCGGTTCGCGCCGGGCGGCCGCTGGCTCGCGTATCAGTCGGACGAGACCGGCCTTCCCGAGGTCTACGTCCGGCCGTTCCCCGGACCGGGCGCGCCCCTGCGCGTGTCGCCGAGCGGTGGGGGGATTCCGACATGGCGCGCCGATGGCCGCGAGCTGTACTACTTGAACCCGGCGGGTGATCTCATGTCGGTGGCGATCGCGGCCGGTCCTCCCTTCGAGGCGGGCACGCCACATCTCTTGATACGCGGCGTCACGCGAGACCCGTACTCGCCGTCTGTGACATCCTATGACCCGGCGCCGGATGGGCAGCGCTTCCTCGTCTATACGGAGAATCGCAGCAGCGCGCCGCCTCTGACCCTGCTGGCTCCGTGGTCGCTCTCGCTCCGCGCCGCGCAGCCCTAATTCCGGGCCCTTCTCGTTCCCTTTATCTTCCGGCACCCATGACCAAAGGCACCATCGGCATCCTCACTGGCGGCGGCGACGTCCCCGGTCTCAATCCCGCGATCCGCGCCATTACCATTCGCGCGCTGCGCGACGGCTACAAGGTCGTCGGCATTCGCCACGGCTGGGGCGGTCTCGTCGACTACTCGCGCGAAAAAGACGCGGACAACAGCGAGCAGATTCTGCCGCTCACGGAGGCGATCGTGAACCGCGCGGGACGCACCGGCGGCACGTTCCTCCACACCTCACGCGTGCGGCCGAGTACTCTGCCGAAGGAGCGCGTGCCGGCGCATCTGAGCGGGTACACGGAAAAGTCGAACGACATCACCAAGGACGTCATCAAGAACCTCGAGCACCTGGGGATCGATGTCCTGATTCCCATTGGCGGCGACGACACGCTCAGCTACGCTAAGCGCCTGCACGATGAGGGGCTGAAGGTCGTCGCGATCCCGAAGACGATGGACAACGATGTCTACGGTACCGACTACTGCATCGGGTTCAGCACGTGCGTGACGCGCACAATCGAGCTGACCCATCGGCTGCGCACCTCCGCCGGTTCGCACGAGCGTTTCCTCGTGATCGAGGTATTCGGCCGCTACGCCGGCTTCACGGCGCTGCTCCCGACGATGGCCGGCGCGGCGGACCGCTGCGTCATCCCCGAATACCCCGTGGAGGTCGAGCACCTTGCCGAGCTGCTTGTTCAGGACCGCAACAAGAACCCGAGCCGCTATTCGGTTGTCCTCATCTCCGAAGGCGCGCGTCTCACCTCACACGAAGGGATGAGTTTCGAGGGCGAAGAGACCGACATGTTCGGACACCGCAAACTCGGCGGCATCGGCGATCAGATCGGTACGGCGCTCAAGGAGTGTTCGGCCAAGTACAACAAGGGGCGGCGCGTCGACGTCGTGAACCAGCGCCTCGGCTATCTCGTCCGTTCGGGCGATCCCGATGCGCTCGACTCGATCGTGCCGATGGCATTCGGCAACTTGGCGCTCGATCTCGTGGTGAAGCAGCAGTACGGCCGGCTCGTGAGCATTCACAAGGGGTTCTACGACACCGTGCCGCTGTCGAGCGTGACCTCGGAGAAGAAAGTCGTAGACGTTACGAAGTACTACAACACGCAGCGCCTGCGGCCGATCTACCAGTTCGACGGCAAGCCGTTGTTCATCATGACGAGCGACTGAGGCTAGCGGAAATTCTCGACCAACATGATATCGCTTTCAATCTGGTCGATACGCTGGAACAGAATCCACCGTCCATCTGGAGAGACGTCAAAGGTCATGGGCCGAGGGACCAAGTATCCTAAATCAATCGATGCGACTGCCTTCACCCGTTGGGTTGCGAAGTTGAAGAATCTGAGCGGGGCGGGGGTAGTTGATCCGTCAAGGAAGTAGATGCCGCTTGGAGTGACCTTCCACCAGGAAAACCCTCCTACACCCTGAAGGATGCGAACGCTCTCGCCGCCCGATACCGGCATTCTCCAAACGGCCCCCCCCGTGACCCAGAAGTATAGAAACCTGGCGTCGGGAGACTCCTGCGCGCTGAAGCCGCCTTCCTTCGTAACTTGTACGGCCGTGCCGCCGAGCGTTGGTACCTTCCAAATCTGCCAGGTGCCCGTTCGGTTAGAGGAGAAATAAATCCATTTGCCGTCGCGCGACCACATCGGAACATTGTCTTCGGCGGGATCAGTGGTGAGGCGGCGGGGTGAGCCGCCATCGGCATTGATAACAAAGATGTCACCGTGCCCTTCGAGCCGAGCGTCGAAAGCAATGGCCCTTCCGTCCGGGGACCAGCGGGGCGAGCCCGAAACGGACGCCCGGAGGGAGGTGAGCTGCGTTTGGTTCGTGCCATCGCTATTGCAAGTCCAGATTTCGTTATTCCCAGATCGATCGGAGGCGAATGTGATTCGGCTCCCATCGGAAGAAAAGGCGCCGTCAAAGTCATCGCGGGATGAAGCAATTGTCTTCAGAGGAGCGGGGCGGCGGCCGTTCCAACCAGGTCCCGCCATTCGCCACAGGTTCGCATCCACGCGGCTACTGACGTAGGCGAGCCGATCTCCCTTCACAGAAATGGTCGGCGAGGTCGCGCCCTCACCCATACCGTTGACCGGTTCCGGCGGGCCGCCCGAAACAGAGATACGCCATAACCTTTGCAGTCCCCCGCGATTTGAGGCGAAAACAATTTCCTTTCCGTTTTTTGTGCACGCGAGACCACCGAGGAATCGGCCTTCAGAAGTCAGGCGACGGGGTTGGCCGCCGCTCACTGGCACGACATGAATGTCACCAGCCAGGAAACCTGCGCCTTGGACATAGGCAACAAGATTTCCATCCGGTGAAAGAGTTGGACCACCGACATACAGGGCGGGCTGGGAGACGACCACCTTCCGTTGTCCGTCCTCAACCGCCAGAAGCAGGATGCTGGAGCGGGAGTCCTCAGGCGCCATTTTATCGGCGACGATCAGGTATTTGCCATCGCGGGACCAGTCGATGCATCGCCCGAGCCCTTTTCGCCCGAGTTGTCGTTGACCGTATGACTCTCCGATCTTGCGTTCGGCGCCACCCAGGGCTGGGGTGACGTAATAAGCAGATTTGGCAGCGGAGGCCTCATCGCGCACAAAGGCGATGTAACGCCCGTCGGGCGACCACGCGGGGCAAGACTCTTCCGCCGGACCGCTCGTCAGTCGGAGCGGACCGCCCGCGTTCATGAGCTCCACATAGATGTCGGCATTGTCATCGTTTTCGCCTCTCCAGGAATAGGCAATCTCGTTGCCATCGGGCGAGAAGACCGGATCAGATTTCTGACCGGGCGAGCTCGTGAACGGCACGACACTCGGATCACCAGCGAGTCTCGAATTCCTATGGGAGGAGAGCCACGCGCCGCCCCCGATGATGATCAGCACGCCCAGCGCGCCGACGGCCCAGGGCAACGGTGTTCGAGCGGGTCGTCTATCTGCGAGCGCCAGCGCGGAAGCGAACTCCCCCATCGTGTGGAAGCGGTCGGCAGGGGACTTGGAGAGAGCCCGCGAGGTGGCGAGTTCGACTGCTGAGGGGACCTGCCGCAGCGTGCTCAAGTGCGGGATCGGCTCGCTCAGCCGTTTGGCGATGATCGCCTGCGCGGT
>Ga0137409_10006261_pt1 | contig 12356 bp, 8 predicted proteins | sample CZODoug1_16funga_FD_122059 | JGI IMG/M metagenome (GOLD analysis project Ga0137409, IMG submission 122059) | Vadose zone soil fungal communities from Angelo Coast Range Reserve, California, USA - CZODoug1_16fungal (Hybrid Assembly) | ecosystem: Environmental > Terrestrial > Soil > Vadose zone... | reverse complement strand
TGTCTCGGATTGTCCGCGCCGATCCACCGCTGCAGAGTCAGAAAGCCCGGCACCCGTTGCCGTTCGGGGATGTGCTCGGTGTCGTACCAGTCGTTGAACTCGTCGGCGGCGACATTCGAGAAATCCATCGCCGCGATCAGTGCACCTTTCGCCATGGCCGTGCCTCCTCCTCTGGCAATTGACACATTTCTACGCCAAACAGGCCGATCTGTGCATTCGGTTGATCACCGCTGCTCGACGCTGACTGATTCACGAGGACCTCCGAATGCACCGTGAGCTGAGCGATATCGACCGCTATTGCGCAGGGATCGGCTATTCCGGCCCGCGCGAGCCGACGCTCTTCGTGAACGAGGTCGTCCGCCTCCTGTCCGAACTCGTCGGCCGACCCATTCGGGCCCTCCGCAAGCCAGAACGCCCGGGGGACATCCTCCACTCCCTCGCGGACGTCACGATCGCCCGAGAGAAGCTCGGGTTCAAGGCCCGGACCCCTGTCCGGGAGGGCCTGGCCAAGACCCCGCTCCGGGTGGAGAAGGCCTTCCAGGACTTCACCAAGGGGTACTCCCAGGACGCCGCCCAGATCCTCAAGAGCGCCGTCTTCGACGCCAGCGACTATGACGAGATGGTGATCGTCAAGGACATCGACGTCTTCTCGATTTGCGAGCACCATCTGCTGCCGTTCTTCGGTAAGTGCCATATCGCGTACCTGCCGGACAAGCGGGTCGTCGGACTCTCCAAGCTGCCCCGGGTGGTGGAAGTCTTCGCCCGGCGGTTGCAGATCCAGGAGAAGTTGACCACCCAGATCGCGAAGGCGATCGAGTCGGCGCTGAAACCCAAGGGGGTCGGCGTCGTCATCGAGGCCCTGCACCTCTGCGTCATGATGAGGGGGGTGGAGAAGAACAACGCGCACATGATCACGAGCTCCATGCAGGGGCGTTTCCGCAGCGATTCCAGGACGAGGGAGGAGTTTCTGGACTTGATCCGGCGGCCCAAGCCGTTTTAGACTAAGTCTGGAATGAGACGCGGTTTCAAACGTTCAGCAGAGAACGGACGGATCGATAGACTTCGAAACGCATTGAGGAGGATTCCATGGCGACGCTCGTAGGCAAGCCCGCGCCGAAATTCAAGACGCAGGCCATCGTCAAGGGCGCAATCAAGGAAGTGTCCCTGGACGAGTACAAGGGCAAGTGGGTCGTGCTGTTCTTCTACCCGCTCGACTTCACCTTCGTCTGCCCGACCGAGATCACCGGGTTCGCCGACCGCGTCGCCGACTTCCAGTCGCGCGGCGCCGAGGTCATCGGCGTGTCCATCGACAGCCAGTACTCGCACCTGGCCTGGTACAACACCCCGCGCAACAAAGGCGGCATCGCCGGCACGGATTACCCCGTGCTCGCCGACGTCACCAAGCAGATCTCCCGCGACTATGGCGTCCTGATGGAGGACAAGGGCATCGCCCTTCGCGGCCTCTTCATCGTCAACCCCGAAGGCGTCGTCGTGAACGAGACCGTCAACTTCCTCGGCGTCGGCCGGAGCGTCGACGAGACCCTGCGCCTCATCGACGCCTTCCAGCACAACGCCAAGACCGGCGAGGTGTGCCCCGCCAACTGGACCAAGGGCAAGGACACCATCAACACCAAGGAAGCGTCCAAGTACTTCGAGAAGGTCAAGTAGTCTCCGCGTGAACTTCGGGAAAGTCCCCGGTCCCGCAAGGGGCCGGGGACTTTTTCTCTGGATGCCCCTGATCGTCGACCTGCATTCGCATACGACCTGCTCGGACGGCCGGGTGGCACCGCGCGACCTGGTCCGCCTCGCGAAGGCGCAGGGCGTCCATATCCTCGCCGTCACCGACCACGACAGCGTCGAGGCCATTCCCGACTGCCTCGAGGAGGGAAAGGCCCAGGGGGTCCGCGTGATCCCGGGGATCGAAATGTCCTCCCGCTTCGAGGGCAACGACGTCCACGTCCTGGGTTACGGCCTCGACCACCGGTCTCCCTCGCTGCTGAAGCGCCTGGGGGAACTGCAGGAGAGCCGCCGGGTCCGCGTGGGACGGATCTGCGAGAAGCTTCAGGGGCTGGGCGTCGCGCTGGAGCCCGCGGAGGTCCTTCAGGAGGCGGGAGGGAAGTCCGTCGGACGCAAACACGTCGCCCGAGCCCTTCTGAAGAAGGACCTGGTGCGCTCGCTCGACGAGGCGTTCAACAAGTACCTGGGCCAGGGCTCCCCGGCGAACGTCCCGGCCAACGAAATGACCCCCGGAGACGCCGCCCGGCTGATCCTGGAGCATGGCGGGATGCCCTCGCTGGCCCATCCGGGCTTCCTCGAGGACCCGACCCTGGCCGAACGCATCCTCGACGAGAGCCCGATCCGCGCCATCGAGGTGTTCCACCGCTACCGGTCGGCCACCCGGCACCTGCGCTACCTGGACGTGGCCCGCCGTCGGAACCTCCGGGTCACCGGCGGTTCGGACTTCCACGGCGACGAACACCCGAACAACGGCTCGCTCGGCAGTTTCACCTGCCCCGCGCCGTTCTGGAAAGAGTTTGAATACGGGTTGAGGGGGCGGTAGACTTCCGAGACCATGGCCGACGAAGAATTCGTCGATCCGCTGATCGGCGCGAAACTCGGGCCGTGCCGCGTGGAGGAGAGACTGGCGGCCGGCGGCATGGGAGTCGTTTATCGCGCACGCCACACCCTCCTGGACCAGGACGTCGCCGTCAAAATTCTCGCCCCCTCCCTGGCCGCCGACCAGGAATACGTCACCCGCTTCTTCCGTGAAGCCGGCGCCGCGGGACAGATCGACCACCCCAACGTCATCCGCGTCATCGACGTCGGCAAATACGAAGACCGCTACTATCTGGTCATGGAATACGTGGCCGGAGACACCCTGGACCGCGTCATCGAGACCGAGCGCCGCCTGCCTCTGGAGCGGGCGACGAAATTCATCCGGGAGATCACCTCGGGGCTGGCGGCGGCGCACCGCGCCGGGATCATCCACCGCGACGTGAAGCCGGGCAATATCATCGTGTCCCCCGACGGCAAGCCGCACTTGACCGACTTCGGCCTGGCGCGGAGCACGGAGGCGAAGAAGGGCCTGACCGTGGAGGGGACCTTCCTGGGGACGCCGGAGTATGCGTCGCCGGAGCAGGTCGAGGGCAAGAAACTCGACCATCGCACGGACTTGTACTCCCTGGGCGTGACCTATTATCAGCTGCTCTCCGGGACGCTCCCGTTTCTCGGCGAGTCTCCGATGGAGATCGCCATCAAGCGCACCAAGGAGGACCCGCGACCCCTGGAGAACGCGTACTCGGCCGCCGATTCCCGCTCCTGCTCCATCGTCAAGAAACTGCTCAATCCCGAGCCCAGCCAGCGCTATCAGAACGCGACGGACCTGATCCGCGACCTCGACGCGATCCTCCAGGGCCCGAAGCCGACGGCCATCCGGAACTCCGAAACGACCAAGAAGGTCGAGAACGTCCTCGCACAGGCGAAGTCGAAGCGCCGCATCCGGATGCTCATCCACTGGGACCTGATGGGGCTGGCCATCGCGCTCGCGTTTCTGTCCGGCAGCCTCGCGGAGCGGGGCAGCGGTTTCCTGGGGCACTGGGCGGCGTCGGATGCCGACTTCGGCAAGCGGATCGCGCTGCTGGTGGGGGCCGTGGCTGCCGCCGCGGGCTCCGTTCTCGTCTACCGCCGGGAATTCAACTCGCTGGCGCGGAAGGCTGCCCTGATCGTCCTGGTGGGCCTGATGCTCCTCTGCGGGCTAGTCGCCGGGGCCTGGATCGACCGGGCCGCGGGATCCGGAACGGCCTCCACGCTGGGCAATTCGGTTCGCGCGCTCACGTCGGCCCTGCTCGCGCCGTTGAACCGGCTGGTGCTCGGGCTGGTCGCGCTGTTCGCCGCCATCCAGATCTCCTGGGAGCGCGAGCCGGGGTCGTTCCGGGTGATGGCGACGAGGGCCCTCATGCTCGTCGGGTTTCCGCTGCTCTACGCGTTCGGGGTGTCGGCGGTCGGCTGGGACGCGCCGTTCCGCCAGATGATGATCTTCCCGGAGCTGTCGATTCCGCTGGCGACGGCGACGATGCTGGCCTGTTTCTTCGGGATCCTGCTCGTGACGGGGTACAACTTCGAACGCCAGGCAAAGGGCGTCGGCGCGGCGCTGACGGCGGCCGGGGCGCTGGGCCTCTTCGCCTTCGGGGTGCTGGTGTCGCAGCCCACGCGCGAGCCCTGGACGGCCCTGCTGGCCGAGCCGTTCGCCGGGTTCGGGCGTTCCTTCCGGGACTCGGCCGGCATGCTGGGCCTGGTCCTCGCGGTCGCCGTCGTGGAGCGGGCCGTGGTCTTCTCGGGAATGCGTCTGCAGGAACGTTCCTACCGGAAGCGGTTCTGATCGTGCGTCGGAGTGCCGGATGAGCGCCGAGCAGCAGAAAGATCCCTTCATCGGGATGACCCTGGGCGGCTGCCGCATCCAGGCCCTCCTGGGCCGCGGCGGCATGGGGACGGTCTACCGCGCCCACCATATCGCGCTCGACAAGCCCGTCGCCCTCAAGGTGCTCGCCGGACACCTCGAGTCGGACGTCGAATTCGTCGAGCGCTTCCAGCGCGAGGCCCGCGCCGCCGCCAAGGTCGAGCACCCGAACGTCATCCAGGTTCTCAACGTGGCCGAGGAGAAGGCCCAGCACTTCATCATTCTCCAGTTCATCGACGGCGAGAACCTCGAGCAGAAGCTGGAGCGCGACGGGAAGATGGACCTGCAGACGGCCACGCGCATCGCGCGCGACGCGGCCGGGGGCCTCGAAGGGCTGCACGCGCAGGCCATCGTCCACCGCGACATCAAGCCCGCGAACATCATGATCTCGAAGGACGGATCGGTGAAGATCACCGACTTCGGCCTGGCGCGGAATCTGAAGGCGGTGAGCAGCTTCACCACGGTGAGCGGCGCCTTCATGGGCACCCCCGGCTTCATCGCGCCGGAGCAGGTCGACGGCCCTGCGGTCGACGCGCGCGCCGACCTCTACTCGCTCGGCGTGGTGTACTACAACATGCTCTCGAACGAGCTGCCGTTCAACGCGCTGACGGCGCTCGAGATGGCCACCCAGCGCGTCACCCTGGACCCGATCCCGATCGAGGACCGCGTTCCCGGGATCGACCCGCGCGCGTCGGCCATCGTCCGGAAACTGCTGCAGAAGGACGTGGCCGCGCGGTATCCCGACGCCACGGCGCTCAGGGCGGACCTCGAGCAGATCCTGATCCCGCCGCGGCGGGCGGAGCCGCCGCCGCAGGCGCGGAAGACGCAGGTGCCTCCTCCCCGGTCCCGGCCGGCGACGGTCGTTCCCGCAGACAACTTCTGGGACAACGCCGACGAGTCGGTGCCCGAGGTCGAGATCCACGGCCGTCGGCGTCCGCCGCCACAAAAGCCGCAACCCGTGCAGGACCCGGACTATGTCCCGGAGATCTCCGCCGGGCCGAGGAAACGGATGATCGAGGGGGCAGAGATCGAGCCGAGGGTGATCCAGCCGCGGGAGTTGCAGCCGTCGGCCCCGCTGCCGAAGCAGGCGGCGAAGAACCGCCCGCTGCGGGCCGAGGATTTCCCCTCGAACCCGAACCTGAAGAAGGAGGAGTCCAAGCCGATCCCGCGCGTGGCGGAGGTCGCGGCCCCTCCGAAATGGAAGCACGTCCCGCCGCCGAAGCGGGAGCGCCATGTCGTCGAGAACCTCGGCTTCTGGGGGCTCGTGCTGGCGGGCTGCGCGGCGCTCTTCGCGGTCGGCGCCCTGGGGGTCCCGATCCGGGCCGGGGACGGGTTCTGGATGAGTCTTCCTCGGCCCTTCATCCACGGCGACTCCGGGCTGATCCTCCGCCTCGGCCTGGTGGCGGCCGGCGCCGGTCTGCTCGTCGGAGCGTTCCTGGTCAACCGCAAGCAGCTGCAGCAGACCACCCACCCGGGCCCCGCCGTCATGGTGCCCATTTTCGCCGCCCTGTGCTTCTTCGCCGCGGGTCTCTGCGCGCCGGCGACGGGCCAGAGCCTGGATCTCTTCCTCAGCGGCGCCCAGGGTTCCTTCCGTCTCCTGATCCACCCGTCCAACCTGGCGCTGCTCGCCCTGTGGAGCCTCACCGCCGCGCTCATGTTCGGCCTGTCGAGCCGCGAGGAGTTCGATTACGCCGCGGGTTCGGTCCTGCTCGTCGTCTCGCTGGGCTCGGTCCTGGCCTTCGGCGCCGGCGGGAACATCCCCGCCATCGTCAGCGCCTGCATCGCCGATCCGAAGATGCTGGTCTTCCCCGTGGGAGCCCTTGCCGTCGCCTTCCTGGGCCTATTCCTGGCGTTTTCCCCGCGGGCGGGCGGGGCGCGCCGCTGGGGCGGCATCCTCCTGATCCTGGCCTCCCTGGGCCTCGGCTATTATGGCGCCGTCCAGTCGCTGCCGGTCAAGGACCTGAAGGCGCCCGGGATGGCCCTCCTGACCGACCTTCCCGTGCACGGGCTGGCGATGATCCTCGGCTTCGTCCTGCTCACCTGGACCGCGTGGATCCTCCACCGGATGACGACGACGACGAGCTTCGGCGGCCGGCGCTGAAATCGCTATAATGGCCCAATGAGTCTCGCGCTCGAACAGGACCTCCGCCGTCTCGTGAAAGGCGACGTCCTCTGCGACGACCTCCACCGCACCCTGTATTCCACCGCCGCGTGCATCTTCCAGATGATGCCCCAGGGCGTCGTCGTGCCGCGCGACCGCGACGACGTCGTCGCCGTCCTCAAGTACGCGGCGGAGAAGGGCATCCCGGTCACCGCCCGCGGTGCCGGCAGCGGCCTCGCCGGCCAGACCCTCGGTGAAGGGATCATCCTCGACTTCTCGAAGTACATGGACAAGATCGTCGAGCTGAACCAGAGCGAGGGCTGGATCCGAGTCCAGCCCGGCGTCGTCCTCGGCAAGCTCAACAAGTACCTCAAGGGGTTCGGGCTCTGGTTCCCGCCGGATCCGTCGAGCGGCGACGTCGCCACCATCGGCGGCATGATCGCCAACAATGCGGCGGGCCCGAGGACCGTGAAGTACGGGCCGACGCGGGACTATGTGATGAGCCTCGACGTCGTCCTCGATGACGGCTCCGGCACCGGCGGCTCCCGCTGGCGCGGGCTGGACGCGGAGATGAAGGCGCTCGTCGACGCGAACCGCGCGCTGATCGACCAGTCGCGGCCGCAGACCCTGAAGAATTCCAGCGGCTACCACGTCTTCGATCCCCAGTTCGACCTGACGCGCCTGCTGGTCGGCAGCGAGGGGACGCTTGCGATCATCGCCGAAGCCAAACTGAAGCTCATCCGTCTGCCCCCCGAGAAGACGCTGATGCGGATCTACTTCGACGACCTCGAGCCGATGGGCCGCGCGGTCGTTGCCTTGAGGCCCCTGGTCCCGAGCGCGCTCGAGGTCATCGACAAGACCATGATCGACCTCGTGAAGAACTCGATCCTGGAATGGCAGCAGAAGATGCCGCCGAACCTCAGTTCGATCCTGCTCTGCGAGTTCGACGGGGAGAAGAAGGAGCAGGTCGCGGCGCTGGTGGAGAAGGCCAGGTCCGTCCTGGGCGAGGCGATCGAGATCACGGTGGCCAGCGGCCACGACGCCGAAGTCCTGTGGAAGGTCCGAAAAGCGGCGTCCCCGATCCTCGAGCGCCTGCAGGGGCCGCTGCGGTCCACCCGCATCATCGAGGACGCCTGCGTCCACCCCGACAACCTGGTCGCCTATATCCAGGGCCTGAAGCGCGTGTTCGCGAAGCACGGCGTGCAGGGCATCGTCTTCGGTCACGCCGGCAGCGGGCACGTCCACGTCAACGTCCTCATGGAGGCGCAGGGCAAGGACCATCATGCGAAGATCCTGCCGATCTGCGAGGACGTGGCCGAGCTGGTGGCGGGTCTGAAGGGGACGCTGTCGGGCGAGCACGGCGACGGGATCCTGCGGGCGGCCTGGGTGCGGAAGATCTTCGGCAAGCTGGTGCCGCTCTTCGAGCACGTGAAGAAGTCGTTCGATCCGAAGAACATCCTGAATCCGGGGAAGAAGATCCAGCCGGCGGACTTCGATTTCCGGAAGTATCTGCGCGCGTCGCGGCGCCACGACCACGAGTATCTGCCGGACTCCCCGTTCGCGGGCTGGACCAGGGAGATCGAGCGCTGCCACGGCTGCGGGTTCTGTCGGACGTACTGCCCGGTGTACCAGGAAAAGCCCGACGAAGCGGCGACGCCGCGCGGGAAGGCGGCCATGCTGCAGGGAGCGCTCGAAGGGCGCTTCCCGATCGACCCGAAGCAACTCCGCGAAGTCGCCGACCTCTGCATCAATTGCAAACTCTGTCTGGTCCAGTGTCCGTCGCTCGTGGACATCCCCGGGATGTGCCTGGAGGCCAAGGCCTTCGACGTCGCGAAACGCGGCCTTTCGAAGAAGGACGAGATGTTCGTCCACGTCCGCGAGAACTCGGAGCGGGCCCAGCGCTGGGCGCCGTTCTCGAACTGGCTGATGCCGGTGGTCGGCGCGGTGAAGGGGATCAAGCGGTCGCCCGAATTCGTCAAGGACGAGAGCCGGTGCACGAAGAAGTCGGACAAGAAGGTGATCTACTTCGCCGGCTGCTTCGCCGACTACAACGACCCGCAGGGGGAGAAGCAGGCGACGATCGACGTCCTCGAGCGAAACGGGTACGAGGTCGTGATCCCCGAGTACAAGTGCTGCGGCCTTGCGGCGACGTCGCTGGGCGCGCGCGACGAGGCGACGGCCTGCGCGAAGCATAATGTCGAGCTCCTGTCGGGGTCGGACCTGCCGATCGTCACGAGCGCGCCCTCGTGCGGGCTGCAGCTGAAGCTCGAGGTGCCGGAGCTGCTGCCGGGGGAGGCGTCGAAGAAGGTGGCGGACCGGGTCGTCGACGTCCATGAGTTCCTGCTGAGCCTGCACAAGAAGGGCGAGCTGGACGTGAACTTCAAGCGGGTCGCATCGACGCTGATCCTGCACCCGACGTGCCACCTGCGGGCGCTGGGGGCCGACAAGGCGGCGCGGAAGGTGCTGCAGCTGATCCCGAGCCTGGAGCTGGTTGAAATCCCGGAGCGCTGCTGCGGCATGGCGGGGTCGTTCGGGATGAAGTCGGAGACCTACGACCTGTCGCAGGCGATCGGCAAGCACGTGTTCGCCGACATCAAGAAAGCCAATCCCACGTTATTGGCTGCGTCGAACGGGACCTGTCGGATGCACATCGGGGAGGGGACGAACCGGGAGGTGCTGCACACGATGCGGGTGCTGCAGCAAGCCTACGGAATGTCGCCGCTGGAGGGATTCCACAAGGTGCACGAGGGGGTTGCGCTCGAGGCCTTCAAGTCCCCTCTGGGCCCTTCCTCGGGGGACGAATATCACGGCTGCCCCTGCTAAAATGCAATAAGTGATTCAGAGTCCGTTATTGCATAGAATGGGCCAGTGACCCCCTCCTTGGCCGACATCGAGAAGAAGGTCCACGCGGGCGAGCGCCTGAGCTTTGACGACGGCGTCCGGCTTTTCCAGACCGATGACCTCTTCACGCTCGGCCGCCTGGCCAACCACGTCCGCGAGAAGAAGAACGGCAACGTCGCCTACTACGTCCGGAACATGCACCTCAATTACTCGAACGTGTGCGTGTTCGACTGCCACTTCTGCAGCTTCTACCGGAAAGACGGAGCCGAGGGCGCCTGGGAGATGGACCTGGACACCATCTACGCCTACGCCGCCAAGGCCAAATTCGAGAAGCTCAACGAGATCCATATCGTCGGCGGCGTCCATCCGAAGCTGCCTTGGCGCTACTACATCGAGATGCTCCGCGGCCTGAAGGAGCGCTATCCCGACCTCCATATCAAGGCGTTCACCGCGACCGAAATAGACCATTTCACCAAGATCGCCAAGAAGAGCCCCGAGCAGGTGCTCGCCGAGCTCCGTGAGGCCGGCCTCGACTCCCTCCCGGGCGGCGGCGCCGAGATCTTCGCGGACCGCGTCTGGAACCAGATCTGCTCCGGCAAGGCCCGCCCTGAGCGTTGGCTCGAGATTCACCGCGCCTGGCACAAGATGGGCGGCCGATCCACCGCAACCATGCTCTACGGCCACATCGAGACCCCCGAGGAGCGCGTCGACCATATGCTCCGCATCCGGGGTTTGCAGGACGAGACCGGCGGCTTCACCGCCTTCATCCCGCTCGCGTTCCAGATCGACAACAACGCGCTCAAGGGTCTGCCCAAGGTCACGGCCCAGACCGACCTCAAGGTCCACGCCGTCGGCCGCCTGATGATGGATAACGTCGACCACCTCAAGGCCTACTGGATCATGACCGGCCTCAAGATGGCCCAGATCCTCCTTTCCTACGGGGCGGATGACATCGACGGCACCATCCTCGAAGAGCGCATCGTGCATATGGCCGGCGCCGAGTCCCCACTGGGCGTCTCCGAGGAGGAGATGCGGGCGCTCATCCGGGAGGCGGGACGCGACCCCGTCCGCCGCGACACCCTCTACCGCCCGCTGGAGTCGGTCCGCTCCTGAGGCCTGTCACAAACCCACCCTCCCGGTCGTCAAACTGGAATTGCCCGGGCCCGTATGACCGGTGTCCCTTGACTGGCAGCCCCGGGTCCGTAAGATATCTGGACTTCAGCGCTTGGAGGAAAAGATGAGCCGAAGCTTCCCTGTTCTCGCCCTCGCGATCGCCCTTCTGGCCGGTTGCGGCACGAGCTCCAGTGAGACCGTCACCCGCGACAAGATGCCCGACGTGGGCAACTACCCGCCGCCTCCCGCCGGGAGCAACGTCCGGCTGCGCGCGGGCGTCGTGGAATTCACCGACAAGACCAACACGAAATCCTCCGACGCCGCCGGCGAGCAGCTCGAAACGCTCGCGGTGTCGTCCAAGCGCTTCAACCTCATCGACCGCATGGCGATGAAGACCCTGCTCAAGGAGCAGAGCCTCGAAGGCATCGTCGATCCGGCGGAGCTGGCCAGGTCCGGCAAGATCCGCGGCGTCGACTACCTCTTCATCGGGTCGGTCACGAACTTCGCCCTGAAGACGGAGAAGACCTCCAACCAGGGCGGCATGTTCGACCGCCTGATCCCCGGCGCCGCGCCCCTCAAGATCGATACCTCCAAGACCATCATCACGACGGACATCGGCGTCGACATCAAGCTGGTGAACGCGACGACCGGCGAGATCGTCTCCAAGCAGTTCGGCGAGGTGAAGAAGGAGCTGTCGGCCAGCGCCTGGGGCGTCCGCGTCATCGGCATCGGCGGTGATGCGAAGAACAACGTCCAGGTCGACCGGGACTCCCAGGGCAAGCTGATGCGCTACGCGGTGGACGAGGCGCTGCGCAAGATGCTGCCCGACATCGACGACAAGATCCAGCATCCCGCCGCGATGCTCTGCCCGAAGTGCAAGACGGAGCTCGCGCAGGGGGCCAGCTTCTGCACCAAGTGCGGCTGGAGCGCCGAGTCGCTCAAGTGCACGAAGTGCGGCACCGCCCTCGAGCTGAACGCCAAGTTCTGCGGCAAGTGCGGCACCAAGGTCGAGTCGAAGTAAGCCCGTAACGACCGGAGGCGTCATGAGAACGGCACTGCTGCTGATTCTCTGTCTCGGGGTCCCCGTCCTGACGGGGACCCTGGCGCCCGCGGTGCTGGCTCAAGAGGCCACCTGCCCCGAGTGCAAGAAGCCCCTCAAGCCCGACGCGAAGTTCTGCGGCAGCTGCGGGGCGAAGATCGAGCAGAAGCTCTGCGCCGGCTGCAAGGCCCCTCTCAAGCCCGGCGCGAAGTTCTGCCCCTCCTGCGGCATGAAGGTCGAGGAGGCGCCGGCGCCCAAGCCGGACCCGAAGACCGATCCGAAGCCGGCGGAGCCCGCGCCCGACACGGGCAAGAAGCCCGCCGAGCCCCAGGAGGCCGCAAAGCCGGCGGGGCAGATCGTCGACGCGGACTCGGTCAAGGCGAAGCTCGACGAGGAGCTGCGGAAGTTCGGCACGACCTCCGAAGAGGTGAACCGGGCGATCGACCGCGGGGCGGCCTTCCTCGCCGCCCATTACCTGAAGTGGCAGTTCAACGGCGACGACGACTACCTGGGCGCCTACGCGCTGATCCACACGAGCCAGTACTTCGCCAACGGGAAGCTTCGGGAGAAGATCAATGAGTTCCTCCGGGGCGACCACTGGCAGAAGAGCGGCGCGGCCGTCTATACCGCGGGACTGCGCGCCCTCGCGCTGGAGGCCACCCACGATCCCGAACTCAAGGCGCTGACCCACGAAGTCGCCGAGTACCTGGTCGAAGCGCAGGGGGCCAAGGGGACGTGGACCTACAAGGCGGACGTGCCCATCGCCAAGGTCCCTCCGCCGCCCAAGGGGTCCGAGCCCGGCGTCA
>Ga0137409_10006259_pt1 | contig 12360 bp, 14 predicted proteins | sample CZODoug1_16funga_FD_122059 | JGI IMG/M metagenome (GOLD analysis project Ga0137409, IMG submission 122059) | Vadose zone soil fungal communities from Angelo Coast Range Reserve, California, USA - CZODoug1_16fungal (Hybrid Assembly) | ecosystem: Environmental > Terrestrial > Soil > Vadose zone... | reverse complement strand
TGTCTTTGACGACGTAGTCCTTTGCGGCGGCCATGACGTTCCTTGCTGGTTGGGAGGAGGCGGCGCGGGCGGGCCCGTCGCCTTTCGGGGTCCTATAGCAGGGCAAAACCGGCAGCGCAACGAGGATATAAAGAATTCTTTATATGTTAGTTCTAGAGCATGCTTCATTTAGACGGAAGCATATCCTGAGTTACGCAGGTCCGCAATTCCCTCGGTGACTACCGCAACGTCGCTGAGCCGGACGGGAGCCCCATTATGATATGAGACAATCAGCGGCACATATTGATCAGCCGTAAGCAGTTGGTCCGTGGCGGACAAGGTCCACCGGTTACCCAGGTCCTCGACAACTCCTTTGGCAGTGTTCGCATTTGCCGATTGAAGCGCGGCTCTTACCTGTTCGAGGCCAATTCCGTAATGCGCGAGCGCGTTGGGGTTGACGTCTACGCGAACCGCCGGTTGAGCTCCTCCGGAAAGGGGTGGCGCACGTCGAAGCTCCGAAGACCGCTCTCGATGTGCGCAACGGGAACACGCAGTGTGCGGCCCATCGTGGCGCCGAGGACGTTCAGCTGCTTCCAGAAGATGCGGCGGATTTCGACACTCTGCGCGGCCCCGAGCGTCGATCCGTAGGTGACGAGCCGTCCGCCGGGCTTGAGCGCGTCGAGCGCCCGGTTGAACGTCTCGCCGCCGGCGCCGTCGATGACCACGTCCGGGCGTGTGCCGATCAGCGCGATGAGCGACTTCACCCAGTCGTCCTTCCGGTGGTTGACGCCCCCCATCGCGCCGTGGCGTTTCGCGGCCTCGATCTTGGACTCGTGGCCGGACGTGACGTAGACCTTCGCGCCGACCTGCCGGGCGATCACGAGGGCGGTCGTCGCGACGCCACCGCCGATCCCGGTGACGAGGACCGTTTCTCCCGGCTGCACCCGCGCGCGGGTCACGATCGCGCGGTACGCGGTGACAGAGGCGAGCGGCACGGCTGCGGCCTCTTCCCACGACAGGTGCGCGGGCTTCGGGTGGAGGTTCGCCGCCGGCACCTTGACCATCTCGGCGTACGTGCCGTCGACCGGCAGGCCGAGGATGTTGAACGCGCTGCCCTGCGCGCGCTCGTCGGGTCCCCAGTCGAGCGACGGATCGATCACCACCTCGCGCCCTTTCCACGACGCATCGACGCCGGCGCCGACGTCGATGACCTCGCCGGCGCCGTCGGACCCGAGGACGATCGGAACCTTGACGCCCGCGTACTGACCCTTGCGAATCCAGACGTCGCGGCGATTCAGCGCCGCCGCGTGAAGGCGAACCACCGCTTCTCCCGCACCGGGGACCGGATCGGGACGCGGCTGCATTCGAAGGTTGTCGGGATCGCCAAGAGCGGTGAGCACGATTGCGCGCATAACGGCGTATTGTAAGCTCGGTCGTCCGGCGAATCCGGACGCGCCAGACGATCCGTCGCCGGATGGAGGCATGATCGACAGACTGTTCGACCTTTCAGGCCGCGTCGCCATCGTCACGGGCGGCTCGCGCGGACTCGGCGCGGAGTTCGCCGAGGGGCTTGCGGAAGCCGGCGCGTCGCTGATGCTCTGCGCCCGGCGCGACGAGTGGCTGCTGCCGGCCGTCGAGTCGCTCCGCGGACGAGGCTTCACCGTCGACGCGATGCGCTGCGACGTCTCCAACGCCGCCGACGTCCAGGCCGTCGCCGACGCGACGGTCGAGCGCTTCGGCAAGATCGACATTCTCGTCAACAACGCGGGCATTTCGTGGGGCGAGCGGCCGGAAGCGATGACGCTGACGCAGTGGCAGAAGGTGATCGACGTGAACCTCACCGGCGCGTTCATCTGCTCGCAGGCCGTGGGCCGGACGATGATCGAGCGGCAATACGGCCGCATCATCAACATCGCGTCGATTGCCGGCCTGCAGGGGAACGTCAACGGGCCGTACTACGCCGGCTACGCGGCGAGCAAGGCCGGCCTGATGGGCCTCACCCGCGAGCTTGCCGCGTCGTGGGGACGCCACGGCATTCGTGTCAACGCCATCGCGCCCGGCTTCTTCCATTCGCGGCTGTCCGACTCGTCGATCGCGCAGGTCGAAGCGAGCCTCAACGCGGTGACACCGCTCGGGCGCGTCGGCAGGCCCGGCGAGCTGAAGGGCGTGGCGGTCTTCCTGGCGTCCGACGCGTCCAACTACGTCACCGGCCAGACCATCGTCGTCGACGGCGGAGGCACGATTGCCACCGGATTCGCGTAGCCGCATCGCCGTGATCGGCGCGGGGACGATGGGGCATGGCATCGCACAGGTGGCGGCGATGGCCGGCTACGAGACGCGATTGACCGATACGAGCGCCGACTCGCTGGCCGCGGCATGGAGCCGCATCCAGTCGAACCTCGCCGGCGCCGTCTCCCGCGGAAAGCTGACGCGGGCGCGGGCCGACGCCGCCATCGCGAACATCGTCCCGGTCGCCGAGCTGTCGACCGCGGCGCGCGACGCGGATCTCGTCATCGAAGCGGTCGTCGAAGAGATGGCCGTCAAGCAGTCGCTCTTCCGGCAGCTCGACGCGGTGGTCCCCGACGAAACGATCCTCGCGACCAACACCTCGTCTCTCTCCGTTGCGCGCATCGCCGAGGGCACGACGCGACCCAATCGCGTCGTCGGAATGCACTTCTTCAACCCCGTGCACATCATGAAGCTGGTGGAGATCGTGACGCACGCGGGCTGCGACGAATCCGTCGTGGCCCTCGCGCGTGCGGCCGCGGAGCGAATGGGCAAGACGACGATCCTCGTGCGGGACACGCCTGGCTTCGCCTCGTCGCGGCTCGGCGTCGCGCTCGGGCTCGAGGCGATGCGGATGCTCGAAGACGGCGTCGCCTCCGCCGCCGACATCGACACGGCGATGGAGCTCGGGTACGGCCACCCGATGGGGCCGCTGCGGCTGACCGATCTCGTCGGCCTGGACGTGCGGCTGAAGATCGCGGAGTACCTCCATCGCGAGCTGGCGGACGAGAAGTTCGCGCCGCCGCGCGTGCTGCGCGAGAAGGTGGAGCGCGGCGAGCTGGGGAAGAAGACAGGCAAGGGGTTTTATGAATGGTAGGATGCGGCGCTGATGGCGATCCTCGAATGGATCCAGAACCTGCGGCTCTCGACGTCGATCGCAGAATCGGATTCACTCTGGTGGGGCTACGCGTGGTGGCTGTTCGTGCACGCGGTCGGCATGGGGCTGACGGCGGGTCTCGGCTTCGTCGTCTGCCTGCGGCTGCTGGGCATCGGTGAGCAGATTCCGCTCTCGTCGTTCCGCGTCCTGTTTCGCCTGTTCTGGATCGGCTTCTACCTGAATCTCCTCTCGGGCACGCTGCTGTTCATGACCGACGCGACCGGCATCGCGCGCGTCTGGGAGCTGTACGCGAAGCTCGTCTGCCTGGGCCTCGCGCTTGCCGCCATGGCGCGGCTGCGGCGCTTCGTGGACAGCGACCAGAGCGACGGCGCGGTGCCTCCCGCCGTGCGGAACATCGCGTACGCGTGCATCGTCTTATGGCTGGCGGTCATTACATCGGGGCGGCTCATCGCCTACGCCGTCGAGGCCAACGGTGCGACCCTCTGATCTCGTTCACCTGCACCTCCTGTTGAACCACTTCCCGACGGTCGGGATGATCGTCGGCTTCGGCGTCTTCGTGCTCGCGCTGCTGAAGAAGAGCGAGGACCTGAAGCGCGGCGGCCTCGCCATCTTCTTCGTCATCGCCCTGCTCTCGCTGCCGACCTACATGACCGGCTATTCGGCGCAGAAGTCGGTCAAGAGGATGCCGGGAGTCTCGCAGGACGTGATCGATCTGCACCAGCGATCGGCGCTGATGGCGTTGATCGTCATGGAAGCGACCGGGGTCGTGGCGTGGTACGGCCTGTGGTACTCGAGGCGGCGCACGTCCTCGGGCGCACGGAACACCGCGGCCGTGCTCCTGTTGTCGGCGGTGACGATCGGCCTGATGTCGAGCGCGGCCAATGCAGGCGGCGAGATCCGCCACCCGGAGATCCTCAGCAGCGCGGCCGAGGTGCCGGCCACCGAAGGCCTGCTCGCGCCCCACTGGCTCGCGAGCGACTTCATCACCAAGTATCAGTACACGCACCCGTGGGCGTGGAAGACGCTCGAGACGATCCACTTCATGGGCCTCTGCCTGCTGTTCGGGGTCGTCGTGGTGGGGAACCTGCGGCTGCTCGGCTGGATGCGCAACGCGCCCCTCGAGGGCTTTCACCGGCTGCTGCCGTGGGGCGTCTGGGGGTTTGTCGCCAATTCGGTGACCGGCATGATGTTCTTCATTGGCCAGGCGTTTCAGTACATCGAGAACCCGGCGTTTCACTGGAAGGTGCTCTGCATCCTGCTCGCGGGCGCCGATGTCCTGTACCTGACGTGGCACGACGAGGTGTGGGAGATGGGGCCCGGCGACACGGCGCCCGCCATGGTCAGGTTCCTGGCCGCGTCGCAGATCTTCCTGTGGATCGGGGTGATTTACTTCGGACGGATGCTGCCGTACCTCGGCGACGCGTTCTAGGACGACTAGAGCATCGCGAGCTGCTTCTCGATCTTCTCGAGCTCCTTCCGCTCTTTCTTGTCGCGCGCAGCCGCCGGCTCGACCTTCCCGTAGAAGCGCATGATGTCGGCGCGCAGCGCGTCCGGCGCGGCGGCCTTCTTCGACGAGAGGCGCGCCAGCAGCTCGGCGTACGTCTGGTCCGCGAGCGTGTACTCGCCGCGCCTGGTCGGCTGGCCCGTGTCGAAGTCGGTGTTGCGCAGGTCGAGGCGGTTGTCGCGGACGCTCTGCAGCAGTATCCGATAGCGTTCGCGCGACGCCTTGAAGCTGTCGGTGAACAGGCGCTCGGCTTCCGGTGAGGGCGTCTGGAACGCCAGCGCCCTGAACGGGCCGATCTTGGGCATCACGCGCACGACCCAGACGAAGAAGCGCGCGAAGACGCCCGGGCGCCGGTAGGCCGTACCGAAATCGCTCTCGTATTGCCGCCGCGTGAAGGTGTAGATGTACGCGCTCCGCTGGAGCTGGGGCGTCAGCCTCTCGATCTCATCGCGCTTCTTTTCCCACGCGACCTGCGTCATCTGCGGGATGGTCGTCCCGACCGTGTATCGGAAGGTGCCGATGGCGAGATCCTCGCTGGCGAAGACATCCTTCATCTCGATGGCGTAGGTCTCGCGGAACGCCCGCTCCACGAGGTCGGTTGCCACCTCGAAGCCGATGAAGTCGCGGTAGGTCTGCGGGAGGTACGCGCCGCTGGCGACGTGCACGACGTCGAAGGCGAACTCCACCATGATGTGGCGCTTCGGGTCCTCGACATACGTGACCTCGTCGCCGAATTTCGCGCGCAGCTTTGGATACTCCAGCGGCACCGCGCGGTTGGTGCCGAGCGGATGGCCCGTCGAATCCGCGACGTAATGCGCGAGCGCCCCGAGCGCGAACGCGTACTCGTTGACGTCGCGCGCGTCACGAATCAGCGCCTCGACGAAATCGCCCGAGCGCGTGTAATGGAGCAGGTTCGTGAAGAAGTGGCTGCCGAAGGGGTAATAGCCCATGTCCGGCATGACGGAGCCGCCGTAGGCGTACGCGCGGGCGGTCTTGATGGCGTCGGCGCTCGCGGCGCCGAACCGCGCCTTCAGCATCGGCGCGATGACGTCGTCCCACGCCGCGTCAACCATCGACTCGTGCGCCAGGACCGAATAGGCCGGCGCGGGGCGCGCCAGCAGGAGCGCCCCGATGCACAACAGGATGGCGGCCCGAAGTCGAGGGGGTTGCCCCGGGCGACGTCGAGGGGCTTGCCCCGAGCGGCGTCGAGGGGCGCTACAGCGCCGCGTGCTGGAAGGCCGCGAGCGGGTCAGCCGTATGCAGTCGCGCACTCTGGGCGAGGTACTGTGCAATCACGACGCCGCGCGCGGCTTCGACCTCGGAGTGGCAGGAAAACCGGAGCAGACGCCGGCTGCCCTCCAGGGACACGACGATCTCGCGGGTGGCCCGCTGCACGTCCGCGATCTCGCTCCACGTCACGCTCAGATCGAGCGTTCCGCGAAATTTCAGCCAGCCGCTCGTCAGCACGACGTGGCCGTACTGGTCGACGCGGCGGCGTCCGAAGCGCACCGGCGTCACGTAATGGCATTGGTCGCCCGGCGCCAGCGGGTCGGGCGCCGTGACGACGGGCACGTCGCCCTGCTTCAGGCGGCTCGCCAGCTCAGTTGCCTCCGCTTCAATCGCTGTCTCGTCCGGAAGTTGTGAACCGTTCATGTCAACCCCACGTCACGGGCTCGGCCCTACCGTATCGGTTTTTGGCAGTTGGGAGTCGAAACTGCGCTCAAAATGCCGGATGAGCAAGACCGTTGCCTTCCCTGGCCGGCACGCGCACGCGGCTACAATCCGTGGCGTGCGAGGCGGCGTCCGGATCGACCCCCTGAAAATGGTTGAGCTCGCCGCGGTTGCGCTCGCCGCCGCGCTCGCGCTGGCGCCCGTGCGGCCGCAGTCGGTCGAGGCGTGGTATTCGACCGCGGCCTACCCGAGGATCGAGCGCGCCCTGACGCCGCTCTCGAACCGGCTGCCCTTCGCGCTTCTCGACCCCCTGCTCGTCGTTCTCGCAGCGGCGGCGATCGTCTCGGTCGGCATCGCCGTCCGCGTGACATGGCGCACGCGGACCTTCGGCCGCCTCGGTCGAACGCTGGGCCACGTCGCGGCGGGCGCCGCGGTGATCTACGCGCTCTTTCTGCTGCTCTGGGGATTCAACTACCGCCGCGTGCAGATGTCGGATCGGCTGGTCGTCGATCGCGATCGGCCGACGCCCGAGCAGGTCGTCGATCTCGCCCTGATGGCCGTCGCGCAGATGAACACCCTGTACGCCGCGGCGCATCCGGACGGGACACCGGTTCCCGAATGGCAGGATGCGGCGCTGCGCAGCGCGTTCGCCGACGTGCAACGGGCCTTGAGCGACGCGCCCGACGTCGAACCGGGGCGCCTGAAGCACAGCCTGCTCGGTCCGTACTTCCGGTGGACCGGCGTGGACGGCATGGTCAATCCGTTCGGGCTCGAAGTAATCGCCAACCCTGACCTGCTGCCGTTCGAGCGGCCGTTCGTTGCGGCGCACGAATGGGGGCATCTTGCGAGGTACGCGAACGAGGCCGAAGCGAACTTCGTCGGCTGGCTGACGTGCGTCCGCGCGTCACCCCGTCACCAGTACAGCGGATGGTTCTACCTCTATTGGCAGATCAGCGGGGAAGTGAACGCGCGGGAGCGCACGAACGTGAACGCCTCACTGGCGGAAGGCCCGCGTCGCGACGTCAACGCCGTCATCGCGCGGTTGCGCCGCGGCGAGATTCCCGCGCTGCAGCGGGCGAGCTGGCAGGTCTATGACACGTACCTGAAGGCCAACCGGGTCGAATCGGGCCTGCGCAGCTACGGCGAGGTCGTTACTCTTCTTCTTCGCGCTCGCTTCGAGCCCGGGTGGACGCCGGTGCGCCGGGTCGCGTTCCCGTCACCTGCTTCGCCCGTTCGCTGAACCTGCGCTGCGCGCCGCCGACGTGAATCTGCCGCGCACGCTCGCGCGCCAGTTCATCGGGCGTCAGCCGTCCGCGTTGCACGTAATGATCCTTGTTCACCTTGTTCGGTTTGCTCATGATGCCCCCGGCAGGCGGACCTGAAGGTCCGCCTCTACGTCCGTGCTCTTAGACCGGCGGGCGGACCTGAAGGTCCGCCTCTACGGCCGTGCTCGTAGAGGCGCCTCTTCAGACCCGCCTAGATCTTGAATCGCAAAAGCGCGCCGACGCCTCCGACGTCGGCCAGCAGGGTGTCGTCCTCGATGAACCGGATGCGCGCGGCGTTCTGCTGCGCCCTGGCGACGAGCTCGTCGGCCGGGCCCGTGACACGATCCGCACGCGCTGCGATCAGCAATTCCTCGACCTCGCGAATCTCGAGCGCGCGCATCGTCGCTTCGAGGCCGGCCACAGCGAGCCCGCCCGCGGCTCGCGCCGCGGTGACGGGCCCGCGACGCTGCTGAACCACGTGCGCGACCTCGTGCGCCAGCAGCCGCAGGCCCCGCGGCGTGTGCGGTGCGAACGCCTCCCGGCGGAAGTAGATGTCCGAGCCGATCGTCAGCGCGGCGGCCCCGAAGGCGCGGCAGATCTCATCGACGCCGCGGTAGTGCAGCCGGATGTCGGCGAATTCGACTCCGTTTCCGCTGGTCAGGTAGTTCGTCTTGAACAGGTCCGCGAGCGTGGCCATTGTGCCTCCACAGCCTGTCCCGGCGACTGCTCTCGCGGCAGCGGGTGCAAGCCCATTGTCAGCCCCACACGATGGGTCGGTCGAAGTAGGGGGTCACCTGCTTGGCTGCGGCCGGCCCGTTGTCCCACTGGACCTTCTGGATCGAGCCGCCACCCGGGATCAAGTAGGCCAGGCAGCTCTGGTACGTCTTCCCGCTGACGAACTGCTTGGGCGGCGTCGGGTCGTCGCAACGCGAGAACGTTCCCAGGAACGTGATGCTCTGCTGTTCCTGATCGCGGTCGTCGATCGCGGTGAAGGTGATGGCGGGGTCGCTGTCCTTGGGTACCGAGGCGTTGCTCAGCGCGGTAACGCGCAGCTGTACGTAGTACGGGGTGGAGTTGCGCTGGGTTCCGTTGAGCTCCACGTTCCGGAAGTCGGCCACCGTGCCCTTCTGAATCGACACCACGGTGACCTGGAGCTTGATCCCCTGATGGGCACCCGTTCCGAGGTCCTGCGACGGCGGGACCCAGCCGACGGTGGCCGGCCCGCCAAAGGCAAGGCGCGTTCCCGGCGGGGTCAGGCTGCCGGACCCGGCCGTCCGCCCCTGAGCGGCCGGCTGGCTGCCCGCCGGCGACTGGGTCGGCGAGCTCGTACCTGCGGAACTGCTGGCAGCGGGTGAACTGCCCGAGCTCGCCGGACTGCTCCCGGAGCAGGCGGCCAGGCCCGGTACGGCTACGGCGGCAATGGCCCAGGCGGCGATCCGACCCGGTTTCATGATGTCTCCTTAGGTTGCGCGGCTGCGCAGAGGATGCGCGACCGGGCTGGAGCCGCCCTGGAATAGTGCTGAAACGCGCAGCGCACAGGGTTGGAAGCGATCTTGCAGTCACAACCTGAGACACGACTGGGTAGGGTCTGTCTAGCACCCATTGGTACGGCCTATGGTCTAGACATGACCACGAATGACACGCTGCGGGTCACCGACTCACGGACCGGCCGCAGCTACGAACTCCCTATCGTCGACGGCGCTATCCGCGCGATTGACCTACGGCAGATCAAGACCTCCGATGACGATTTCGGACTGCTCTCCTACGATCCGGCGTTCCAGAACACCGCCAGCTGTCGCAGCGCCATCACCTTCATCGACGGTGATAAGGGCATCCTGCGTTACCGCGGCTACCCGATCGAGGATCTAGCGAGCCACGCATCCTTCCTGGACGTGGCCTGGCTGCTGTTGCGCGGCGAGATGCCGGACAAGGAGGAGTCGGCGGGGTGGGCCCACCAGATCTCCCACCACACCTACGTGCACGAGAACGTCAAGAAGTTCATCGACGGCTTCCACCACGACGCCCACCCCATGGGCATCCTGGTCAGCACGCTGGCCGCGCTGTCTACGTTCTACCCCGAGGCGAGCGCGGTGCACGACCGGGCCAACCAGGACGAGCAGGTGGTGCGGCTCATCGCCAAGATGCCGACGCTGGCGGCCTTCGCTTACCGGCACGCTCGCGGGCTGCCCTACGCGTACCCGGACGACGACCTGTCCTACGCGGGCAACTTCCTGAACATGATGGCGAGGATGACCGAGCCCAAGTACGAGCCGAACCCGATCCTCGAGCACGCCCTGGATGTGCTGTTCATCCTGCACGCCGACCACGAGCAGAACTGTTCCACCAACGCGATGCGCAGCGTATCGAGCTCCCAGGTCGACCCGTACTCGGCGGCCGCCGCGGCCGCGGCGGCGCTCTACGGCCCGCTGCACGGCGGCGCGAATGAGCAGGTGCTGAAGATGCTGCGGGAGATCGGCTCGGTCGAGAACGTGCCCGCGTACATCAACCGGGTCAAGAGCGGCGAGCTGCGCCTGATGGGGTTCGGTCACCGGGTGTACAAGAACTACGACCCGCGCGCCACCATCATCAAGGGCGTCGCGGACCAGGTGTTCGAGGTGACCGGGCGCAACCCGCTGCTCGACATCGCGCTCGAGCTGGAGCGGATCGCGCTGGAGGACGAGTACTTCATCAGCCACAAGCTGTACCCGAACGTCGACTTCTACTCGGGCATCATCTACCAGGCGATGGGCTTCCCGGTGGCCATGTTCCCGGTGCTGTTCGCGATCGGCCGGATGCCCGGCTGGCTGGCCCACTGGCAGGAGGGCTCCACCGACAAGGAGCAGAAGATCGCGCGGCCGCGGCAGATCTACACGGGACCGAAGCAACGCGACTACATCCCGCGTGAGAAACGCGCATGAAAGCACTCCTCGCCGTGGCGTTGATGGTTCAGGCGGTGGCGCCGCCGCCGAAGTTCGATTCGGGCCGCGCGTGGGAGCATCTGCGGCAGCTCGTCGCGATCGGTCCGCGGCCATCCGGATCGCCCGCCATCGAGCAGACGCGCACGTACATCAAGACGCAGCTCTCGGCGGCGGGCGTCGGCTTCATCGAGCAGGCGTGGGACGATACGACGCCGCTCGGCAAAGTGCACATGGTCAACATCGCCGCCACGATTCCCGGCGCGCGGAAGGATCGAGTGATCATCGCGGGGCACTACGACACGAAGCTCTTCCGCCAGTTCCGCTTCGTCGGCGCCAGCGACGGCGGATCGAGCGCGGCGTTCCTCATCGAGCTTGCCCGCGTCCTCAAGGCGCGGAAGAATCCGCTGACGATCGAGCTGCTGTTCCTCGACGGCGAAGAAGCGGTCATCGAATGGGAGGGCAACGACCACACGTACGGAAGCCGCCACTACGTCGACGTCGCGAAGCGCGACGGTTCGCTGGCGACACTCAAAGCGCTCGTCCTCGTGGACATGATCGGCGATCGCGATCTCCGTATCCGCCGCGACCTGAACTCGACGCGGTGGCTGACCGATGTCATCTGGGATTCGGCGAAGCATCTGGAGCTCGACACGGCATTCGTCGAGGACGCGACGCGCGTCGAGGACGATCACATGCCATTTCTGCAGGCCGGCGTGCCGTCGGTGGACATCATCGATCTGGAGTACGAGCCGTGGCACACGGCCAAGGACACGCTCGATGCGGTGAGCGCGCGCAGTTTGCAACTCGTCGGCGACGTCGTGATCGCCGCCCTCCCGCAGATCGAGGCGCGGCTGACCAAAGGCGTCGCGCTGACGGGCCGGAAGGTGCGCCATCGCCAGCAGCACGTGCTCGTGAACGCCCACAAGAAGCTCGGGCGCCACCATCGACTGAAGGCTTCCGCCGCGCACTAGTTGTCTTCATGACCGGCCCGACGCGACGCTACGGCTTCTGCGTCACACGCAGCCCGCGAGCGGGATCGAAGTCCCACACGCACTGCAGCATGTTGCAGAGCATGTTGAGAACCTCAGCCGTCGAGGCGTCCTTGAAATTCATCGTGACGGGCTCGGTCGGAAGGCTCGGCTCGATCGTGACCACGACGCCGATGGCTGCGCCCAGCGCGCGGAACACCTCGGTCGGCGGCGTGTCCTGCAGAGAAAAGGACACGCGCGGGGGCAGCAGCGCGCTTTTTTCGCTCGGCAACGGCGTGACCTTGAGCGAGCCAGACAGGATCCATGAACACAAAGCGTTGTCGCAGAGCGCGTTCAACGCGTTGCCGAGCCTCACATTGGTCAGCGTGATCGTGACCGGTCGCATCTGCCCGGCGCCAATCTCCACTTTCAGGCCGGCGGCGGCTGCAAGGGTTCGAATCACATCCGCGGCCGGCGCCGCACGATAGTCGATCGTCACACGCGCTTCCAACGGATCCGCCGGAACCCCGGCGTGCGCGGTCATCGACGCCGCGAACAGACTGCCGACCACGATCACGAGTCTTGTGCGATTCATCTTCACTCCCTCACTGTGGAACGACGATCACGTAGTTGCCGCCCGTGCGACGCTCAGGCGCCGGACCGACGACCCAGCGACGGCCGTCCTGGCTGTCCACGACGAGGATGGATCCATGACCCGTGATCGCGAGCGACGGTGACGCAGCCGGTGGGCGCGCCGCGCGGCGCCACGCCCATCCTCCGGCGCCGAGAACCAGCGTCAACGCCGCGGCGATCGCCACGGCGTACGGATGGTGTCGAACCGGCCGACCGTTCCCATCGGCGAGCCCTCGTGTCACGACGCGGTCGCTGACGGCGGCGTCGGTCATCAAGGCCGCGCGGACGCGCGCGTCCA
>Ga0137409_10006258_pt1 | contig 12363 bp, 10 predicted proteins | sample CZODoug1_16funga_FD_122059 | JGI IMG/M metagenome (GOLD analysis project Ga0137409, IMG submission 122059) | Vadose zone soil fungal communities from Angelo Coast Range Reserve, California, USA - CZODoug1_16fungal (Hybrid Assembly) | ecosystem: Environmental > Terrestrial > Soil > Vadose zone... | reverse complement strand
AGGCGCGTTACTTCCTGCAACATCGGAGAACCGTGGACCGACCCCAGAGGCAGGTAGGAGCACGTATAACCGCGTTTGCAGAGGCGCAGGGTCGATTGCCACGGCGGCACCGATACGCCCCAGTCGCGCGCGAGACGATCCAGGCTGAGGCAGGAATTCTGCGGGCGTTGCGCCTTGGTCGGATACTCGTCAGTACGGACCGGCACGAGCTGGGCCGAGAATGGGATGCCGAGTTGCAGCGCCTGCTCGCGCATCTCGCGGGCAAAGCCGTACCACGTCGTTGCACCGCCAGCAGTCAGGTGAACGGTCGTGCCGGCCTCGACACGTTGCCGCACAACCGGTTGCACGGTGAGCGCGTGGATCATCAGTGCCGTTGCCTGAGCGACCAGGCGCGCGGTGGTCGGCGCACCGTGCTGGTCGTCGACGATGCGCAACTCCGGCCGTTGTGCCGCCTGGCGCAGAATTGTGCGCAGGAAGTTGCGCCCACGCGCGGCGTAGACCCAGCTCGTGCGGATGACCAGATGAGCGCAGCCTGATGCACGCACCGCCTGCTCGCCTGCGAGCTTGGACCTTCCATAGACGCTGAGCGGCGCGGGCGGATCGTCTTCAAGATACGGCGTCGTTTTCATGCCGTCGAAGACGTAGTCGGTCGAATAGTGGATCAGCGCCGCGCGACAGGTTTTCGCCGCATCCGCAAGCGCGCGCACGGCCTGTGCATTGATTGCAAATGCCGCGGCTTCGTAGGTCTCGGCGCCTTCGACGTCGGTGAAGGCAGCAGCGTTGACGATAAGGTCGGGCGCATACGCCTGCACCACCGCGCCAACTCCTGGCGTATGCGCCAGATCGAGCTGTGCTCGTCCGAGCGCAACGATCTCGCCCAGGCCCGCCAGGCAGCGCTCGAGTTCCCATCCCACTTGACCATCGCGGCCAACCAGAACGATTCGCGTCACGCGAGGCTCCTCAGATCGACATACGGCGGAACACGAACCATGGCAGGTGCCGGATGACCAGCATGATGTAGCGCCAAAACCCGGGCACGTACACGGTTCCATCGACCCGGTCGATGGCGACGACGATGCCGTGAGCCACAACCGCGGCGGAGCTCCACAACGGCCCCTTCTTGTCGAAGCTGCGTGTCATAGGTGTGTCGACGAATCCGGGCTTCAGCAGCAACACCCGCACACCCTGCCGCCAAAGTCGATGGCGCAAACCTTGCGCGAAGGTGTGAACCATCGACTTCGCCGCGCCGTAGGTGTAGTTGCTCGCGCGACCTCGATCGCCGGCAGGTGATCCGATCACTGCCAGCGTGCCGCCGCCCTTCTGCGCAAACACCTGCGCCAAGGCCGCCATCCATACGACGACCGACGTGCCGTTGACCTCGGCAGCGCGCAGCGTAAGGTCGAGCGATGCTTCGCATTGCGCCTGATCCGGCAACGTGCCGTAAGCGAGAAGCGCTGTGTCGACTGCCATGCCGCCATCGCGCGCAAATGCCAGCAGTTCCTCGATGCGCGTGCTGTCGGTTGCGTCCATCACGAAGGTCAGTATCGCGGTCTGAGTTCCGCTCTTGCCACTCCGAACCCGCAGGTCCTGCGCGATCTCCTCGAGTCGGGCCGCATCGCGCGCGACCAGCAACAGGTGATCGCCGCGGGCGGCCCACTCGCGCGCGCACGCCTGGGCGATCGCCGATGTGGCGCCAATGACCGCGATTTGCCTCAAGTCAGTCCACCAACCCGACGCGCCGGGCGAAGTGCGACGAAAAACGCGGGTCGATGTGTTCGCGCATGCGCGGCCACGCCGGAAAACCTGCCTTGAACGCCGTCGCCGACATGAGCCCGTCCTTCGCCGGATAGATCGCCCCGCCGTGCCCGATGACCACGGCCTCCATCTCCGAGAATAACCTGCGCGTGCGCTCGCCGTGGTCGGGGAAATCCAGCGCGAAAGTGGTGCCTGGGCGCGGAAAGGAAAGAAGACCCTCGGGGACGAGCTCGCCGAATGTCTTCAGGACGGCAAGGAACGAGCCGGTGTGATGGCGTGCGATTTGATCGAGCAGGCTCGAGAGAGCGCTGCGCGAGGCTGCCGGCGGCACGACACACTGGAACTGAAAAAAGCCGCGTGGTCCGTAAATGCGGTTCCACTCGAGCACGCCGTCGAGCGGATAGAACATCGGCTCGTAGTGAACCAGGTGGCGGGTTTTCGGCAGCGGGCGGTGGAAGTAGAGCCAGTTGAAGGCGCGCAAGCTATGCGGACCGACCAGCGAAACGGGCGGATCGAACGGGACGCGGAAGCCGAAACCGCGTGGCCGCGCGGCGTCGTGGTTTGCCGAGTGGTCGGCCGCCATGTAAAGACCGCGCCCCCGCTCTGATCCGGTCGCGGCGCAGTCGACCCACGCGACCGTGTATTCATGCTGCGGCCTGAGTCTTGCGTCGACCTCGAAGAACTCTTCGAGGGAGCGAAAGCGCACGATGGTTTGCTCCAGCCACGGGCCTGCGACACGTTTGAGTCGCAGCGTGGCCACCGCGATCAAGCCCGTAAGTCCGAGTCCCCCGAGCGTCGCAGCGTACAGGCCGGGCGCCTGCGTGCGGCTCGTCGGGGTGCGGCTGCCGTCCGAGCGGGTCAGTTCGAGCGACTCGAGATGGTGGCCAAATGAGCCAGCGGCGTGATGGTTCTTCCCGTGCACGTCGTTTGCAATCGCCCCGCCGACCGTGACGAACTTCGTTCCGGGCGTCACCGATGGAAACCACCCTTGTGGCAGAGCGAAGCGGATGATCTCGGAGAGGAGCGTGCCGCCTTCGCATCTCAGCACGCCGCTTTCGGGGTTCCAGTCTATGAAGCGATCGAGCCGCCTCGTATCGATAACACCGGCGCCCGGATTCAGGCACAGATCACCATAACTACGGCCGTTGCCGTACGGCACATAAGTAAGGTGTGAGAGCAAAGCGAGCGAGTAGGAACGTGACAGCGGTTCGACGACGTGTACGGGAGGCGGGTGCGGCACGCGGCCCCACGACAAGCGGACGGGCAAGGACGGCGCGGCCATCGGCTACATGGAAATCGCAACCACCACGGACGCGAACACGACCAACAGCCGGCACCATGGGTCGCTGGCGACGAACACGATCGGATCGTCGTGCATTGTGCCGCGGCCGGCGACGAGCCACATTCGGCCGAGGCCAAGCAACATCAAGCCGACCAATGCCCAGAGCAACTCAGGATGCGCGTAAAGCGCCCGGCCTGCATTGCTCTCGATATACAGGGCCGTGACGAGGGTAGCGACGAGGCTCGAACCGACTCCAAGCGCGAGAACCACTGGCAGATCGCCCGTGGTGTAACCACGCCCTGCGATCGCCACCCTGTCTTCGAGTTCGAGTTCGCGCAGTTCCGAGTAGCGCTTTAGCAGCGCGAGACCAAGGAATCCGTAGGCACACACCGCGATCAGCCAGAACGAAAGCGTGAGCCCCGTTGCCATCGCCCCCCCGACGACGCGCAGCGTGTAGAGCGCCGCCAGCAAGGCCACGTCAATGAAAGTCTTGCGCTTCAGCCAGAGCGAATAGCTGGTCGTGCAAAGCAGGTAAGCCAGTAACGTCAACGTGAACGGCGTGCCGAGTCCAGCGGCGATCGAGAACGCGGCTACCAGCAGGATCGGCGCGGCCACGAAGCCGCCCGCGAGCGGCAGCACGCCGCTGGCGAACGGCCGCGTGCGCTTGCGTGGATGGCTTCGATCGGCTCGCAAATCAAGCAGATCGTTGACCAGATAAAGCCCTGAGGCCGCGAGCCCGAACGCAACGAACGCAATGAACGCCAGGCTCAACGTGTCTGGCTCGAGAATCCGGTGTGCACCAGCCGGTGCCACGAAGACCAGTACGTTCTTGACCCATTGATAAAGACGCAGCGCGCGCAGCCAAGCAACGACGCGTTGTTTGAGCGGACGCCGTGGCTCGAACTCGCGTGTTACGACCGCGCTCGCGCGCGCCTTGGCGGCAACCGACGCCGGCGCTCCGACGACAATCGCATCTCGCGCTTGCCTCCAAACGGGAAGATCGGAGTCGTCATTGCCTGCATAGTCGAAGCCCTTTGCGCCGTAACGCGCGACCAGCGCCTGCGCTTTGCGCTGCCCCTTGAGGTTTTGCACACTGGTGGCGATCACTTCCCGAAACAGCCCCAGGTGGGCGGCGACCGCGTGCGCAATCTGCTGCTGCGCGGCAGTCACCAGGACAACCGGCCGCGCAGCCGATTCGGCGCGCGCCCACGCCACGAACTCCTCCCGATACGGCAGCGTGTCTACCGGCAGCGCAACGCGTTCCGCGATCTGTGCTTTCAGGTACGCGCGCCCGCGAACGAGCCAGACCGGCAGCAAGAGCGCTGCCGCGGGCCGGTGTTTGAGCAACTCCAATATCGACTCGAGCAACGTGTCCGAACGGATCAGCGTGCCATCGAGGTCGATACAAAGGGGGATTGGGTCGTGCGCCGCCACGGGTGCATGGCCCACGAGGCAACCACCACACGACGGAGGTAGACCAAAGCAGGCAGTAGGTCGCCGAGAATACCAAACGGAGCTCACCGCGCGGCAAGTTCGGCCATCGATCAGTCGGGTCGAGTTATCGGAACGTGGCGTTGCGGTGGCCGAGGTAACTCGTAATCACCGGAACAACCACGCCAATCGCGTGCGCAATCGCCTCCGTGTGCCCGGCAACACCCAGTGAGGGCAGCGCCCATCGCGCGAGCACCAGACTGATGACAAGGGTCTGCAGAACTGCCAGCAGGTTTACTGCGGCGAACTTCAGCACCTGCGGCCCAAGTGGCTTGCTCTGACCTTCGAAGACATACTGGCGCATCAACAGGAATGCGACCAGCATGCCAACCAGGTAGGCGAGAACGATTGCGGTGGGATAGTCGAACCAGACACTGAAGCCGAAGCGTGAAGCGTAGTTGGCGGCAGCGGCGATCCCGCCGGCGCCTACAAAAAACACAAACCGCTGTCGCTCCGACGGCATCGGTCAGCGGGCGGCCGCAACCGGCGACGCGCTGGCAAGACGCGCAAGTTCACCGCCAATCCGCAAGCTTTCCGAGATCGATCGGTCCTCGGGATAGTAGTGCGACGTGTCCGCCATAAAGAGCCCTCTGACCTTGCTTTGCATCGGCGGCAGCAAGTCATAGAAGCCGGGCGAACACACGGTCTGCGCGAATTCGTAGCGCGACGCGGTGGACGCGAGTACATCGGCTCGATCGAAATCGGGGCGGATCGATTGCATGTAGCGCAGGGTCTCTTCGATGAATTCACTGAAATCGCGGCGATACTTCGGATGGGTCTGCGGCATGTAGTACGGCGCGTAGACGATGTGCACGGCGCCCCCTTGTTCCTTGATCGGATTCAGGTTGGTGTATTCGATGAGTCCGGGAATCTCGATGCCCGGTGAGTTGATGTTCATCCAGAAGTTGCGTGTAAAGGGTCGTTTGAGCTTCAGCAGCACGCACACCACGCCGACGTTCTTGATGGTCAGGACCTTCGCCTTCTCGTCAGCCGGCAGGCCGGGCAGAACCCGCACGAGATAAGGCAGCGGAATGGTCGAGATCACCTGATTGACCGCGCGCGGCACACCGTTGATCCGTACCCCGGTTACGCAACCATCAGTCGTCACAACTTCATCGACCGCTGCGCGCAATTCGATGCACACGCCAAGTGAGCGCAGGCGTTCAGCAATCGCGTCGAGCAGGACCTCTGATCCGCCAACCAGGTAACCGAGTTCTTCCCGCAACAGACTCTTGCGCGACAGGGCGACGCGTTTGATGCGCGTACCCAGCCATGCAGCGGAGAGCTGATCCTGATACTCGTAGAACTTGTAGTGGAACAAGGCACGCCACATCACGTCATAGGTGCGCGGCCCGACCCAGCGCTGCAACCATTCGGTCGACGAGAACGCATCGTATGGTCGCCAGTTGGGAATGCTCTTCGCACGCATCACATGCAGGGCGTAGCGTGCCTTGTCGACGATGTTGATTCCGGGAAAGCGCAGCAGCGCGACCGGATGCCCCCAGTCGTAAAGCGTGCCGTCGTGATAGAAGCCCATTCTTGTTTCGACCCAGCGCAGCCGGTCTTCAAGACCGAAATCACGCAGATAGTCGAACGTCGTTTGATCGGGCCGGCAGATGAAGTGGTAGTAACGCTCGATGCGCGTGCCGGCAAAATCGGTGAACGCCGACATTCCGCCGATGCGGTCATCGCGCTCGAAGATGGTGACCGCGGCACCCTGCTTCGCCAGCTGATATGCGGCTGCAAGGCCCATTGGCCCGGCGCCGATGATGGCGACGTGCGCTTGCGTCTGATCTCGGTCCATTGCTCTCCACGCTGACCGACAAACGCGGTGTATGCAGCACTAGTCCGTGCGCTCCACCACGTACCTCGAATATACGGGGTGACAGAACGTCTCGTGGATTCCTTCGGCGAAGGGGGTCGGCTTGAAGCCGAAGGTCGCCTCGATGTCGATGCCCGTGAAGTCGTCGCCTGCGGTCAGCGCCTTCAGCTGGCTGGAGGTAAAGGGCGGCTTGTCGCTAAGCAGAGCGTACGCACGCAGCATCAGATCAAACAGCGAATACGGAATGTGCACGATCGGCGTACGCAGTCCCTTCACATCACGGATTGCACGGATGATGTCGACGTAGTCGATACGCTCGTTGCCCACGACATCGTAGATCTTGCCTACCGGTCGGCTCTCGATACACCAGAGGATTACGCGGCAAAAGTCGCGCTCGTAGAGAGGCTGGCGCATGTAGCGGCCATGACCCGGAACTGGAAACACCGGGGCTTTCTCCATGAAGCGCGCAAGCCACCCGAAATGCTTGGGGTCGAACCAGCCGTACATCAAGGTCGGACGCAGGACGCAACCAGGCAGGCCGCTTTCGAGGAACATCCTCTCCTGCACCTTCTTGGTGTTCGTGTAGTCGTCGTCTGCGACAGAGTTGACAACCGAGGAGCTTACGAGAACGGTGAACGGGACCTTGGCCGCCCTGATCGCATCAAACACCAGGCGGGAGGCATCGATGTTGTTGCGGACGAAAGGCAGCGAGGACTTGCCGGTGATTTGAGCGTGCAACACAACGGAAATGTCGGCGCCGACAAAAGCCTGGTTCCAGTCTCCTGGCTTCGCCAGATCGGCCTCGATAGCACTGATATCCGGGTTAAGTTCCTTCAGCAGACACAGGTTCGTCGCGTGTTTGTCGAGTACGACAACATCCGCCTGCGGTGCTTCGCGAAGCATGGGCACGAGGTTTTGACCCACCAGACCGGCAGCTCCCGTGACTACAGCCTTCTTCTTGCTCTGCATTCAGGTCCCAGGCTTGGTCGGGCGGAACCGCCTTACTCGGAAGCGGTCCCAGTTCGGATCGGGTCGTAATGTGAGAGCCATGCGTCGATGCTCTGCGCAAGATCGTACTGCGCGCGGACTTACGGCGGACAGATCGGACCAATTCAGCATCAGGATCAACTTTGGCTTGCCGCGCGACCGAGGACGACCAAGGTCGGTTTGCAGCGCGAGTAACGAACGAAGCCGGGTTCGTGACCTCTCGCAGTACCGGCGAAGCTGTTTTCAACAAAGCAAGGTAGTGATGTGGGGTGCGTGCGGGATTCTCACGAGCTCAATAGATCGCCGGACCATGAGAACGGTGCGGCGCGCGTAACGCGCAATGCCATTACAGCGGACTTGTTCGTTGCATGATGAGGACTTCTCTTGCAGGCGTCCTCCAGGAAGGACGCTCATTGGGTCAGAGCGCGGCGACTTTAGCGGCGGCACCCTCAATTTCGACGCGGTATTGGCTGTCGGCCGTATCGTGTCCGTCCATACAGAAATGCGCGAACAGGTGTCTTTCGCTGCTGGCGGCTGGTCCGAGAGTGCCGTCGCTACGATTTAGCAGAGCGCCCTGGAGCTCTTCGGCGATTCCAAGGACGAAGTTCGTTCCACTGGTTTCGTAAACGCCCGGCGGGCCTTCGCGAACCAGCCGAATCTTTGTCGGAGCCGCACGGCGCAGGCCAAGCAATGTCATTGGCGGCAGCGCAAGTTGATAGGAAATCTCGACGATCCCGTCCGGCTTGCCGTCCGGGCGCATTCCGAGCGGCGCACAGCTCACCAGATCATTGCGGCCCTCGGTCACAAAGCGGGCTAGCGAAATCTTCGCCTGCTGCCCGCTCGACCAGGTCCGGTGCAATACATTAGCCATAAGAAACAACGAAACCAGGGCGGTCACAGGCGCCCACCGTATGCCATGGCGCGTGTTGATCAGATAGAGGGTAACTAAGATAGCGGCGACTAGGCCGTAAGCGGCCGGCAAGGCGACCATTCGAACACTAAAGAAAGAGTGCTCGATGGTATGGGCAGGCAGGCGCCAATACCAGCCAACGATCACAGCGGCGGCAGTCACGAGCACCGCTACATCGAGCGCAAGTTGAGTGAGGCGGCCGTTTCTGGCGAGCGCATTCACTGCCAGCGACCAAAGCGCATAGATCCACGACGCGGCCGCGATCAAAAGGAGCCAGGACGCAGTCTGCGAGCCAGCTGCAGTCATCTGAGAACGCGCCACCCAAAGTGAGCGCAAGACATCGCCGAACGTCACTATCGTCTTTGCTGGCGTCGTATTCCCGAGCCGATACGCAATTTCGTGCCAAAGCGAGGCCGAGAGGATCCCGAGTGCAGCTAGACATGTGATCCTGACTGCCGCAAGCACAACGTAGGCGGCGAGGAAAGTGATGGCGATGGCCACTGTCTGCGATACTGTCTCCATCGAGACGCCGACAGTTGGCTCACCACTCCGATCGACAAAAAAGAAGTAGTTGACGATCAGGGATAGAGACAGAACGGTGGGAAACGCCCCGTGCAGGAGATCGAAATAGCTGGTGATCACGCCGAGTACGCCAAAAAACAACAGGCGCGATGAGAATGCATGAAAGCGCCGCCGCAGCGCCAACAGAAGACTCAGCGCGAGCAAGCCGACCATGAAACCTGGAGCGTGCGCCAGATTGTCGCCAAGCTGGTGCAGCGAGAATCCAAAGAACAGGAACAGCGCAATCGGCAGCAACACGGCTGCGGTGCGCGATGCCGAGCGCCATGCGGCGACAGCCAAGAGAACTACTGAAAGATAGGAGATGAACTTGTACCCGTTCCGCGCCGTGCCGAACTCAAACAGACTCAGAACGACAGCCTCAAGGTGACGGCTGCCAAAGGCGTAATTGACATATGGCCCTGGCCGCGGCAAAGAAGCCATTTCTTCTGGTGCGGCCACCATGGTCCGCAGCGTCTCGCATGGGTGAGGGGCCGTCCGGTACCAGCGATTTACCGCGGCGCCCAGGATCACTCCGCTGTCCCTGAGCAATTGCATCTGCAACATCGCACACTCGGTGAAGAACTCCCCCTGTATCCAACTCGCGCGTGGGTTGCTGGGCAGATCGTCTTGTGCGAAGGCGTGCGTGATGACGTGCGCCAGACGCTCCTGCGTCAGAAGCAGGCTGGACGCAATCGCAAATAGAAAAACGAAGGCGCAACCGACTGCAATACCAGTTGCTGAATGGAGGCCGAGCTTGACCTTGGATTCCGCGGTTGTTCGCTGGGCAAGTGCGATGTCCATAACGGACGCGATTTGAAAGAGCGCCCCTTTTCTACCATAGATTGCTCATGCCACCGGAGCGACGCTTCTTCCCAGTGCTCAAGCTGTCTTTCCACGAACCGCGGCCGACTCATCGAACACGATGCCGTCGCGACCCTGTTTGCGCAACGTGCAAACAGCGAAAAGATGGATTCATCTACTGTGCCGGCGGTCTCAAGACAGGATGATTTTTGTTCCTTCGAAATCGAACTTGAAGCGGACTTCCTCGAGGCCGGCCCGCATCATCGTACGGCGCAACCTGTTGCGGTCGTTCGCATAAAACATCAGGAATCCGCCGCCGCCCGCTCCGACGAGCTTGCCGCCGACGGCACCATTCTTCATTCCGAGTTCATACCATTCGTCGATCTTGGGATTGCTCATGCCACCGGAGCGTCGTTTCTTGTGTTCCCAGTGCTCGTGCATCAATTCGCCAAAAAGCATCGTATTGCCGCTCTCGAGAGCCGTCTTGCTACGCAGTCCAAGGTCCTTCACGTAGTGAAGATTCTTCAGCATCGTGCCGTCGCTTTCCTTGGTGCGCGTGTTTTGATCCTTCAGTATGTCTCCGGCGCTGCGCGAAAAACCGGTGAAAAACAGCAGCAGGTGATCCTCGAGGTCGAACAGCGTATCCATGCTGACTGCGAGTGGCCGCGCCTCGACCGTATCGTCTTTGCTGAAGGTAAGGCACGTGAGCCCGCCATAGGCGGCAATGTACTGGTCCTGCTTGCCGATCGGCTCGCGCAGCCGATCGATTTCGATGTGACACGCAAGCTCCGCCAGTTCTTCCGGATGGATGAGGCGCTTGCGGTGGGCATACAAGGCCTTCAGTAGCGCCGTCGTAAAACTGCCGGACGAACCCAGCCCAGTGCCTGCCGGGATGTCGGCCAAGGTGGTGATTTCGATCTGAGGCGTGTTGAAGCCGAGCATTTGAATGGCTTCGCGAATGATCGGGTGGTGCACGTCCTTGGCGGCTTCGACGTGTTCCAGTTGTGAATACTTGAGATAGATGCCCGGTGCAAAAGGTCGCATCACGGTCACATAGACGTATTTGTCGATGGCAGCAGCGATCAGAAAACCCTCGTGCTCCCGATAGTAGGAAGGCAGGTCCGTACCCCCTCCCCCAAATGTAATTCTCAACGGACTACGCGCGATGATCACAACCCGACTCCTGATAGATCGCCTTCACAATGTCCAGCGCTGCGACGGCGTCGTTCAATCCGGCCGCAGGTTGTCGGCGCAGGCGGATGTCCTCGAGGAACTCCGCCATTTCTACCTCCCAAGAGTTGTCGCCCATCGGGAACTCCCAACTGGTCGTTTCCGGCGGACCCATCTCCGGCAGCATCTTGTAGAAAGTCAAACGCTCGACGCCGTAGCTGCCACCCAGGCCTTCGACCTGCACTTTGCCACTGCGTCCGTACAGCTCGAACGAAAAAGTGTTCTTCCACTCGGTACAGCTGGCGTGCAAGAAAGCAACCTGCTTCTGCGGCGTCTTCAGCATCAAGAACGCGTTGTCGTCGACCGGCATGTTCCAGAAATAGGTGTGGGCGAAACCCTGCACTTCTGCAAAATCACCTAGGAACCAGCGCGCGAGATCGATGATGTGCACGCCCTGGTCGATCAGTTCGCCACCACCCGAGAGCTCCGGCCGCGAGCGCCACTCTCTGTCATATCCGATACGCCCACCGTGGCCATAACGTGATCGCAAGAACATCAAAGGGCCGAGTTCCCCCGCGTCAACCAGCTGGCGCGCCTTTTGAAATGCGCGGTGATAGCGATGGTTGAAGCCGACGCGAACCAAAATATCTTTGTTCTTCGCCGCCAGCGCCAGCACCGGCCGCAACTCGTCGACTTCTTTCGCTGCGGGTTTTTCAACCAGCACGTGTTTGCCGGCTTCAATTGCACCCGCCGTTATTTCAGCAAGCACACTATGCGGGGCGGCGACGATCACCAGGTTCACGTCGCTTGTCGACGGAGCGGAGGACGAGCTTCCGCTGCAGGCGAGCTCAGCCCCGCCCAGGCAAGCGATCAAGGCGAACGAGAAGACACCTTTCAAAGCCGGCCTCCTGCGCTAACGTCCAGCAGCCGCGTTCAGCATAACCGCAGTCGCTTTCGGATCGTCGACTTGGACAATCAGCTTCTTGTAGCGCTCGTGCTCGAGCGAGACGATGATCGTCTTGTGCAGATCAGTCACATCCCAGAACACCAACTCGCCGTGATAGTAGAACGTGCCCGCCGCAAACATGCCCGGTACGTCGGTGCCAATCATCTTGAACCCGTGCCACCACACGCCGACCTGATCGGGATCGGCGTCCACGCCGGTGATGTGGGTCAGCGGGATGTCAATCCGGCTGCGGAACGACCACAGCTTGTGCATCCCCTCGACGTTGAATACCGCGCGATCGCCCTGGATCGTGACATCGACCATCGCCGTCAGTCCGTCAGGGTTTGATCTCGACCAGCTCGATCGCGATGCGATCGGGGCCTTCGATCATCGCCGCGCGTGAGTTGCCCCATGGATGGATCTCCTCGAGGAACTTGACGTTCTCGCTCTTCAGCCGCGCGACCGTCGCGTCCAGGTTCGCAGTGCTGAGCGCCCAGTGGTCGTAAATCTTGCCGCGGGTGCCGACCAGCCCACCGCCCGGCCAGGGACGGATTGAGATCGAGATGTCGTCGAAGTTGACGCCGCCGGCCGGATCGCGGACGAAGCCGGTCTTCGCAAAGGAGGGCCAGGTCGGCGGC
>Ga0137409_10006257_pt1 | contig 12364 bp, 9 predicted proteins | sample CZODoug1_16funga_FD_122059 | JGI IMG/M metagenome (GOLD analysis project Ga0137409, IMG submission 122059) | Vadose zone soil fungal communities from Angelo Coast Range Reserve, California, USA - CZODoug1_16fungal (Hybrid Assembly) | ecosystem: Environmental > Terrestrial > Soil > Vadose zone... | reverse complement strand
AGATCGGCCACTCAGCCGCCTCCCATTCGCGCGATCGCCCGCCGCAAGGCGCGGCCGGTCAGGACGCGCGTCAGGTTGCGGCGATAGGCGGCCGAGGCGTGAATGTCAGTGTCAGGCTCGACCAGCTCGGCGGCGCGGCGCGCCGCCGCCTCGATGGCGGCCGCCGAGCACCCGCCGCGCTCGAGAATCTCCTCGGCCTCGCGCAGGCGGGTGGGTACCGGCCCCGCCCCCGCCGTCACGAGACGGGCGGCCGTGCAGCGCTCCCCCTGGACAACGAGCACGGCCGCGATGCCCACGATGGCGAAGTCGCCGTGGCGGCGGCTGAACTCCTCGAACGCGAACCCGGCGCCTTCCGGCATGGCGGGGACGCGCACCTCGATGAGCATCTCGTCGGGGTGGAGGTTCGTGGTGAGATAGCTCTCGAAGAGCTCGGAGGCGCGAAGTGTCCGCTCACCGCGCGGTCCCCGCGCCACGACGGTGCCCTCGAGCGCCGTGAGGACCGCCGGGTACTCTGCGGAGGGATCGGCGTGGGCGAGGCTGCCGCCGATGGTCCCGCGCGTACGGATCGGGAGGTGGCCCACGAGCGCGGTCGCCTCGGCCAGGAGGGGCAGCCGCCGTCGGACGACGGGCGAGAACTCGATCGTCCGCTGGCGTGTCATGGCCCCGAACCGGAGGTGCCCGTCGTCCTCGCGGATGTAGGCGAGGCTCGCGATCGCGTTCAGGTCGATGAGCGCGGCGGGCCGGGCCACGCGGAAGTTCATCAGCGGCATCAGGCTCTGGCCGCCGGCCAGGAGCTTGGCCTCGCCCCCGTAGCGCGTGAGCAGGGCGATGGCCTCCTCGACGGTCGCGGGCCGGTGATAGTCGAACCGTGCCGGCTTCACGAGCGCGGGACGCCCCCGCTCTGCCTGGCGCGCTCGATGAGCTCCCAGAGCCGTGTGGGCGACATGGGCAGCTCGGTGATCCGCACTCCCAGCGGCCCCAGCGCATCGCTCACGGCATTCGCGATCACGGCGGGGACGGTCATGGAGCTGGACTCGCCGAGCCCCTTGGAGCCGAGGGGGGTCAGCGGCGAGGGGGAAACGACATGCGCAATGTCCATGACGGGCGCCTCGGAGGCCGTGGGCACCAGGTAGTCCATGAAGGAGCCCGTCAGACATTGCCCGTCGTCATCGTACTGCAGCTCCTCGAACAGGGCACCGCCCAGGCCGTGGAGCGCGCCCCCGTAGATCTGGCCCTCCGCGATCATCGGGTTGATGATCGTCCCCGCGTCGTGCACCGAGGCATAGCGCAGGATCTTGATGGCCGCCGTCTCGGGGTCTACCTCGACCGCCATCACCTCGGCGATGAAGCCGTAGGTATTCGACGAGTTGACGCAGTCGTTCTCGTCGACGGCGTCGGACCCCGTGAAGCCGAAGACGGCGGTGGCCTGAAGACCCGGCTCCATGCCCTCGGGCAGCGACTGCGTGTTCCAGTGGGCGCGCCCCGCCAGGTCCTTGACGGAATAGGAGGGCCCCGGGCCGACCTTGGCCCGCACCGCGCCGTCACGGAACGTCAGCTCGGCCGCCGGCCGCTCCATGAGGTGGGCCGCGTACTCGATCAGCTTCGCCTTGAGCTTCCGCGCGGCCAGCGCGACCGCGCTGGTGCCCACGGAGCCGAAGCGGCTCGAGTACGTGCCGGAGGAGATGGACCAGAAGCGCGTGTAGGTGTCCATCTCGTCGACGACGGTGACGTCCTCGGGGGTGAGCCCGAGCTCGTCGGCCACGATCTGCGAGACGACAGTCTGATGCCCCTGCCCCTGGGGAGTGGTGGCGAGGACGGCGGTGACGCGCCCGAGCGGATCCACCCTGATCGTCGCGGCATCCACGGCGCCCGACTTCGGCAGGTACTCGGGCTTGGCGCGGAGCTGTGGATCGAGGGCCGTCGCCACGTAGCCCATGTTGGACACGGACGGGTCGACGGCCAGCGCCACCCCGATGCCGAAGCAGCGACCCGCGGCGCGCGCCCTCGCCTGCTCGTCCCGAAGTGCCTGATACCCCGACAGCTCGAGCGCCTTGTCGAGGGCGGCGGGGTAATCGCCGCTGTCGTAGAGGCCTCCCGTCGGCGAGCGGTACGGGAACTGCCCGGGCTGGATCAGGTTGCGTCGCCTCACCTCGACGGGATCCAGCTCGACCCGCTCGGCGAGGAGATCCATCATCCGCTCGGTCTCGAAGTAGAGGTGGCCGCACGCGTAGCCCCGGTTGGGCCCCGTCAGGCTCTTGTTGGTCATGACGACGGAGGCGTCGACCTCGAGATCCTGAAAGCGGTACGGGCCGACGAAGTTACCGCTGGGCCGGAAGCTGCATCCAGGCTCCGGGCTCCGGATGTACCCGCCGACGTTGTCGAGCCAGCGGTAGCGCATGCCGAGGATGGTGCCATCCCTCCTGGCCGCGAGCTCGCGATAGGCGACGCGATCGGTGCCGCTCGACGAGGCGAGCAGGTGCTCGCGCCGATCCTCGATCCACTTCACGGGAACCCGCGTGAGCCGGGCCGCGAGCGCCATCAGCGCCATGTACGGGTACAGGCTCGACTTGATCCCGAAGCTCCCGCCGATGTCCCCCGGCACGATGAAGCGGAGCTTGTTCTCGGGCACCCCGAGCACGCGGGCGGTGAGGGGATGCATGATGAACGGCCCCATGAAGTTCGACCAGATCGTGTAGGCGCCCTCGAGCGGGCTGAAGATCGCCACCACTCCGTACGTCTCGATGGGGGTCGAGCTGTACTTGGGATAGCGAAAGCGCTCACGGATCACGATCTCCGCCTCCGCGAACGCGCGGTCGGGGTCGCCGTAAACGAGCCGGCGGTTCCCCGCCAGATTGGACCCGACGGCCTCGTGGAGCACGGGCGCGTCGGGCTCGAGGGCGCGCTCGACGTCCACCACGGCGGGGAGCGGCTCGTAGCGGACGACCACCACCTCCGCCGCGTCCTCGGCGAGGTACCGGTCGCGCGCCACCACCACCGCCACCGGCTCCCCGACGAAGCGCGCCTTGTCGGTGGCGAGAGAGTAGTAGGCCACGGGCGCGGTGACGCCCACGGAGAAGGGCCTGGTCAGCCTCCCCACGTCGTCCCCCGTGATCACTCCGGCCACGCCCTCCATGGCGAGGGCCGCCGACACGTCGTAGCCCAGGATGCGCGCATGGGCATGCGGCGAGCGGACGATGGCCGCGTGGTGCACGTTCGGGCACGGCGTGAGATCGTCGATGAAGCTTCCGCGACCGCTCAGCAGCCGCGCGTCCTCCACGCGCTTCACCGGTTGCCCGATCCAGCCTCGCGCGGCCGCCGTGTGATCGCTCACGCCCCTGGACCGCTCAGCGCCCCGTGTACTTCGGCGGCCGCTTCTCGAGGAACGACGTGACGCCTTCCGCGTAGTCATGGGTGGAGCGCAGCCACGCGTAGGCTTTGCGCTCGAGCTCGAGCGCCGTCTCCAGCGGCGCCTCCGCCCCGCGGTTGATCACCATCTTCAGAGTGCGGAGGGCAAGGGGGGCGCGCTCGGCCAGCTCCCCGGCCAGCGCATCCACCGCCTTGTCCAGGCCGTCGTTGGCCACGGCCATGGTGACGAGCCCCCACGCCTCGGCGCGCTCGGCGGGGATGCGCTGACCCGTCATCATGAAGAGCTTGGCGCGGGTCATCCCCATCAGTCGAAGCGCCCGCTGGGTCCCCCCGCTGCCCGGGATCATGCCGAGCCTCACTTCGGGAAAGGCGAACTCCGAGCGGAGCGTGGCCACGCGGAAGTCGCAGGCCACGGCCAGCTCGAGGCCCGCTCCCATGGTGAAGCCATCGATGGCGGCGATGACGGGCTTCCGGCAGCGCTCGGCCGAGGTCAGCGTGTCGCCCCACCGCTCGAGGTCGGCGGGGGCGAGCGTGAGAAACTCCGCGACGTCACCGCCGGCGCTGAAGGCCTTGCCCCCCGCCCCGCGCACCACGATGACCCGGATGCCGTCGTCGGCCTCGAGCGAACCGAAGATGCCGGGGAACTCATCGCGCATGGCGACCGTCATGGTGTTCATCTTCGCCTGCCGGTCGATCCACACCGTGGCGATGGCGCCCGCGCGCTCCACTCTCAAGAACTCGCTCATTTGGAGACCTCCACGTAGTGTCCATCGCGCAGCAGCCGGCGGAGGATCTTGCCGGAGGCCGTCCTGGGGATCGCCTCCACGAAGACGATCCGCCGCGGCCGCTTGAAGTTGGCAAGGGCGGGGCTGTCGAGACAATGACGATCGAGGGCGTCGGCGGTCAGCCCCGCGTCCGCGGGCACCACGAAGGCGACCACGCGCTCGCCCCACTTGTCGTCGGGCTCGCCGATGACCGCCACGTCTCGCACGCGCGGATGCCGCGCCACGACCTCTTCCACCTCCGCCGGGTGAATGTTCTCGCCCCCGCTGATGATCATGTCGTCGACGCGCCCGGCCACGAAGAGATCGCCCGTCTCGTCGAGGTAGCCCATGTCGCCCGTGAAATACCACCCGTCGCGGAGCGCCTTGGCATCCGCATCCGGGCGCTTCCAGTAGCCGGCAAACGCTTCGTCGGAGTCGAGGCTGGCGATGATCTCACCTTTCTCGCCCGGGGGCACGGTCTCATCGGAGCCCACGCGACGCTCCGCGCTCGCCTCGACCACGCGCAGCTTCGAATGGATTCCCGGGCGCCCCGCGCAACCCGGCTTGGTCTGGGCCGCGGGGCAGACCGAGAACGTGTAGATCTCGGTGGAGCCCGAGTGATTCACAAACAAATCCGGGCGGAACGCTTTCGCGCACGATTCGGCGAGCGCGGCCAGCATGGGCGCCCCCGCGTACGCGAGCTTCCTCACCGAGGAGACCCTGCTCGTCGGGAATGCCTCGGCATGGACCAGGTCGTGAAAGAGGGTCGGGATGAGGTACAGCGCGGTCACCCGCTCCGCCTCGATGAGCGACAGCGCTCCTCTCGCGCTCCAGTCCGCCTGGCAGACGAAACACCCGTTGACCGCGGCCATGCTCGTGAGCGAATGGATGCCCATGGTGTGATAGAGCGGCATGACGCCGAGCGTGCGCTCGCCCCACTGGTAGCCGCACTGGATCACGTGGGCGAGGGCGCCGGCGTGGTGATTGCGGTGCGTCCTCGGCACGCCCTTGGGTCGCCCCGTGGTCCCGGACGTGTAGAGGAGGAGCGAGAGATCGCTCTCGCTCACGTGCCGATCGAGCGGCGCGGTGTTCGAGCCCAGGAGCGCCGCGAAGGGGATCGCCTCCGCGGGCGCCTCCTCGCCAACGAACACCAGGCGGCCCTGCCATCCCTTCGTCGCCTCGAGCGTCCCGGCCGCGGTGGCCGATTCGAACAGGGCCACGCGGGCGCCGCAGTCCTCGAGCACATAGCGCAGCTCCTGGGTCGCGAGCCTGAAGTTCACGGACGCGGGGACGCCCCCGATGCCCTGAAGCGCCCAGTACACGAGCGCGTGCTCGAGGCGGTTCTTGAGCGCAATCAGCACACGCTCGCCCTTGGCGACGCCGAGCTCCGCGAGGCCGCGACCGACCGCCGCGGCCTGGCGGGCGAGGTCGGCGTACGTCAGTCGGCGCGCCCCGTCCACCAGAGCGGGAGCCGTCGGGTCCCGCAGGGCCGCGCGATCGAGGAGCTGGGCGAGGGTCACGGCAGCAGCGTTTCCAGCAGCGCGCGCATCTCGGGGCTGTTCCATTCCCGGGCGCCCGCCGCCATGCCGGCGACGTCGCCTCCGGGCTTGACGATGAACGTCGCGGGCAGGCTCGTGACCCGCCACGCCCCGGCCGTCTTGAGCTCGGGGTCGAGCAGGATGGGGAACGTGAGCCGCTGATGCGCAACGTACGGCTCCAGGAGCGCGCGGGGCGCGCCCCGGTCCACGGAGACTCCGAGGACGATCAGACCTCGCGCCCGGTACGCCTGCCACAGCGTCTCGAGCGTCGGCATCTCGAGCGTGCACGGCGCGCACCATGTCGCCCAGAAGTTCAGGATGAGCAGGTTGCCCCTGAACTCCTCGAGCGAGGCCTGGCCCTCGCGGGGAAACGTGCGGAGCCGGAAGGCGGGCCCCTGCTGGCCGGCCTTGAACTCGACGACGCCCGCCTTCTCGAAGGGGTCGAGGGAGACGGCGTGATCGCGGTGATGGCCCCCGTCCACCCCGGGCCGCCGGGTGGGAAGAGTCCACAGCACTGCGGAGAGAAGCGCGACGGCCAGTCCCACGCGCAGCCAGGAGCCGCGGCGGCTTCCCCCCGGTGACGAGCTAGACGCCCAGCTTCTCACGGGTCGTTGGGCTGTCCCGGAGCTCCGCGGAAAGCCCCTCGAACACGATGGACCCCTTCTCCATGATGTAGCCGCGGTCACACACGCTGAGGGCCACGCGCGCGTTCTGCTCGACGAGGAGCACGGTGATGCGGAGCCGCTTCAGCTCGCGGATCATGTCCCGGATGTGTCGGATGAGGGCGGGGGCGAGTCCCTGGGTGGGCTCGTCCATCAGGATGAGCCGCGCGCCCGCCATCATGACGCGCGCGATGGCGAGCATCTGTTGCTCGCCGCCGGACAGCGTCTTGGCATGCTGGTCGATCCGTTCGCTCAGCCGGGGAAAGTGGCCGAACACCTGGTCGAAGCGCTCCCGACGCAGGGCCGCCGTGAGACGGGGTACCGCCGAGAGACCCAGCTCCAGGTTCTCGCGCACGGTGAGGCCGGGAAAGATCCGCCGGTTCTCCGGCACGAAGCCCACGCCCCGGCGGGCGATCTCGTGCGGCGTCATCCGTGTCAGGTCGCTACCCTCGAACTCGATGGCGCCACGGGTCGGCTTGATGAAGCCCATGGCCGTCTTCATGAGCGTGCTCTTGCCCATCCCGTTCTTGCCGAGGAGGGCCACCGCCTCCCCCTCCTGGACCTCGAGGGATACCCCGAAGAGAATCGGAGTCGCCCCATAACCCGCGTGGAGATCGTGAATCCTTAGCATTTAGCTCTGGGGGGGAGCGGCGTCGCTCCTCCCCCGGACCCCCCCACCGCATTGATGATTCGCTTGGCGCTCATGAGCTCAGGCCGTCACTCGTCGGCGCCGCCCAGGTAGGCGTCGAGGACCTTCGGGTCGCTACGAATGGCCTCGGGCGACCCCTCGGCGATCTTCTCCCCGAAGTGGAGCACAGCGATCCGATCGGAGATCCCCATCACGACGCTCATGTCGTGCTCGATGAGCAAGACGGTGAGACGACGGTCGAGCGCGATCCGGCGGATCAGCGCCGTCGCCTCCTTCGTCTCCCCCGGCGTCATCCCCGCCGTCGGCTCGTCGAGAAGCAGGAGGGCGGGGTCGGTGGCGAGGGCGAGGCAGATCTCCAGATAGCGCTGCTCCCCGTGCGAGAGGTTCTGCGCGAGATCGTTCCGCCGCGCGGCCAGGCCGAAGGCGCCCAGGAGCTCCATGACGGGCCCTTCGACGTCCGGAAGCTGCCAGAGCGACGGCAGACGGCCCGAGACGACCATGCGCGACTGCGCAGCCACGCGCACGTTGTCGTACACGGAGATCCCGGGAAAGATGTTCGTGATCTGGAAGGTCTTCGCGAGACCCCGTCGGTTGATGACCTCGGGCCCGAGGCCGGTGACCTCCGTGCCCCGGAAGACGATACGGCCGGCGGTGGGAGCGTGCAGGCCGCTGATGATGTTGAAGAGTGTTGACTTGCCCGCCCCGTTGGGGCCGATGACAGAGAACACCTCGCCCTCCCTGACCATGAGGCTCACGCGGGACAGGGCGGCGAGGGCGCCGAAGCTCTTCGACACGCCCTCGACCTCGAGCATGGGGGTCATCTGGCTGCCTTCCCGGTGGAAGACATCGCCGGCCGGTCGGGCTTCTTCGCGCAAGCGCTCATCCGGCTGCCTTCCCGGTGGAAGACATCGCCGGCCGGGCGGGCTTCTTCGCGCAAGCGCTCATCCGGCTGCCTTCCCGGTGAAAGACATCGCCGGCCGGGCGGGCTCCTTCGCGCAAGCGCTCATCCGACCGCCTCCCCGCGGGGTCGCCCGCGCAGGGCCTGGCGCAGACCCAGGAGCCCGCGCGGCACGAAGAGCACGATCAGGACCAGCACCACGCCGACCACGATGTTGTACCACTGCACGTACGACGAGACCTTCTCCTGGAGCAGGATGAAGAACGCGCCGCCGATGATGGGGCCGACGAGCGTCCCGAGGCCGCCGATCATGACCATGATGAGGAACTCGCCCGAGATGCTCCAGTGCAGGAGATCGGGCGTGGCGTAGGCCGCGCGACCCGGGTAGAGCGCGCCCGCGAGCCCGGTCAGGACGGCCGAGATCAGGCACACGCCCATCTTGTAGCGCTGAACGTTGTAACCGAGGAAGCGCGCCCGGTCCTCGTTCTCGCGGATGGCCACGAGCACCTGGCCGAAGTGCGAGCGGACGATCACACGGCACGCGAGGTACGCGAGCAGGAGATACGTGACGACGAGATAGTAGAGCCGCGCCGGCGCGTCGATGGCGACTCCCGGCAGCACCTGGAAGGCGGGCAGGCCCTGGATGCCGTCGGAGCCGCCGAAGGTCTGCGTGTAGCGGAAGAACGTGTAGACCACCTCGGCGAAGATGAGGGTGAGGAGCGCGAAGTAGATGCCGCGCCGGCCGGTGGCGAAGTAGCTCACGGTGAGCGCGTAGAGCCCGACCACGACGGCCGCGAGCCCCAGGCAGAGCCAGAGAGAGAAGACGCCCCGCTCGAGCAGCACGGCCGTGGCATAGGCACCGAGCCCGAAGAACGCCGCGTGGCCGAAGGAGACCAGGCCCGTGTAGCCCATCAGGAGATCGAGGCTCATGGCCACCGCCCCGAACAGGAGCGCGTCGAAGGCCAGCAGCATGTAGTACTTCGACATCCACGGGGTCAGGGGCAGCGCGGCCAGGGCCACGAAGACGAGCCACCCCCGCCAGGAGAGAAGGTTACTCAAGGACACCTTCGCGGCCGAAGAAGCCGCGCGGGCGGACGATCAGGACCACGATCATGATCCCGAAGATGGCGATGGCCACGCGCTGCGGGTTCATCCAGAGCGTGAGCAGGCTCTGGGCGATGCCGATCACGAAGGCGGCGACCACCGAGCCGCCCAGTGAGCCCATGCCCCCCAGGATCACGACGATGAAGGCGAGCAGGATCATCTCCACGCCCATCTGCGGATACACGGTGAACACGGGCGCCAGCAACAGGCCCGCGAGAGCGGCGAGGGCCGCCGAGCCGGCGAAGGTCAGCGTGAAGACACGCGGCACGTTGACGCCGAGACCGTCGAGCATCTCGGCGTCCTGGACGGCGGCGCGTACGATGATGCCGGCCCGCGTCCGCGTGAAGAAGAGCCAGATGGCCAGGAGGAGGATCGAGGAAGCGGCGAGCAGGAAGAGCCGGTACTTCGGATAGGTCATGCCCAGGAGCGGAATCGAGCCCTCGATGGGGGGGAGGATCCGGCGCATGTCGCCACCGAAGAGCTGGCGCGCGCCCTCGCGGAAGATCAAGGCCAGGCCGAAGGTGACGATGAGCCCGTAGAGCGGCTCGCGCCGGTAGAGGGGGCGGAGGGTGGCGACCTCGGTGACGGCGCCGACGGCGGCCACGAGAAGCGGCGCCGCCACGAGGGCGACCCAGAACGAGTTCGTCAGTCCGATCACGACGATCCCGGCGTACGCGCCGAACATGTAGAGCTCCCCGTGCGCGAAGTTCATCACGCCGAGGAGCCCGAAGATGACCGTCAGGCCCAGCGCCAGCAGCCCCAGCGCGGCGCCGAAGACCACGCCGTGCAGGAGCTGCGGCAGCAGGATCGCGATCAGATACTCCAACGTTTAGCGACCTTGCCCCCTCACCCTTCCCTCTCCCCCGATGGGGGAGAGGGATCCAAACGGGCCCTGTCCTCCCACGACGAAGCTCGTGAGAACCCCTCTCCCCTGGAGGGGAGAGGGCAGGGTGAGGGGGTGCACAGCACGAGAGCGTTCATGAATGGCTCGGCGCTACTTTTTCTTGATCTCCCAGGTGAAGCCCTCGACAGGATCCTTGCCCACCATCGGCTCGCCGATGGTGTCCTTGCCCTGGAGCACGGCGATGGGCAGGTTCTTGCCGCCCTTCACCTGATAGAGATGCATGTCCATGACGACCTGATGGTCTTCCTTCCTGATGCACTGGCGCCCGATATGGGTGTTCTCGAGGCACATGCCTTCCTGCGCCTCCGCCACCTTGTCGGAGTCGAAGCTCTTCGCTTTCTCCACCGCCGCCGCCCAGAACAGCACCGCGTCGTAGGCCCCGGCCATGATGTTCGCGTCCACGCCGAACTTCTTCTTGAACTTGGCGTTGAACGCCTGCATGTTCGGATCCGGATTGTAGGCGGAGTAGTGCGCGAGCTGGACGAAGCCCTCCATGGGCTCGGCGATCGCCGGCAGATCCTGCTGCAGGAGGAAGCAGTCGATGCCCGCCAGCTTGTACTTCTTGGTCATGCCGAAGGAGTGGAGCTGAGTCATGAGACGGAGCGAGTCCGTGCCCGCGAAGGCCACGAAGAGCACGTCCGGGTTGGTCTGGTTGATCGCGCCGAACCACGGGCTGAAGTCCTTGGTGTCCAGCGGCGCTCCCGCCACGCCGACCACCTCGCCCCCCAGCTTCTCCAGCGCCGTCTTGAACTGCCGGCCGTCGGACTGCCCCATGGCGTAGTCGGTGTAGAAGATGTAGACGCGCTTGCCCATCTTGTCGACGATGTACTTGGCGAGCCCGTTGGCCTGCATGCGCGAATCGGGCTGGTTCGAGAAGTAGTACTTGTGGAACTTGGTGGTCCGCATGAACTCGGCGCAGGAGACGGAGTTCCAGTGGACGACCTTGTGCTTCTTCGTCACGTCCATCACGGCCATGGTGGCGCCGCTGGACACGGCCCCGATGAGGAGCTTGACGTCGTCCTGCAGGATCAGCTTCTCGGCCTTGCGCACGGCGGGGGCGGGCTTGGTCTCATCGTCCTCCGAGATGATCTCGATCTTGTGGCCGAGCACGCCGCCCTTGGCGTTCACCTCTTCGACGGCGAGCTGGATGGCCATGGTCTGGTATTTCCCGTAGCCCTCGAAGACGCCCACCTTCGAGCCGAGGTCGCCGATCTTGACGACCTTCTGGGCGGCCGCCGGCGCGGCCAGCCCTGCGAGCAGGGCAAACGACCCGAGCACTGCGAGAACCGTCCTGTTCCTCATGAGTCTCTCCTTGTGTTGTAAGGCTCGCCTCGCGGCGCGGGGGGCCAAGCCACGGCCCTCCTCGGCTCGCACTACCGCCAGGCTGTGATGGACGCTTCGATCAGCCCCGAGAGGGTCCGCGCCATCCGCTGGACCGGCGCGCGCATCTTCTCGGGGTCGGGTGCCGTCACGGCGCGCGCCGTCACCCCTCTCGCCTCCGGACCCGCACTGCCGCCCCCGGCGGCTTTCCCGCCCTGAGCGTAGCCTTCCGCCTCCTCGAACGCCAGACGCACCGCCACCGCGGCCTTCGGGTCGTACTGGCCGACGGCAAAGTCCACCAGGTTGTAGTACCGCCAGATCGCCTCGAGAAACTTCTGTCCGGCCGCCGCGCGCGCCGCCGGCGCTTCCTTCGTGCCGGCGAGGCGGCGGTCGGCGTCGAGGGCGAGGTCCCGGACGAGCGCGGCGAAGAAGACCATGAGACAGCGCTCGCTCCGAGGCCCATCCCCCGCGACGAGGGCGGCGCGCGTCGCCTCCTCCAGGCGGGCGGGCAGGCGCGCGGCCTGCCCGCGCATCTCGCCGCGGACCGCCCCCGTCTCGAAGAGGCGCAGGGCCACGTCGAATTTCCGGGCCTGGATCGAGAACTTGATCTGCTTGAAGTTCGCCGAGATCTCGTTGTCGCGAGGAACGTACGCGCCCACGTGATGGGCCGCCGCCGGCTCCATGGCGAGGACGACGAGTGCCGCGGCCAGGAGGGCAAGCCACACACGTGGGGCGCAGGAGCGAGGGGGCCACATCAGGCCCGCCGCACCAGGCGCGCGCCGAGCAGCGCGGCGAGCCACCAGGCGGCCACGATCGCCGCCCCTCCGAAGGGAATCCACACGAGCCACTCGGCGACCGTCTTGCCCGTCTGGATGCCGTAGAAGGGAATCAGGGCGCTCCAGAGCAGGTACCCGAAGGGGTACCCGGCCCCGCCCACGGTGAAGAGGGCGATGAGCGCCCGGCGGCCCGTGTCGGAGTGCACCAGCGTGGCCGCGGTCATGGTGGTGGCGATGATGACCAGCCCCATGCCCTCGGCGTGCAGGTGGAAGAGCCGCAAGCCCGCATCGAACTTCACCAGCGCCTCGTCGATGACCTGCTCGTCGACGTCGCGCACCCCGACCAGCCCGTGCACCGCCGGCCGCGCCAGCATGACCGAGCG
>Ga0137409_10006256_pt1 | contig 12364 bp, 10 predicted proteins | sample CZODoug1_16funga_FD_122059 | JGI IMG/M metagenome (GOLD analysis project Ga0137409, IMG submission 122059) | Vadose zone soil fungal communities from Angelo Coast Range Reserve, California, USA - CZODoug1_16fungal (Hybrid Assembly) | ecosystem: Environmental > Terrestrial > Soil > Vadose zone... | reverse complement strand
GGCGACGACTTCGTGCGCTACGGCTTCCCGTTCATTGACGTGGCCAGCGGCGGCAGCGTGCAGGGCATGATCGACGCCATGGAAAAAGCCACCGTCCAGCTCCCGGCGGACGTCAAGGTCATCCCCGGCCACGGTGCCATCTCGAATCTAGACGACGTGCGTGCCTTCACCAAAATGCTGAAGGAAACTTCCGCCGTAGTACAGAAAGCCCTCGACGATCGCAAAACACTGGACCAGATGAAGGAGGAAAAAATCCTCGCGCCCTGGGCAAAATGGAAAGGCGATTTCGTCAACGAAGTTGCGTTTATCGAGACGCTCTACAATTCGCTCACCGGCCATAAAGGAGAATTCGTAAAGCACAACTGAGCAGTTTACTTGTTGCTAGATTTTATCATTGTGTAGGGCCGGGCTTCAGCCCGCGCAGTAGAGTAGCGACACGATATATCGTGCCCCTCGCGGACGACGCCCGAACAAACGCACTACGGCCGGGCGTTTGGTGAGAAAAAACCAATCGGCAAATCGCGCGCCGTCCGCAAGCCGGCCGACGCATCAAGAATCACCGGAATGGAATTCACGACCACCGAAGCCGTCGCAATGTCGCCATGCGCGCCGCCAGGAATGACCAGGCTGATGTTCGGATGCCCCGTGAGCGAAATCGTATCCGCGGGATCTTTCGCGCCGACGTACATCTGCAGTTCGAGGTACACGAGTTCTTTGCCATCTTTCGAGAGGCCGCGCGCGATCTGGTGCACGCCTGCCGTCTGGCCCGCTTCGACGGTGAGAAATTCAGTCTGCACGCGCTCGGTGGCGATTTTCGGCTCGATCGTTTCGCTAATTTGCTCGGCCGGCAAATTCAAGCTGTCCGCCACCATCGCCACGGATTCCGGTAAACCGACGTGCTTGATCACGCCCGCTTTTACCTGCGCACGAAATTCTTCAACTGTCATCCCCGCGCCGATTTTTTTCTGCAGCGGCAGACGCCGCTTCGAGGCATCCACCACGCGCAGCGCTTTGGCGTGTTCGATGCGTTGCGAAACCGCCGCCAGGGTCACGACCAGCTTGTCCATCACGAAGCCGGGATTCACGCCCGTGCCGACCAGCGCTACGCCCCATTCCTTCGCCGCGCTATCCAGCTTCGCCGCCAGCTCCGGATGCGTGCGGAAGGGATACGACAATTCTTCACAAGTCGAAACAATGCAACACTCCGCTTCCAGGCACGACAGCAATTGGTCCATTACTTTTTCAAGCGACGACGACGTCGAATGGATCACCACGTCCGCGTTTTGTTCCAGCACTTCTTTCGCTTCCGCGGAAATCGCGATGCCCCACGGCGCGTCCTTCGCGCCGGCCACTTCGCCAAGATCGCGCCCGACCTTCGCCGGATCCCTGTCGATCGCGCCGATGATTTCAATGGCCTGTTTTTCCCGCATCAGCCGCACGATGGATGCGCCGATCGGGCCGACGCCATACTGGATGGCGCGAATTTTCTTTTTCACTTCGTTCTCCGTCTCTTTATGCCGCCGACCGTTCTGCGATCGCCAGAACACTGACCGCTTTGCGGTCGCCAAAACAATGACACACACCGCGCATTTTTGTCTCTGGAGAAACCCCTACGATAATGGAATTCCCGTGCGCATTCAACGAAGAACCGCTCCAAGCGTTCGCACCGTTTGCAGCTCGCGCTGGCGAAACCGGAATTGTTGCTGGCGCGGGGCTTGCGCCGCATAATAGCTGGAGAGAACGCCAGCCGATCCCGGAGGAAGACGCCATGCCCGCAAGAAAACTTTCCGAAGCCGAGATTAAAACGCTGCTTTCCAAGGCCAAGGGCTGGAGTCTTGTCAACGGCAAACTCCACCGCGAGTTTGCGTGCAAGGATTTCGTCACCGCGTTCGGCAATATGACGCGCGTCGCGCTGGTGGCCGAAGCGATGAACCATCATCCGGAATGGTTCAACGTGTGGAACAAAGTGGTCATCGACCTGAATACTCACAGCGTGAAGGGAATCAGTGACTTTGACTTTGTGCTGGCGGAAAAAATCAACGAAATCTTCGAGCCATTTCCGCCGCTGCGCCTTCCAGGCAGCGGAAAAGGCCAGTGATTTTTTCGGCGCCTGATGTGTTCGCGTCGAAAACGATCTTCCAATAATGAGCGCAGACCCCCAGCAGCAAGAATCCAGCCGGAGCTGGATTTTTCTAATGGCGCGCTGGGCGGCGGCGCTGCTTATTCTTGGAATTCTCTTTTATCTGCTGCCGGTGGCCCCGCTCCGCAACGCCTTGTCGCGCATTCCTCTGACACGATTTATTGCCGTGCTGCTGATATATCTGGTGGCCCTGACCGGCGGCATCACCAAGTGGCACACGGTCGTGAATTCCGCGGGCGCGCAACTTAGCTTCGCCGCCAGCGCGCAGTGCTACACCAGTGGGCTATTTGGCGCGCTGTTTCTGCCATCGATTATCGGCGGCGACGTCGCGCGCCTCGCCGTCGGCATTTCGCGCAGTCCGCATCCGGCCGCGGTGATCACCGGAAATGTGGCGGACCGCTTTCTCGATGTGGCCGCCCAGCTCACGCTCGTCTCGCTGGGCCTGATGCTGCTTCCGGGCTCCTTGCCCGCTCCCCTGCAGGGGCCGGCGAAGCGCGTGCTCCTTGCCGGCGTTCTTGGGGCGGCCGTTCTTTTCGGTCTCGTTGTGGCATTGCGCCGGCCGCTCTTGCGCGGCCGCTCCATTCGTTTCCGCCGCAGGCTCGCGCAACTTCGTCACGCGATCCGCGCGGTCTCGCGTCGTCCTCACCGGCTGCTTTTTGGCTGGTTGATGGGAACTTCCGTGCAGGGCACCTATGTTTTGCTCACCGCTCTCCTGGGAGTCGCTTGCGGACTCCATCTCCCGCTGCGCGTGTGGCTCTTCGCGTGGCCATTGGCCAAAATTGCCGCGGTTATGCCCATCACGCAAGGTGGCATTGGCGTTCGCGAAGCGGCACTCGTGGTGTTGCTCGCGCCGTTTGGTGCGCCGGCGTCGCAAGTTCTGGCAACGGGAATCGTTTGGGAGGGCGTGATCATCACCGCAGGTCTTCTCGCGGGACTAACGGCGTTTCTCTTGCGGTCTTCGCAATCTCGCCCGCAGGGCACTTAGCTTTTCCGTCACTCCCAGCGAAGTTTGCTTGACTCCTGCCGCCCCTGCGGCAAAATGGGCAAACCCCCTTCTAATACAGCTGATTGTCCAGAGGACTGCCCTCTCCAGTCTCGTGAATTGAGCTGGCTTGCGGTGAAGTGTCGCATCAGGTGGACTGACACCGGATTCGAACTGATCGCGGCTCTTGAAGCACGCGATCCACTTTCTTCGCGAGCCTGCGCGGAAGCGAGGCGACGCGTATGATCAAAAAAAAAGCTGCGCATACTACTTGCGGAAGGAGATCCCGCTGAGACCACTACGGCGCTGCGCGAGCTGTACCCGGAGTCCCAAGAAGGTCTGGAATTAACAATTGTCTCCACGATTCCGACGCTGATTGGCCACGCTCGAAATCGTAAATCCAGAAGTCATTTTCGTCGACCTATCGCTCGCGCATCCCGACCCGTTGGAGGCGGTACGCCGCGTGCACCGTTCGGCGCCTGAGGTGCCCCTGATCGTACTCGCCTACGGCAGCGATAAGAATTGCGCCACTCAAAGCTTGAGCCAAGGCGCCCTGGATTATCTGCTCAAAGGATTTATCGATACCCGGACCGATCTCCTGCGGGATTCCTTCACGGGACTCTATATCCGCGATGGATTTCTGACGCTCGGAAAGCGTGCGATAGAAACGGCGAAGCGCAGGAAGAGCACTCTGGTCTTGCTGTGCATGAGAATCGACAATCTGGCAGCGCTGCGCGCAGGACATGGTCCCATCGCCGTAGAGAGTTCCTTGCGCGAGGTAGCCGCGCTGCTAGCGGGCGGTTTCCGCGGGACGGACATCATAGCCCGTCTTGGCGAGTCGCAATTTGCGGCCCTCGCCGTCGACGCAGCGGAGCCCAGCGCACCGGTCCTTTGCCAGCGCATGGAAAAGCGCATTGCCGTGTTCAATCGCGAAAGAGGCCCGCGGGGTCCGCTGGAACTTCGAATTTGTGCACGTTGCTGGTCTCTCAAGGAGGCCATTACCTTCTGCGAATTCCTGGACAGTGTGGAGGCGGGGTTGCGGCTTCCGGCGATTCCATTTGCCCAGGAGACTGCATCCCGCAGGAAGATCGATGCGGCTGAGAAAAGATGATTCGAAAGCTGCGATTGCGGCGAAGAGTTGTCTGGCAATTCGGCGCTTATGGCTGACGGTCAACCCCTTGCCGCCGCGGGCAGCCTTCACGTTCAGCAACCCCAGGGGGGTCCCAATGAAAGCAGGCACACTCGAAGAATTCGGCACTCTGAAGGCCATGGCGCCGTTGCATGTGCTCATCGTGTCACGCTCGCGAAACGACGTCGAACTCATACTCCACGAACTCCGGGAACCCGGACTTCATTTGGATCACACACTGGCGGAAAATCAGCAGCAATTTCGCCGCGCGTTGCTGCAGGAGAATTTCGACGCGATCCTCTCCGACTATCGCCTTCCGAATTGGACGGGCCTGGAAGCGCTCACAGGGCTGCGTGAAACCGGCCGGGACATCCCCTTTCTTCTGGTGACCGGGACGCGGGGAGAAGAAGCCGCGGTTGAATGCATCAAGCAGGGTGCCACGGACTACATTCTCAAAGACCGCCCCACGACACTCGGCCGGGTGGTGCGCGAAATTTCTGACCAGGTGAAAAAGCGAAAGGCATCGGGCTGAACCAAAGGCTCAAAACGGCATTGAGTAAACAACGCAATCATTTGCGATCCCGCGTGAAGCAGAGCAGGGTCGTGCTTTTCCTATCGATCTGTCCCTTTTTTACCGTTGACAGGTGCGTTCCGCGGTGCTACAAACCGGTGAAAGACAAGCTCTTTGGTGGTGAGTCTCCTAACGAATTGCCGAGCGCAGTGCGCGAGTGAGGCTGCAGACCTGCCTGGCAGGGCAGGCCTGCTGAGCCGCCGAGGGTCTTGTCATGCAACACCCCACCCACCCCGGGAGGTGAGAACGAACCCGTTTTCACCTCCTTTTTATTTACTCGGACCTTGACGAATCGAGTTCTGGTTCCAAAATGGAACTGAGTGGGCTTTCCGCAGTTCTTGACATTGCAAAGGCCCACTTCTTGGATTTCTTGCTTCCTCTAACTCCAATATTTTCAATCGGTTCTTGCGCCTAATCCCTTGTGAGCTAAGATGGGCCGGGTAACTTCCATCAAAAATGACCGCCTCGGCGCCTCCACTTCTTTCCCTGAAACACGTGACCGTCCTGCGCGGCACGCGGGAGCAGCGGCCCGCCCTCGATGACGTCACATTGCAAATCGGAGCCGGCGAACACGTTTGTATTCTTGGGCCCAACGGATGCGGCAAGTCCACGCTGATTAAGACCATTACCCGGGAGTGCTATCCACTCGCGCGGGAAGGGTCTTCCATCTTTATCCTGGGACGTGAGAGATGGGATATTTTCGAACTGCGCTCGCTGCTCGGAATTATATCGCCCGACTTGCTGGCTTCGTGCACCACGGAGGCCACCGGACGGGATGTGGTGCTCTCCGGTTTTTTCAGCAGCACGCGGATTTTTCCTCACCATCATCCCGATCCGAAACATCTTTCGCGGGCCAACGAAACCTTGGCGCGACTGGGCATCGCGCATCTTGCGGATCGCGCGGTCGCTGAGATGTCCTCCGGCGAAGCCAAGCGCACACTGATCGCGCGGGCATTGGTGCACGATCCGCAGACGCTGCTTTTTGATGAGCCCAGCAACGCGCTGGACATCGGCGCGCAACTCCAGCTTCGCGACACGATGCGCAAGCTCGCGCAATCAGGCCTCGGCATTTTGCTAGTGACGCATCATGTTTCAGAAATCATTCCGGAAATCGAGCGCGTGATTCTTTTGCGCGAAGGACGCATCCTCGCTGATGGACGAAAACCTTCCATCCTAACTGCGGAACATCTTTCGAAGTTGTTCGCGGTTGCGGTGCGGCTAGGCCAGCACGACGGCTATTTCCATCTCTATTGAATGGAAACAAGGCGAGCTGCACGAAGCGACAGGATCGGTTTGATTCTTGGAGCGGAAGACGCTTCAACTTGCCTGTGCCAGCCCGTACAGAAGCTCGACGTACGAGTGAACGGCGCCATCCATGCCGTGGACTTTCGGGTTTTTCGATTCGATGACGTAGTACTCGTCCGGAGCATGCGCGCCGCTTCCGTGGCCGAGACCAAACGGGCCCGCCGCCAAGTGAAGCGGCTCGCCGGTGAATACGTAGCCGGGCCACGAGCCCGCGCTCCGCGGGAGAATAACCGGGTCAATCCCGCCTTTGCGATACACCTCGGTTTCAACACGAATGAGCGCGGCGTCGGCGGGAGTGCTATTGGGATCATATCCGCCGGTCATGCGGACTTCGATGTCGCCGAAACCTTTTTTCGCAAGATGGGCTCTGAGTGCGGCCAGCGCTTCAGCGGCGGTCATCTCCGGAACGAGGCGGAGGTCGAGTTTGGCCACGGCTCTTCCGGGAAGAATGGTTTTTCCACCGGGTCCGGTGTAGCCGCCGACGAGGCCTTCGATGTTCACGGTGGGCCGCGACATCAAGAGTTCCAGGGCTTCGCGCCAGCTCACGTCGTGGACCCAGTGCTCCACGCCAAGAAGTTTTTTCGCTTCCGTCTCGCTCAAGCGGCGCGACGCTTCCGCGATCATTTTCTTCTCGGCTTCGGAAATCGGGCGGGCCTTATCGGCGAAGCCTTCGATGGCGGGATCATTGCCATCGGGCGAGACGAGTGTGGCGAGCGCTTCGACGAGATGCCACGCGGGGCTGTCCAGCCGCGCTTTGTTGCTGGAGTGCACGTCCTTGCGCGGGCCGCGGCCCCAGCGTTCGCCGCTGGAAATCAGTTCGCACTCGATGACTCCCTTTGCGCCCAGCGTCATGGTGACTTCGCCGTCGAGTCCCTGCGAAGCGCTGGGCATGAAAATTCCAAGACAATTTTTCAGAGCCGCCGTCACCTCCGGCCTCCGCACAATTTGCGGAAAGTGCGGTGAACCGATTTCCTCTTCTCCTTCGGCCACGAACACCAAATTTACGGGGAGCTTGTTGCCGGCGCCGTGAATTGCGAGCAGCGCGGCGAGAAACGACGCTTCCGGGCCTTTCTGATTTACGGCGCCGCGGCCCATGACGACTTTTCCGAGGCCGGGTTTATCAACCAGAGCCGCTTCGAATGGCGGCGAAGACCATTCGGCGGGATCGGCCTGTTTCACGTCATACATGTAGTAAAGGCCAAGGGTGCGCGGAGCGCCGGCATCCAGCGTGGCGAAGATGCCGGGCTGGCCGTCGGTGGGGACTTTCGCCGCTTGCTGGAATCCCGCTTCGCGCAGCATGCGCATGGTCAGCTCGCAGCCCTCGTTCATGCCGCGGTTTTCGGCGGCGATGGACGGCTGGCGGATCCAGTCCTGCAGGCGCTTCACGGATTCGTCGTGGCGCTTTTCGATTTCCGCGTGAATCGCGTCGAGATCGCTGGGACGCGCGTGCGCCCAGCGGGGCATCGCAAGAGCTGCCGCGGCAGCAGCAGCGCCCTGGAGGAAGGCGCGGCGGTCCGTTGACGGAAAGATCTCAGCGGAAGGCGTTTCGGAATTCGCGGGCGAACTTTTTTCCTCGGCGCGATTCTTTGCCTGCTCGTCCCTGCTGTCCTCGAAGTGAGAGGAATTTGCCATCATTGCCTCCTGTTGCGCGTTAAGTGGAATGGAAAATGATTCGCTGGGCGGCCATTTCAACGCGGCAGAGTACACCTTTTGGATTTAGTGGGCAATGGCGGCGGGTGGCTGCTGGTGGCCATGCGGCTTGCGGTAATGAATTTCGTATCCGTAGTGATTGACGAAACGCGCGATAGTGCCGTTGGGTCCCACCGCCCAGGCGGTCCAGATGTCCAGGAGAGCCGCGGCATTGAGATTCAGCGAATCCGTGTGCTTCCAGTGAGCGCCGAAATCACCGCTGAGGTCTTCGCCGTTTGGTCCGGCGGCCACCCACCGCCCATCATTAATGTGAACCACAGCGGAGCGGTAGCCGCCGGGCTGCTGCGTGGAGAGTTGCCAGGTCTTGCCTTCGTCGAGAGAATACGCAGCAACCCCGGACGCGCGCTTGGGATCCAGATAATCGCCCCCGGCAACAACGATGGTTTTTTTGTCCGCGAGAGCGATGGAGAAGATTCCAGAGGAGGCCTTGCCGTGGGCGATGGGTGTTTCCGCGACGCTCCAGGTGCGCCCCGAGTCAGAGGAGTGGAAGACGCGAGCGGCCGGGCCGCCGGTGCCGAAAAAAATGTCGGCGCCGGAGAGCGCTAGGCAAGTATTGCTGGCGGCAAACGCGCCCTCGCTGAGCAGCGCCGCGGGCATGTTGATGCTGGAGAGCGGATTCCAGAGCCGGCCGTCCATTGTGTTCAGTAAGAGGAATTTGCCATCGATGGGATCGCCGAGCGCAAAACAGTGCGTTTCTGAGAGGCAGGCGATGGAGTCCAGAAAGAATTCCTTGCGTTTGTCCGTGTATTGCAAAGTCCAGGTTTCGCCGCCGTCGGTCGTTTTGTAGATGCGCGATTTTTCGCCTTCACCGCTGGACATGGCGTAAGCGATGCTGGAGTTGAATGCGACGATGCCGCGAAAGTCGAGTGCGTCGCCGCCAGCCACGTGCAGGCGCTTCCACGTCGTGCCCTCGTCGAGGGATTTCAGAATCACGCCGTTCGAACCGGACGCCCAAACGACCGGCGCAGGTACGCCTCTTGCGTCCGGCGCATAGGCCAGACTCACGCCGCGCAAATTCGTATCGAGTTCGCTGGTTTGAACCTTCCACCACTGTGCTTCGGCAGGAATGGTGACCAGCATCAAGAGCAGGAGTGTACGCATAGCGCGCATTTTAGCAGGGGGCGGTGCTTTCCTGAACGAAGTGCGGTCCATCTCCGGAGTTCCCTGTATTTGCTCGGAAAAATTCCCATTCCAGGATTGCGCCAACGGCCATTGCTAACTCCTGCATGACGGCGACCCCTAAACGAAGCATTTGTTTCCGGCACTCCGCTGGCTTAGACTTTCGCGGGCTTCCTACCAGGGAGGAAATCATGCAAACCACGAGAAGAACTTTTCTGGGTGCCGCCGGAGCGACCGCCGCTCTAGGAGTGGCCGGCGGCACAAGAATCCCGGAAGCGCTGGCAGCCGAGCCGCGCGTAGCAAATGTTCCCGCTGCATCGGGCGAAAAAGTCTTGTTCTGGGTCGCGGCCTCGACGCCTTGTGACAAAAATCTGAAATTCGATGAAGAACTGTACAAGGATCTGCTCGCCTACTTGAAATCCAACGGCGCCGACGGTGTAGTCGTCCTCGGAACGACCGGCGAATTCCCCTCGTTCTCGGTGGCCGAGCGCAAGAGAGTCGCCGAGACCGCCTTCAAGCACAGGAACGGCTTGAACATTATGGTATCCCCGGGTACCGCGAATTTTCCCGAGACGCTGGAACTCTCTCAACACGCGCAAGCCAATGGCGCGGACGGCCTGCTGGTGGTGCCGCCGTTTTATTACAAGCACCCGCGGTTGGATGGATTGACTAAATATTTTTCCATGCTTTTCGAACAAGTAAAAATTCCCATCAATCTCTACCACATTCCGTTTGCCACGGGCGTGCCCATCAGCCATGAATTGCTGCATGCCATGGAAAAATATCCGAACCTTGCGGGGATCAAGGATTCCGCAAGCGATCCCACGGTCTATCAGCGATTCGTCGCGGAGTTCCCGAAGCTGAACATGCGTACCGGCACAACGGAGAATCTGAAGTACGCGCTGGATCACAACATGGGCGCTATCCTCGCCGAAGGCAACAACTTCACGAAACAGATCGCCTCGGTATTCGCCGCGAAGCGCTCCGGCAAGGACCTCAGCGAATCCATCACCAAGCTGGAAGCCGCGATGAAACTGCTGCGCGAGGGCGGCGTCGATGAATATGGCCCCATGAAGTACGCTCTCAGTTTGCAAATGGGGACGCGGCAGTTTTATCAGCGGCCGCCGAACTCCGACGTGACGGACGAGCAAAAAACAAAAATCAAGCAGGCGGTGGAACAAATCAAGCAGGTGGGATAAGCGGAAAGAGATAGCCGGGAAACTCAGCGGAGGAGCGAAGATGCGCGAGAGGAAACCAAAGCGCCTAGACGTTTTGTTGTTCTTGTTTCTTGCAGGATTCCTGTGCTGGCCTGCGATTGCATCCGCTCAGTTTCATCCGAAGGACACGGAGTGGCCGTCCTACGCCGCCGATCTGGCTGGGACTCGATACCGGCCGCTGGACCAGATCAACGCCGCCAACTTCAGCGATCTGGAAATCGCCTGGCGCATCAAGACAGACAACTTCGGTGACCGGCCGGAGTACAAGCTCGAAGGTACTCCGCTCATGGTGAACGGCGTTTTGTACGCGACGGCGGGATCGCGGCGCGCCGTCATTGCGCTGGACCCGGCCACCGGAGAATTGCTTTGGATCCACGGCGAGCATGAAGGAAAACGTGGCGGCGCCGCTCCCCGGCAGCTTTCCGGCCGCGGGCTGGCTTATTGGTCCGACGGCAAAGAACAGCGAATCTTGTATGTGACGCCAGGGTTTCGGCTCATTTGCCTGGATGCGAAGACGGGCGTTCGAATTCCTTCGTTTGGAAATAACGGCGAGGTGGATTTGAAGCTGAATGATGATCAGGACATTTTCCCGGATTCGATTGCCGGCGAAATCGGCATGCAGTCCGCGCCGGTGGTGGCGAAGGACACGGTGATTATCGGCGCGGCTTTCCGCGAAGGCATGACGCCGAAGAGTATGCGCAACAATAAGGGATACGTGCGTGGATTCGACGTTCGAACCGGCAAGCGCCTCTGGATTTTCCATACCATCCCGAAAAAGGGCGAGTTTGGCTACGTCACGTGGGAAAAGGGTTCGGCGGAATATACGGGCAACACCGGTGTGTGGACACAAATCACCGTGGACGAACAACTCGGCCTGGTCTATCTGCCGGTGGAATCACCGACCAGTGATTTTTACGGCGGGCACCGGCCGGGCAATAATTTATTCGGCGAGACGCTGGTTTGTGTGGATTTGAAAACCGGTGAGCGCAAGTGGCACTTTCAATTGGTGCACCACCCACTGTGGGACATGGATATTTCCTCCGCGCCTATTCTTGCGGACATCACCATCGATGGAAAACCCGTCAAGGCCGTGGCCCAGCCGTCCAAGCAGGGATTTCTTTACGTTTTCGATCGCGTGACCGGCAAGCCGATCTGGCCGATTCCTGAGCGGCCAGTGGAAGTCGGCGACGTGCCGGGCGAGTGGTATTCACCCACGCAGCCCATTCCGTCGAAACCTCTGGCCTACAGCCGCAATGGCGTCTCCATCGACGACTTGATCGATTTCACGCCTGCACTTCGCGAACGGGCAAAAGAGATTGCCTCAAAATTTCACCTCGGGCCGGTCTACACCCCTCCGACCGTGAGCAAACTGGAAGGTCCGCTCGGCACGCTCACCATGGGGACGGCCTCCGGCGGTACGAACTGGCCAGGGGGATCCTACGACCCGGAAACACACATCGCCTACCTGTATGCATGCAACGCGTGCCTCGAGCCCATCGGACTTGTTCCAGCGCCGAAAGAAATTTCCGATTTGAATTACATAGCGGGAACGGCCGGAAGAGAAGTTGAAGTTCTCCACGGTCCCGGCGAGAACGCCGGAGCCGATTCTCCCAAGCCGCCGAAGAAACGGGCTGGCGGAGGTTTCCTACGCATGGACGTCGATGGATTGCCGCTGATCAAGCCGCCATACGGCACGATCACAGCCATCAATCTGGATAAGGGCGATTTCGTGTGGCAGATCGCGCACGGTGAGACGCCGGACGTCGTTCGCCTGTGCATCCGGGCGTTGGGAGATGTCGAGCCCGGCTCCGTCGAGATTCGATTCATGGGCCGCAAAGCAATAGTGCGGGCACGCAACGCCGACGGGCGGGCGATCCAGTGGGGACCCTTGAGACCCCAGGCTGAAGCAGCTTCAGCCTGGGGTCTCAATTCCCGTCCACTCAGTGAGATCGGCTTTCCGCCGAACGCAGCAACTGGATCTCGACTCCGCGCACGTCGCAAGTGAGCCGCGACTCTGCAATGTCGCAACGTGCCCGGGCGCGTTGCGGGGGCGGCGCCCCTGCACAAGCGGAGGCGCGCAGCGCCGGAGCGCCCTAGAAGGAAAGAACGGGTGAGCCGATCGAACGCGATCAAGTGATAGAAGTATCACCGTTGCGCGCCGGCGCGACCAAAGGCCCGAGCAGCAGCGCCG
>Ga0137409_10006255_pt1 | contig 12364 bp, 12 predicted proteins | sample CZODoug1_16funga_FD_122059 | JGI IMG/M metagenome (GOLD analysis project Ga0137409, IMG submission 122059) | Vadose zone soil fungal communities from Angelo Coast Range Reserve, California, USA - CZODoug1_16fungal (Hybrid Assembly) | ecosystem: Environmental > Terrestrial > Soil > Vadose zone... | reverse complement strand
CCGTCGGCGGTGCTGATCGGCGGCATCGCCGGCGTGCTGGTCTGCGTCGCGGTGTTCTTCATCGACGGCAAGCTGCGCATCGATGACCCCGTGGGCGCGATCTCGGTACACGGCGTTAACGGGCTGTGGGGCATCCTGTCGCTCGGACTGTTGGCCGACGGCACGTACGGGGACGGGTGGAATGGCGTGAACGGGGCCGTGCGGGGGCTGTTCTACGGGGATGCGAGTCAGTTCGTGGCCCAGCTGGTCGGCGGCGCCGCCAACATCGTGGGCGTGGGCGCCATGGCGTTCGTCGCCTACAAGGTGACGGCGTTCGTCGTCAGCGGCCATCGCGTGGCGCCCGAGGTCGAAGAGCTCGGTCTCGACCTGCCGGAGATGGGCGCGCTGGCCTATCCCGACACGCACGAAATCGGTTCAGCGGTGATCCTCCGCGAGACGGCTTCCACGGGAGGGATCGGGCAGCTCCAGCCCGAGCCCGAGGCGGTCTGATGAAACTCATCACCGCTGTTGTGCGCCCTGAGCGGCTGCCGCAGGTGAAAGCAGCGCTGTTCCGCGCCGGCGTCACGGGTATCACGATCAGTCGTGTGAGTGGCCACGGCGGCGAGCGGGAGCTGCTGGAGCATTACCGCGGCTCGACTGTCGTGCTCGAATTTCGCGAGAAGGTGCGGCTCGAAATGGCCGTTTCGGAGCCGTTCGTGGAGCCGACCATCAAGGCGATCGTCACGTCCGCACGCACCGGTCAGGTGGGTGACGGGAAAATCTTCGTCCAGCCGCTCGCGCGGGTCGTTCGCATCCGCACGGGCGAAGTGGACATGGCCGCGGTCACGGCCGTGACCGCCGATGCGGTACAGCGCCAAGCCCTGAAGGAGGCCGTATGAGAGTGCCAAGAAGCCGTCTCGCGCAAGCCGCGCTCGTGGGTGCATGGCTCGTCGCCCCGGGGATGCTATTTGCCCAGAGCGGCGCGTCGCCCCCGGACAGCGCCAAGAAGCCCGATCCACCACCGCCTCCCGTGAACCACCTGGAGACGACGCTGGCGGGCTTCAAGCTGACCGGATTCGCCCAGGGGTCGTACGCCTATTCCGGCCGGAGCGCCGGGGACACGGCGATCGTGGGACGGTTGTACGACCGGCTGCAGAATCGCTTCATGCTCAACGCGCTCGCGGTCGTGCTCGACAAGCCGTACGACCCGGCGAAGTTCAGCGCGGGGTTCCACACCGAGCTGCTCGTCGGCCAGGACGCGACGGTGATCCAATCCGGCGGCTTCTTCAGCCCCTCGACCCCGGCTGACCTGCCGCACCTGTACGTGACCCTGAACGTCCCGACGGCCAGCGGGAACGGCCTGCAGTTCAAGGTGGGTCGGATTCCCACGCTGCTCGGCCTCGAGGTGATCGAGACCATCGCCAACCCCAACTGGTCTGAGGGGAACCAGTTCATCTACGTGGAGAATTTCACGGGCACCGGGCTCAGCGTCGAAACCAAGTTCAACAATTACGTGGACGTGCAGTTCCGCGTCATCAATGGCTGGGACCAGGTGTCGGACAACAACGGCCGCAAGTCGTTGATGACTCGCGTCGGCCTCTACCCCAACGCCCTTTCGTCGCTCGGGCTGACCGGCTACTGGGGCCCCGAGGAGGCCGGAAACAACAGCGCCAACCGCTACGGCTTCGAGGCATTGCTGTGGCGCAAGCTCGGCAACGCGGCCGTTTGGCTACAGGGCGATTACGGCACCGAGCAGGCGAACGCGGCGCTGCCCGACCCGACGCAGGACGCCAAGTGGTGGGCCGTCGGCGCGTGGGTCACATACGACTTCAGCGGCACCGTTGGTCTGGCGCTGCGGGGCGACTACGTCAATGACGAGAACGGGGCCCGCTCCAACGGCACGCTCGGCTTCCCCACGAACACCGGACAGAAGTTCGGCAGCGGCACGGCGACGTTGAACATCAAGGCGTGGCCCAGCGCGGTGGTGCGGCCCGAGCTGCGGTACGACCGGTCCACGTTGGCGGCGTTCCGCGGCAAGAAAGATCAGGTCAGCGTGGCATTGGCCGTGGCGTACCTCTATTGAGTTTGGGGAGCCGGCTGGGGGCCGGTCGCAATGGCCCCCAGCGGCTGGTGGCGGAAGAAGCGATACAGGAGCCAGAAGTCGACCAGGCCCACCAGGGCCAGGACCGAGTAGGCCGCGTTGGTCTCGATGACATGAAGCTGTCGCAGAAGTGTCGAGATGGCGAAGCCGACGACCCACGCGTCGAAGCTCATGCACACACGCCTGAACGTCTCGGGGCGCACCTGGCGTATGATCCGGACGCCGAGCGGGATGCCGACGACCAGGCTCGGGAGAATTAAGGGAAGCAGGCCGGCGCTCTCGATTGAAAACATGCCGGCGAAGTAGTAGGCCACGGCCGTAAACGTCGATTCTGCGAGTCGGACCAGTCCGAGCCCCGCTCGGAAGTCCTGTTTTGTGAGCCCCTGGTTGCTCAGCATCACGGCCAGGGGCGGGCCAGAGATCGTCGTAACGGAGTACAACACGCCCAGCCCGCCTCCGAAGAACAGCCCGACCCGAAGCTCATCCCTGATCGGCCTGCGAAATCCGGCTGCCTGCAGCAGAATCAGCGGCAGCAGGACGATGAACGTCGCCAGCTTGAGCCACCCCGGCTGCACGCGGTGCACCAGTGCGGTGCCGAGTGCCACGCCGGGTGCCAGGCCGACGATCATCGGCACCACCCGGCGCCAGACCTGCGGAACGCTCGCCCGGTTGACCCAGAGGACGTAGGAGTTCAGGACCACCTCGACCCACACGAGCGCCGGATTGAGCACTCGATTCGTGTAGAACAGCAGCGCCACAGGTACGGTGATCGAGGAGAATCCGTAGCCGAGCGCGCCGTTGACGGTACCGGCGAGGAGCGTGATAAGAATCAGGGCGATTGCGCTTGAAGTCACATCCATCGGTGTTCGCCGTGTCGTTGAGGTGATCCCGCAAACAAAAAGACCCGACCACGCTGGGTGGCCGGGCCTGGGAGCGGCTCAGAAGGCGAGGAGGCTTAGCGAGTCCTCATGTCGTCACTGGGTGCGCCGGGATGTCCGTCCAACCCTGGGGGTGGCGGTCGCGACAACACATCGGACAACACAGCGGCGCGGTGCGCATGTGAAAGGGCAACCTAGAGAGCGGGTCGTGTGGTGTCAACGGCAACGTGGCACGTCATCGCCACCGCCGGAGCGGAGTGCGTGAGCGCGCCGATGGAGATAAGCGTTGCACCAGCCTCGGCGTATGCGCGCGCGGTCTCCGGCGTGATCCCGCCCGAGGCCTGGATTGTGACGCCCGGACCGGCCTTACCGGCCCACCTTCGGATACGCTCCGGCGTCTGGTTGTCGGCAAGAATGTGGGTCACGCCCGCGGCGAGTGCGACGTCCAGCTGCTCGTCGCTCTCGACTTCGACGACAATCGGAAGGCCCGGGGGGACTCCTCGGAGCGCCTCGGTGAGCGCGCGTGGTCCGGTGCCCAGCAGCGTCCAGTGATTGTCCTTCCAGAGCACGGCTTCCGCGAGGGAGGCGCGGTTGTCCATTCCGCCGCCGACCCGTACCGCGTACCGCTCGAGCGTCCGCAGTCCCGGTGTGGTCTTCCGCGTATGCGTGATGCTCGCAGGCGTTCCCGCCACCGCGTCCACGGCCCGCCGGGTGAGGGTCGCCACTCCCGAGAGCCGCTGCAAGAAGTTGAGCGCCACCCGCTCGCCGCCGAGCACGGCTCGGCCGGTCGCCCGCACTGTGGCGAACGTCTTCTCCGGCGCGGTCCAGTCGCCTTCGGCGTCGACGGATTCGAGGCACGCGCGCGGATCGAGCTCGCGGAACACGAGCTGCGCGATCGGCAGGCCGGCCACGACGAAGCGCGCTTCGGCGACGAAGCGAGCCGTGGCAGGGGCGTCCGCGAGAGGACCGAGCAGCCGGGTCGTCACGTCCTCAGCTGCACGGTCTTCGGCCAACGCCCGGCGCACCTCCTCCAGGCCCAGGGGGTCAGCCAATAGCCAACATCCGTTCGATGGCTCGCCGGGCGCGCCGCGCGATTTCCTCGGGCACGGTGACCTCGTACTTCACGTCCCGCAACGAGTCGCGCAGCTTTTCGAGGGTAATCATCTTCATGTAACGGCACTCGGCCGACTCGGCTGCGGCGAAGAACTGCTTCGTAGGGTTCTCGCGGCGCAACCGGTGGAGTACCCCCGTCTCCGTCGCGACCACGAACTCGCGGGCGCTCGAGGTGCGTGCTCGACGCATCATCTGCTCGGTGGAGACGATCGCCGTACGCCCTGCCGCGACGTCGCCGTCGGACTCGGCGTAGTACATCGCGCTCGTCACGCAGCCGCACTCCGGGTGGACCAGGAATTCGGCGTTGGGGTGCTGTTGTCGCTGCGCCGCGAGCACCTCCGGTGTCAGCGCCGCATGCACGTGACACTCCCCCATCCACACGTCCAGATCGCGCCCGGTCACCCGCCGCAGGTAGCTGCCCAGGAAGAAGTCCGGGACGAACAGCACCGGCACGTCCGGCGGCAGAGAGCGAACGACGGCGACCGCGTTCCCCGAGGTACAGCAGTAGTCGGCTTCGGCCTTGACGGCGGCGCTGCAGTTAACGTACGCGACCACGAGACCGTCGGGGTGCTCGGCGCGCCACGCCCGCACGTCCTCGGCGTGGATCGTCGCCGCGAGGGAGCACCCGGCCTCGAGATCGGGGATGACGACGCGCTTATCCGGATTGGCGATGGCGGCCGTCTCGGCCATGAACTGCACGCCGCAAATGACCAGAAGGGGCGCGTCCAGCTCGGTTGCCCGACGCGCCATCTGGAGCGAGTCCGCCACGACGTCGGCCAGGTCCTGGATCGCCGGAATCTGGTAGTTATGCGCCAGGATGGCGGCGCGCCGCTCCGCCTTGAGCGCCTGGATTTCTCCGATGAGGCAGGTTGTCAGCGTCGTCACCTATGATGCGCGGCGAATTGGAATTCGTACCCGCGTCTTCTCCCAGTCCACGACCAACTCGGTCGCGTTCCCCGCGGCCGGCGCGAAGTTGAGCGTGAGGGTCTCGACCGGCGTGCCGAGCGACTCCGTGGCGACCGTACCGGCGCCCACATCTCTGGCGCGCACGTCCTTGTCGATGGGAACGCCCCAACGCTGAGCGCCGCGGTTGACTACGATCTGCCACTTCGATGCGCCGGGAATCGCGTACAGTGTGTAGGTCCCTGGCTCCACTCGCACCCCGACGAGCTGTGCCGCGAACGGCACGTTGATGGTAGTGGCTTCGTTGGCGCCGAGTCGCCAGGGCTGGTCGAAGGGGACCAGCTCACCCATGACTTTGCGGCCGCGCGCCGACGGGCGGCCGTAGCACACTTTCATGGTCCCGCCCCCCACTTGGACTGAGATCGAGTCCAGCGGACTGGGCCGCTCCGCCAGCTTATCCGCCGGTCCACGGATCCAGCACGTGAATGGCGCCATCTGGCCGCTGCCCGGCTGTGCCTGAGCCAACGTGAGCGTCGCGATGAGCAGAAACGTCCGCATTTGCCCTCTCCTTGGAGCCGTTTCCGCTAAACGTACCTTCGTTCCGCCGCGCGCGCATGCGCTTCGAGTCCCTCCGCGCGCCCGAGCCACACGGCGTCCTCGATCAGCGGCCGCGCCCCGGCGGGGTCATCGATGCGGAGCCAGGTGCGCACCCGTAAGAATGCGTATACCGAGAGCCCGCCGGTCGAGCGCGCGGTCCCGCCGGTCGGCAGCACGTGATTCGGGCCGGCGCCGTAATCGCCCAGCACTTCCGCTGCCCCCGCGCCGAGGAACAGGGCGCCGTAGTGAGCGAGCCGCGGGGCTATTGCGGTCGCCTCACGCAAGTCGAGCTGCAGGTGCTCGGGCGCGATAGCGTCGCACGCCGCGACACCCTCGTCCACGCTCGCCACCACGATCACGCCGCCGTTGGCGAGCGCCGCCCGCGCCGTCTCGGCTGTGGGCAGGTCCCTGAGTTGGCGAGCGAGCTCCGCCTCCACGCGATCAGCCAGGGCGGGTTCGAGTGCGACGAGCACCGGCACGGCATCGGGATCATGCTCCGCCTGAGCCAGCAGGTCTGCGGCGACCCTGCCCGGGTCGGCCGTGTCGTCCGCGAGTATTGTCAGCTCGGACGGGCCCGCCAGCAGGTCGATTGCGACCGCGCCGGAGACGAGCTGCTTCGCCGCCGTCACATAACGGTTCCCCGGCCCCACGATCACGTCGCGCGGGGCGATCGGTCCCGCGCCATAGGCGAGCGCCGCGATCGCATGGGCCCCGCCGGCACCCAGCACGCCGTCCGCGCCCGCAATTGCGGCGGCGGCGAGACTCAAAGCCTGGGGCCTCGGGCTTGCAACCCATACGTCTCGGACGCCCGCAACGCGGGCAGTGACGGCGGTCATGAGGACCGACGAGGGCAGGGCATAGCGACCACCCGGTGCGTAGCAGCCGGCGCGCTCGACGGGCGTGATCCGATGCTCGGCGACTCCCCCGGGCACTGGGACCGTCACTGGACAGAGGGCCGCCCGCTGGGCTTCGGCAAACAGCTGGATCCGCTCGGCGACCCGCTCGAGGCGCGCGCGATCGCTGGCCGGGAGACGCCCGAGCGTCTGGTCGAGCTCTGCGCGCTCGTGAAATAGCGGTGCGCCCCCGCCCGGCTGGACGTCGCCGAGTCGCTCGGCGTACTCGCGCAGCGCCGCCTCGCCTCCGGTCCGCACAGCGTCCACGATCGGTGCGACCTGCGCGAGTGTCTCGGGAGACACGGCGTCGCGCCGGCGGCCGGCCAACTGGGGGAGCGAGCGCAGGGGCAACAGCCGCTCACTCATGAGACAGGTTCCGGCTTCGCGGCCATCGGCCGGCGCGTCACCGCGCCGCGCCTGCGGGAGAGCTCCGCCACCACCTCAGCCAGTGAGCCGCCGCCGCGCACGAGGGCGACCAGCGCGAGGTAAAGCACGTCGGCGGTCTCGTGGACCGCCTCAGGACGGTCCCCGGCCCGCCCCAGCTCTTCGGCCTCCTCCCGCAGTTTCGCCGCCAGCAGCCCAGGGTCCCCTAGCAGTTTCGCGGTTCTCGACCCCGGCTCGGGCCGGGCGGCGCGCTCCGCGATGGTGCGCGCGAGGTCGTCGAGATCGAACGCCGACGGCCAGCAGGACCGCTGATCGAGGTGACAGAACCCGGCGCCGCGCTGCCGTACGGTGAAACGCAGCGCATCGCGGTCGCAGTCCAAGTCCACGCGCACCAGCTCCTGCGTGTTGCCCGACGTCGCGCCCTTTTCCCACAGCTCCCGGCGCGAGCGTGACCAATAGATGCCTTTGTGCTCGGCGATGGCGCGCGCGAGCGATTCACGGGTGCTCCAGACCAGCCCCAGGGCGTGGCCCCATTCGTCGCACACGACCGTGGGCCAGACGTCGCCTCCCTCGTAGTTCACGGGCTTCGCCAGCGGTGCCGCCACCGCCTCGCCCAGCGATAGTCGTCCGGTGTAGAGCGCCATGCCCACCTGTGCGTCGGCGCCGATGCGGTCGAGCTCGGCGATCTCGGACGCCGTGGTGATTCCCCCCGCGGCGGTGAGGCGTGCCCCCCCCTCCCCCTCGCCCGCCGCGCGCACGGCGGCCGCCACGGCCTGGAAATCGAATCCGCCCATGGCGCCTTCCTTCTCCACCTGCGTGAACAGAAACCCGCCGACCACATGCGCCAGCTCGCGGATCCGCTCGAGCACCGACGCGCCCGTAGCGGTGCGCCAACCATCCACCAGCACCTGGCCGCGCTCCGCGTCGACCGCGGCGATCACCCGCTCGCGCGGCAGGGCGCCGCAGAAGTCCGGGCTCGCCGCCGTGCCGATCACGATCTTCGCGGCGCCTGCGTCGAGCCACCCGCGCGCCGTGTCCAGATCGCGAATGCCGCCGCCCACGCGGCAGGGCGCCCGGCGCACCATCTCACGGATCAGCCCCGCGTTCGAGCCCTTGCCGAGCGCCGCGTCGAGGTCGACGACCGCCACCTCTCCGGCCACCGCGAACTCCTCGAGCCGGGCCAGCGGGTCGCCGCCATCGAGCACGAGGTCCCGACCGCCGCGCAGCTGGACCGCGCGGCCCTGCATCAGGTCGACGCTGGGGACGATCATCGCCGCACCCGGATGCCGCGGAGCGAGAGATCGGCTTTGATCCCGTCGACGGTATCGTCGCCGTCGTGGAACACCGACGCCGCCAGCACGGCGTCCGCGCCGGCGCGGAACGCGTCCGCTACATGGGCCCGCTCGCCGATCCCACCGGACGCGATCACCGGCACCCGCACCGCCCCGAGCACCGCGCGCAGCAGCTCCAGGTCGGGGCCGGCGCGCGTCCCGTCGCGATCCCAGCTTGTGAGCAGGATCTCCCCGGCCCCCAAACCCGCGGCCTCCCGCGCCCACTCCACGGCGTCGGGTGGACCGGGCTTGCGGCCGCCGTGCGTGAGCGCTTCCCAGCGGTTGCCGGTGCGGCGTGCATCGATGGCGAGGACCACGCACTGGCTGCCGAACTCGGACGCGAGCTCCGACAGGAGGGCGGGCCGCTGCACCGCGGCGGTGTTCACACTCACCTTGTCCGCACCGGCCGCGAGCAGCCGGCGGGCGTTATCCACCCTTCGCACCCCGCCGCCCACGGTGAGCGGAATGCGGATCGCCGCGCGCACCCGCGCCACCGTGTCGATCTGCGTGGCGCGCCCTTCGGCCGACGCCGCGACATCCAGCACCACGATCTCGTCCGCGCCCTGAGACTCGTACAACGCCGCCTGAGACGCCGGATCGCCGGCGTCCCGGAGATGCTGGAACTGCACACCCTTCACCACCCGTCCATCTCGTACGTCGAGGCAGGGCACGACCCGTGGCAACAGTCCCGGGGTGGAACTGGTGAGTGCCGGGGCGGGCGCTCCCTTCGCTCCCGCGAGCCAGCGCTCGAGCAGTGCCGCGCCGTACGCGCCCGACAGCTCGGGATGGAACTGGCAGGCCAGGAGGTGCTCGCCGCCCTTTTCCAGCGCAGCCACGAACCGCGCCCCGTGCGTCGTCCACGCAGGGACCCAACCGGGTGGCGCATCCCGCAGCGCGTATGAGTTCGCGAACGCCGCCACACCTGTGGCCACGAGCCCTTCGCCGGCCGCGGTAACCGCGTTCCAGCCGAGGTGCGGCACGCGCACGTCTTCCGGCAGCCGGCGGCAGGTGCCAGGGATCACGCCGAGTCCGGCCACTCCCGGCGCTTCCTCGCTCGCTTCGCACAGCATCTGCATGCCGAGACACACGCCCAAGAGCGGGGTGCCGCGTGTCGCCGCGTGCGTAACCGCGTGGTCGAGCCCCCGCGCGCGCAGGGCCCCGAGGCCGGCGCCGAACGCGCCCACGCCGGGCAGCACCGCGCGTCGTGCGTCCCGCACGACTTCCGCATCGCCGGTCACCAGGACGTTCGCGCCGAGGCGGCGGAATGCGCTGGCGATCGACGCGAGGTTCGCGACGCCGGAATCGACGATCACGACGTCAGTCATTGCGCCCCGGTCTTGGCCCCGAGGGTGCCCTTGGTGGACGGCACGTCGTCGAAGCCCGAGCAGGCCACCGCCTGCTTGAGCGCGAGGGCGGTCGCCTTGAACGCCGCCTCGGCTCGGTGATGATCGTTCTCGCCCTTCAGCACGTCCACGTGCAGCGTGAGGCGTGCCGCTGCCGCCAGTGAGCGGAGAACGTGCGAAATGTTCTCGCACGCGAGACCGCCGATCGATTCGCGCGAGAGGCCGAGCGTCACGTCCGCGTGCGACCGTCCCGACAGGTCGACCACTGCGCGCGCCAGGGCCTCGTCCAGGGGGGCGTAGGCCCAACCGAACCGGTTCACGCCGCGACGCTCGCCCAGGGCGCGGTCGAGCGCCTCGCCCAGCGCTAGGGCGCAATCTTCGGCCGTGTGGTGATCGTCCACTTGCAGATCGCCCTGACAGGCGAGCGCGACGTCGAACCGCGCGTGACGGATCAAGGCCTCGAGCAGATGGTCCAGGATGCCCAGGCCCGTCTTCACCTCGGCTTTCCCCGTGCCGTCGAGCGTGAGCGTGACCGTGATCGATGTCTCGCGCGTGGCGCGGCTGTTGGTAGCGGTGCGCGCGGTCATGGCTCGTGTCCCTCAGCGGCGAGGGTCCCCTCGAGGGCGCTCTTCAAACGCTCGAAGTCCGCGGCATTGCCGGGTAGAGTGATGCGCAGCGCGGTCTCGAGCCCGCGGCGGTCGGGGAAGTCGCGCACTAGCACGCCGCGGGCGGCGAGCCCTGCCCGGATCGACTCGGCACGCGGCCCGCATTCGACGAGCACGAAGTTCGCCTGCGACGTCCGGGGCAGGAGTCCGGCGGCGGCAAGCCGCGCACTGAGGAGGCGGCGCTCCTCGCGCACCCGGGCGACGTGTGCGCGGAGCGGCTCGACGCCGCGCTCGAGCTGGGACAGCGCCAGCGCAACCGAGGGTGCCGCCACCGTATACGGACCGCCCGCCGCACGCAGCACGGCGACCACATAGGGACTCCCGATGGCGTAGCCCACGCGGCAGCCCGCGAGGCCCCACGCCTTGGAGAGCGTGCGCAGCACCAGGATGTTGGGAAGATCGAGTACCGCGGCGGTGAGATCGTCGTCCGCGTATTCGACGTACACGTGATCGAGGATGACGAGCGCACCTGGCGCCGCTGCGGCGAGGCGCCGCACATCGGCCAGCGTCGCCACGCTCCCCGTCGGGTTGTTGGGTGAGACGATCGCGACGACGCTCGTGCGCGTGTCGATCCGGCCAACGAACGCATCGATCGGGAAGTCATCGTCCCACCACGGCACGCGCGCCAACGCGCCGCCCGCGAGCACGGCGCAGCAATCGAACATGTCGAAGCTGGGCTCGGGCAGGAGCATCGTACGGCCGGGCTCGAGGAAGGCGCGGCACGCGCGGTCGATCCCTTCATCCGCGCCGGCGGTCACCAGCAAGCGGTCGGGCGCCACGCCAACACGCGCGGCGAGCGCGGTTTCGAGCGCCGACACATCCGGATAGCGTCGCAGCAGCTCGGGGTCAGCGTTGGCTAGATCGCCCAGCAGGGCGGGGGACGGCAGCACTCCTTCGTTCGAGTCGAGGCGAAGCAGGCCAGGGACGCTCGCCGGACGGCCATAGGCACTAGCCGGATCGATCCGCGACACGGGACCCGGTAGGGTCGTGGTAGCGGCCGTCATGGGACGATCTGGGAGAAGGTGGACACGACCAGATCGGTGCCGCCGGCCGCCTTCACCGCCGGGATCACCTGGGGGAGTACGTCGCGCGGCACGGCGGCCTTCACGGCGTAGCCCCCGTTGCCGTACAGCGGCGCCACCGTCGCTTGCCGCATCGACGGCAGCACCGCGACCACCGCTTCCAAGCACTCCGCCGAGGCGTTGACCTCGAGCATCACGCGGCGCCGGGCGACGAGCACCGAGTCGAGCAGCATTACGAGATCGTCGATGCGGCGCCTGCGCGCAGCGTCCTCGAGCGCCGCGGGGTTCGCATACAGGCGGGTGGAGGAGCGCATCACCTCGTCCACGACCACGAGGCCGTTCGCCTCGAGCGTTCCGCCGGTGGCGGTGTTGTCCACGATGATGTCGGCGTCTTCCGGCGGGAACACCTCGGTCGCGCCGTACGAGCGCACGCACTCGGCGGAGAGACAGCGTTGCGCGACCCAGCGCTGCGCCAGCCGCTCGTATTCCGACGCCACCACCAGGTGGCGCGCGGGCAGGCGCCCGTCTACGAGCAGCGTTTTGGGCGCGGCCGCGACCACTTGTACGGGGTCGAGCCCGGTGTCGAGCAGCTCGACCACGTTCGCCTCGAGCTCCGCCACCCAGTCCGCGCCGGCGAAGCCCAAGTCGCGGCTGCCGAGGGCGAGCATCTCCACCACGTTCTGCGGCTTGAGAATTTTGGCTTCGGTGTCCGGCAGGGACACGTCGGGACGGTAGCCGCGGGCGCCGGGGCGAATGCGGATGCCGGCGTCGCCCAGCAGTGTCAGCACGCCTTGCTCCATGCGGCCCTTCGGCAGGCCAAGGCGCAGGGGCGTCGAGGAATCGGATTGTCGGGACATCGTTGTCGCTCCGAATCGTAGGCCGAACCGAGGCCCCGGAGCTCGAGCGTCCCCAAAAGCACGACGCCGGCCCCGAGGGGTCGGCGTCGGCGATGGACTCAAGGTGCTGCGTTCTGCTTGTTACCTTGGCGTACGCCTCCGGCTCCCCCCATGTAACGGGTGGTGATGGTGGTGCCGGTGGTGCGAACGGGTACGCTGCATGGCTGGTAACTAACGGGCGCGCCCAATCCTTGTCAACCACCCGAAAGTATGGTTGACACGGCGGCACGCGCCGGGTAAATAGCAAAATCATGATCGC
>Ga0137409_10006254_pt1 | contig 12366 bp, 8 predicted proteins | sample CZODoug1_16funga_FD_122059 | JGI IMG/M metagenome (GOLD analysis project Ga0137409, IMG submission 122059) | Vadose zone soil fungal communities from Angelo Coast Range Reserve, California, USA - CZODoug1_16fungal (Hybrid Assembly) | ecosystem: Environmental > Terrestrial > Soil > Vadose zone... | reverse complement strand
GTGACCGGCGCCTTCGCGGACCCGAGCGCGATGTCGGGCAACGACACCGGCTTCGCCACCAGGGCGGCCGTCGTGTCTTGTGCTCGGGCCTCGCCGATCGGATGCAGGGGGGTGAAGGCTACGAGGGCGGCCAGCCCGGCGAGAAACAGAGCGGCACGAAAGGCACGGCGGAGAGGGATCACTTGAAGCTCCGAACTCGGCGCTGAAAACGTTAATCAGAACACTTTTCGCTAGCTTGAAACGACCGCTCTGGCAACGTTGCCGCGCCGCGACCCAGCCCATGCGCATTTACCGAGGTACCGGCGCCGTCAGGTGCTGGCTTGCCGGACCATCAGGCCGAGGCGGTCACGGCTTATTTGGGCTGATCGGTTTTGGGCTGATCGGTCTTCGGTCGCGCCGCTTCCTGTGCGCGCGCAGCAATCCATGCATCGTATTCGGGTGTGCCGCGCCGCGGCGGCACACCGGGAGGCTCACCTCCCAGCCAGTGCGGCATGTCCGCCATGTGCTCGCCCGCGGTTCGCCCGGCGCAAGACGGCAGAAAAACGCATGTCAGGCCCAACACGGCCCATTCAAGTTTCAGCCGGGAACGATTCATGGTGGAGATGATGCGACCGCATTGTGGCTATCGCGACGTGCAATCATGGCGGAGCTGCGACAAAACGCGAGGGGTTCCTGTTCCTGCCGACACGCGTTTGCCCAACCCCGGTCACGACTTCTGCGCCTTTGAGGGGCAACCCGATTCCGATCAACCGTCCGTGCCAGATGTCGGAGGCAACCATGCCAAGTGTGAAGCTCCGCGCGTCAGCCATCCTCAGCGCGTTCGAGGCGGCGCAATCCGAGTTGGTCGGCAGGGCGGTCGTGCTCACCGACGGCAAGGCCGGGACGGTGGAAAACGTCTGGCTCGACGAATTGCACGGCCTGCGCATCTCGATCACGGGGCACGATGGCAAATGGCCGATCTCGACCATCAAATTCACACAAGCGGCGGAAGGGCCGCCCGGTCAGCGCGACCGTCGCGATTGAGCAATACTGAGCAGCGCGGCGCCTCGCATGTCACCCGGGCCCACAGGGTGGCGTCTAAAGCTTCCTGATCATTTTTTCGGCTGCGAATCTGGCATCCGTCTCGGAGTCGAAATCGTCCGGGGTCACGAAGCTGGATGTCGTTTTGCCCGGGATGGCAGTGACTGACCGCTTGACCGGGGTAATGGCCGCACGCCAATAGCCCGGTCTGCGCTCGTAAGTAACAATCGAAAATTGCGATATTTCGGCCAAATCGTTCCCCTTGGAAAAGACCCCGCACCAACAACGCTGTAATGTCAACGCCTGCCGGAAGACGGCTGCCCGCCGTGCGAGATCGTAGCGCGCGCGGGTTGCATCCGGTTGAGGAACGGCAAGCCTGCTGCTTCGTTACATACGCTTACGGAGAGTGATCCATGTTCGGCAGATCGTCGTTTGTCGCCTTGGCATGTTTAGTCATTGTGGCGGCACCTATAGTGTCTTTCGCACAAGACGCCGGCGTGAGCGGCATTCCGAGAGGCCCCGGCAACGCCGGCGGCCTGAACAATTCGCTCAACGATCCCAGCGGCATCGGCAATGCGGCCAGGATTCAACCGCCCCCGCCGCCGAGCCTGGCGGTGCCCGTGGTGCCTTCTGCGCCAGCGGTCTCCAGCCGCCTGGGGCCGAGGTCAGCGGTCGTGACGAAAGTGAACCGGCGGCCCGCATCCTCGCGCCGCGAATCTCGTCGCTCGTCTTCCCACGCCGCGACCCGCGCCCGGGACAAGTCGATGGATCGAACGATGAGCATCTGCAGGGGCTGCTAGCAGCCGCCAATTCTCAAGAGAGGGAGCCGTCGTCTCTGGTTGGATCTGAGTCTTTACGCAAAATAGTCAAGTGAATTCGGTATGGGGTCTCCGCTTCTATCAGAGTCGATCGGAGTCATTTGCGTACAACTACGCCGCAATCGGAGTCTTTTAAGGTAATGAGAACCGCGCTGGGAGGCCTAAGAGCGGGGGCCCCTCCATGACACTGCGACCGCGCAATCCATGACTTATTGGTTGACTCTCGGAGAGCTTGGACGTGTTGCGATAAAGTTTCTACTGAGACGATTACCAACTCTCCGTCAAAACCATCTCGGACACATGCAGTTATCTCGTCGGAAAATTCATCCGACGTGGCAAGTCCATTCTTATCGAAATCGTTCTCGACAGAGAAGTGTAGCCCGTCCCAAGTGCAAACGGCATTCTGATGCCACGTACGATTCTTGCGGAAGTTCGACGCAATGCGTTGAAGCAACGGCGGTGGGCGTGAGTCACGCGCGACCGGCTCATCCAGCCCAGGGCCATAAATGTAGAGCCGGGTGAAGGCGAGCGTGCTGACGCCAATGTACTCAGCAAGTTCCTGGTTGCCGTAGGAGGCGTACCCGGTCGTCGTCCCGTTGACATCCTTGAATTGTCCCACAAAAACCCACCTTTATGGGAATTGAGGCGACGGATAGCGTCATCGTGGACCTTTTCTAAGTTGCAGGTCCGACACGCTGGGTTAAGATTTAGCCAATCATTGTTGCCACCTTGGCTTTTAGGAATGTTATGATCCAGATGTAGTTGGTCTGGGCCAGGTTCCCTTTGTCGTTGGAGTACCACAGCATCTACAGGGTGCGTCCTCGGGTAGTTGGTCTCTAAACGATCGAGGAAAGTTTGCGCCCGCGTTTCGTCCTCCTGCAGATCCTGGTGGTAGCTCGTCAAGCGGCGTGAGCTGCCGCCAAGGGAAGACAGAAGGCCGAGCATAGAGCAGAGGCACGATTCCTTGGGCCAATTGAAAGCTATCTTGGGTTGCCAGTCCCGTCGAACCCGCAGCGTTTATTGGGTCATTGGCAGTGTAGGCGTAAAGGTTGATGCCGCCTTTCGTTCCGATCGGATCAGTCTGGAGGAAGCGGCCAAGACTCGGTGAGTAGGCACGGGCACGGTTGTGATAGAACCCTGTCTCCGGCTCATACCGTCGGCCCGCATAGCGGTAGGCGGAAGTGCCCGGACCCGAGAGCGACAAATACGATGCGACTAATGTGAAATACTGAGGTCGCTGCCTTGCGGCAAAGAGTAAACGAAACTGAGGAATTCCGGTTTGGGCCGTTCCGCCTGATCGCCTCCAAGAGATTGTTGGTGAAAAAGGGCGAGCCGGTGGCGCTGGGCGGCCGCGCGCTCGACATCCTGATCGCTCTGGTCGAGCGGGCGGGGGAGGTGGTGAGCCACAGAGAATTGGTCAAACGGGTTTGGCCGGACGTCATCGTCGAGGAGGCCAATCTTCGGGTTCATATTGCCAGGCTCCGCAGCGCGCTCGGCGATGGTCGAGACGGCGCGCGCTACATCACCAACGTACCCGGCAGGGGCTATTGCTTCGTTGCACCGGTCGAGCGCTCGCAGCACCATGGCCTGTCGACGGATGTCCCGGTTGGGCCCGTCAAAATCCCGACTCTGCCCGCGCGCTTGCAGCGGATGGTTGGTCGCGATGAAACTGTCGAGGCCTTGCGCTCGGAGGTCTCGTCTCGGCGGTTTGTCAGCATCGTGGGGTCTGGCGGCGTTGGTAAAACGACTGTGGCTGTCGCCATCGCGCACGGGATGGCGGCAGATTTCGGTGATGCGATCTACTTCATCGACCTCAATGCTCTCTACGACAGTGTGCTTGTTGTTCCCGCTGTCGCGTCAGCCGTCGGATGCCTCGGGCAGACGCAAGACTCGCTGCCGCGACTGTTGGCATTCCTGGTTGACAAGCGAATCCTCCTGGTTCTCGACAGCTGCGAGCATGTAGTTGAGTCCGTAGCCATGTTGACCGAGCGACTCTTCCGCGAAGCGCCACTCGTGCACATTATCGCAACCACTCGCGAAGCGCTGCGGGTCGAAGGGGAGAACAGTTATCTGCTCCGGCCGCTCGACAGTCCGCGAAACGAGATCGGGTTGACAGCGACCAAGGCACTCGCCTCTCCCGCCGTGCAGCTCTTTATGGATCGGGCCGCCGCCGGCGGATATCGGCACGACCTCACCGACGAGGAGGCGCCTGTTGTAGCGGGTATTTGTCGTCAGCTTGACGGGATTCCGTTAGCAATCGAGCTAACAGCCAGCCGGGCGAGCACTTATGGCATCAGCGGATTAGCACAATTAATCAACGATCGGTTGATACTGCTGTGGCAGGGGCGGCGTAGCGTGCCTCGCCATCAGACACTGCGGGCGACGCTCGACTGGAGCTACGATCTGTTGTCGGAACGCGAGAAAGCGGTTTTGTGCGCGCTGTCAGTTTTTGTCGGTGCGTTCACCCCGGAAATGGCGCCAGCGGTTGTAGAGCCGCATCACGACGCATTTCACGTCGCCGATGTGATCGCGAGCCTGGTCGACAAATCGCTTGTCTCGGTCCCTCGCACTGAAGGCCCAAACTTGTATCGACTGCTTGATACAACACGAGCCTATGCCGCTGTCAGGTTGGCAGAGCGGGGGGAATCGAATGCAATCGCACGGAGACATGCACTGCATTGCGCAGAGCGCCTCGTGGGGATCCGCACCAACATCTTGCAAGAGCGTGATCTATCCGATTACTCGCGGCAGGTAGGCGACATCAGAGCAGCGCTCGAATGGAGTTTTTCAACATCAGGTGACACTTCGATCGGTGTGGAATTGGGCGCCGGGGCAGTGCCACTCTTTCTCGGGCTGTCGATGCTGAGTGAGTGCCTGCGCTGGTGCCGGCAGACGATATTTGCATTGGGAGAGAAAGATCGCGGAACAAAGCTTGAGCTCGCTCTGCAACTATCACTGGCGATATCCTCGACCTACGTCCACGGCAACAGCGACGAGGTGGGGGCGGCGCTAGAGCGCGGACTCAGCCTTGCCGAGTCCTTGGGAGATATCGAGTACCAACTGCACTTCCTGGCCGGTCTCAATCTTTTTCGGACTCGCCTTTCGGATTTCGGCGGCGCGCTGGCGGCAGCAGAGCGCTACGCTGCTGCGGCTGAGGAACTTGGCGGTTCGCGAGAGATCGTGGCGGCCGAGTGGATGCTGGGAGCGAGCCGGCACCTGGTGGGAAATCAAGCCTCGGCGCAGCACAGCTATGAAACCGGCTTTGCACGTGCTGCAGCAGCCGACGTAAGCCAGCTGTACTCCTATGGCTATGATCACCAGGTGAGGGCATTAATCGGGTACGCACGGACATTGTGGCTGCGAGGCTTCCCCGATCAGGCGGCTCAACTTGCACAGCAAGGCATTGAGGTGGCTGGAAGACAAGAGCACCCCGTCACGCTTTGCATCTGCCTTCTTTATGCCACGCCGGTGTTTCTATGGCGGGGAGATCAGCAAATCGCAGAGGACCTCATAGAACGGCTCGTCGCTTATGCTGCCAGGTACTCGCTCGCGCCGTACTATGCTGGTGGCCTGGGTCTGCGGGGTGAGCTTATGTTAGCGAGAGGAGAGACAAAGCTTGGTGTCGAGGCCCTGCGTACTGCGCTGTCGACGCTGCAAACTGAGCGGCAATATATCCTCTCGTTCGCATTTTCTCGGGCCTTGGCCGAAGGCTTGGGCCGCAGCGGGCAGGCAGCAGAAGCGACCACTATCATTGATGCGCTTGTGGCGGACGCCTTGTGCGGTTCCGGAACCTTCGAATTACCCAACTTGCTGCGGGCTCAAGCGGAAGTTTTGTTGGCGGCGTCGCGAGAGAACTGGCGGGCGGCCGAGACCTCGCTCGTGGGATCGCTCGACGGTGCCCGGCAGCAGTCCGCCCTCGGCTGGGAACTGCGTTCAGCGATTGCATTGAACCGCTTGTGGGTAGATCACGGGCGTGTAGACGAGGCACGAAATCTCCTGGCTGCCGTGTACGGGCGATTCACGGAAGGGTTCGGGACTGCTGATCTGATTGAGGCGGAGCGCCAGCTTCGCGCGCTCTGAACTCCGACCTCGCTTGCTTGAGCTGTTAATATCGGCAGACCAGCCGCCGGTTTTCAGCTGCTTTGCGCGCCCTGCTGACACGCGTATGGCCGGCCATACCTTTCCGTTCGGAGCAACATAGCGTCCGGTTCTTTCGCAGGCCGTAAGTCGAAATACATCATAGCAAGCCAATTTGGGGCTGCCCCACTTCACCACGCAATTCTGTGCGCGGTCGCCACACGTTTCGGCTATGGCAAACGAGAACGTGCCAATCGACAGAGTGAGTGCGGCAACACCTACAAAAAAAGAGTCTTGCGCTGCTCCAACCCGGTGACTAGCGGGGAGGGGCAACGCGCCCTAGTGCAGCCGGACGAGAAGAGGTGAGGGCGCCTGGCCAGACTAGCTAAATGCGATCACCAGCAAGCTCGAGCACAACAGCACGAGGCCGGCCGCAATTAACGCCAAGAACCCATCGGACACGAAGTCATGATAACGCATGATACACCTCCTGACGCCACGGAGGCTGGTCCGAATTTATTAAAGATTTCGGAATCGGCTTTTTGGCATAGGGTTTCGCCCGACAAGCAGGGTAGATCAGGCGAGGGTCGGCATCTAAAAGTTGCCGGCCGCGGGTAGCATGGTGCCACTGCTCATGCATTTCTCACCAGTTCACGCGAACTCCCAACTTCCCATTGTAGGCAAATCCTCCGCTGTCGAACCGGCTTGAGTAAGACGCGTTGGCATAGAGCGTTGTCATCGACGTTATCTGTCCGCTGACGCCGATGTTGATCTCTCCCCAGAGGCCGCCTAGATCGGCATGGAAGGGGATGAAGCCAGTCTGTGATGAGAACGAGGTCACGGGGTTGCCCCGAAATTCGTTCCAGAGATTTGGCCGTATCCACGCCGTGATAGTCCGCTGAGCGTCATCTACCGCCCAGGTTCGGCCAAATCTTGCCCCGATCCGCGCCGCCACTGAATCGACGTCGGAAAACCGTATCTGAGCCGCGATGTCGTTGGTGTCGTTGATGTGGACGTTTTGATACACGAGCTGAGCCTGCGGCTCGATAAAATAACCGCCAGCAAACTTAAACGGATATCCGGCCTCGATCGAGGCGGCGACGCCTTGGCCGACGGTACGTAGCGCGGACAACCCGCGATTGGCTGTGCTGTTGATATCGTAGAACGTGCCCTGAAGAATCGTGTCGGTGTACCAGCCCGTGGGCCCGAAATGCGTCCAGTAGCCGCCAAGACTGTAAGCGTTAAAGTTGCTGTTGCCCTGACTGCTGTCAAAATGGGTCACGCGCCCCTGATCGCCACCGATCGCAAAGTAGGCACCGGCTTGATCGCGTGATCCGTCGGGACGGTCGTGCCGGTAGACGTCCATGCCGGCCTGCAGGCCAAGGAACGTATAGTTGTAACTCGGTCCTGAACCCAAGACGCCGATGGCATCACCGCTCTGGTGGCCATTGACCCCGATCACGCGGCCCCAGCCGACTTTGGCGTTATCCGGGTCAGGACGCCTACGCTGATCCTCTTCCTCGCCCATGCGTTCATGAAGCGTATCCAGCAGATTTCGTCCGTAAAGAAGCGCCATTGAGGGTACTGCCGCATAGAGAGAGGTCTCAACCCGAAAGTGCGGCGGCGGGACCGGCGGGACTGGCGTCGGGCAGATCGGATTGTTGGGTTCAAGTTGGCAATTGAGCGTCGAACGCAAGTACCACGCGTCCGGGTTACTGGCGTCCACGCTGCTCCGAAACAGATCATATTCATACGGACCCGCCACAACCGGGCCGGTCAGAGAAAAAATGCCGGGTACCGTGGTGCCGCCATTGATCGTGTCGACCAAAAGGATGCCGTTGCCGGTAGTGAGTGCACCGGCGCCGGTGGTGTTGGTTACTCTGAGAAGCGAATTACCGGTGGCAGTGCCGGCATTGATAACAAGTCGGTCCGAGGGCGAGCCGTCGCTACCCAGGAACGTGTTCAGCCCCAACGTGCCGCCGCTGCCGACGTACGCGCCAGTCGTGAGCGTCTTGTAGCTGGAAAGCTGGGTGGGATCGCCGATCGGCAAGATGAATTGGATCAGTCCGGCGTTGGTCGTTGTTTGAGAAACGGTGGAACTGCCCGTTACGTTCCAGATACTGGTTGGATCAACTCCCACGTTGGTGACGTTGAACGCAGCACCGGTCCAGCGCGATGAGGTCTGGAGACTCAGGTTTGCCGTGCTGAGATTTTCGACAAAGGCATCGCCAGTTAGAACGCTACCTTGTGATGCAATGAAGTTTACCACCGTCGCCTGGAAGCCGGCGAGGTTATCGAAAGCTTCGAGCAGAGCGCCGCCTCCGCCGGTTACGATTGTTCCGCTGGTGTTGATGCTCAATGGACCCTGCGCCTGGACCGCGGTTGACGATTGGCTGATCAGGCTGCCGCCACTCATTCGCACCGTGTCCAGCCCGGAAGCGGTCAGATTCAGTGATGCAAGGCCGGCGGTGTCGGCGCCCGTGCCGAGAACCGGACTGTTGGTCAGATCAATCAGCCCGGGGCCGAAGTTGAAAAACAGTGCCGCCCCTCCGCCTGATGTCGTGACGCGTGAATCGCGCCCGATCACCGTGCCGCTGTCGACCCTGATTCCGAACGAGCTGGCACCGGTGGTCGTGATGATGTTGCGATCCATATTGATCAAGCCGTTGAAGCCGACATCGGCGCCTGCCGCGCCGTTGCCGCTGGTCACGTTGATGGTCGTTCCGGTGCTGTTGATGGTGCCCCCGGGAGCATAGAGCCCACTAATCGGAATCGCTCCCGTGACCGAAAAGATCGAGCCGACCGCACCATTCGGGGTGACAAGGTTCGCGGTCTGCAAGGTATAGAATGTTTGGTTCTGCGCGGCATTGATGTTGATTACGTTCGTGCCGGTCAGGGTGACCGTGCTGTTCGGCTGCGCCCAGACGCCGGCCGCGGCATTGGCACCCGTTACCGTGAGGTCTTGAAGCGAAATGTTGCCACCGTTGAAAGCCACAACACCGGTGCTTCCCGCCTGACCCGCCGCTCCGGCGCCATTGAGATTGATGGTCAGGCCATTACCGATGGCTCCGGACGCGACTGTCGTGTTGTCGACCGCGATACCGACGCTGCTCGTGCCGTTAACGTTGAAGGTCGAACCGGGCAGCAGCGAGACTTGGCCGCCGTCGTGGAGATAGACACCCATGGCGCCGCGGCCTGTCGTTGTCACCGGAATCAGCGCGTCGGCAACCACGCGGCTACCAGTGCCGGACGCGCCCAAGGCAACAGCGTTGAAAGCGCCGCCGGTCGAAATCGACGTGCCAGCACGCAGGTTGACCGTACCGCCACTCTCCGCTACCGCGCCGTGACCACGAGAGGCAGCCGTTCCGCTAATGGCGACTCCCGCCGCATCGATCGTACCGCCAATAGCAGCGAGCCCTGCACCCACGCCGGTCAGCGAAATCGATGCGCCGTTGGAAAAGGTGACTGTGCTAGAGGCACCATTTGCGAGCACGGCGTGCCCGTTCCCGGTGGTGATGCTCAGATTGTCGTTCGGAACGAGAATAATGCCGCCGGCGGCTTGCAGCGCGTTGCCGTTTTGTGTCTGCACCGTGATCAGGCCCGGCAAGGGTCCGGCACCGGCGTCCCAGACCAACGTTCCACCGGTAACGTTGCTCGCATTGGTGGCGCCGGCCACGGCTACCACAGTGTTTCCGACAACGGTTGTGGTTCCCGAGGTTACGTTGATCGTGGTCGTGCGCGTCGGCGGGCTGGGGCCGATCGTTTGTGAAGCCGCTGGTCGGGACGACAGGAAGAATAGCGCCGTCCCGGAGGTCGCCGAATAGCGCACCAATCGTCGCCGAACCTGTCGATCGGTTGGCACATGCATCCGCATTCCGACAACCGCCATCGCGGTTCTCCAGGTAGCCGACCCATTGATAGAATGTGTTCGCTCACCGTTCTGGCGCGCAAGCGGATGATCATGCCGCGCAGCTTTCGAGGCCCAGTTTGAGTTCGTCGCCGGGCCGCGATGGCGCTAATCCGTCCGTTTCACCTGCGAGGCTCGACTGCAATCCCGCACAAATTGTGACCAAACGGGGTTGCTATCAAGAATCCCCGAGGCTGTTGTCTCGCGGCAACAATTCAATCGAATTGCCGAAAGCCGGAACTTGCCCGTAACCGCCCATGGCTCGCCGCCAGGGAATCGTTACGGACCTGATTAATCAACTCAGGCTGAAATAGTTGCGGCTGAAGAAGCTAGCCTCGAAAACCAGCGCGCCGAGAACAAAGAGCCCATGAAACGTTGCGTTGCGTGTTTTTGCCGCTACGGCGCAAAACACCAAGAAGCCGCCGATCCGAATCCAGTATTCCGGCCCCAATGACTGCAGGTGCTCGGTGCCCTTGATCCATGTGTCGACCACGTCCAACGCTTCTGTCAGGGCCACAAAGCCGAAAAACCAAACACGCCTTGACAGAAAATAATCTTTATATCCGTCATACCCCTGCAGGTCGTCGGGAAACAGGAGCACGCTCAGAAAATAGTACATTGATGCGTAGATGCAGATGAAAAAGTAGAGCGCAAAACTCCAGTGGGTGACCAGGCTAAGGCGGAATTCCCACCACCAGAGCGTCAGAACATTCAGCAACGCCCAACCAACCCACGCGAGATGTATCCACCAGATACGATGTCGCCCGGGATGTTGGATGAATCTTGCAACGCCGCTGACCAAACGAGTGACGCTCAGTCCAAGAATGATGCTAATCAGCACGCGCACGTGCAGGTAAAGATCGACATCGGGTTGCGGAGTCGACATAGCCAGATCACCCTCATCTGAGGTTACGATGTTCGGCTCTTGCTTCTGGCCTTCCGCTGCAGCCTGATGCAGCGGCGTACATTTGCGTCGCTGCGAGCGGCTTGGGCGCTTTCACCGGCCCGCAACAGTGCCGCAACGTTCTCTGATAGGGCCTTGCAACGCTCGATGTCGGCTTTTCGGTCGGACGGCAGTCGGTGCAGCGATAAAGAGCGCAACAACAATCGCGACAGGTGCGCCGGCCGTTACAGGCGGTGATGGGGTGATGGTCTAAGATCGACATCCAGCTCAGCCTCGACGTCCGGAAGATATTCTGTAGCTAATCTGCAACAGTTATTTTATTCCTCAACTGAACGTCAGATTTGATTCACGGGCTTCCGCCGCTTCGACTACGCTTTAAGCAAAGGGGCTGTGGGGCTCATACGCATTTCATTTTACCCGAGAGGCCGCAGGGCTAAGTGCTCTGCGGCAATAGTAATTTATTGGACGCCGGCGGTAAGTAGTGGCGCGTAATTATAGACCATGTGATTTCCGATTCTCTTGGGAACCGGCGGGCTCATCTCGCGAAACGCAAGCGTTAATTGTGCGCCGCGACCGACGAGATCGTCCCGTGGATGGAGAGAACACACTTCTCCAAGGTTCAACTTATCCGCAGCTCGAGGCTGTGTTTAGCAGGTTTTTGATATCCGGCAGAAACGGTTGGGCTGGCCCGCGCTTTATCCGTGTCATCAGATCAATGATGATCGTTATCGCGGTGACGCTGATGATGAGCAGCGCCGCCTCTGCGATAGCGGTAGGCGATAGCGTTACAAACCCGGTTACGGGCGCTCAGGAAACCGTCATCGCGCTACTCGGCAACGGCTCTGTTTTAACCAGCGCCAATAACGCAATCATCGTGGACCTTCCTGCTGTAAATAGCACGTTCGTCGATAATGGCGTCACTTATGCAGTGACGGGCTACACGACCGGATCGTTCGGGGTAACCGCGATTAAAGTTACGTCCGGGAGTCCACCGGTAGCCGCCACCCCAGTCAACACTGTTACAGATGAATCCAGCGCTCTCAATACGGTGCCGGGTGGCGTAGCTGGCGCTCCCGGAAGCCCGGGGGGCCAAGTTCCTGTCACCATTCCTGTTGGCAATACCAATGTCCTTGCGGACAGGCGCGTCGGTTCGACAGGCTCCGGTGGCGACAATGGCTATGGTGTAGGCTTTTGTATCCCGGTCATTGGTTGCGTCACCATTGGCTACTCCGGAACGAGTGGAGGCGATGGTGGCACCGGACCAACCATCAATCGCACGCTAACTGTCGCTAACTTGGGTAATGTTACCAGCATTTCCCCCAATCTTCCCGGCGTTACCGTTAGCAGCAGTGGTGGCAACGGCGGCAATGGCGGCGATTCCTATGGGGCTCTTCCTGGGCTGCACGGCGGAGCCGCCGGTGTAGGCGGCTCTGTGACCCTGAACTCATCAGTCGACATTACGACATCTGGTACGCTGTCTTACGGCATTCTCGCACAAAGCAGCGGCGGCAGCGGCGGCAATGGCGGCAGTGGTTACATCTTCAGTGGCGGGGGAACGGGTGGGCCGGCCAGCGCAGGTGGATCGGTCAACGTAACCAACAGCGGTAACATATCCACCATTGGCGCTGGTGCTATTGGTC
>Ga0137409_10006252_pt1 | contig 12368 bp, 10 predicted proteins | sample CZODoug1_16funga_FD_122059 | JGI IMG/M metagenome (GOLD analysis project Ga0137409, IMG submission 122059) | Vadose zone soil fungal communities from Angelo Coast Range Reserve, California, USA - CZODoug1_16fungal (Hybrid Assembly) | ecosystem: Environmental > Terrestrial > Soil > Vadose zone... | reverse complement strand
CAGGCGGCCGCGCTCGCCGCGCTGGAGGACGAGAACCACGTGCTGGAGTGCGTGCGGATGATCGAGGCGGGCCGCCACTACCTGTACGAGGAGTTCAAGCGGCTCGGCATCCGCTACGTGCCGTCGCGGGCGAACTTCATCCTGGTCGATGTCGGCCGCAGCGCCTCCGACATCTACCAGCGCCTGCTCAAGGAGGGCGTGATCGTCCGGCCGATGACGCCGTTCGGGATGGAGTCCGCCCTGCGCGTGACCGTGGGCACGCCCGAAGAGAACCGCCGGCTGGTGAAGGCCCTCAAGACGGTGCTGGGGAAGGCCCCCGCGTGATCGGTCGGCTGGTCGTCATCGGCGTCGGGCTCCTGGGCGGCTCCGTCGCCCTGGCCGCGCGCGCGAGCGGAGTGGCGCACGAGATCGTCGGCGTCGGGCGCGACCGGCAGCGGCTGGAAGGGCCGCTGCGCGCGGGCCTCGTGGACCGCATCGCCACCGACGTCGCGGCCGGCGTGGACGGCGCCGACTGCGTCGTGCTCGCCGCCACCGTGCTCGCCAACGAGCGCCTGCTCGAAACCATCTGGGCGCGCGTGCCCGCCGGGGCGCTGGTCACCGACGTCGGATCCACCAAGCGCCGGATCGTGAGCGCCGCCGAGCGCCTGGCCGCCGGCCGCCCGCTCGCGTTTCTCGGCAGCCATCCGATGGCCGGCTCGGAGAAGAGCGGCTGGCAGGTCGCGCGGGCCGACCTGTTCCGCGGCGCCGCCGTCGTCGTGACGCCGACGGATGCGACGGAGCCGCGCGCGATCAAGGGCGTCAGCGCGCTGTGGGAGGCGCTCGGCGCCCGGGTGAGCGCGCTCGATCCCGAGACCCACGACCGCACGGTGGCCGCCATCAGCCACCTGCCGCACGTGGCGGCGTGGGCGCTCGTCGACGCCGTCGGCCGCTTCGAGCCCGGCGCGCTGGCGTTCGCGGCGCGCGGTTTCAAGGACACGACGCGCATCGCGGCCTCCGACCCGCCGATGTGGCGCGACGTCCTGCTCGACAACGCCGACGCCGTCCGGGCGAGCCTCGGCGCCTTCCGCGCGGCGCTCGACGAGCTGGAGCGCCTGCTCGCCGCGGGCGACGCGGCCGGCATCGAGACGCTGCTGGCCCGCCTCAAGACGACGCGGGAGGGCCTGGCGTGAACTTCCGCGTGCGTCCCGTGCGTCGCTTGTCCGGCGAGTGCGAGGTGCCGGGCGACAAGTCCATCTCGCACCGCGCGGCGCTGCTCGGCGCGCTGGCCGAGGGCGTCACCGAGGTGCAGGGCTACCTCGAGGCGGAGGACTGCCTGCGCACGATCACCGCGATCCAGATGCTGGGCGTGGAGGTCGCGAAGAAGGGGCCGGGCCACTACCGCATCGCGGGCGCGGGGCCGGGCGGCCTCGTCGAGCCGGGCGACGTCGTCGACTGCGGCAACTCCGGCACCACGGTGCGGCTGCTGATCGGCGTGCTCGCCGGCCAGCCGTTCTGGACGCTGCTCACGGGCGACGACTCGCTCCGCCGGCGGCCGATGAAGCGCGTCGCCGAGCCGCTCACACGCATGGGCGCAACCATCGTCGGCCGCTCCGACGGCGGACGCCTGCCGCTGGCCGTCCGCGGCGTCGCGCGACCGCGCGCGATCGCGTACGACACGCCCGTCGCCTCGGCCCAGGTGAAGTCGGCGATCCTGCTCGCCGGGCTCGCCGCCGACGGCCCGGTGACGGTGCGCGAGCCGGCGCCCTCGCGCGATCACTCGGAGGTGATGCTGCGCGCCTTCGGCGCGCGGCTCGAGCGGCCCGATACGCGGACGGTCACATTGCACCCAGGCCCGCTGCGGGCCGCCGCCGTCCAGGTGCCCGGCGACATCTCGTCGGCCGCCTTTGTCCTGGTGGCCGGTCTCATCGTGCCCGACGCGCGCGTGACCGTGCGCCGCGTGGGCGTGAACCCGACGCGTACGGGCCTGCTGGACGTGCTCGCCGCGATGCGGGCTCCGCTCGCCACGACGCCGCAGGGCCCCGGTGATGCCGCCGGCGAGCCGATGGCCGCGCTCACGGTGGGCCACGCGCCCCTGGCCGCGACCACGATCGCGGGGCCACTCATCCCGCGGCTCATCGACGAGGTGCCCGCGCTGGCCGTGCTCGCGGCCACCGCGCGTGGCACGACCGAGATCCGCGACGCCGCCGAGCTCCGGGTGAAGGAGTCCGACCGCATCGCGGCGCTGGCGCGCGAGCTGGCGAAGATGGGCGTGCGGATCGACGAGCGCCCGGACGGCCTGGCCGTGCCCGGTGGACAGCGCTTCCGCGCCGCGCGCGTGGCCTCGGGCGGCGACCATCGCATGGCGATGGCGCTCGCGGTGGCCGGCCTCGTCGCCGACGGCGAGACGGTCGTCGAGGACACCGCGTGCGTGCACACGTCGTTCCCCACGTTCGTGGACACGCTGAACGCGCTCGCCGGTGGGCCGGCGATCACGGTGGAGGCCTGATGGGCCCGCGCGGCCTCGTGGTGACCATCGACGGACCCGCCGGCGCCGGCAAGACGACGGTCGCGCGCCGGCTCGCCGAGCGGCTGGGCTACGAGCTGATCCCGACGGGCGCCATGTACCGCGCGGTCGCGCTCAGCGTGCTGCGCGCCGGCATCTCGCTCGACGACACCGCGGCGCTGGCGCGGCACCTGGCGCCGCTCGACGTCAGCATCGAGCACGGCCACGTGAAGCTCGACGGCGAGGACGTGACGCGCGAGATCCGTAGCCAGGCGGTGGCCGATGCGACCTCGACGCTCTCGATGCGCCGCGAGGTGCGCGACAAGGTGACGCCGCTGCAGCGGCGCGCGGCCGAGCCGGGCGGCGTCGTGCTGGAGGGCCGCGACACGGGCACCGTGGTGTGCCCGGATGCCGACGTGAAGTTCTTCGTGACCGCGGCGCTCGAGAGCCGCGCCCGCCGGCGCCACGCCGAGCTGGCCGCGCAGGGGCTGAGCGCCGACCTCGACACGATCCGCGACGAGGTCAAGGTGCGTGACCGGCAGGACACGACCCGCGTGCTCGCCCCGCTCGTGAAGGCGCCCGACGCCATCGAGATCGACACGAGCGACCTCTCGGCCGACGAGGTCGTGGACCGCATGGCCGCCATCGTCGCGGCGCGGCGCGCGACCCCGGCGCGCAGCGCGCTCTACAGCGTGTGCAAGCCCATCGCCGTCGTGATCATGCGGACGCTCTGGCGGGTCGAGGGCCGCGGCATGCACCACGTGCCCGCGAGCGGGCCGGTGCTGATCGTGAGCAACCACTCGAGCGTGCTCGATCCGCCGTTCGTCGGCGGGATGGCGCCCCGCCAGCTCACGTTCCTGGCCAAGGCCGAGCTGTTCGCGGTGCCCGGCTTCGGCCGGCTGATCCACGGCCTGAACGCGCGGCCGGTGCGCCGCGCCGGGGCGGACGCGGCCGCGCTGCGCGCGGCGCTGCGCGTGCTCGAGCGGGGCGGCGCGCTCCTCGTGTTCCCCGAGGGCACGCGAGGCGAGGAGGGGACGCTGCGCCCGGCGAAGTCCGGCGCGGCGCTGCTCGCGGTGCGCAGCGGCGCGCCCGTCGTGCCGGTCTACGTGCGCGGCAGCGGCCGCGCCTGGCCGCGCGGGCGGCGCCTTCCGCGGCCTGCTAAGGTGGTGGTGACGTTCGGCCCACCCCTGCGCTTCGAACGTCCAGCGGAAGCCGACAAAAAGGAGTATTACGACTCGGTGAGCCGCGACATGATGGCGGCCATCGCTCGGCTGCAAAATCACTGAGGGGAGGACCTGGCGGCATGGCGAAGGATGAACGGAGGAACCTCGGCGGTTCGCGCATGGAGGGCGCAGAACCCGAGGAGCGTATGGAGGACTGGTTCAAGGAAGGCAGCACCACCAGCGAGTTCGAGGAAGGTGAGGTCGTACGCGGCCGTGTGGTCCACGTGGGCACGAGCGAGGTGCTCGTCGACGTCGGCTACAAGAGCGAGGGCGCGATCCCGATCGAGGAGTTCCACCGCCATGGCGCCTTGCCGAAGGTCGGCGAGGAGATCGAGGTCTACCTCGAAGCCAAGGAGGACTCCGAAGGCCTGATCGTCCTGTCCAAGGACAAGGCCGACAAGATCAAGGTCTGGGACGCGATCACCCAGGCGTACGAGAAAGCCCAGCCGGTCGAGGGCCGCGTGGTGGAGGTCGTCAAGGGCGGCCTCGCCGTCGACGTCGGCGTGAAGGCGTTCCTGCCCGGCTCGCAGGTGGACCTGCGCCCGGTGAAGAATCTGGCCTCGATGGTCGGCCAGAACATCCGGGCCAAGGTCATCAAGCTCAACCGTCGCCGCGGCAACGTCGTGCTCTCCCGCCGCTCCGTCCTCGAGGAGGAGCGCGAGGAGAAGAAGAAGCACACGCTCGAGGTCCTGAACGAGGGCATGGTGCTCACGGGCACCGTGAAGAACATCACGGATTATGGGGCCTTCATCGACCTCGGCGGCATCGACGGCCTCCTGCACGTGACGGACATGTCCTGGGGACGCGTCGGTCATCCCTCTGAAATCTTTCAGGTGGGTGATCAAGTGGAAGTCGTCGTTCTCCACTTCGACCGTGAGAGCGGCCGCGTGTCGCTCGGTTACAAGCAGAAGTCCAACGACCCGTGGGAGACGGTGGAGACGCGCTTCGCGCCCGGCACCAAGACGCAGGGGCGGGTGGTGAGCCTCACCAACTACGGCGCCTTCGTCGAGCTGGAGCCCGGCGTCGAGGGCCTCGTGCACGTCTCCGAGATGTCGTGGACGCGTCGCGTGCGGCATCCCAGCAAGCTGGTCAACGTCGGCGACGAGGTCGAGGTGATCGTGCTCGACGTCAATCGCGCCGCCAAGCGCATCTCGCTCGGCATGAAGCAGGTCGAGCCGGATCCGTGGACGACCATCGAGGAGCGCTACAAGCCGGGCACCCGCGTGAGCGGCAAGGTGCGCAACCTCACCGACTTCGGCGCGTTCATCGAGCTGGAGCCGGGCGTCGACGGCCTGCTGCACATCTCGGACATGTCGTGGACGCGCAACGTCGGTCACCCGTCCGAGGTGCTCAAGAAGGGCCAGGACATCGAGACGCAGATCCTGAACATCGACCGGGACAACAAGCGGATCTCGCTGGGTCTCAAGCAGATCCAGCCCGACCCGTGGTCGACGGTCGCGCAGCGTTACCCGATGGGCTCGCGCGTGACGGGCAAAGTGGTGCGGCTCACCGACTTCGGCGCCTTCGTCGAGCTGGAGCCGGGCGTGGATGGGCTCCTGCACATCTCGCAGATGGCCCATCGTCCCATCGCCACCCCCGGCGAGGTCGTGAACGTCGGCGACGAGCTGACGCTGCTCGTGATCCGGGTGGATCCGCACGAGCGCCGCATCGGCCTCAGCCTCAAGGAGCTGGCCCACGCGGTGGCCCCTCCGCCCGAGGCGCCGGACGATCGCGGCGGCGGCGGGCGCAAGGGCAAGCGCGGCAAGAGTCGCGAGTACGACTACGACGACGAGGAATAGGTGAGCCGTCGGCTGACGGTGCTCACGGCCACCGTGCTGGTGTTCCTCGGGGTGGCGGGCTTCTTCCTGCTCGCGGGCGGCTCGTGGGGCCGCGGCGGCGACGGCGGCGGCTCGCTGTTCGGTCCCAAGGTCGCCGTCGTCGAGCTCGAGGGCCTCATCGCCGAGACCGACGACCTCGTGCGCGAGCTGCGCCAGCACCGTGAGAACCCCAGCGTCAAGGCCGTCGTCATCCGCATCAACAGCCCGGGCGGCGTGGTCGGCCCGACGCAGGAGGTCTACGACGCGATCCGCCGCGTGCGCGAGGCGGGCAAGCCCGTGGTCGCCTCGCTCGGCGCGGTCGCGGCATCCGGCGGCTACTACATCGCCGTCGGCGCCGATCAGATCTACGCCAACCCCGGCTCGCTCACCGGCTCCATCGGCGTGATCATGCAGCTCGCCAACCTCGACTCGCTGATGAAGAAGGTCGGCGTCGAGTACGTCGTGATCAAGGCGGGCGCCTTCAAGGACATCGGCAACATCGCGCGGCCGATGACACCCGAGGAGCGCCGCGTGCTGCAGACACTGCTCGACGACGTGCACGGGCAGTTCATCGACGCGGTGGCCAAGGGCCGCAAGCTGCCGCGCGAGCAGGTCGTGCAGTTCGCCGACGGCCGGGTGTTTTCCGGCACGCAGGCCCTGGCCCTGAAGATGGTCGACGCGCTCGGGGGCCTCGAGGACGCGATCAACGCCGCCGCGAAGCTCGCCAAGCTGCCGACGCCGCCCTCGGTCGAGCGGCCGCGCCGGAAGTTCTCGTTCCTCGATCTGCTGCGCAACGAACTGGGCCTGCCGGCCCCCGGAAGTCTGCTCCGTCCGGCCCTGCCGGTGTTCAAGACCCCCTTATACCTGATGGACTGACGGCTAACTCCTTAATGACGTTGACATTCTTCAAACGCCCGTGCTAGCGTTCCCTGCCAGGGGAGCCAACACGATGACGAAAGCGGACCTCATCGACGAAGTCTCGAAGCTCTCGAATCTGACGAAGAAAGAGACCGAGACGATCGTCAACACGATCTTCGACAACATCACCGACGCCCTTGCCAAGGGCGACAAGGTGGAGTTGCGGGGATTCGGCAGCTTCCGCATCCGGCACCGGAACTCGCGCAAGGGCCGTAATCCGAAGACCGGCAGTGCCGTGGACGTTCCTCAGAAGCGCGTTCCCTTCTTCAAGGTCGGCAAGCGCCTGCGAGAGCTCGTCAACGCGTGAGGGTCCGCCCGGCGCCTTGACGCGCCTCTGGGCTCCGTGGCGCATGGCCTGGATCCGAGGCTCGCGCCCCGCCGCCGGCTGCGTCTTCTGCACCGCGCGTGACGGCGTCGACGACCGCGCCTCGCTGGTCCTGCTCCGCGGCGCCCACGCGTTCCTCATCCTCAACGCCTACCCGTACGCACCCGGGCACCTCATGGCCGTGACCAACCGCCACGTGGCCGCCGTCGGCGAGGCGCAGCCGGAAGAGCTGACCGACGCCATGACCCTCGTCCAGCGCGCGGTCGCCGCGCTCAGCCTGGAGTACCGTGCCGAAGGCTTCAACGTCGGCCTGAACCAGGGACGCGCGGCGGGCGCGGGGATCGAGGATCACCTGCACGTGCACGTCGTGCCGCGCTGGGGCGGCGATCACAGCTTCGTGACGGTCGTGGGCGACACCCGCGTGCTCCCCGAAGAGCTCACGACGACCTGGGACCGCCTGCGGAGGCACGTGGCATGAGCGGCGCTCCGTCGGGTGCCGGGACCGACACCCCGATGATGCAGCAGTACCGGGAGCTGAAGCGCCGCTTTCCCGACCACCTGCTGTTGTTCCGGCTCGGCGACTTCTACGAGCTGTTCCTGGAGGATGCCGAGCTGGGCGCGCGGCTGCTGTCGATCACCCTCACCTCCCGGCAGGGCGCGCCAATGGCCGGGATCCCGCACCACTCGGCCGACGGCTACATCGCGCGCCTCGTGCAGGCCGGGCAGAAGATCGCCATCTGCGAGCAGATGGAGGCGCCGGGCAAGGGCAAGAAGCTCCTCAAGCGCGACGTCGTCCGCGTGATCACGCCGGGCACGCTGACCGACACCGCCTATCTCGCGGGCGCCGCCAACAACTACCTGCTCGCCATCGCGACGCAGGGCGGCGCGCTGGCCGACAGACTTGGCGTCGCCCTGCTCGACGTGTCGACGGGTGAGTTCCTGGCCGGCGAGGACACCGATGCCGAGGGCGGTGTGCTGGCGGCGGCGCTGCTGCGGCGGCCAAGCGAGATCCTCGTGCCTGAGGCGCTGCGCGGTGGCGGCGCGCTGCTCACGCGCCTGCAGGCGACCGGCGCCGCGCTCACGTTCGGCGACCCCGCCGTCTTCGCCGGCCGTCGTGCCGCGGCCGAGCTCGCCGCGCACTTCGGCGTCGCCTCGCTCGACGCCTTCGGCGTCGGCGATCTCACCCTCGGCCTGTCCGCGGCCGCCGCCGCGCTCGCCTACGTCCGCGCGACCCAGGGCGAGCGGCTCGGCCACCTGGCGAGGCTCGGGCGCCTCACCGCCGCCGACTGCCTCACCCTCGACGAGACGGCGGTCGAGACGCTGGAGCTGCTGCGGGCCACCGACGGCACCGTGCGCAACTCGCTCGTCGGCGCGCTCGACGAGACGGTGACGCCGATGGGCGCGCGCCTGCTGCGCCAGTGGCTGCTCCAGCCGCTGCGCGATCCGGCGCGCATTCGCGAGCGGCAGGACGCGATCGGCGCCCTCGTCGCGGCGCCGGAGACGCGCTCGCGGCTGCGCGCCGGGTTGCGGGGCATCGGCGATCTCGAGCGCCTGACCAGCCGCGCCACCCTCGGCGTCGCCCACGCCCGGGATCTCGTCGCGCTGCGCGGCTGCCTGGCGCCGATCGACGGCGTGCGCGCGGCGTGCCCGGCGCCGGCGGCGCCGCTGCTGGAGGGCGCGCGGGCCGCGCTCGCCGAGCTCGACGACCTGCGCGCGCTCCTGGAGGCCGCGCTGGTCGACGAGCCACCCCTCACGCTCGCCGACGGCGGCGTGATCCGCGAGAGCTGGAACGAGGCCCTGCACGCCATCGTGAGCGACGCCGCCCAGGCGCGGCGCTGGATCGCCGGGCTCGAGGAGCGCGAGCGCGCGCGCACGGGCCTCTCGAGCCTGCGCGTGCGCTTCAACCGCGTGTTCGGCTACGGCATCGAGGTCAGCCACGCGCAGGCCTCGCGGGTGCCCGACCAGTACGTGCGGCGGCAGACGCTGACGGGGACGGAACGCTACGTCACGCCCGAGCTCAAGGACTACGAGGCCAAGGTGCTCGGCGCCGAGGAGCGGCGCCGGCGCCTCGAACAGGAGCTGTTCGAAGAGGTGCGCGGGCGCGTGGCCGCCCGCGCCGCGCCGTTGCTGGTCACCGCCCGCGCGCTCGCGCTGCTGGACGTCGCCGCCGCCCTCGCGGAGGTGGCGCACGTGCGTGGGCACGTGCGCCCCGAGGTCGATGCGGGCGACGCGCTCGAGATCGTCGAGGGCCGCCATCCCGTGCTGGAGGCGCGCTCCGGCGAGCCGGTCACGCCCAACGACATCGCGCTCGACGCGCAGACGCGCATCATCATCCTGACCGGCCCGAACATGGCCGGGAAGTCCGTCTACCTGCGGCAGGCGGGGCTCATCGCCATCCTGGCGCAGATGGGCGCGTGGGTGCCCGCACGCTCCGCGCGCATCGGCGTGCTGGACCGCGTGTTCACGCGCGTGGGCGCCCAGGACAATCTCGCGCGCGGCCAGTCGACCTTCCTCGTGGAGATGGTCGAGGCGGCGTCGATCCTCAACAACGTCACGCCGAGGAGTCTCGTGCTGCTCGACGAGGTCGGGCGCGGCACCTCCACCTTCGACGGCCTGGCCATCGCGTGGGCGGTGGTGGAGGACCTGCACGATCGGATTGTCGGCGCGAAGGTGCTCTTCGCCACGCACTTCCACGAGCTGACGCAGCTGGCCGGGCGGCTGCCCGCCGTGCGCAACTTCCACGTGGCCGTGCGCGAGTGGAACGACGAGATCGTCTTTTTGCACAAGGTGCGTGCCGGCGGCACCGACCGCTCCTACGGCATCCAGGTCGCGCGGCTGGCGGGGCTGCCGCTGCCCGTGATCGCGCGCGCCAAGGCGCTGCTCGCGCGGTTCGAGGAGCAGGGCCAGGCCACCGCCGAGGCGGCCGACGCCCTGCAGCTCGGGCTCTTCGCCGCGGCCGCCGCGCCCGACCCGGTGGCCGCGGAGATCGCGGCGCTGGATCTGGCCCACCTCACGCCGATGGAGGCGCTGAATCTGCTGGCGAAATGGCAGCAGGGGCGGCGGGGCTCGTGATGCGAATTCGCAGGCTGCCGGATCATCTGGTGAACAAGATCGCGGCGGGCGAGGTGGTCGAGCGGCCGGCCTCGGCCGCGAAGGAGCTGGTGGAGAACGCGCTCGACGCGGGCGCCGGCGCCATCGCGGTGGACCTGCGCGACGGCGGCGCCGCGCTCGTGCGCGTGACCGACGACGGCGCGGGCATGACGGCGGAAGAGCTGCCGCTGGCGCTCGAGCGCCACGCGACTTCGAAGCTGCCGAGCGACGCCGACCTCGACGCGATCGCGACGCTCGGCTTTCGCGGCGAGGCGCTGGCGGCGATCGCCGCCGTCTCGCGGTTCACCGTGACGAGCCGCGCGCGCGGTGCCGCCGAGGGGCTGCGGCTGGCCGGCGAGGGCGGCGCGATCGCCCAGCGGTTCACGGTCCCCGGCGAGATCGGTACCACCGTGGAGGTCCGCGACCTCTTCTTCAACACCCCCGCGCGCCTCAAGTTCCTCAAGTCGGCGACGACCGAGCTCGGCGCCACGCTCCGCGCGCTCACGCAGCTGGCGCTCGCGCATCCGGAGGTACAGTTCCGCGTCGCCCACAACGGCCGCGCGTCGCTCACGGCGCCCGCGGCCAAGGACGTGCGCGAGCGGGCGGGCGCCGTCTGGAGCTGGACGATCGCGCAGCGCCTGCTGCGCGTGGATCGCGCCGAGCACGGCCTTCGCGTCCACGGCTTCGCCAGCCCGCCCGACCTCACGCGGGGCGGCCGCGACGACATCGTGATCATCGTCAACGGCCGGCCGGTGCGCGATCCCGCGCTGCTGCAGGCGACCCTCGCGGCCTACCGTCCGCTGCTCGCGCGCGACCGCTTCCCGCTGGTCGTGCTCGCCGTCGACATGCCGGCGGTCGACGTCGACGCCAACGTGCACCCGACGAAGGCCTGGGTGCGCTTCCGCCATCCGCGCCTCGTGCAGGAGATGCTCGCCGCAGCCCTCCACGCCGCGCTCCGCGCGCCCGACGTCGTGCCGACGATGGGCACGGCGGCGACCGCGATGTGGAGCGGCGGCGCAACGACGGCGGAGGCGGGCGCGCAGGGTGAGCAGCACGCGCTGTTCGCCGAGACGCCGGCCGCCTACGCGCCGGGACGCTTCGGCCGCGTCCTGGGCCAGGTGCAGGACACCTTCATCGTCGCCACCACCGACGACGAGGTCTTCTTTCTCGACCAGCACGTCGTCCACGAGCGCGTGCTCTTCGAGCGGCTCGAGACCGAGCTGGCTGTCGGCGCGCCGCCGTCGCAGGCGCTGCTCTTCCCCGAGACCGTCGACCTGCCGCCGGCCGCGCGCACGCTGCTCGAGCGCTGGCGCCCCACGCTCGAGCGGCTGGGCTTCGCGTTCGAGCCACGACCGGGGGGGGCGCTGGTGGTCAGCGCGGTGCCGGCGCTGCTCAAGGGCGATGAGCCGCGCCGCCTGCTGGAGGCGGCGGTGGACGAGCTGGGCGGGCCCAAGGCCGACGCGCCGGCGATGGAGCGCGCGCTCGCGTTCGTGGCGTGTCGCGGCGCGATCAAGGCCAACACGCCGCTGGCGCGCGAGGAGATGGAGCGCCTCGTCGGCGACCTCGGCCAGACGCGCACCCCCTACTTCTGCCCCCACGGCCGCCCGATCGTGAGCCGCGTCTCCATGCACGACATCCGTCGCGAACTGAAGCGGACATGGTAGTGCGAGCCGAGGCCGTTCGACGGCCGAGGCGAGCCTGTGATGCAGCTGGTAGTGCGAGCCGCAGGACGTCGTGGGGCTGGGGCCCCACCGTCCGAGGCGAGCCTACGAAGGGGACGCCATGCTCTTCATGGTCATCGAGACGTTCCGAAACCAGGACGCCAAGGCGATCTACCGCCGCTTCCGCGACAAGGGCCGCCAGATGCCCGACGGGCTGAGTTTCGTCGGCAGCTGGGTCCAGGCCGACATGGGACGCTGCTTTCAGCTGATGGAGTGCGACGACGTCACGCTCCTCCAGCGCTGGGTCGCGCAGTGGTCCGATCTGATCGGCTTCGAGATCGTGCCGGTCGTCGCGGGCAAGGACACGGGCGCCGCCCTGGCGTCGCTGCTCTAGTTACATGGGGGGCCCCGAGATGGCCCCCCATACCCCCCAAACACTCGGGGCGCCCCGGCGAAGCCGTGGCACCCCTCGATAATCCGACTCCTGATATGCCCTTGCTCACGCGAACGCCTCCCACATCCGCGCCGCGAACGTCAGGGACGTCTCGACGTCCTCGTCGAGCAGGTAGCCGTCCTCCACGAGGGTGCGCGCCACCGCGCGGACGCGCTTGAGATAGTTCTCCCGCGACCCATAACGCTCGGCGATGGCCGGGCGCGGATCGCCGGATGCCGCGCGGTCGTGCCGCGTCTTCGCGAACGGCAGCGTGGCGCCGGCGAAGACGAGCAATTGCTCGACGCCGCCGATGTCGGCGTGGCGCAGGTTCCAACCCGTGTGGGTCGCGAGCGGGACGGCCAGCTCGGGCAGGACGATGCCGCCGACCTCGTTGCCGTCGGTGTTCACGGCCGACACGC